>Ga0181529_10007727_pt1 | contig 10651 bp, 11 predicted proteins | sample PEATcosm2014_Bin_36_FD_119763 | JGI IMG/M metagenome (GOLD analysis project Ga0181529, IMG submission 119763) | Peatland microbial communities from MTU Mesocosm Facility, Houghton, MI, USA - PEATcosm2014_Bin10_30_metaG | ecosystem: Environmental > Terrestrial > Soil > Wetlands > Peat | place... | reverse complement strand
CGAGGTGTTGTGCAGATACAACACTGCACCGCACCCCTCGGCGGCAATCATCTTCATCGACTCATCCAGCGTCTCCCGGCAGCGGCAATCCGCGCCAAAGACGTCGCCCGCCGTGCAGCGGGTATGGACTCGTACCAGCACTGCGCGATCACAGGCCAGCCGGCCCGGTTCCTCGGTGCTCATGGCACGAGAACAGCCTTCACCGGTAGGAACGCAGTGCAAAGCCGGACAATCGGCACAGAGGTCGCCGCGCACCAGCGCCAGATGGCTCTCGCCGCCGTTGACTTCGCTCTCGTACGCGATCATACGGAACTCGCCGTGGCGGGTCTGGATGCGGCTCTCGCCGGCGCGAACAATATAGCGCTCGTTGCGCAGTCGATAGCGAATCAGTTCAGCCACGGTCAAGATAAGCAGCCCGTGTTCCTTGCAAAAGGGAATCAGGTCGGGAATGCGGGCCATCTCGCCGTCGTCGCGCATGATCTCGCAGATCACCCCGGAAGGGTGCAGACCGGCCATGCGGGCCAGATCCACCGAAGCCTCGGTCTGCCCGGCGCGCACCAGCACTCCGCCCTTGCGGGCTCTCAGCGGAAACATATGGCCGGGACGGGCCAGATCAGCCGCCGAAGCATTGGGAGCAATCGCGGTTTGAATCGTATGCGCCCGGTCGGCGGCGCTGATGCCGGTGGTCACACCCTCCCGCGCCTCGATGGTCTCGGTAAAGGCTGTGCCAAAGCGCGAGGAGTTCTGCTGCGTCATGGGAAAGAGCCGCAGATGGTCGGCGTGCTCCTCGGTCAGCGTCAGGCAGATCAAGCCACGGCCAAATTTGGCCATGAAGTTGATCGCTTCGGGCGTGACGAACTCCGCCGCCAGGGTCAGATCGCCCTCGTTCTCACGGTCTTCGTCATCGACAACAACCACCATGCGTCCGGCGCGAATCTCGGCCAGTGCGCCAGGAACATCGGTAAAGGGGGGCTCGAAGGTGCGGGGAGTATTTGGCATGGCAACCTCTCCATTATCCCACCTTCCGCCTTCGCTGGGGCCACCTGCGGTGGGGTAGACGCCGCTCACGCGGCATGAGATCGCGGCAGCGCATCAATCCAAAGAAACCCAGTGTAGTAAAGATTGGGTCGTCTAGACCTTCCACTATACGCAATCTTGCGTATAGTGAAAGCATGAAGAGCAGCGAGTTCAAACGCTGGCTGGCAGCACAGGGGGCGACCTTCACCTCCGGAGGCAACGGCTCTCACCTGAAGATCAGGTTGAACGGCAAAACCTCCGTCTTGCCCATGCACAGCAAAGAACTCGGCACAGGACTGGTAGAGACCATCAAAAAGCAGCTCGGGGTCAAGTAGGAGAGATCATGCGATTTCCAGTCAACATTCAACCCGACGGCAATTTCTTCCTCGTTACCTTCCCCGACATTCCTGAGGCGATCACCCAGGGCAACGACATGGAGGACGCTCTTCACCATGCCACGGACGCTCTGGAAACCGCGCTGGAATTTTACTTTGAAGACCGCCGGCCGATACCAGTTCCATCCAAGCCCAAAGATGGTCAGCCCGTTGTCGAACTGCGCGCCAGTCTCTCCGCCAAGGTTCTGCTTTTGAATGAAATGGTGATTCAGAAGATTCGGCCTGCCGATTTGGCGCGACGCCTGGAGATGACACCTTCAGAGGTAACCCGGCTGATCGACCTTCGCCACACCTCGCGCATTGATGGCATCGCCGGCGCCCTCAAGGCATTGGGTAAGACCATGGAAATTAGCACAGTTTGACACTGACATGCAGGAGCAGACCACGGGGATTATCGATAAATCTGCTTTCGATCCCCAATCGCAACGACGTAAACGCACACAACTTTGTCTTGAATTTCGGCGATGATCCGATAATCGCCTACGCGATACTTCCAGAAATCGCCAAGTTTTGACCCCTTCAGCGCCTCGCCCATGCCGCGTGGGTTCTCCAAAGCGGCAACGCGTTGCCCCATGAACTTGAGAATGCGCTGAGCAACCGGACGGTCGAGTTTGGCGAGGTCCTTTTCGGCGTCTTCATCGTACTCAATCCGCCAGGCCATAGCGGGCTTCCATCTCTTCCTGCGTATAGGCCTTGCTGAGTCCTTCGCGGTGACGGATCAGGCGCTCCTCTGCCAGATAGAGAGCTTCGAGATCGCCAATATGCTCCTCGATGGCTTCAATCATATAAAACGTCTTGCTTCTGCCTGTGCGTTCCGACAATCTGGACAGACGGGCCTTCAATTCTTCTGACAAACGCAGTGATACCGACCCCATAAGCGCCTCCAACCGGAAATTGAGGACGTTGCGATACAAGTATCGCACCAAATCAGCCTCACCGCGCAAGACGTCCAATGCACCCCCACCGCGCTTCCTCCGTCTACAATCTAAGAGATGTCTGACACCCTATATTTGAGCCTGTGGTACCCCAATCTGCGTCTGGCGACGGTGGCCGACAAGCTGGTTGCGGTGCTTGACGCCTTTGCCGCTCATGGCGGCTCTCCGCTGGTCTATTCGGCCACGGTCTGGCCGGTGAGTTGGAGCGAGACTCCGGTCTTTCAGCAGGTCTATGGCCGCCGCGCCGCGCCCGGTCCCAACACCGAGGGAACCACCGGCGTCGTGCCCCGCCTGGCCGTCGAAGAGGCCCTGGAACGGCTTCACGAGGACTTCGCCTACGAGTTCCAGATCGGCTGGAACCTCTGGGAAGCCGATGTTTCCGCGGGCCTCGATCCCCACTGGAGCTACGAACAGCGCATGGTGCGCGTGGTGGGCTACGGTCCCCTCTTCGACGACGGCGCGTATGAGGCCGAGGGCCATATCCGTATCGATCTGGGCTCGGACGCAGCCTTTCTCGAAGAAGACGCCGAGCTGGACTCCGTCGGCGCCAGCCATGTCGCTGAAAATGTGGTTCGTTTGGTGGCATTGGCCAGCGCGGTCGAAAAGGCCTCCGGGGCTACGGCGCGCCTGCTGTGGAGCGAGTTGGGCGAGAGTCTGGCGCAGCGGCTGACGGCGCGGCTGGGAGTGAGGAATTAGTGCGTCTGACCATTGAACGGATGAGAACGCTGGTGCTGGTGGCGGGTGGACTGCTGCTGCTGGCTCTGATTGCCTTCCTGGCCATCGGCAAGTGGAAGAATCCTTTCAATAAGCGCGATATTCCCCATCATCTGGGCATCGACATTCAACAAGAGGCCAATGGCTTCACCTATACCCAGTCGCACGGCGGCCACACGCTCTTCAAATTGCACGCCTCCAAGGTCGTGCAGTTGAAAAACGACCACGCCCTGCTGCACGACGTGAAAATCGAGCTGTACGGCGCCGACGGCAGCCGCGTGGACCGCATCGAGGGTAAAGAATTCGAGTACGACCAGAAGACGGGCACAGCCAAGGCCGATGGGCCCGTCGAGATTACCCTGATGCGCCCCGGCGTTGCGCCGGCCATTGCCCCCAAAGCCTCCGCAGCTCACGCCGCAACCGATAAAAACCTCATCAAGCCCCTGGAAGCGGCCGCGCAAACCGCGGCGGCGGGTGAGATTCACGTCAAGACCAGCGGGCTGATCTTCGATCAGAAGAGCGGAACGGCCACCACCAGCGATCGGGTCGACTTCACCCTCACGCAGGGCTCGGGAACCTCCATTGGCGCTACCTACGACTCGGAAAATGGCGTGCTGGTGCTGGACCACGCCGTCGAGCTCAACACCCGCCGCGGCGTCGATCTGGTCCAATTGCACGCCCAGCACGCAGAATTTCAGCGCGACGATCAGACCTGCCAACTGCACGCCGCGACCGTCGACACCCGCGACGATCAGGCGACAGCCGGCGATGCAACTATCCTCTTCCGCGAAGACGGATCGGCCCAGCATCTGGACGCGGTGCATGGCTTTACCCTGGCCACGGCCACCGGCAGCCATCTAGCCGCGCCACAGGGCCAGATGGACTTCGACGAGCGCAACCAGCCGAGCCACGGGCACTTGCAGGGCGGCGTCACCATCGACTCCGCCAGCCAGCAGGGAAATCTCTCCCGCAGCACCCACGGCTCCGCTCCCACCGCCGAGTTGGAGTTTGCCCAAGGCCAGCTTCACCACGCTCACCTGGAACGCGGTGTCGAACTGCTCAGCGAAGAACAATCCACCGACGCCAAAAATGGCCCGCTGAGCACAAAACGTTCCTGGCGCTCACCGCTGGCCGACGTTGAATTCCGCACCACCGCACAGGGAGAAATGCAGCCGGAGACAATTCACGGCATGGACGGAGTTGTGGTCACCGGCACAAGCCAGCGCGGCAATCAGCCCGCATCGCCCTCGCGCTTCGCGGCGGACGATGTGACTGGCCGCTTCGGAACTGATGCCGCGCTTTCTGCGCTGATCGGCGTGGGTCACGCCTCCGTGGACCAGACCACTCTCACTGGCGTTCGGCAAACCACCAGCGGCGACCGGCTCGAAGCTCACTTCGCGACAGAAGCGAAGCCCGGAATCAAAGAAAAGAAAGATAAAAGCGATGCGGCCATGCAGATTCAATCGGCCACGATCGATGGACATGTAGTGCTGACCCGGCAGGCGGCGCCACGCCCCGGCGCGCAACCGGAAGCTCCACTACGGGCGACCGCTGGACACGCAGTCTACGAGGGCGAGGGCGACTGGCTGCACTTGACCCAATCTCCCCGCGTGGAAGACGGCGGTCTGCAACTCACCGCCGACAAGATCGATGTGGCGCAGTCCACCGGCGACGCCTTTGCCCATGGCAACGTCAAAGCCACCTGGGACAGCAGCGCTGGCCAGCCAGCCGCTCCCGGCGGCCAGGGACCGTCGCACGTCGTCTCTGCAGAGGCCCAACTGCATCAGGCTACCGGCGAAGCCACCTTCCGTGGTCAGGCGCGACTTTGGCAGCAAGCCAACTCGATCTCCGCGCCAACGATTGTTCTGGACCGCACCCGGCAGACGCTCACTGCTCACTCCGCCAGCGCCGCCGAGCCGGTTAAAGCCGTGATGCTGAGCGCTAGCGGAGCCGGTAATTTGCTGAGTCCTGACGCCGCGCACGGCAAAGACGCCGGCAACAAGCCGCCCGCCGTGGTTCTCCTGCGCGGTGGCGACCTGCGCTACTCCAACCTGGAGCGCAAGGCGCTGATGCGCTCAGGCGTTCTCGGCACGGTGACAGCAGAGACTGACAGCGCCACTTCCACGTCCAACGAAGTGGAAGTGATCCTACAGCCGCAAAACAAAGGCAAGGACAACAATCAGGTAGATCGTCTGATCGCCCGCGGCCGGGTTGCGGTCTCCTCCGAGGGACGGCGCGGCACCGGCGAACAGTTGGTCTACACCAGCGCCACCGGCGAATATATTATGACCGGAACCGCTTCCACCCCTCCGCGCATGACCGACCCGCAACGCGGAGCGGTCAGCGGCGAGGCTTTGATCTTCCGCAGCCGCAACGACAGCATCACCGTCGAGGGCGGCCGCGGAAAAACCACCACGGAGACCAATGCTCCCAGATAACAGAGGAAGTCGATGCAAACGCTGATCGCCGAGGGACTCGGCAAATCGTACAAAGGACGGCAGGTTGTTCGCGGAGTGGACTTGCGCATCTCGCGCGGCGAGGTGGTAGGACTGCTGGGGCCGAACGGCGCCGGCAAAACCACCAGTTTTTACATGATCGTCGGCCTCGTCGAGCCCGAGACCGGCCGCGTGATGGTCGACGACACCGACATTACCCACGTCCCCATGTACATGCGGGCGCGCAACTTCGGCATCAGCTACCTGCCTCAGGAACCCTCGGTCTTTCGCAAGCTGACCGTGGAAGAGAACATCCTGGCCGTGCTCGAAGCCCAGCCGCTGGACAACCGCGAGCGTCGCACCCGCGCCGAGCGGCTGATCAACCAGTTGAATCTTGGCCACATCCGCACCACCAAAGGCTACGCCCTCTCGGGCGGCGAGCGCCGCCGCGTGGAGATCGCCCGCAGCCTCTGCATCCAGCCCAACTTCATCCTGCTCGACGAACCCTTCAGCGGCATCGACCCCATCGCCGTCCTCGACCTGCAAAAGATCATCTTCGACCTCAAGGCCAGCGGCATCGGCATCCTCATCACCGACCACAACGTCCGCGAGACGTTGAGTGTGACAGATCGGGCCTATATCATTGCCGAAGGCAAGATCTTCCGCGCCGGAACCCCGCAGGAACTGGGCAACGACATGGAAGTGCGCCGGGTCTACCTGGGCGAGGGGTTTTCACTGAGCTAAAGTGGAACTAGCAGCTCAGATGTGGTCGACGTGCCAAACTTGCTCAGACGGGCAGGTATTTTTGCTGTAACCTTCCCGGATTGCGTTAGTTCCATTTTGGGAATGATGATTCAGAACAAGACACTTCATCTCCACACCAATTTCCCTTCCGATTAAACTGGCAGAGAGATCAACCGGCGAAACGAGACCTCTTTATGACGTTGCTACAACCAAGACTGAACCTGAAAATAGCGCAACGTCAGATCCTTACCCCAGGCCTGATGCAGATGGTGAGCGTGCTGGCGCTCAATAAGGTCGAACTGAAGGAGATGATCGATGCCGAGATGGTGGAAAATCCCGTCTTGGAAGAGATTGACGAATCGGTTCCGATGTTGGATGCGGTGGCGGGGCGTGAGGAACGGCTGGAACGCGGCGCGGAAGAACCACCGACCCCATCCAAGGATGTCTTCGAGGAAATCGATTTCGGATCCTACTTCCAGGAGTACCTGGACCCCGGTTATCGTACCCAACCGGAGTTCGAAGAGAACGAAAGGCCCTCGTTCGAAAACTTCCTCTCCCAACCTACGACTCTTTCCGATCACCTGGCGTGGCAACTGGGCGCTCTGACCCTGGAGCCATGGCTGCACGATGCGGCTGAGTTTGTCATTGGCAACCTGAACGACGATGGCTATCTGGTAGCTGACGAGGCCGAGTTAGCCGAAGCTGTGGCGGGATTCTCCACGGCCAAGGCATTGAACCCCACCGAACCAATACCTGAGGCGGTGCTGGTCGTGCAAAGTGCCATCGATCTGGTCCAGCATCTGGACCCGGTGGGCGTGGGCGCGCGCGATCTGCGCGAGTGCCTGCTGATTCAGATCGCAGCTCAGCAGCACGAGTTCAACCAGGTTTACGCTCGTCAGGCAGCCAGCACCGAAGAAGACCCCCATCGCAGCTTCCGCGCCGAAGCCGAGGCCCAGTTGGAGGCCCGCCGCCGCGCCATGGAAGTAGCCGCGCTGATTGTCGCCAGCCATCTGCCTCAGTTGCAGAAGCGCGACGTCAAGGATCTGGCCCGAGCCGCGCAGATCACCCTGGCCGAAGCTCATAGCGGCGTCGAGTTCATCCGCACTCTGGACCCCAGACCCGGCCGTCAGTACAACCGCGAACAGACCCGGTTGATCGAGCCCGACGTGGTCTTCGTCAAGCGCGGCGGCGAGTGGGCCGTCTCGATGAACGAAGAGGACCTGCCCAGCCTGCGCCTCAGCCGCCGCTACCGGCAGATGCTGACCGCCGAAGGCACCGACAAAGAGGTCAAGGACTATGTCAAGGAGCGCTTCCGCTCCGCACTGCAACTGATGCGCAACATCGCCCAGCGCAAGAGCACCATCCTGCGCACCTGCGAAGTCATTGTTCGCCGTCAGCAGGAGTTTTTGGACCTCGGCGTGGAATCCTTACGGCCCATGATGATCAAGGAAGTCGCCGAAGAGATCGGCGTTCACCCCTCGACAGTGAGCCGCGCCGTAGCCAACAAATATGCCCATACGCCGCAGGGCGTGCTGGAACTGCGCTTCTTCTTCTCCGAAGGCTCCAATGGCCCCGAAGGCGCGGACACGCCGCTCTTGGTGCTGAAGCGCAAGGTGCGCAAGCTGATTGAGGACGAGAACCCCCGCCACCCGCTCACTGACGACCAGTTGGCAGCCATGCTCCAGGCGCAAGGCATTCAACTCACCCGCCGCACAGTGGCCAAGTACCGCGAAGACCTGAATATCCCCTCGACACACCAGAGACGGCGGCGGGACGCTTGAGTGAAGCTGTGCCTTTTTTCGGGATGCGCAAACAGGATTCTTCGTCGCACTTCAGACTGTCATCGTTTACACTTTCTCCGAAATGAAACTCATACTTTCCATCACACTTACCGTTTTACTTTTGCCAATAGGGCTTTTGTCTCAAAGTCCTGAACATAAGCCCGTCGCTCTTGGCAGTGCATTCAAAAAAACAACTCATGCATGATGGAGTAACCATCTTTCTTTCCCCCGAGCTAGCGAAAGACCTTCTTCTCCATAAAGAAGAGATTGTCTGGCACCACCACGGCATGGAAGCACGAGTGAGTGGCACAGTAGTTGTCGGAATTGAAATCAGCAAAAATGGAGATACTCTACGCCCTGTCATAATCTCCGGCCCGCTTATGCTTCAACAAGAGACTCTGGATGCTGTTAAGCAGTACAAATACAAACCGTGTCTATTGAATGGGAAGCCACAAACGGTCGCGACAATCTTGTCCATTGCTGTTTCTAACTACTAAATCTAAGTAGGGGAAAGAAATGGATTGACAATCTTTAAAGCGCCTATCTTCTGCCCGTGTTGCATATCTTCGCTATAGACTATAGTGCAGTTGGCCTCTTGCGCCACGGCCAGAATCGAAGCATCGTAGATATGAAATCCGTATCGCTTGGAGAGTGCCACCGCGGAACGATGGGTTTCCAGTGTGAGTGGAAGTACTCGGGAACAAAGATCCTCGATGGTCTGTAACTTGTCGAGTATCTCACTCCAGGCGAGCCCTGCTCTGCGGCAAACCTGAACGAACTCATTCATAACCTGAACGCTCACAACCCCACCCTGGATCATGATCTGCTGGGCTTGTTCAATGCGCGCCTCGGGTACGGACTGCTTGTTACCGCCCAGCGCGTACACCACCACGTTAGTGTCGATAAAGGCATTATCGCTCATGAAGTTCTTCGCGGTTGAAGACATAATCATCCGGTAGCGTAAACCGCATCTTCCGCATTCTTTCGATGGCGTCCAAACGTTTACGATCCCGATAAACCTTGAATTCGTTTTCTCCACTCACAACAATCTGTATCTCTTCGCCGTCCTTAAAATTCAGAGTTGCCACCACTTCTGCTGGTATGCGAACGGCAAGACTGTTCCCCCACCTGGCGAGTTTCATGAAGCACCTCCGTGTATACGTAGAGATTGTATATCTTTTTCTCTTCGGATATACCTGCTTGCCACTTTTCTTTCGCTCCATTTCGCTGTACTATTCCGGCACAAGCAAAGGGAGCAGCGAGATGAAATTTCGTCGTTTCATCTACGTAATATTCTTGGCGCAATGCATCAATGGAGCCGCATCTTTAGCTGAACCGCGTCCCTGCCTCACCGCCGAAGAAGCCGCCAAGCTGGTCAACAAGGACGTCTGCGTCAGCGCCCACATCTACGACGTAGTCCAGTTGCCGGATGGGACCCGCTATCTCGACATCTGCTCTCCCGATACGCCCGACGAAAAATGCCGCTTCACCATCGTCAGCCTGTGGGAGGACCACGACTTTGTGGGTGAGTTGCGTAAATACCGCGATATGGATGTACATGTGCGCGGCATCGTCCGCCCCATGCACGGGCGGTCTGGGATGGTGCTGAGTCATGCTCGGCAGTTCTACGGAGGTCCGCCGCGCTTTCGGCCCAATCCCCTGCTGGCCAAGGGGTTCACCGCCGAGGCAAATAATCCGCCGGTCCGCGATCCTAATCTGGGCGCGCAAGGCGGGCGCCGCTCCTTCATGAACAGTCGTGATCAAGAGAAACTTTCGGCGAAGTGATGTCTGTAGGGGATGAAACACGCGATTCCATCGCCGCTAACCTGCTAACCGCCCAATCTCCGCGCAGCGGAGGCTGACTCGCTGTCTTGTCTGTTCAACTTGCGTCTTTGTTTCACATCATGAGCAGGCGGGGTCGGGGAAAATTCCTGTAGATTCCGGATCATCATCATCGTCCAGTGAAGGCGGAACAGACTGCTCGTCGAGCAGCGGGGCGAAGCGTGCTCCGGTGCGCAGGATGACACAGGAGAAGATCAGCGAGATCAGCGTTGCGCCCAGTCCCAGGCTGAGGTTGGAACGGTCAGAGACGAAGCCGATGATCTGCGGCGAGAAGGTGTCGCCAAAGAAGTGAATGCAGAAGAGATTCATCCCAATCGCCGTGGCGCGAATCGGCGCGGAGACGGAGTTGACCACGGCGGCGTTGAGCGGGCCGGTGTTGAGGAAGAGAAAGAACTCCGCGGCGAAGAGCGCGGGCACAGCCCACTGATGCGGTCCAAAAAAAAGAAGAACGCCGCAAGGCAAGGTGAGGGCCACGCTCCAGAAGGAAAGCAGATACAGGGCGCGATGGTCGTATTTGAGCCAGCGCTGGGCGATCCAGCCGCCCACCAGGGTTCCGGCAATGCCATCGACGACGGTAATGGCGCTGACCGCCATGGAGGCGCGGCCAATCGAGAGACCGCCAACCCGCTCCAAGAAGGTCGGCACCCAGGCCGAGATGCCGCCCATGGCAAAGGTCAGCGTAGCCAGTCCGAAGGATGCAGTCAGATAGGCTGGATTGCTGAAAAGTCCCCGGAAGGTCGTGCGATTCAAAGTAGGCTTGATGTGGTCGCTGGCCCCGCGTTCCGGTT
>Ga0181529_10007726_pt1 | contig 10651 bp, 6 predicted proteins | sample PEATcosm2014_Bin_36_FD_119763 | JGI IMG/M metagenome (GOLD analysis project Ga0181529, IMG submission 119763) | Peatland microbial communities from MTU Mesocosm Facility, Houghton, MI, USA - PEATcosm2014_Bin10_30_metaG | ecosystem: Environmental > Terrestrial > Soil > Wetlands > Peat | place... | reverse complement strand
TTTCCGCTCGACGCCGGTTGGCAGGGCGCCGATGCCGCCTACTCCATTCCGCTTCCCGATGGCCGCGACGTCTGGATCTTCGGCGACACGCTCTACGGAAAAAGCCGCACGATTCTTCCCAGCGGCGATCCGCTAATGGTCCGCAACAGTATTGGAATCTCGTCCTGTGGCGCGAACGGCAAAGCGACGCTTACTCATGTGATCCGTCGCGATGCAAGCGGAGTCGCCAAAGACTTTTTCGCGGCGCAGCATCCTCATACCTGGTATTGGGCCCTGGATGGATTCTTTTATAACAAGAATCTCTGGGTCACTTTGCTATGTGTTCGCAATACGCCCAAGACTTCGCCGTCAGCCATGGGGTTCGAAACCTGCGGAACCGATCTCGCAAAAGTATCCGCGTCGGGCGCTAATGCCCAAAAGTGGAAGGTCGAATACTTTCCGTTGGTAGCTGATGGAGTCAAAGCATACCCCTCCGCCACCGCCGTCGTTGATGGCCAGTATGCCTATATCTTCGCCCTTTACGAAGCGGGAAATCGCCCGGCTTTGCTGACCAGAATCCCACTCAAAGGCCTGGTTGATCCGCGTCGGAATCTGGAATACTTAGCGGCAGACAATACATGGCAAAAAGGCTTTGACCCAGGCAAGGCAAAGCATGTTATGGAAGCGGGAAACACCGAAATGTCCGTTCGCTGGCATCCGGAGTTAGGTCAGTGGATCGCCGTCATGTTGGACCCTTCCGGCTTCTCTGATAAGGTGGTGCTGCGTGAGGCGCCTTCCATCACAGGCCCCTGGACTAATGGTCAGTTAATTTACCGGATTCCCGAGATGGAGGCGGGCTTTGCTCAATATGACAAGGATACGTTTTGTTATGCCGGCAAAGAGCATCCAGAGTTTGAGGATCCCGGCTCATTGGTTTTCACATATGTTTGCAACACCATGGATCCCAAGAAACTGCCGGGCGAAACGTGGCTTTACTTTCCCAAAAGCGTTCAGATGCCATGGCCAAAACCATGAGCTTCGCTGCGGCATAGCTCATGGCTCAAAAGTATCCCAGATATCGTCCACTACTGCCGGCTCCGACACCCACTGCATCGATCCATGGTCGTGCGCAAATTGTTCATAGATAGGCAATGTGGCCGATACCCCCAGCTCAGGATAAGTGCGCGCGTGCCTGCTGGCCAATCGCGAGGGCGCATAAGCCGAGTTGGGCTGCCACTCTATGCCGTTTTTCCGCAATAACGGGCGCCAGGCCAGCCCACCATGCGCGCGCACACCATCATAATCGAATCCGTATTGTCGGTCGCACCATGCTCCGAACATCATCCGGGCCTCCGGATTTCCATTGATGATGCAGTGAGCCCAGCCCGGAGGGATAACAATCTTGTCCCCCGGCTGCGCATCTATCGCAACGCACCGGCCAGGCTGGTTAGTCACTTGCTCCTGTAAATAAATGATGGCGCGTCCTTGCCATATCTCGACAAGTTCCGGAGTAGACCATCCGCAATGAGGAGCGATAGCGTGAACATGCCCCTGGCTGCGAACCGGCTCATCGCCCAGCCTTCCGCTCTCATAGGCAACAACTCCGAACAGCAGCATCCGCTGCCGGAGCGCCTCGTTATGTTCTTCACGTCCAACATCCATCGCAATGCAATAAACAGGATCAGGACCATCGCAGCTCTTGGAAAGCAAGCTATAGCGAATGGCGTCCAGGCTGCGTAACTCTGGTTGCGGGCCAAACACATCTTGGCCGTAAACAAATGCGAGTGCTCCAGAGCTGAGCCGAATATCGAGTTGTGGATCAAACGCCATATCGAGAAAGTTAGAATCTCGCGCTTCCCTGTTCGTGTACCACGGCAGGCTTTCCATCGCGAAGCAAAATGCGAGCGCCAAATCCGCCTGCTTTTATCGACGCATAGTCGTGGCCCGCATCGCTCGGCCAGCACGCCCAAAAAAGCAATGGTTCGTCGCCGGTGTTCACCACGCGATGCGCAAGGCCGCCGGCAATAAAGTGCAGGCTCCCAGGAATCATTGCGTCAGCCCGTGTGGCACGGCTATCATCCATTAGTACCAGCAAGCCTTTGCCGCCGATGGTGCCGTAATACTCTCCCCGGTCTCGCCTTGAATGAAAATGGCCATGGGTCATAAAGTACTCATCGCCTACTCGACCGGGCTCAATGATTGTCGATCCCCAAAAAAGGTCGCCTGGCGTTCCCTGCGACACTGGCTCAATCCACTGAACGCGGTACACTACGGCATTCTCGCTCATGCCGCTGAGCGCATCGGCGTCGTGAAACAACCCGACCAATTCTCTCAGCGTCTTTGTTGTTTGTTGGACGGCTGAGCCGCGCATCATCCCGGTCAGCCAATCGATCTGAACCTCCGGAGGAGAGTAGTCTCCACTAAAGATCATAACCAACCCCCTCAGGCTTTGACGGCTGCTTACGGAAAAACTGCAAAAGCAGCTCTAATTTCCATAGCCAGCCAGAGCGGCAATAATATATATATAGTACACGGCTGACTTTGTATTCCTATAGACATTAGAATGCAAGGTCAGGCATGCGAGGCTAATACAAATGGCAAAGCACCATTCATTCTCGACTTCCCAATCTTCGGGAGTGAACACCGCAGGGAACGCCCTGTCAGACAAGCAATCCTTGCGGCTCACTGCGATTCTTGAAATCCTGCGAGAAACCGGCACAGTTTCCGTAGATGACCTAAGTTCAAGGTTTGCGGTTTCAGTAGTTACAACTCGGCGCGATCTTGATCTTCTTGAAAAGGATGGCCGATTACGCAGGACCCATGGTGGAGCTGTTTCCATCGAGCCGCTGTTTTACGAGCCTTTCCGCAATGACCGTTCCTTTCAGGCACAGGTGGAAAAGTTTGCCGATGAAAAGCGCCGCATTGCGCGAGCTGCCGCTGCATTAGTTGGAGCCGGTGAGACAGTTGCACTTACTCCCGGAACCACGACGACGGAAGTAGTTAGAAGCCTTCCCCAGAATTTCAATATCACAGTAGTTACAAATACTGTTAATGTTCCTATGGAACTCTCCAAACGCAAGGATCTGAATGTCTATGTTACCGGAGGCCATCTGCGCGGAGATTGGTTCTCTCTGGTAGGTCCAACGGCAGTTCAGAGCCTGAACGGAATACTAATTCACACTCTGTTTATTGGCGCCGACGGCCTCGATCCGGAATGGGGCGCCACCTGTTTCAGTTCCGATGAAGCTGATTTCAACTCGGCATTGGTCAGGGCCTCCCGGCGAAGAGTAGCGGTAGTAGACCACAGTAAGTTCGATGTTATCGCAGGATGGCGAATTTGTGGAATCTCGGATATTCACATGGTGATCACAGATACCGGGACTCCAGACGAAACAGTGGCGGCATTTGAGAAAAGAGGCGTTCAGGTGCTGCGCGTTTGAGCGCGTACATAGTATAGGATCGAGTTATCGGCCGCTGCCATTCGTTGCTCATTTGGCAGTGCTTCGGCGGCCGCGTCTTCCCCAACTCCGCGATTACCGGACAACATTGCATGGCTTTATCATCACGAGTATTGAATCTGCTCTTTGGCCGGCCGCTGGCTAACAGCGAAGAACGCGCCGAACACATTGGCCCGGTCGCGGGCATTCCTGTTTTCGGTCTGGATGCCCTTAGTTCGGCCGCATACGGCCCCGAGGCCGCGCTCACGCTGCTCATTCCGCTCGGCCTGCTCGGCGTTCACTACATCGTGCCGGTCAGCGCGGCCATCGTGGCGTTGCTCGCCATCGTCTACTTCAGTTATCGCCAGACCATTGATGCCTACCCCCGCGGCGGCGGTTCCTACACCGTGGCCAGCCAGAACCTTGGTGAAAACGCTGGCCTGCTGGCTGCGGCCGCTCTCATGATCGACTACACGCTTACTGCCGCCGTGGGCATCTCGGCGGGCGTGGGCGCGCTCATCTCCGCCGCTCCCGGCTTGCAGCCGTATACCTTGCAACTATGTCTGTTCGTGTTGGCCATTTTGACCGTGATCAATATGCGCGGCGTCCACGACACCGGTGTGGTCTTCATGATTCCCACTTATCTGTTCACCGGAACCCTCTTGATTGTCATCGGCGTCGGCGTGTGGCAAGTGCTCCATAGCGCTGGCCCGCCTCATCCTGTTACGGCACTGCCCCCGCTGCCAGCGGCCACCACCGCCGTCAGCTTGTGGCTGATTCTGAAAGTCTTCTCTTCCGGCTGCACCGCCATGACCGGCGTTGAGGCGGTGAGCAACGGCGTAATGGCCTTCCGCGACGACACGCGAAGGAACGCCAAAATCACGCTCACCATCATCATTGTCCTGCTCGCCACGTTGCTCGCCGGCATTGCTCTGCTGTGCCGCGCCTACGGCATCGCCGCCACCAACCCCGACAGTCCCGGCTACGAGAGCGTACTCTCCATGCTGACGCGCGCCGTCATGGGCCATGGGGTTTTCTACTACATCACCATCGCTTCGGTGTTGCTGGTGCTCGCGCTCTCTGCTAATACCGCTTTTGCTGACTTCCCGCGCCTCACTCGCGCCATTGCTCTTGACGACTACATGCCCCACGTCTTTCTGTTGCGCGGCCGCCGGCTGCTCTACTCCTGGGGTATTTATGTTCTGGTAGCGCTTACCGCGCTTCTGCTGATCGTTTTTGGCGGCGTCACTGATCGCCTCATTCCGCTCTTCGCTGTCGGCGCTTTCATGGCGTTCACGCTCTCGCAGGCCGGAATGGTGATGCACTGGAAGCGTCAGGGCAACTCGCCTTGGCACATGGCCGTCAACGGTCTGGGCGCCGTGGCTACGGGCATCACCGCCGTGGTGGTACTGGTCGCCAAGTTCGCTCAGGGCGCATGGATCACCGCGCTGCTGATCGCCGTCATGATCATTCTGATGCGCGTCGTCCATCGCCACTACGTTGGCGTGGACCGCGATACTTCGCTGGACCGCCCCATCGCGCCGGCCTATATCAGCCAACCCATCGTAATTGTGCCCATTGACCGCTGGAGCCGCATCACAGAGAAGGCGCTCTCCTTTGCTCTCGGCATGTCCAGCGATATTCGTTGCGTACACGTGCAGGCTGGCGACGATCCCGACCCGATCTCAGCGGCATGGGAGACCGATGTGGCCGAGCCCCTGCGCGCCGCCTGCAAGTGCGTCCCCACGCTGAAGATTCTGCAATCGCCCTTCCGCTACGTCCTCGGACCCATGGTCGATTACATTCTTTCCGTGGAACGCGAGTCCACCTTCAACAAGGTATGCGTTCTGGTGCCGGAACTGGTGGTGTACCACTGGTGGGAAAATCTGCTCCATAATCGCCGAGCCGAAATGCTCAAGGCCATCCTGCTGCTGCGTGGCAACCGGCGCATTGTCGTCATCAACATTCCCTGGTATCTCGAACGGGATTGAGCACTCCTCCATTTGCTGGCCATCGAAATGCTGCGTTCTCACAATCCCTCGATAGGCCCGACAAAGCCAACCAGAGGAGTGCGTCCCGCCCCTTTCAATCCCTGCGAAATCTGACCCGCTACCCGGATGGAAATCACCTGCGCCAGCGTAACCACCACCAATGCATATTTCAGCGCCGCTACGCCGGACCACCAATGAGCAATGGCCAGAAACAAGAGGCATCCGGAGCAGCGCCCAATAAAGAGCGCTAGTTCATGGTTGAAGAGATACGCGTATTCACTCCGCTTCTCCATCCGCGAGATCGCATCCACCACCTCAAACTCGATAGGATTATAAGCAAGATCCAGCAGCGGCTTGGCCAGCGCCAAGCACGCAATAAAAATCAGCACGCCCACAGCGTTGAACAACAATGCATTGCTGAGGGCGCCCAGCAGGTACAACAGCAGCCCTGCCGCAAAAACCATCCTGCGATGGCGCGGCGCCGTGATGCGCCCCACTGTATAAAGCAGGCAAGCGGTCAAGACGCCGCCGATGGCCTGCGTCGCGCCCAGTGTCCCCTCCTGGCCCACCAGCAGCATGATCAGCATGGCCGGCGTCGTCAGCATATATCCCTGTGCCAGACCTTTCAGCACAGACAATTCCAGCATTCGTTTCCATAACGCATGAAACCGGAAAAAGACAAACTGGGTGTGGAGGGGATTGCGAAAGCTCCCCCGTTCAAGCAGAAAAGCGGATAGACAGGTAAGCCCAAAGACAGTAATCGCTACAATGCGATAAGCGCTGTTGGCGCCTCCGCCCAGCCAGCCAGAGCGAGTGACGCCGCTGATGAACCAGCCAATCAATGCCGGAACCGCGACAGAGGCCAGTGCTGCAAAGAACAGCTCGACCCCGTAGTAGTAGTTGCGGTTGCCATCGTTGGTCGTTGCCAACGCCAAAAACCCGCGATTCGCCCAGAAGAGACCTGTAGCCAGTCCCATGGCCACGCCCGCGGTCGCAACACCCATCAGCGTCAGCACGCCTGAGCGCATCAGCATCATCATCGCCATCCCCGAAAGAACCATTCCCGCGGCATACAAATGCTTTGCCTCAACGCGGCCCATCAGGATGCCATTCAGGTAAAACGCTACGGGCGTGGCCGCGTAAAGCGCCAATTGGTAGGTGACGACCCTCGAGACGTCGTGCGAATTCCGCATGACATACGCCGCGACGAAAACCTCAAGCACCGGCAGCACCAGGGCATAGATCATGTTCGACACGAGCAGGATCTGCATGGAGCGGGAACAGCTGCGAAAGACCCCAAACTCGCTGCGCAGCCGGCTCATCCCTTTTCCCCTCGTCTGCCGCAAGACTGAGCGCTGCCCGACCGCTCTCCACGCAGAACGCGTTCCTCATAGGGTGGGCAACAGGTCATCAGACCAATATATAGGGGCCTGCCTCGTGGCATCCCCCTGCCAGCCGCCCACCCCCCAAAAAAGACAGTTGACAACAAAATCCTGATAGGAGTAACAATATTCCAGTGCGCAATCGGTTGCGCAAAAGCGCTAGACTGTACCCCGCGCTCTCAACAGAGCGAGATTGCTCCTGTACCACCGCAACGTACCTTAGGAGACCAATATGCAAATTGTTGATTCAAAAACTCATTTGAACCAAATGCGGATGAGGACAAAGACCCTTTCCGCGCGAATCGCTTGGTGGACGCCGGCATTTTTGCTGCTCGTCCTCATGGCTGTGCCGGCTCACGCCCAATTCCGAACATCCATCCAGGGTGTTGTAACGGACCCGAATGGTGCAGTCGTCCCGGGCGCGACCCTTACCCTCACAAACGTTGCAACCAACGAGACTGTGACTCGAACAAGCAATGAAGAAGGTATCTTCAACTTCAATGCTCTTCCCGCCGACCACTTTACTCTGGTTGTCGAGATGCAAGGCTTCCAGAAGAAGGTTCTCAATGACCTGCAGTTGATTCCCGAGCAGGCCAACGCATTGAACATCCAACTGGAGCTTGGCTCCGTTACGCAGACGGTCTCCGTCAATGCCTCTCTCGCGCCGACCCTGGATACGGAAACCGCGAATAACGGGCGAACCGTTTCGGACAATGAAATCCAGCATATGCCGTCTTTCCAGCGCAACGTGCTTAGCCTCATTCAGTTGACTCCAGGCGTCCAGGCAGATGGAGCGTATGGCGGCTCAGGCGGCGGTTTTGGAGCTCCCGGCACGCAGTCGGGCGCCAGTTTCGGCGGCGGCGGCAACCTCGGAAGTTCCAGCAGTATCTTTGCCACGGAAAGTGGCGCCTCGGCGAATACCAACGGCCAGCAGTTTGAAAACAACGGATACACCGTTGACGGTATCAGCACCGTGAGCGCCGTCTGGGGCGGATCTACCGTCATTACTCCCAGTCAGGATTCGATTGGCAACATCAGAATCGTCAGCAATGCTTACGACGCTGAAAATGGCCGCTTCTCGGGAGCGATTACCGAAATTACCTCGAAGAGCGGAACCAACACTCTCCACGGCAGCATTTTCACCCAGGTATATCGCCCGGGATTGAATGCGTACCAGCGTTGGAATGGCCCAGCTTCCGTCGTCGCCATCAGCGGGACCGGAACAAAGCTCACGCCCCAACAGCGTGGCCTGCAGAGGGACACAGACCGGTACAACCAGGTTGGCGGCAGCGTTGGCGGGCCGATTTGGAAAAACAAGATCTTTGGTTTCTTCAACTACGAGGGACAAAACCTGAACAGCACTTCAACGGGCACTGGATGGTACACGACCTCGGCCCTTGTAGGGTTGGCTCCCTCGGGCAGCATTGCCGCAACATATCTGAATTTCCCGGAGGCAGGTGTTCTCGGCACAGTCATTGCCTCTGCAAACTGCACTACTGCCGGGCTCACAGCCGCAAATTGCAATAACGTCACGGGGGGCATCAACATTGGTTCGCCCCTCGCCACCGGCCTGGGCAAGCAGGACCTCACTTATGTCAGCAGCGGCAACCCCGGCGTCGGCAGCGGACTCTCGACCGTCGCCGATATCGCCGATTACAGCACAAGCAGTCCGATCACCAGTGATTTCAAGCAGTGGAACGGGCGTCTCGATGCCGATGTGACCAGCAAAGATCACGCCGCCTTTGCAATTTACTGGGTCCCAGCCACTAAAACAAACTACAACGGCGCACTGGGCTATGACCTCTTCAATCACTCGCAGATTAACGATGCCTTTTCGGTCATCTGGAACCATACCTTCTCACCGACACTCCTGAATGAAGCCCGCGCCAACGCCGCCGGATGGCGTTGGAACGAAATTACCGACAATCCCCAGGCTCCCTTTGGCCTGCCTCAGGATTTTGTCTCTGGGATCGGGAGTATAAACATCGGCAACATGGGACCAGGTTACCCGAGCCATCTTGACCAATGGACTTACGGCTACAAGGATGTCGCGACCAAGGTTCTGCGCGCGCAAACCATGAAGTTCGGCTTCGATTTGACCCGGCTTTACTATTTGAACGAGCCGATCAGTGTGCCGCAGTACACCTTTTACAATCTCTGGGACTTCATGAATGACGCCCCGGAGGCCGAAGGCGGCGCTTTTCAATCAACCACCGGTTTTCCCGGAGGCTACCGCAACGACAACCGCATGAATATCTTCGGCATTTTCTTCCAGGATGACTGGAAGCTCCGTCCCAACCTGACCGTGAGTGCCGGCCTGCGCTACTCCTACTTCGGACCGATCACCGATAAGGACGACCACATGGGCGCTCTTATATTCGGTAGCGGCACCAGCCTTTTGACGGGGATCACGCTGAAAACCGGTGTTGGCGCCTGGACAGCTCAAAAGATGAACTTTGGGCCGCAGCTTGGCTTCAACTGGAGTCCGGATTGGTTCAAGAGCAAGCTGGTGGTTCGCGGCGGCTTCGGTTTGAACTATAACCAGCAGCAGATCGCAAACGCCAACAATGACGACGGCAACCCGCCCGGAACAAGTGGTATTCCAGGTTCCAGTACAGGCCCCACGAATATCAACCCCAACATCATCTACGCGGTATCGAGCAGCCCGCACAACTACTTCGGTTACCCAGCAAACCCTCACGCCATTACCACATATAACTCCGCCGGCCTGCCCACTGGCGGCGGCGCTAACCTGGGCGGTTTTCCGAACAATATGCCCACCGAGTACTCCGAACACTACTCGCTCGACGTTGAGTACGATCTGGGTCATGCGCTGGTCGCTAATGTCGGCTATACGGGCAGCTTAGGCCGCCATCTCCTCTACAACTATGACGCCAACGCTCTCGGAGACATTGAGGGCGCAGCGCTGAATCCTCTTGTCAACGGCGTCAACACCTTTGGCAGCGGCGGTAAGTCGAGCAACAATATGATGCTCGCCGGACTCAAGCACCAGTTCTCCCATACCTTCTCTGCTGAAGGGCAGTTCACATGGGGCCACAGCGAGGATACAGACTCCGGCCCGTACTCTCGGAGCGCGTATCTGTACAATCCCGCATACTCCTACAGCCGGTCGGATTTTGACATCAGTAAATCTTTCAAAGCCTTTGGCGTCTGGCAGCCGGTTATCTTCCACGGAAACCAGAACTGGATGGAGAAGGTAGTTGGTGGATGGTCGCTCAGCGGCATTATGACCTTCCACACAGGATATGGGTGGACGCCGTCCTATACAGCGCCACACCAGATCTACTGCAACAACTGCAACTATGGGTACCAGAGCCTGCGGCCCCACTATCTTGGAGGAGCCGGAAACAGCACCAGCAACTCTGCCTTTGAAACCGGAAGCAACTTCTCCAATCCAGGCACTATGAACACCGGCGTCAACAATGATCAATTCTCCGACAGCTACTTCTCTGTCCCGAACTACGCCAATGCCATCACCGATAATCCGGGACAGGCGACAAACACCTATATCCCCGCGCCGGGAATCGGTCGCAACTCCTTCCCTGGCCCCAGATACAGGGATGTCGATTTAACCATCTCAAAAGCCTTCGGTTTGCCCAACATGCGAGTCCTCGGCGACAACGCCAAGATCGAATTCAAGGCCGACATGCTCAACGTCTTTAACATTACGAACCTGAACCCCAGCAGCATCTCGACCAACGTCCAAAGTTCGAATCTTGGTCAGGCTGGGAACGCGCTCGGAGCGAGAGTCGTTGATATCCAAGCTCGCTTCAGCTTCTAACTGTCGCTGGATTCTTTACTGGAAGGGTGCACATCGTGCACCCTTCTTTTTTGCGGAGTT
>Ga0181529_10007725_pt1 | contig 10652 bp, 6 predicted proteins | sample PEATcosm2014_Bin_36_FD_119763 | JGI IMG/M metagenome (GOLD analysis project Ga0181529, IMG submission 119763) | Peatland microbial communities from MTU Mesocosm Facility, Houghton, MI, USA - PEATcosm2014_Bin10_30_metaG | ecosystem: Environmental > Terrestrial > Soil > Wetlands > Peat | place... | reverse complement strand
TAGGTGAAGAAGCGCCGCATGAAGTAGATGCGGGAGAGACGCGTGCGCACCAGCATGACCGTGTCGCCGCGCCGCGAACCGGGCTCCACGGGCGCCGCCGCGACGGTGCGCCGCTGGCCATGATAGGCGATTTCGGCGCCGGCATCGGCAGGTTCTTCCAGCGGCAGGAAATCCAGCCACCATTGCATGACGCGGTCGGATTTCGAGAAAAAGCGGTGGCCGCCGATATCGATGCGGTTTCCCTTATAGTTCACGGTCCGGGAGATCCCGCCCATGTACTCGCTCATTTCGAGTACGACAGGCTGGATATCGGTGCGGGAAAGCAACTCGAAAGCGGCTGTCAAGCCAGCCGGGCCGGCGCCGATGATGATTGCAGTGCGGTTTGTCATGTGTGTGGATCGGTCCTCGCGTGATGTAAGCGGCCGGTTGGCGCGGAAACAGCGCCAACAATTCAGGGGAGTTGAAGCTATCGGAGGGCCATTTCGGACAGGCTGAAAGCGAATAAGGTACTTTCCATAACGAATTTACATATTGCTATCGGGCGTACAAAGTGGACGCTAGGTAAATTCTTCACACAGGGTCTCGCCTAGGGCCTCGGATTCCCCCTAAGTCATAGGTATATAAAGGTCAACATCTTTGGTTAGGTTCGTGCTTATTTTAACATTCAAGTAGCAAAGCAGCGCAAGGAAGGAGAAGCCGAATTTTCATGCAAATCGCAAGGGTGATCAACCTTACAGGTCCTGCTATAATCCGGGTCCCCAAGAGTTGCGCGCGGTGCGGCAGACTCTTCGGTGCCATGGGACGCGAGTATACCTGCCCAAGCTGCCGCCAGCCCAAGGCCGACACTAATCTGGAAGCAGTGCCCCGCCAGTTGTCGTTTCGCGAGCGCCAGATCGTCGATCTGGTGCGCGAGGCCAAGGCCAATAAAGAGATCGCGGCCGAATTATGCCTCACCGAAGGCACCATTAAGGAATACCTTCATAATATTTTCCGTAAATTAGGGGTCAGGAACCGCACCGAACTGGCTTTGCGGCGGGACGTGGATTTGGCCTACGAATACATGCCGCCGGCGCGACGCCAGATCGGCTGAGCGTCAGGAGCGGTCGCCGTCGACGCCCACCACTCTGACAAAATCCAGAGCCGGCGAGGCGCCGTCCAATCCGAGTTTCTTCATTTTGTACAACAGCGCTTTGTAATCGATTTTGAGCAGGGCAGCAGCCTTCTTGCGATTCCAATGCGTGGTGTTGAGGGCGGCCAGGATGGCTTCCGTCTCGGCCTGCTGTTTGGCGCGGGTGACCTGTTCCAGAATGGGCGCGGCGGGCGGCGCCGGAGCGGGCCTCGCGGGGCCATCGAGCAAGGGCTGAACGGCCAGGTTTTTGCGGGCCGACCGCGAGTTCAGCTCCTGGGCGATCAGGGCGGGATCGCGGATGACGGTGAGCTTGCGGATTACGTTCTCCAGTTCGCGAACGTTTCCGGGCCAATCGTGCAGCAGGAGGGCCTGCTGGAGGGCGGGCGTGAGTTCGGGCGCCAGCTCGTCGGGGCAGTGCTTGTCCAACAGGAAGTCCGCCAGCGGAATGATATCGTCCTTGCGCTCCCGTAGCGGCGGCACGTACAGGCTCACCACATTGAGGCGGTAGTAGAGGTCCTGGCGAAAGAGGCCCGCGGCCATGGATTTTTCCAGGTCGTTATGAGTGGCGGCGATTACGCGCACGTTCACGCGCACGGTCTCCTTGCCGCCCAGCCGCTGAAATTCATGATCCTGCAACACCTGTAACAGTTTGGCCTGGAGCTTGAAATCCATGTCGCCGATCTCATCCAGCAGCAAAGTGCCGCCATCGGCGATTTCGAACATGCCCGGCTTGCGCTGGAAGGCGCCCGTGAAGGCGCCGCGCTCGTAACCGAACAACTCGCTTTCCACCAGTTCCGAGGGCAGCGCGGCGCAATTGAGCTTGACGAAGGGCTCTTGGGCACGCGGGGAGTTGGCGTGGACGTGGCGGGCCAGCATCTCCTTGCCGGATCCGGTCTCGCCCTGAATCAGGACCGGCGTTTCCGAGCGGGCTACCAGCTTGACCATCGTCTGCAACTCGCGCATGGCCTGGCTGAATCCGAAGAACAGAGGACCGGGGATCGCGACCCCCACGGCCTGCGGCGGTTCCGGCTCGTCCGCGCCGAAGACTCCCTTGAGGGAGCGCCGGAGGCTTTCGTGAGTGATGGGCTTGCCCAGGAAGTCGCTGGCTCCGATGCGCATGGCCTCGACCACCAAGCCGGGAGAGGGCGCGCCGGAAATGACGATGACAGGCAGGCTCCGTCCGCTGCCGCGCAACTCGCGCAGCACCTGAAGGCCATCGCGCCCGGGAAGCATGACGTCCAGCAGCACGGCGGAGATGGGCATGCCCATGGCAAAGCAGTTCAGAGCTTCCTCGCCATCCGCGACGGCTTCGACGCCATAGCCCTCGCAGCGCAAGGCCATCTCGAGGTAGCCGCGGATTTCCGCATCGTCCGCGGCCACCAGAATGAGCCGGTCTTTTTCCTCTAACAGCATAGTCCGCCTAGCCGCCGATCCTTACAGTCCCTCTCGCTGCCGGCCTCCACGCACGCGGAGAATGGCCGCCGCCCGAGGCCGCGCATTACTGCGGGACGACGATGGTGTCGTCCGGAGCCACCGGGATATTCTGCGCCATATCCTGGCCGTGAATCACCGCATCGTAGTTGAAATAGAGCTTGACCTGCTGGCCGCCGTTTTGATTGCGCAAGACGTAAATCTTCTTGCGCTTGGCATAATCGGTCAGCCCGCCCGCTTCGCTCAAGGCCTGAAGCACGGTCATGGGATACTTCAGATCGATGACACCTTCGCGCTTGACGGCGCCCACCATATAGATTCTCTTGCTATGGACCTCCCGCACGATGACGGTGACATCGGGGTCGTTGATGAAGGGCTTGAGGCGGTCCGTGATGGCCCCTTCCGCCTGGGCGGGTGTGAGGCCGGAGACATCGATCTCCTTGACGAATGGCAGAGCGATCTTTCCATCGGCCCGCACCACCACGCCGGGGACCGTGGCGTCCTGCTCTTTCCAGACGATCACCTGAAGGACATCGCCCGCGCCAATCCGGTATTGAGGAGACACGACACTCTTGGCGGGCACCGTGGGCGCCTCCTCGGGCGCCGCCCAAGCGGCCCCCACCAGCACGCCGAACAGAATCAATGAAATCGAACGACAGGCCATCGCCACACCTCGCGAAACCATGCGGTTTGCACGTTCAAGACCACAGAAACGGCCGCCTGAGCGCGGCCGGAGGCGGTCTAAACGCCCGCATCGGGCGCGTTTCGCGAAGTTTGCGGGAAGAGCGTGGGACATAGTGCCAAAGTTTTGAATTGACACGCGGGCTATTTCCGGGGATGAACCGGCGGGACGCGGGCCTCGAAGGCTGTCGGATTGCGAACAAACGGGCGGAATAAATGGGCCTCCGCGTACAGAAGGTACTGGCGCGGCAAGCCGTGTATTGCTACAGTATTTTCACTCAACCGAATCCGAGTTCGCCGCAGCATCGCGATCGGCGGCTGTCAATCCCGCCGAGTTACTCGATTATTCCCGGAGAAAGCGAGTAGTCGTCGATGTGACAAGCTATTCCGGATGACTCATCACTTAGGCGCTCAATCCGGAGAACCGTGCATTGGCAGTTCACGCAGTGTTGCCGGCCGGGAAAAGAAGGCGCCGGAATCCCAATAGCGCAATCGACCGTTTCACCAGCGGTAAGTAACTCCCTCGAGATGCAATAGAAACCCTCGCTGCTGATATTGAGGGTTTCAGCGTGCATCTCGCCGCCGGACCCGGCTCTTCTGAGACGGACGCTCCAATGCAACGCCAGCCGCATCCGTTTCCTTCGCTCGGTGGGCGCTCTTTGTGTCATGTATCGCGGCTGGCGGCACTTTGCTGTGGGCGAGCGATGGGAGACGGAGATGACGGCGCGGCCGGCTCGGGCGATAGCGCACTTGTGGGGCCACGCCGTCGTGGGGGCATCGGAGACGCTCGACCGTTCCGCGCCGCGGCCGAAAGAGGCAGCAAGTTGGCATTCGCACCAAGTCTTTCGAGTTTTCACATGGTAACGGTACTAAGCAGTAGGACTTTCTATTGACAATGTGTTCGCATGCGCTAAGCTTGTCCTATAAATGGCGATAAAATCCAACTAAGTAGTGGATGCCATCACATCGCTGTTCCCGCTAGAACAGCCGAGAGTTTAGGACGAAATTCCATTCCAGTTCACGTATTCGAGAGAATGCTGTCGAGAAGGGGCTGTCAAGGAGAGGCGATGGGCCAAGCGGAAGCGCCTAAGATCGTGTTAATGGGAGACGACCGGCGGCTTTACCGGATGTGCCGGGATATCGTGGCCGAGAACGGAAGCGCTTACGAGGTGGTGTGGGCCGACGCGGAGGGGGATGCGCCCGAGGGGGAAATCTTCATTTGGAGCTACCAGCCTGGATTGGAACCCTCATGGCGGCTGGCCGCGAAGAGAGGGGGCTGGCATCTGCTGGTGGTCGACCGGCAGGAGCTGGCGGCGGCGGGCGCGGAGAGCTTCCTCGGAGCGGCTGTTGTTCTCAAGCCGGTGACGAAAGCGGCGCTGGCCGCGTGGCTGGGCCAGGCGCGGGCCGCGGGGAGCGCGGCAGGCCTGCGGCGGGACCGGGACGAGCTGCTGGAGTGGCTCATGGAGGCCAACCTCCGGCTGCAGGAATACGACCGGGCGCGCGCGGATTTTATGGCCAGGACGGTGCACGATTTCCGCGCTCCGTTAATGGCCGCCAATGGATACTGCGGGCTGCTGCTCGACGAGGCGATGGGATCGCTGGCGCCTGCCCAGCGCGAGGTGTTGAGCCGGTTGCAGGCGAGTTTGAAGCGGCTCACGGGCATGACCGCGGCGATGTTCGAGTTAAGCACCGGCGAGCGCGCGCGGAAGACGCCGAGGACCGAGCGGGCCGAGATCCGGCTGCCACTGGAGCAGGCGCTCCACGAAATCCAGCCCATAGCTGTGAACCGGCGTATCCAGGTAGCCATGGCCCTGACGCCGGCTCCACGCCCGCTGTCTTTCGAGCGCGAGCAGATCGAGCAGGTGGCGCTGAATCTGTTCGAGAACGCCTGCCGGTTCACACCCAAGGACGGCCGTGTCGAAGTTCAGGGGTACCCTTTCTTTTGGGAGCGGCGCTACGGCGTGCCGGCCAAGGGCCTGGAAGCCGATCGGAGGCTGGGAACGAAGGCGGAGCCGAACGCGTACCGCGTGGATATCTGGAACTCGGGTCCGGCGATACCCGCCGAGCGGCTGGACGGGATCTTCGAAGAGTACGCCACGTATGGGGCGGGGGAGGCCAGCGCGGGAAGCGGACTGGGCCTGGCCATCTGCAGATCGATTATCGAGAGGCATCAGGGGAAAATCTGGGCGGAGAATCGCGAGGGAGGGCCGGCGTTATCCTTTGTCCTCCCATTTGAATCGGAGGGTCGCGGCCGCGTCTTGAGAGACGAGGCGGCGGGAAGCTGTCAAACAAAAGGGGCGGCATCGTAATGGGAACGGAAAATCAGGGACGAACGATACTTGTAGGCGACGACGAGGCCGAATCGCGGAACTTCCTGGCAGCGGCTCTGCGCTATCAGGGATTTGGCGTGGAACTGGCCGAGAACGGACATGAAGTGCTGGACTGTCTGGCCGCCAACAGCGGCCTGACGGCCGTGCTGCTGGACGTTCTCATGCCGGGAAAAGACGGCATAGAGACCCTCCGCGAAATCCGGGCGAGAGACAGGCACCTGCCGGTGATCATGTTGTCGGGCGCTTCCACTACGGGAAGGATCGTCGAGGCGATGAAGTGCGGAGCCACGGACTTTCTGGGGAAGCCGCTGGGACACGAAGAGCTGCGGACAGCCATCCGTAGCGCGTTGGACCGGCGGCCCGCCGCGCTCAAGGCGGGCCGGAGGGAAAAGCCGGCCGCATCCTCGAGGTGGAGCCCCCTCATGCAGGAGTTGTATGCCATGGCCGCGCAGGTGGGAGCGTCCGAGGCGCCGGTGCTCATCCAGGGGGAGACCGGTTCGGGCAAAGAAGTACTGGCGCGCCACATACACGCGCATTCCAAACGGGCCAACCGGTCTTTCCTGAAGCTCAACTGCGCCGCGCTGCCGTCGGAACTGGTGGAAAGCGAGCTGTTCGGCTACGAGCGGGGCGCCTTCACGGGCGCCTTCCAGCGCAAACCGGGCATGTTCGAAATCGCCGACGGCGGCACTTTGCTGCTGGATGAGATCGGCGACATGGATTTCAAGCTCCAGGCCAAGCTGTTGCAGGTCTTGCAGGACCACGAATTTCAGCGGCTGGGCGGGCGGGAAACCTTGCGGGTAGATGTGCGGGTGATCGCGGCCACGCATAAGGATCTCGACAAGGCCATGGCCGCCAACCAGTTCCGCCAGGATCTCTACTACCGGCTGAACGTGGTCGCGTTGCATGTGCCGCCGCTGCGGGAGCGCAAGGAAGACATCCTCGGGCTGGCCGAAGTTCTGATGCAGAAATACGCCAGCGGCGACGGGCCGGTTCCGGAGATCGCGCCGGCCCTGCGGCAGGCGCTGCTGTTGCACGACTGGCCGGGCAATGTGCGCGAGCTGGAGAATTGCATGCGCAAGCTGCTGGTGCTGCAAGACGCGGACCTGATCGCGCGCGAGTTGAGCGCGCGGGCCGCGCGCAAGGCGCTGAGCACGGCCCCGATGCTGGATCTGCCGGCGCATTCAGAGTCGGTGCAGGCGAGCGCGCCCATTCTGGAGCAGGTGACGCGGGCCAAACACCAGGCGGAGACCGAAGCCATTCTGGCGGCGCTAGACTCCACGCGCTGGAACCGCAAGAAGGCGGCGTCGTTGTTGAAAATCGATTACAAGGCGCTGCTGTACAAAATGAAGAAGCTCGGGATCGAGGATAAGATGGCCTCGATGCCCGCTGAAGCCGAAGAGCCGGCCAAAGAGAAGGTCATGACGGCCGGATCGGGCCAGTTCTTCTGACAAGGCTGCCGCGGCTAACATTGTCCGCTTATAAAACGCGCTGGGGGACGGTTCTGATAGTCCTCGCGCTGGTGGCGGCGTGCGGCTGCATGCGCCCCGGCGCGCCCCGGCTGGTCGAGCAGGGCAAGAAGCTTCTGGCGGAGCACAATGTGCCGGACGCCATTGCGAGCTTCCGCAGGGCCATCTCCGCCTCGCCGCTCGATGAGGAGGCCCATTACCAATTGGCGGTGGCCAACCTGGCCATCGGCAACAGCCGGGTGGGGGGCGAGGCCCTGATGCGCGCGGTCCAGTTGAAAGCCGACGACTGGCGCGCGGTGGCCAAGCTGGGCGAGTTCATGGCGACCAGCGGCGACGAGAAAGTTCTGGCCGGCGCGCGCGAAAAACTCAGCCAGGCGGTGGCGCAACTGCCCGGCGATATCGCCGCACTTACGGCCTTGGCCATCGTCGATTGGAAACTGGGCGCGCGCGAAGCGGCCGAGCGCCGCCTGGAACAGGCTTTGCCATCCCGTCCGGAGCGGTTGTATTCGGCGATCACCCTGGCGCAGATGAAAATGGCGTCGGGAAATGCGGCGGGCGCCGAGGCCCTGCTGCGCGCGGCGGCGGCGGGCGGGGAGCCGGCCTCCATCATCGCGCTGGCGGAGTTTCACATGGTAGCCGGACGGCTGGAGGAAGCCGCCGGCGAGCTGCGGAGCGCGATCGAGCGGGACCCTCGAAACGCGGAGGCGCGGCTGGACCTGGCGGCCATCGAAGCCAGCCGGAACCACATGGCCGAGGCGGCCGAGGCATACCGAGTGCTGGCGGACCTGCCGGACCGGCGCTATCGCCCGCTGTATGGCTTGTTCCTGCTGCAAACCGGGAAGGCGGAGCCGGCGGCGGCGGAATTCGAGCGCCTGCTCAAGCTCGATCCAGCCGACGAGGCGCTGCGCACGAGCCTACTGGGCGCGTACCTGGTGGCCGGCCGCGAGGCGGATGCCGAACGGATGCTGCGGGCGGCGGCCGAAAAACGCGATCCCGGTTTCGACGCACTCCTCCAAAAGGCCCTGTTCGATCTCGGAAAGGACCGCACCGGGGAAGCGCAGACCAGCGTCCTGACGGCGCTGCGACTCCGCCCCGAAGCGGCCGAAGCGCACTACCTGCACGCGGCGGTTCTGCTGCGGCGCGGCGAGGTGCGTAGCGCCGTCGACGAACTCAGCGACGCGGTCCGGCGGAATCCGGCATTTCTGCCGGCGCGCCTCGAGCTGGCGCGCTTCCGGGTTGCCTCCCGGGCTCCCGATGTCGCGCTGGAAGTGCTGGAAAGCGCTCCCGCGGGACAGCGCGCGGCCCCGGCGGTTATGGCCGGGCGCGGCTGGGTGTTTCTGGCCATGGGGAGCCTGGAGCGGTTCGGCGCCGGACTCAGGGCCGCCGGTCCGCACGCCGCGAGCGCGATGCGAATTCCGGAAGCCGTGTGGCGGCTCGATCGGGGCGACCCACAAGGAGCGAAGCGGATCGCCGAAGCGGTGCTGGCGGCCGATCCCCGTGATTCGCGGGCCTTGCTGCTGGTGGCGCGCAGCGGCTGGCTCGAGGGCGGAACGGACGCGGCCGTACGGAACGTGCGCCGGTATGCGGGGAACGGGCCGTTCCTGGCTGAGCTGCTGCTGGCTGCCGGACGGGCGCCGGCAGCCTTGGCGGCGCTTCAGGCCGCTGCGGCCGGCGGCCAGGGGAAGCCCGAGTTCGAGATCGCCATGGCTCGGGCGGAACTGCGCAATGGGCAGCCCGCGCGGGCGGAAGAACGCCTGGCGGCCCTGGCGACCGAGCCCGACGATAAGGATGCGCTCTTCCTGCTGGGCGCCGCGCGGCAGATGCAGGGAAAGTACGGACCGGCGGCGGAGGGCTACCGCAAGGTCCTGGAAGGCGACCCGGAGTTCGTGCCGGCGCTCCACAACCTGGCCTACCTGCTGGCCGAACATCTGGGCATGCCGGAAGAGGCCTTGAACCTGGCGCAGAAGGCGCGGGAACTGGCGCCGGAGAGCGCGTCCGTCGACGATGTGCTGGGGTGGGTGCTGTACCGGCGCGGCCTCGATTCCCTGGCCGCGATCCACCTGAAGGAAGCGGCCGCCGGCGGGTTCGCGCGCGCGGCGGTGCATCTGGCGCGCATGCGGGCGCGGCCGGACGTTCCGGAGAGCACGCCGAACGCGCAGGCCGATCCGGTGGCGCTGGGATGGGTGGATCTGGGCGCGGCCGACAACACTGAGGCGCGTCTGGAGACGTATCGAAGGACGCGCGGCTGTCAACCGGATGCGGCGGCGCTCGACGCGGTGCTGCGGGAACGGGATCCCCGGCGGTTCACGGAACGAATCGTTCCGCCGCTGATGTTTTGCGAGCCGCAGCCGGCCTTCAACCCGGCCTCCATGCCTTCGCCGCAGTCCGTGACCCTGGAGAGCGTCCGCGCCCTGTGGACCAATCCGGATCTCATGCTGCAGCGGCTCTTCGGACTTTCCGGCGTGAATGCCGTGGAGGCCGCTGGCTGGGACAACACCTTCATCTCCTGGGACGACACCCGCAGCCCTCTGCCTCAGATCGAACTGTCGCCCTTCCCGATGGCCGATTCGGCTTTCCGGACTCCGGATGCGCCGCGGGATGCCAACGGATGGGACGTCTACGATTCGCTGTGGCCCGGCACCTTTCATTAAGGAAAGCGAATAGTTGGGATGAAATCCCAAAAAACCCCGAGGCTTGCGCACGGCGGCCGCACCGGACGGCTCGCGCCGCGCGGTTTGCGTTATAAGGGCCGGCCTTCAAGTGGAACGGGAATTGCCCCCGCCATGCTTTCGAGCAAGCGCTAAGGAGAGGGGTGAGAGATGAGGGTGTGCGGCTTTAGGCGGCACGCGTGGATGAAAAGAGCCGCGCGATTGGCGGGCGCAGCGCTCGTGGGATGCGCCACACTGGCGGCGCAGAACTTCATGCTGAATCCGCTTACGACCGCCGGCGTGGACCAAAACGGGTTTCGTATTTACAGCTTTTCGGCATATACGAGTTACTCGACCGTGGATGGCCGCTGGAATCAGTTCCTCGAATCGCTGGCGGCGCCCGCCGTTCTCAACCTGCCGTCGCACATGACTTTCAGCGGCGTTATAGGCTCGGTCGGATATCACTCGGGGAGAGAGGACAAGGGGAGCTTCTCGGCCATCTATTCGCCCTCGTACTCTTACAGCACGTATGGAGTGAACTATGGCGCGTGGAACCACGTGTTGGCTCTGAATTGGCAGATGAAATTGAAACCGCAGTGGCAGCTTTCGGTGAGCGGCTCGGGGATCGACGGGAACTTCCAGCAACTGCTATTTTCGCCCACGGGCTCGCAGAGCCTGGCCTCGCTGGCGAGCACCGCGCAAGGGCTGGCGAGTGCCGTCCTGACGGGCCAGAGCAGCGACCCCACCGTATCGGCGGCCTCCGGGGCCGCGGCGACGGTCAGCGCACAGCAGCAGCTCTTCTACGGCGACCGGATGTTTTCGGCGTCCCTGGCGGCCTCCTTGACCTATGCATATTCGCCGCGATTTTCGCTGGGGTTCAGCGCCAGCGGGAACCGCATGCAGCACCTGAACGACACCAGCGTGCCGGCCGGGCAGAACTACTATCTGATTTCGCAGGCCACAAACG
>Ga0181529_10007723_pt1 | contig 10653 bp, 6 predicted proteins | sample PEATcosm2014_Bin_36_FD_119763 | JGI IMG/M metagenome (GOLD analysis project Ga0181529, IMG submission 119763) | Peatland microbial communities from MTU Mesocosm Facility, Houghton, MI, USA - PEATcosm2014_Bin10_30_metaG | ecosystem: Environmental > Terrestrial > Soil > Wetlands > Peat | place... | reverse complement strand
TCGTCGGGCATCACCGCGGCCGCGGCATGCTCCTTGGGCGCGAATTCGCAGGTGAAATCGAGCGTGCCGCCACGCAGCAGGATACGGTGCCGCGACGGCGCTTCGATGCGGGCATCGCCGCCGAAGCGCAGGCGGACCTGGTAGGAATCGGCATCGAGCCGCCGCGAGATCGTGGCCGCGCCAGGGCCGTTCGAGACCATTTGTGTCTCATGCCGGTCGGCATGGCTCCAATCCGAGGCGTTCATAGCCGTCGAGCCATAGGGAAAATCGAGGGCGACGGAGAGCGACTGCGCAGTCAGCAGCGGCGACTCCACAGTCACCGCGACCAAGTCCCGTGCCGGATGGCAGCAACTCCGCACATGAACCGGCTGACCGCGGAGGCGGAAGCGGCTGTCGAGAATGCCAGTCCACAGGTCGAGAGTCTGATGCACCTCGGCGATATCTTCGAGGCGGAGCGGCTGGCCATCTAAGAGCAGGGAGATCCGGCCGAGGTTCAAGCGGTGCGGATTCTCGCGCAGCCAGTTATAGAGCGGCTCCTGGCCCTTGCCGCTGGTGGCATAGCCCACCGGCCGGCCGTACGTGTCGAAGTTCTCCAGGCGCAATTGCGCTGGGTCGAGCCCTTCCGGTATCGGCGTGCTATGCCAACCCCATTGCGATTGCGTACACAGCGGCATGGCGGTTTCATACGGCTGGGGCAGCGATTGCAGCCCGGTGATGTCCGCGGTGAACGCGAACTCTCCGTTCCCCACCGAGAGCGGACTGCGTGGATCGAGCGCCGTGAGGGTCGGATTATGTCTGCGCACCAGGCTCTTGCGGTCGATGGCCGGGCCTGCGGCGTGGGCCGTCTGCGCGGCCAACGAGGTGCCGGCGAGCAGCAGGAAATCGCGGCGAGTCTGATGGTCGATCGGCATTTACTTAAATAAAGACAGGTCGACGGCTTCGCCCATGGCCTTGTGGCCGGCGTCGTTGGGATGCAGGTTGTCTCCGCTGTCATAGACCGCGAGAAAAGCGCCGGGCTTGTTCGGATCGCCGATGGTCTTATCGAAATCGACCAATCCGTCGAAAGCTTTCGCGGTGCGGATCCACGCGTTCACGGCTTCCCGTCTGGCAGCGCCATCGGGACCGGTGCGCAGAGGCATGATAGTGGCGCCGACGATCCTGATGCCGCGCTCATGGGCCCGCTCGATAAGTTGTTTCATTCCGAATATGATGTCTTCGGCGCTCGTGCCGGCGCCGATGTCGTTGACGCCTTCAAACAGAAGCACGTATTTCAGGCCCGGCGTGGCCAGCACATCGCGATCGTAGCGCGCCAGCGCATTGACTCCGTAAGTGACATTATTAGTGTCGCTCACCACCCGGTTACCGCCGATTCCCGCATTGACCACCGCCCACTTATTGCCCTTCTGCGCCAGGAGGCGGCCGGCCAGGATGTCCGGCCAGCGGCGGTTAGTGTCCGAAGTGGAGCGGGAGCCATCGGTGATGGAATCGCCGAGCGCGACTATGGCGCCGAAGGCCGCCGGCGCCATGACATCCACGCCGCTGAGATAGGCCCACGACGATATGGTGGCGTTCTCCGGCATATCTTCCGCACCGCAGGTATTGCCAGCCGCTACGTAAGACGTCTGCTGCGCGGAGTAATGGACGGTGCTCGCGACGGCCGCGCCCGCCGGCATGTACAGGCTCACGGCCAGGTCGGCCGCGGCCGGCGCCTTGAGATCGACCGGGTCGCTCAACACCAGCGCGCCGGGCGGGATGCCGGCGGCCGCCCTCCCGCCGAACGTGAGTGGCCGGTCCGAGCCCGCCACAATCTTCGCGCCGGCGCCGCGCAGTGCGAGGTGGGCTTCGCCGATGGCGAGAGCCTTCGTACCGTACACGTTCGACAACCGCACGCGAAAGCGCTCCCCGCCGAGCGAGATGTGGGCGATGAGCCGCACGGTCTGGTTATCGAATTCCAGCTTGCGCCGGCGCATCTGGTCGTCCGGTTGGGGCGGCGATGGGCTGGTGGCCCAGGTAGCCACCCAATGGTTCGCGGCGGGCTTATCCTTGGGTGCGGCGGCATGGCAGAGCGGCGCGAGGACCAGCGCCAGCACGACGGCGGAACAGGCAAGCAACTTGGGCGAGGAGTGAGAGGACATTCCAACGCCATTGTAATCTCCCGCGGCGGGGGAAGTGTCACGCATGGTCCGCAAACCGGAGATGCCTCAGCCCTTACGAGACAGCGCGAAGTTCAGGAGCGCCGGTCCGTAGCGATTGGCCGGCCCCAAGGTGCGGTCCGGAGTAGCACCCGCGATCCACACGTCCGTATCGCGCAAGTCCGGCAGATGGGATTCACGCTGCTCCCGGTTCAACAACGCCTCGATCCGACTAGCCGTCAGGTTGTCGAGAAGAAAGTTATCACGCTCCGAATCTTCCTCCAGATCCGAGAAGACCACCAAAACGCGGCGGCCGGCTTCGCGGCGCTCCTGGTTGTCAAAAGCCTTGTGCGTGACATACAAGGCGCCTAGCGGTGAGAATTTGTAAATTCTGTCCGAATCGGACGGCGAAGGCGCGCTATGAAGATCGCCGCCGGGGTGGGCGAGCCGAAGGACGGCGGGCCGGGCGGCGCTGCTTCTCCACTGCCGCCGAGCGGTGCGCGCCGCGCAGGAGATCGCGCAGCGCATCCATGTTTACGCGCGACAGCCGAACCAGAACGTACGGGTAGTTGAGGTAGTGGCCGGTGATGTAATAAGTGTCCGGATCCTCCGCCAGCAGCTCCGCGCGCTCCTCAAAGCCGGTAGGCACCACCAGCGAATCGCCGTCCTCGCGCAGCCGCACAAAGAACTTGCCGCCGGCACGGAACGCCGGAGTGCCGTAGGAGGTGCCCTCCTCGACGTCCGGCAGAGAGAGCGCGAACTCGCGCACGGCATCGAAGGTCACAGGCATATGGTCGCCTGACGCCATCTTACCCGAGTCCTCGGGCTGCCGGAAGCCCCCGGCACCGCATTGTGTTCCGCGTCTTCGTGGTCCACTATATATGGAGAATGGCAACCGCTACTCTCTCTCCTTTTCGCAATGAAGCCTGGACCGATTTCTCCCAGCCCGCCCGCCGGCAGGCCATGGAGGATGCGCTCCGCAAAGTCCGCGCCGAATTCGGACGTGAGTACCCGCTACGCCTGTGCGGCGAACAGATCTCAACCGGCGACAAACTCGTCTCCTTCAACCCTTCCCATTCGAGCCAGGTCGTGGGCGTGCACCACAAAGCCACGGCCGAGATCGCGAGACGCGCCGTGGAAGCCGCCCATGCGGCCTTCCCCCAATGGGCCGCCACACCGGCCGATGAGCGCGTCCGCATGACCCTGGAAGTGGCCCGCATTATCCGCGACCGCAAGCTGGAGTTCGACGCCTGGCTGGTCTACGAGGCCGGCAAAACCTGGATCGAGGCCGACGCCGATGTCTCCGAAGCCATCGACTTCTGCGAGTATTACGCCCGCGAAATGGCGCGTCTGGCCGGCCCGCAACCGGTCGTGCAACTCCCCGGCGAGGAGGACGAGCTGCTTTACATCCCGCTGGGCGCCGGGGTGGTCATCCCGCCATGGAATTTCCCGCTCGCCATCCTGGCCGGCATGACCATAGCCTCGCTGGTCACCGGCAATACCGCCGTCATCAAGCCCTCCAGCGACACCCCGACCATCGCCGCCCAGTTTGCCGAAGTGCTGCGGGAGGCCGGTTTCCCGGAGTTCAGTTTCACGCTTCTCACCGGCAGCGGCGCGGCGGTGGGCGACGTTCTGGTGGAGCACCCCAAGACGCGCTTCATTTCGTTCACCGGCTCGCGCGATGTCGGCCTGCGCATCAACGAGCTGGCCGCCAAGGCGCAGCCCGGTCAGATCTGGATCAAGCGCGTGATCGCCGAAATGGGCGGCAAGGACCCCATCATCGTAGACGCCGATGCCGATCTCGACAAGGCGGTAACCGGCGTGCTGGTCTCGGCCTACGGCTATCAGGGCCAGAAGTGTTCCGCCTGCTCGCGGGCCATCGTCGACGCCGCGGTTTATGACGAGTTCCTGGAAAAACTGGTTCCCAAGGTCCGGTCGCTCACCGTAGGGCCGTCCGACGATCCGGCCAATTACATGGGCCCGGTCATCAATGCGAGCGCCCGCCAGTCCATCCTCAACTACATAGAGGTTGGCAAGCGGGAAGGCCGCCTGCTGGCCGGAGACACGCCCGTTCCCGACGGCGGATATTACGTCCCGCCGACCATCGTCGCCGACGTCGAAGCCCAGGATCGCGTCTTCCAGGAGGAGATTTTCGGGCCGGTTCTGGCCGTCACCAAGGCGCGGAACTTCGAGCACGCTCTGGAACTGGCCAACGACTCGCAATACGGCCTGACCGGAGCCCTTTTCTCGAATTCCCCCGGGCATATCGAAGAAGCCAAACGCCGTTTCCACGTGGGGAACCTGTATTTCAACCGGAAATGCACCGGCGCCATGGTGGGCGCTCACCCGTTTGGCGGGTTCAACATGTCCGGAACCGACTCCAAAGCCGGCGGTCCCGACTATTTGCTGCTGTTTCTGCAGGCCAAGTCCGTGGCCACCAAGGTGTAAGTCGAATCGACGCAGTCCAGGCCGGCCTGGACGCGGCAGGCCGCTCCGGGCTCGTGCCGAGTTCGCCGGAACCGCGCGCGTGAGCGGTTCCTGTGGGGCGCCGAACCCAGCGGTCGGGGAGCTAGGGGTTTAACCCTATTCTGGTTGACGGCCCCTTCGCCGATCTAAGATAATAGGGCGTCACTTAAATGAAACGTTTCTTTCTCCCGCTGGCCGTAGCCGGCCTGTTGGCTGGCACGCAGTTTGCCGTGGCGCAAGCCGTTGCGCAAGCGCAGCCTGGCGCAAAGAAGAGCGCACCTTCTACCGCCAGGAAAGCGGCGGCGAAGAAAACAGTCTTGAGGAAGTCGCCGCCCGTGGATCCCACCGAAGGCGACAACGTGGATGGCGAAGATCTCGTCGTCCGCCGGGCGGCGGTTGCGGCCCTGGGCACCACCAGAGGGAGCGTCGTGGTGGCCGATCCAAACACCGGGCGCATCCTGACCATGGTCAATCAGAAGTTGGGTTTACAGGCCGGGTTTACGCCCTGCTCCACCATCAAACTGGTCACCAGCCTGGCGGCGCTCAACGAACACGTGGTGGAGCGGGACACCGTCATCCACTTGAGCCGGTATACCAGTTTGGACCTCACCACGGCCATCGCCCATTCCAATAATCCGTACTTCGCCACGCTGGGCAACCGCCTGGGGTTTGAGCGAGTGATCCACTACGCCCAACTGCTCGGCCTGGGTGAAAAGGCCGGCCTGGATATTCCCGGGGAACAGCCCGGCAGCATTCCTGCCGAGCCCCCTAAGTTCGGCGGCGTAGGAATGATGACCAGTTTCGGGGAGGGCTTCCTGGTCACGCCACTGGAATTGGCCGGTCTGCTCACCTCCATTGCCAACGGCGGCACCTTGTACTACCTGCAATATCCGCGCAGCGCCGAAGAAGTCGATCGCTTCACCCCCAAAGTGAAGCGCCCGCTGGATTTGGCGCCCGAAGGTCTGGCCGACATCAAGGTCGGCATGCGGGGCGCCGTCGATTTCGGCACCGCGCGGCGCGCCGGCTACGACTCGAGCGAGCCCATTCTCGGCAAGACCGGCACGTGCACCGATTTCAGCTCCTCCAGTCACATGGGCTGGTTCGGATCGTTTAACGATGTAGGAAACCACCAACTGGTAGTGGTTGTAATGCTGGCGGCGGTCAATAAGTCGGTCAGCGGTGGTGTGGCTGCGGGCGTGGCCGGGGCCATCTACAAGAATCTCTCCGAGCAGCGCTACTTTGCCATGGACGCGTCCGATAAGCCGGCTCTCCCGCAAATGCTGGTCAGCACCCCGGCCTGTTGCGCGCAGTGAGACCCCGAGGGGCCACAGGGTCCGCTCGCAAGCGTCACCGTAACCCCAGCGCGCGAAATGACGATGCTCCCCAGGGCTGTCGGGCGGGCGGGAGTTCACTTGGGCTGCAATGCAACCAGACCGGAGCCGAGACTCAGACCAGGATTACCTGAGCCGATGGCAGCCTGCCGAGCTTACGTTCCAGCCGCATGCACCACCGCCAAATCCGCAGCTTGGCGACAGAGGAGCCAGGCGGGTCCGCCGCCGGGGCGCCTCGGGGCGCTAGCCGGCCCATCATTTGACCGTCGCCATCGCTTTCAGCCGCTTCTGAGCCAGCGCATAGCTCGAGGCGGGAATACTCAGTTCGTTCTTGGGCCGCTCCAGCCGCCGGTACATCGCGGCAGCCTCCTGGTTCAGACCGTACGACTCCGCGATGCGTCCGAAAACATACCAATCGTCGTCGTCCGGCTCCTCCTCCCCCATCGCATCGATGCGCTGCAGTAGCGTGGCCCGCGCCTCCGCGGGCTTATCGAGCTCGGCGTCCACGGCGGCGAGCGTATGCATCAATGCCGTAGACGCGCTATTCGCAAGCAGCATTCCCCGATTGGCCAGTTCCAGCGTTGCCGGCGTGACGCGGCCGGCCATCAGAGCCGCCCAGGCGAGTTCGTTGTAATCGTCCGCAAGCCCTCGGCCGGAGTCGACAATCTGTTTCTCAATGGCTATCGACCTCTCGGCATCGCCGCACGACATTTCAGCCAAAGCCGCCGAGCGCAACGCTCCGGTGTCGTTCTTGAAGCGGTCCAGGTGAGCGGCGGCGATACGGCTCGCCTCTTTCTCGCCACCGGAGGCACAGGCCGCCTGCAAAGTCAGGCGCAGCGCGGAAGCCGAGAGAGGCAGCTTCTGAAGAAGGCCCTCATCGATGGCCAGAGCCTTTGCGTACTGTCTTCCGGTAAAGTAGGCCCCGCCCAGAGATGCGGAAATGGCGTCGGAGGTTCCGGCGCCGGCCGACTTCAGTGCATTCTCCAGCGTAACAATCGCCGCCCCGATACCCTTGGCACTTCCACTCAAAAGCAGGACGGCTCCCAGGCGTATGCTCTCGGGACTGGCCGCCTGGCCCTGCTGCCAAACACGCGAAAACATGTGCCCCGACAACGGATCGTCACCGCCGCCGGCGGGGAGTTCCCGCCGGACGCGGTCCAGCCACACCTTCGCCTGCTCCGTCTTGCCTTCCTCCACCAGCCGGAGGGCCAGGCGCGCCACCCCTTCGAATTCACCGCCGGCAGCCAGGATGCGGTAACTGTCATCCTGCCGAATCACCATCCACACCTGCTGTTGAGCCGCGGTTGTGCCGTTCCCCGGCGCAGTCATGCGAATCACCCAGCCGGCTTCATCGCTGCCTTCGCGCGAGAACTGTGTCGCCGAGAGGCCGATGTCGAGAGCCGTCTCTATCGACAATCCGGACGACCGCAGCCGGGCTCCCACGCTTGCCATAAGCATGCGCCGCACCCCGCCCTTGATATCGTCGGGATTCTCTCCATCCAACACAAATGAACTGAACGGCTCGCTCCAGTCTTTCTCGTGCCTCTCGATCGTGCACACGCGCAGCATCAATGCGCGGATGGCGTCCTCCGGTTCCCGGAATGCCTGCGGCAGATCTTCCGTGCGTCGGGTCTTTCTCAGGATCTCGACGATGTTCGTGACTGCGGCCGGGTTCGCCGCTCCCGCAGCCGACGCGGCGAAGAGCCCCGCCGCCAGATCGTACCGGCGCAGCGCCAGGAGGGTTTGCGCGGCGCTCGCCAGAACCTGCCGCTTGGCCTCCACTCCCGAGACCTCGCCCGCCTGCTGAAGGCCCGCATCCGTTCCATTCAACAAGGCCTCGGCGCAGACTCGCAAGACCTGGTTCTGTTCATTCTCGGGCTGCTTTTCCAGATAGGCTTTCAGCTCGCCGATGTGCCCGGCTCGCAGCAGGGCGATGGCATAGTTGCCGCCTAACCCCAGGCCCGCCAGCTTGTCCGAAATCCTGGCGTACTCCGCAATGGCTTCCTCCAATCTCGACCCGGCACCGTAGCGCACGGCAGCCTCGTCGTGCTCCAGAAGGATTGCCAGATTGGCGCGTGTCTCGGTGTCGCTTGGGTCCAGTTCCAGGGCCTTCCGGTACGCCGCCGCGGCGCCGTCGCGGTCGAAACCTTTCTCCATCTCCCGGCCTACCAGATCGTGCTTCAGCACCTCCGCCAATTCCACATAGGCTTTCGCGGAACCCGGTTCCAGTGCCACCGCGCGCCGCGCCTCGGCCCGCGCGGTCTCGCCCGCTCCGGCCGACAGCATCGCCCGCGCCGTCTGCATGGCATGAAGCGCTTCGTTGGGGTGGAGCTTGCGCAGGGCGGCGAACTCCGCCAGCGCTTCCTTCACCTTGCCCGAGGCCAGATCGGTCTCTCCGATTTCATCGAAATACACCACCAACATCTTCCGCTTGCCGAATTCCACCACGGCGTCCCTGAGAGCCATGCCCTCGGCGGCGCTGAACCGCCGTTTGGGCGCCACGAACCGGAAATCGCCCAGCACCGCGCCGGCGCTCCCGGTCGTAAAATGTGCGGTCAAAGTGGCGGGGCCTAATTTCTCGTCGAGCGCGTCGGGAAGCTGGCGAACCCGGAACCCGGGCGGCGCTTGGATGACGTAATGCCACTCATGCGCGTAGGCTTCCGAAATCGCGAAATCCGCCGTTCTCGGCCCCGGCTCCGGCTTGCCCTCGTCTTTCTGGCCGTTCTCCTTCGGATCGGTTCGGAAAAACTCGGGCAGACGAGAGGTAAGTTGCGAGACCCGGATTGCCACGGCGGCTTCCGTGCGCGCTGTGGTTCCCCGCTGCACATCGGTGAGTTCGATTTTGAGTTGATACGGCTTGCTGAGATCCCCCTCGTCGCCAGCCGTAATCGCCTGCACCTTGGCCTCGCCGTAAGTCCACTCAATGTAGTCCTTGAGGCCTTCGCGGAGGCCTTTCTGGTCCTCGCCGCCGAAGTTCCCGCGGAGACTCCGGTCGGGGGTTCCAAAAACCTCCGTGGTCTCGGTCACTCGAGCCCGGCCCAGTTCCGACAACTGAAACTCGCGCCGCTCGATCACTCGGTTGTCTTCCGCCGTGAGCTCGGGAGTGCGCACCAGGGCTGTGGTCTGCGGGCGGACGATCAGGGCGTAGCGCCCCTGGTTCTCGGGAGAAACGGTGCCGGGCGTCAGGTCCACGTCCGTGGGATCGAGCCATAGGGCCGGTTCGCCGCCGACATAGACAATCGCGTGGTTGAACAGGTCGATCCCCGGCATGTCCGGCGCGATGTCCTCCCCAGTCGAGGAGTCCAGCAGCGCGACGTATGCCTCAATGCCCGCCGACCGCAGCAGCGCCACGGCCAGAGTCGACTTATCCTTGCAGTCGCCGTATTTATGGGCCAACACTTCCGCGGGCTTGTGAGGGACGATCGAGGACTCCGAGAATTCCACCCCCGTGTAGCGAATCTCCTTATTCAGCAGAGCGATAATGGCGAGGATTTTTTCGTCGCGCGTCGCACCCTTGGCGAACTTAGGCAGATACTTCGACGCATCGAATCCGCTCATTTGTTTTTCCACGACTTCCCAGTATGCTTTTGCAATCGTGTTCCAATCGGGAGCGGTCGAGAACAGAATCTGCGGCGTTCGCGGCTGATCCGGCGGAAGAAGCGGCAACGCGCCGTCCAGCGGCTTCATCGGCCCCTGCTCGAAGACTATTTCCCGCATTCCGGATTCTCTCTTGTCGGACACGGCCAGTTCGGGGAGCAGTCGCGTCTCGAAGCGAAACGGGATTCGCTCCGGAACCCGAATCCCGACTATGGTCCGCTGGATTGGAACGGAACTCCCAAGATCGAAGTACTCCGCTGTTCCGGTCCCCAACGGGACTACCGTCTGGGCAGTGACAATTTCCTCTTCGACGATGGAATCGGGCTCCACTGCGGGCAAGGGTGCGCGCACCTTTCGCTCGTCCGTGAGCACGTCGTCGTCTTGCTCGCGCGCGGGCGAGTCTGCGATGGTCTTCGGGTCCAGTTCATGCACGGCCCCGTCTTTGGCGATCACGCGGGCACGGATCGATGGCCGCTCTTCCTTCCATGGCGCCCAGGTGCGCTCGATGATCGCCCAATTCTCCGCGCCGGCTTTCGTCAAGACCTTGAAGATCATCCTGTAGCGCAGGGTCTGGCGGCCATCGGAATCGTATTCGTATCGCGCTTCCTCCAGCAGAATGGTGACCGGATGTGCTCCCGCTTCCATCTTCGCGAACGCCTCCCGCAGCGCTTGGGGCGAAGCGGAAAACGGCGGCTGCGCAGGTGAAAAGCCCTGCCCGAATGCGGCGCACGCGAGCAATCCCGGTATGGCAAGCTTCAAGACTGGATGTTGGCTCATGGATTTATTGACCGTATTTTAGCGCCGGGCCCGCCGGGAATGGCTTCTCGCGGGTCAAGGCGCGGGTTCCCCTGGGCACTATTCCTCCCTCGGCTCGCTCTTCTCGCGAAGCATCAACTCCTTGCCATGTTCGACTACGCCGACGGGCACCCCGGGGTGCCCGGACCCTGACGAGGGTATTACCCGACGAGGGCACCCCTCAGTTTTGCCGCGGGCGGCTGGTCACGCCGCCGGCTGGCCCGCCCCCCCCTTCGCGCCAAGCTGCTGGCCGGGCCGCCCCACCCCCCTCCCGTCACCCCGCCCGCCTGCCCGCCCCCCCCCTCGCCCCCGCCCCGGCGGCGCGCCGCCCC
>Ga0181529_10007721_pt1 | contig 10654 bp, 10 predicted proteins | sample PEATcosm2014_Bin_36_FD_119763 | JGI IMG/M metagenome (GOLD analysis project Ga0181529, IMG submission 119763) | Peatland microbial communities from MTU Mesocosm Facility, Houghton, MI, USA - PEATcosm2014_Bin10_30_metaG | ecosystem: Environmental > Terrestrial > Soil > Wetlands > Peat | place... | reverse complement strand
GCTCGCGCACATGGTTGGCCAGCCAGCCCACCCCCAATACATCCGAGGAGCCGTAAAGGGTAAGGCCATCCTGGAAGTCAAGGCGCTCGCCAGCCAGCACCTTGGCGGCGATAGGCTCAAGGCGCGGATCGTACGTGCGGAAGGCGGCGGATTCGGGGAAAGCGGGTCTCTCGCTCTGCATACATTCATGATACAGAATCGGAGTTTACTGGAGCACAGGATGTTGAGCGAGGACGGGGTAATGGGTTTGCCAGAGCAAATATCTCTTGAATTGCAAATCTCAAAGCTCTATCATGGCATTGAGTTTGATCGAGGAGCCTGTGGCAGAATTTGACCGCATCACGCAAAGTCCCGACATGATGGGCGGGCGGCCCTGCATCCGCGGTATGCGGGTCACTGTCGGCATGATCGTCGGCCAGATCAGTGCCGACGTGAGCATTGATGAGCTTCTTGTAGACTATCCATACTTGGAGCGCGAAGACATTAAACAGGCGCTGCATTACGCCGCGTGGCGCTCTGACGAGCGGGAAGTACTATTGGCTACGGTGTGAAGATTTTGATCGACATGAATCTCTCGCCAGGTTGGGCCAGAGTGCTGAATGAAAATAATCTTCAGTTAAAAAGTCTTCAGTTAACTGATAAGCGTCAGGGCACGACTTCAGTCGTGCCGCCAGATTAGCAAGAAAATGTTGGGCTTTAGCCCCTGCGTTTCATTGTCTTCATTTATTTGCAATTACGCAGCGGCTAAAGCCGGAATCAGTTTGGACCATTTGCGGCACGACCAAAGTCATGCCCTGACGCTTACTCACTATCAAAATGGCATTTTGCAAGAGGCTCAACAAATTGCCTTTTACTTCCCTGCCCCGTTGAGCGGAGTCGGCGCCTTCTTCGCTGGCGGCAACTGAACAACCACTTCATTGGGCTTGAGGTAGCGCATCTGCTCCCGCGCCACCTGATCGATGGCGTCCGGATTGGACTTGAGACGATCGACGCGGTCGCGCAGCCGGGCATTCTCCTGATTCAAATCATCAATCTGCTTGCGCAACTGGCGATCCTCGGCGCGCTTCTCCATCCAAACCCGCAAGCCGTTCTTGCCGTTCACTCCCTGCCAGAGAATCAAAACTGTCAGCGAGACAGCAACCACAGAGGCCGCCGGACGCCATGCTCGCCGCGTCCAATTCAATGCGCGTTCAGACCAAGCGGCGGGAACTGCTTCGTCCCCGCCCGCCTCGGCCTTCATTCCGGTTTGCTTGTTTTTGTCTTGCATTGAATCCTATCGTCTTGAATCGAGTACAAATGCTTGAGCCGCCGTCTGCAGCGCCTCCGAATCCAGTTCGCTGCGCGCTTCGGTATAAGCCCGCACCACCGGCTCGGTTCCGGAGAGCCGATAGCAAACCCAGGAGCCGTCTTCCAGAATCAATTTGAGGCCGTCGGTCCTGACCACGCTGGCCACCTTGCGCCCGCTCAGCTCCGCCGGATCAGCCTTCAACTTCTCAGTGAACGCCGCCATCCCCGCCGGGGTCAAGCGGAAGTTGGCCCGAATCGGATAGAAGGAACCAACCTTGGCAAATAGCTCCTTGAGTTGCGCCCCCAGACTCTGGCCGCGCTTGGCCACCATCTCGGCCACCAGCAGCCCGGCCAGCACGCCGTCCTTCTCCGGCACGTGACCGCGAATCGTCAGCCCCGCCGACTCCTCGCCGCCAATAGCGATCTTGTCCTGATTGATCAGCTCGCCAATATACTTGAAGCCCACCGGCGTCTCGTAGAGCGGAACCTTGTGGTACTCGGCCAGCGCGTTGATCAGATTGGTCGTCGCCACGCTCTTGGCCACGCCATTGCGCCAGCCGCGCGTCTCCACCAGGTAATCAAAGAGCAGCGCAATAATGTAATTCGGCTGAATGAACGTGCCGTCGGCGTCCACCACGCCAAAGCGATCCGCGTCGCCGTCGGTGGCAATGCCCAGGGCCGCGCCCGTCTCTTTCATCTTGGCCTTGCAATCGCCCAGCAGATGATCGTCCGGCTCCGGCGCATGGCCGCCAAAGAGCACATCGCGGAAGTCATGAACGGTCTCCACAGCCACGCCCGCCGCGCGCAGAATCTCCGAGCTGTAGCCGCGCCCCGCGCCCCAGAATGGATCGTAGACCACCTTGATCCCTGACTTGGCAATCGCCTCAAGGTCCACCAGTTCGGCCAGCCGCTTGAGGAAGGCCGGCTTCACGTCGGCCGTTTCAAAGCCCGCTTCCGTCGGATTGGCCATGGGAATCGCCGCACCGGAGTTCTGCAAATCCACAATCGCCGCCTCAATCTGCTTGGTCACCTCAGGCAGCGCCGGAGCGCCATCGTGCGTGGAGAACTTGATGCCGTTGTACTCCGGCGGATTGTGCGAGGCGGTAAAGTTGATGGCGCCGGAGGCCTTCAACTCGCGCACCGCGTAGGCAATGGCCGGCGTCGGCGCGGCATCGGGAATGAGGATCGGGGTAATCCCGGCTCCGGCCAGCACGCGCGCCGCCTCGGCCACAAAGCTCTCGCCCAGAAAGCGCGGATCGCGCCCAACCAGCACGCGATGCGGCTCCGGTTGCGTCTTCACAAAGGCGGCAATCCCCGCCACCGCCAACCGGATATTGGCCACGGTAAATTCATCGGCCACAATCGCCCGCCATCCTGAAGTGCCAAACCTGATTTTTGTCGTCATTTCATTCTCCCTAAGCCGCATTCATCGGCATCAACTTCCATAGTGCATGAGACCAGTTTAACCGGCAACCCGGAGGCTGCAATGTGGTGGGACTCTTAACAAACAGAAAAGCGGTTCTTCCTTGGGAAGAAGAACCGCTTCCTTTTGCAAAAAAACCGATTTAGCTACGCTTCTAACTCGACAATCACCTGGCCAACCTTGACCGAGTCGCCCGCCGCCACGCGCACGCTTTTGACCTTGCCCGCGCCTTGCGCCGTCACATTGGTTTCCATCTTCATGGCCTCCAGAACGGCCACCAGATCATTGGCCTTCACCGCATCTCCCGGCGCAACATTCACCTTAATGACGATGCCGGTCACCGGGCTGCGCACAAGTTTGTCTTCGCCGGCGGTCTCCACGGCAGCGGCCGCCGGAGCCGGCGCGCTGGCCACCGGCGCGGCTGTCGCAGCTTGTTGCGGACGAGCCGCATAACTCGCCTGGCGCGGGCTCGCGTCATCTTCCAAAACTTCCACATCCACTTCGTACGACTTTCCGTCAATTCCGATCTGTAGCTTCAAGGTACGACTTCCTTCCTTCAGCACTATCCTTCAGTACTATTCAAATGGGTGCCCCACCCTCGCCACGTTCTTGTTTTTGTGGCTAGGGTGGGATACCACAAAGCCCGCATCACAGGAACAATGAAAATATCCTAGCCTCTCAACCGCGGATGATGCGAGCCATGCACCGCGGCGCGCCCCTGTTGCGCCCACGCGCTCGCGCCAAAGACCCTCTGCCGCAATAACTTGGCCGAGCGAATGCGCACCTTTTTGCCTAGAAATGCCGTCACCGCCGCGGCAATCACCACCAGCGTCTCCGGCGTAACCTTTTCTTGTTCCTGCTGCACGGCTGACGTCACCGCCGCTGTGGCGGCAGGATGGCTAACCTCCGCCAGCCGCGCCTCCAATGCCTTGACGGCCTCGGCCAGCTCGCGCAGTTGAACTTCCATCGCCCTTTGCCGCTCGGAGACCGGCTGATTCGATTCTGTTAAATTCTCTGCCACACGCGGCTCCAAAAATTTCCTGTCTTCCTGAAATGATCTGTCATCCTGAGCGTAGTTTGGCGCGTTCTTTGCGACAAACGCAGTCGAAGGACCTGCGGTTCCAACGCTCGCTTACAGCGGAATCAATCCATGCTTCTTGCCGGGACGCAGTTCCCGCTTGGTGTGCAGCGATTCCAGCGCCTCCACAAGCGCCTTGCGCGTCTCCGCTGGATCAATCACATCATCCACCAACCGGCGCGCGGCAGCCACCCACGGATTGGAGAAGGCCTCGCGATAGGCATCCACCATCTCTTTGCGCTTGGCGGCCTTGTCCGCAGAGGCATCAATCTCGCGCCGGAAGACAATCTCCGCCGCTCCCTCCGCGCCCATCACGGCAATCTCCGCCGTCGGCCAGGCAATCACCCGGTCCGCGCCCAAGTCCTTGCAGCACATGGCGATATACGCGCCGCCGTAAGCTTTGCGCAGCACCACGGTGATCTTGGGAACCGTCGCCGACGAGTAAGCAAAGAGCAGCTTGGCGCCGTGGCGGATAATGCCGCCGCGCTCCTGCTCCACGCCGGGCAAAAATCCCGGCACATCGACAAACGTCACCAACGGAATGTTAAAGGCATTGCAGAAGCGCACAAAGCGCGCCGCTTTGTCCGAAGCGTTGATGTCCAGCACCCCGGCCAGATGGTTCGGCTGGCTGGCAATGATGCCCACCGAGCGGCCTTCCAGGCGTCCAAAGCCAATCACGATATTGGCGGCAAACTCCGCCTGAATCTCAAAGAAATCCTGGTAGTCCACCACACGCCGAATCAGATCGCGCACGTCATAAACCGCCTTGTTGTCCACCGGAACAATCCCGCCCAGCTCGGCGTCAGATTCGGTCGGCAGATTGTAGTCCAGGCGCGGCGGATCTTCCAGATTGTTCGAGGGCATAAAGCTGAGCAGCCGCCGGCAGAGCTCGGTGGCCTCTTCGTCGTCCTCGGCAATCAGATGCACCACGCCGGAGCTCATCTGCGCGTGCGGGCCGCCCAACTCCTCGTCGCTCACCACCTCGCCCGTCACCTGCCGAATCACTTTGGGCCCGGTAATAAACATCCGCGCAGGGCGAGACTGAATCACAAAGTCGGTCAGCGCCGGACTATAGACCGCGCCGCCCGCGCAAGGTCCAAGGATCAGCGAAATCTGCGGAACCACGCCACTGAGCAGCACATTGTGATAAAAGACGCGCCCATATCCGGCCAAGCTGTCGATGCCTTCCTGCACGCGCGCGCCGCCGGAGTCGTTCATGAAGACAAACGGGCTGCCCGTCTTGAGCGCCAGCTTCATCATGTCCACGCACTTGTCGTTGTGCGCCTCGCCGGCCGAGCCGCCGCCCACGGTAAAGTCCTGGCTGGCCAAGTGTACCTGCCGCCCGTCTACCTTGGCGCAGCCGGTCACCACGCCGTCGGCGGGCATCTCCTTGCCGTCCATGCCAAAGGTCGTCGAGCGATGCTGCGCAAAGACGCCAATCTCCTGAAAGCTGCCCGCATCCACCAGCGACGCAATCCGCTCCCGCGCCGTCATCTTGCCGCTCGAGTGCTGCTTCTCAATGCGTTCCGCGCCGCCGCCCAGCTTCAACTTGGCGCGCTTGGCTTCCAGGCTGGCAACCTTCCCAGCCATCGTATTCTTGCTCTCGTCTTGCTGTCCCATTCCTGCTCCTGCCGCCACAAACTTGCTAACCTATCAACCTGTCAACTTGTTAACTTGTCAACTTGTTAATTTTTTCCCGGAGCCACGCTCACCTTGTGCTCTTTACCGTTCAGCGTAATCACGTAATTCACTTTGGCGCTCAACGAAGGCGCCGCAGGCGCTTTTGTCTCTGCGACTTTGGTTGCCGCCGCCGGATCCTTGCCCACATTCTTGCGCCCCTGCGCCCTGCTCTCAAAGAACTTCGGCGCCACCTGCGGGAACATCGCGTAGGTCAGCACGTCTTCATCGCTGCCATTAACGCCCTTCAAAGCATTCGCCGCCGCGCTCAGAACATCCCACTCCGGCTTTAGCAAATCCGCCGGGCGCTCGGTAATCGCCGGCTTTTTGGCGTGCGCCTCGGCCAGCTTCAGCACTTCGGGGTCCTTCGGGCCAATCGTCGCTCCGTAGTAACCCAGCATCAGGTCGGCAAACTCGCCGGTGAGCACTTTGTATTTGCCCATCAGCACATTGAAGACCGCCTGCGAACCGACGATCTGGCTGGTCGGCGTCACTAGTGGCGGATATCCCGAATCCTTGCGAACCCTGGGAACCTCCTCCAGAACCTCCTGCAGCCTCTCTCCCGCGCCCTGGCCCTTGAGCTGGCTCTCCATGTTGGAGATCATGCCGCCCGGAATCTGGCTCTTGAAGATCTCCGTGTCCACGCCGGTATTCTCGCTGAAAAACTCCTTGTAGCGCGGACGAATCTGCGCAAAATGCCGCGAAATCTTCTGCACTCGCTCCAAATCCACGCGCGTTTCGTAGCCGGTTCCTTCCAGCATCTCGATCAGGCTCTCGGTCGGGTTGTGTCCCGGTCCAAGCGAGAGCGAGCTGACTGCCGTATCCACAATGTCGCAGCCCGCCTCAATGGCCTTCATCAGCGAAACCAGCGTGACGCCGGTGGTGGCGTGCGTATGCAGATGAACCAGCATCTCCGCGCCGCACTTGTCTTTGATGGCTTTGACCAAGTCAAACGCCGGCTGCGGACGAAGCAGCGCGGCCATGTCCTTGATGCAGATCGAATCGCAGCCCATCTGCTGTAACTCGGCGGCCATCGCGGCAAAGGCCTCGTTGGTGTGCAGCGGGCTGACCGTATAAGAGATCGTCCCTTGCGCGTGCTTGCCGGTCTTCTTCACGGCGGCCACGCTTGTCCTGAGGTTGCGCACGTCATTCAGCGCGTCAAAGATGCGGAAGACGTCGATCCCATTCGCGGCTGATTTCTCCACAAAGCGCTCGACGACGCTGTCTTCGTAATGCCGATAGCCCAGCAGATTCTGGCCGCGCAAAAGCATCTGCAAGCGGCTCTTGGGCATCAGCTTGCGGAAGGTGCGCAGCCGCTCCCACGGGTCTTCATTCAGAAAGCGGATGCAGGCGTCGTAGGTCGCGCCGCCCCAGCACTCCACCGACCAGTAACCGGCATTGTCAATCTCTTCGCACGCCGGAATCATGTCGTCCAAACCCATACGGGTGGCAAGCAAGCTCTGGTGTGCGTCACGAAGTGCAAGTTCTGTAATCTCAACCACGCGGGACATGGGCAACTCCCAAAAAAATAGCCCTCGCCATGAGTCCAGTTCTTCAAGACCGTGTCGATGGGCGTACGTAAACGTGCAACCAACCACTCACATACTATCGGAGCCGGGGCAAAGAGGTAAAGCCCGGTAATCCTGGTTTTGGCCCCGGTCTCCAAACTTCGGCCAGCGATGAGGCATGAGCGGCTTCCTGAATCCTGGCCATGCAACTTCGGAGTGAACAGAGACCTTCATAGACCACGGAAAGCTTAAGTAAAGTCCTGTTTTGTATCCGAATGGAGATCGACTTTCGCGGGCTTGCCCGCAATGTATCGAGGAGGAACAGATGCGGGGCGCATGCGGAAGCTGGCACAATGGAAGCGAACCAAGGCTGCCTGAAATCTTAAATGCGCAAAATAAAATTTTGAGTGACCTCTAACCACGGGAAATCCGTGCCGTCTAACCTCGAGAGAGGTGGCTAAATGCCTGCATCCATTCTACGTTTGTCCATCTGTTTTGTTCTCTTGGCGTGCCTTGCCGGTTGCGGTGGAAGTTCCGGCAGCGGCAAACCGACCACTGTGACTTACACCTTCACGGGTCCAGCGCCAACGGCCGTTGCCACGCAGATCGGCTCGGGCGCATACACTCAAGCGACGCTCGCATCCGGCCAGTTGACCCTCTCTGTTCCGAGTGGCGAGACCAATTTTTCCATCGCCTATCTCTGTCCTTCGCCTACGGCAGGCCCATTCATATATACCGAGTACATTAATCAGGCGAGCACTCTGGATGACACGGCCTTTTCCGAGATGTGCAACCCCAAAGCCGTTCTGGGAGGTATGGCAACAGTCCAGGTGAATGCCGCCGCGATTCCAGGGGCCGAAGATATTGATGTCGGCTCCGGAGGGGGCTGTTCGGCTTGCGACACCTTCAACGGCAGTGCGTTCCTGGCTGACGGGACTTACGACCTTCCCATCTACGTAACTGGCGCCGGAGGGCTATATGCCAACACTCTTGCCGCCAAGATTCTGCGCAATCAAACCATTCCAGGCACTCTGAACGGTGGCGCGCCGGTGGTCTTTCAAACCGCCGATGAAACAGTGCCGCAAGCCTTGGCCTACAGCAATGTTCCCAATGGGTATTCTCCAAATGGCGGTAATGTCACGTATTACACAGCCGATGGAACTTTTGTTCCACTGGCTCTTTGGACCCTACCCGTAGCGACGCAATACATGGCCATGCCGTCAGGCGCATATCAGAGTGGTGACTACTACGAGTTTAGTGTCGAGGCCAGCAATCCGTCTGGAAGCGAAAGCACTTCGATAGTCAGGTACACGACAAGCGGTGACCCGCAAACATTTAACTTCCCCGCGTCTTTTTTGTATGCTGGTCCTGCCGCTGCCGCCTTGCCCACGTTCAACTTTACGTACTCTGGATTCAACGGCATGCCGAATGTTTCACAGCAAGCAGCTATTTTTTGGGGTGTGGGTACGTGGCCGGGAGGGGGGATTGCCGCGGATCTTGACTCCATAACGATGTCTGCGACCGCTCACTATCAGAATGGGTCGCCTACTATGACTGTTCCCGACTTATCCAGCCTGACAGGATTTCTGGCTCCCGCGTCTACCGGCACAACTGTCGTATGGACCGCCGGGTTTTCTCAAGGCGATCCTTTCCTAGCAAGCACGCCCAGCGGAAGCATTCAGTCGGTGAGTAACTCTGGCTCCTTTACCGCGCCATAGACGTGATCTTCAATCCGAGTGGCGCACGAACAACTTCGGGAGGGATTCAAGCCGCGAGTTGCTTCCCTTCCCAGTCGTTTCGCCTTCGGCACCAGCTTCTCCCCGTTCCCACAAGAGAACGTCAGTAACCAATTCTGCTCTTTTCCATGAATCTCACGTGAATGTGGAACTATCTTAATGAAAGGGAAGCATTTCCCAGGGAGATTCTTTTGAAGCAGCCGGATTATTATGAGTTCCTGCAAATCAGCCCCAACGCCGAGCCAAGCACCATTCATCGCGTCTACAAGTTTTTGGCAGCTCGCTTCCACCCGGACAACCCGGAATCCGGCGACTCGGACAAGTTCGCCCTGCTGAAGCAGGCCTATGATGTCCTTTCTGTGACCTCTCTTCGCGCACAATATGATGCTCAGCGGGAAAAAGAGACGGTCGAGGCGATTCCGATCCCGGACACGATGGACTTTCTGGACAGCATCGACGGAGAGTTGAATAGGCGTTTGGCCGTGATGGCCGTGCTCTACAAGCGCCGCCGGACCAACTCTCACAAACCCGAGGTTAGCCTTGGCGAAATGGAAGGCCTGATGAACTTCCCCCGTGATTATTTGGACTTCACGGTCTGGTATCTGATGAAGAAAGGATACATTACAAAATCCGACAACTCCGCGCTCACTCTCACCGCCGAGGGTGTGGACTTTGTAGAGACACAGCGCCAGAATCAGCCCAACCTGAGCAAGTTGCTCACCAGCGGCTCCGGACCGACGATCTCAGACCGGCGCGGCGGCCAGATGCCGGATCCGCGTCCCGCCTTTGAGGAGAGACGCGCCCACACCGAGCGCCGCAGATAGAATGGAAGCTCGAATTCCACCCTGGCCGCAAAAACAAAAACGCTGCGAGGGTGGGCCGCTCAGGCTCAATACCGATGAAGGAATTCCTTCAGTCTTTCGGCAACTGAGCAGGCTGCACGCTGCCGCAATCCGGACCCTTGTAAACCGAATTGGACTGGATCGTCATATTCACCGGCATCGTATTCGGCCCATGCTGCATGGTGCCTTCCAAGTGAATGGTGGTGTGGGTGGTGTTGCCGTCTGTCCAGGTGGACTTCACATCGCCGGTGGCGTTCAATTGCCCGGTGCAGACCATCTTCGCCGTCATGCCGTTGGCCATGATGGAGACGTTGGTCATCTTGCAATCGCTGTTATGGCTCGGCGGATTGCCCGTAGGTCCTCCAAATTTGTCAATCATCTCCTGTGAGACGCAAACCTGGCTGGTGTGGGTGCCAAAGGGAGATCCTCCACCTGCGGATGGCATCCTCATACCCGCAGGCATTTGCATATTTGGCGGCATCTGGGGCATTTGCATGCCCGCCATATTCATCGTCGTGGTGACCTCCCAAAGGCCGGCTTTTCTTGCCGACTGCGCCCAGGCGAAGAGCGCAACAGTAAACAGGCAACAGCTCAGTGTGACCCAAATTCGTCTCTTGTTCATGGAACCTCCTGGGAAATGGCGCGAACTTCGGGGCCGCGCAAGCCCACACTATATCGCAGCACGCAATCAATGGGGAAGAGAAAACCTCTCAGGAGATGAAAAAATAATTGGATTATCCAAGAAATGTTCCGCCCATCGCCAAAAGAGCGTTGGTCACGCGCTCAGAGTTATGGCGCACCACACTTTCTTCGATGGCAAAGTGGCCGGGAATCACGCGCACGCCCAGCGCCTCAATGCGTTCAATGTCGGCCTCGATCGGCGCGGCGCCTTCGGCCGCGTAACGCGCCTTGGTCTCCGCTGACAAGGCTCCGGTGTTCACCAGCGCATAGTCGAAGATCGGCGCATGAGTATGCTCATAGATCCGTTCAATGTGCTGCGAGGCAGTCAGGTTCAGACTCTCGTTGGCCTGGGTCATCAGGTTGCAGATGTACACCCGCACGCCGCGCGCCTGGGCGAGCGCCGCCGGCATCCCCTGCACCAG
>Ga0181529_10007720_pt1 | contig 10655 bp, 11 predicted proteins | sample PEATcosm2014_Bin_36_FD_119763 | JGI IMG/M metagenome (GOLD analysis project Ga0181529, IMG submission 119763) | Peatland microbial communities from MTU Mesocosm Facility, Houghton, MI, USA - PEATcosm2014_Bin10_30_metaG | ecosystem: Environmental > Terrestrial > Soil > Wetlands > Peat | place... | reverse complement strand
ATGTTCGTTTTGGAAGCATTTTCAGTGTAAATCCACTCTCGTGCAGTCAACTATATAGTTCCCTAAAATATCATTTGACACATGTGAACAAGGAGACTGAGTTGCCAAAGCAGCGTGATTTATCCAAAATAGAACGTGTTTTGATCTTTCGCACCGGAAGTTTGGGAGATACCGTTATTGCCTTGCCGATCTTTCACTTGATCGCAAAAGCGTTTCCCAATGCTGAGAGGCGTCTGCTCAATAATGTTCCACGAGTAGGGAAGGCTGCTCCTGCAGCCTCCATCTTGGATGAATCAGGTTTGGTCCATGACTTTATGCACTTTACAGTCACTCCCACGCAAAGGAGATCGTGGTTGGCACTACGCACCGAAATTAGGCGCTGGAACCCGCAGGCTCTGGTTTATCTCGTCCAGTTTCGTGGTTTGTTCACGGTTCTCCGAGACTGGCTTTTCTTTCGCGCCTGCGGTATCCCTGTAATTCTTTGCTTGCCGCTGCGCAAAGATATGCAAAAACTACGATGGCTTCCCGGCGAGAACAGATTTGAACAAATGTCAGTGTATTTGGCGCGGTATGCCGCAGAACTTGGCGATGCACACCTGGATGACTTGGGTAGCTGGGATTTGAGGTTGAGTCAGACCGAGCACCAGACGGCTTTGAATCATATGGGGAAATTGGCCAGAAAACCAATTATTGCCATTTCTGTCGGCACTAAGATGCAGTCAAAAGACTGGGGAGCAGCCAATTGGCATGCCCTTTTGCAGCATATCGCCCCCTCTTACTCTGACTATGGCTTGGTGATGATTGGGGCAAAAGAAGAGCATGGAATCAGCGAAGAAGCAGCGTCCGGGTGGCGAGATCAACTCGGCCCGGACTCCGTGGTGAATCTATGCGGATATCTGACGCCCCGAGAAAGTGCCGCAGTTTTGAGCCGTGCCAGGTTGTTTGTGGGGCACGATAGTGGGCCGATGCATCTTGCCGCAGCCATGGGTACTACCTGCGTGGCTATCTTTTCTGCCATGAGTTTGCCGGCCGAGTGGTTTCCATATGGGCCTGAGCACCGTGTCCTCTACAAAAAAGTAAAATGTGCCGGTTGCCGACTCGAGACCTGCATCGTCCAAAATAAGAAATGCCTGAGTGCTATTACGGTCGACGAGGTAGCGAGGGAAATTGCTGCGCTCCTGCCACATGGCACACCGATCAACAATCTCACAAATGCCGTGTAGAGACCGATGGAAGATGGGCACCAGCAAGGCAGAAACAGATTCATTCAGTGTGACAAAACAAGATTAACTATCGCATGGGAGTGTCCAACAACATGGTGATCGTAACGGGTGGAGCGGGTTTTATTGGCAGCAATCTGGTTCATGAATTGAATGCCCACGGCATCACCGACATTTTGGTGGTGGACAACTTTGCGAGTGCGAGAAAGTTCCGCAACCTGCATGGCGCGCGTTATGTGGATTTCATGGACAAGCGCGAATTTCGTCGCGCAATCGCGGAAAGTGCGCTCGGCGCTCGCAAGGTCACGGCGATACTGCATCAGGGAGCCTGTTCCAACACGCTGGAAGACGATGGTGTCTACATGATGGACAACAACTTCCAGTACACCAAGGAAGTGTTGGCCTTCGCCATACGGGAAAATGCTCCGCTGGTTTTTGCTTCTTCAGCAGCGGTCTATGGTCTATCCGGTCCAGGACACTTCGCGCCTACCCTTCAAAACGAGCGGCCGCTCAATGTCTACGGCTACTCCAAGCTGGTCTTCGATCACTATTTCCGCCGCCAGTTGGAGTTGGAGCAGGTACCGATTCCGGCAGTAGGGCTGCGCTACTTCAACGTGTATGGCCCTCGCGAGCAACACAAAGGGCGCATGGCGTCGGTGATCCATCACTTTACTCGGCAGATGAAGGAAACCGGCAAAGTGTGTCTGTTTGGAGGTAGCGGTGGTTATGGTGACGGGGAGCAGCGGCGGGATTTTGTCTATGTGCGCGATCTAGCTCGGCTCAATATGTTTTTTGCGCAGATTGGTCCCTTTTCCCCGCCGCCAGGAGAATCACGCAAGCTCTACCGTGGTGTTGCTAATGCCGGTTCGGGAGTGAGCAGTACCTTTAACGATGTGGCGCGAGCGCTCATGATGGTGCATGGAGAAGCGGAGATAGAGTACGTGCCGTTTCCAGATGACCTGAACGGCCGTTATCAGCACTTCACGGAAGCAGATTTGACCAGTCTGAAAGAGTTGGGTTGCACTCAAGAGATGACGCAGTTGGAGGCTGGCATTCTCGAAACCTACGCAACCATGAGGGAAATCGGCGAATAGATCTGCTTTTCGTAGTCCAGACAACAAGTCAAGAACAACATGTGGATGCTCCCAAAGAAAGGAAACACAGCGCATGGAGACGCATACTGGTGGCCCGGATTCCAGCAACATCTTTGGCAGGGCTATCGCAGATCACCTGGAAGTCGTGGCGCAGATTACACAGCAACAGACCACACTGGAAGCAATCGCCAGGAAGATGACGGCTACTCTGCGGGCGGGTGGAAAAATACTATGGTGCGGCAATGGCGGCAGCGCCAGCGACTCCCAGCATCTGGCGGCTGAGATTGTAGGTCGTTTTCGCCACAATCGTCGCGGCTTACCCTCAATGGCGTTAACCACCGATACATCCATCCTGACCGCAGTAGCCAATGATTTTGGCTTCGAAGCTGTCTTTTCCCGTCAGGTGGAAGCACTGGGCCAGAGCGGCGATCTGCTCGTGGGCATATCCACTTCGGGCAACAGCGCCAATGTGGTTGCGGCCTTGATAGCCGCGCGTGCGCAGCAACTGACCACGGTGGCATTTACAGGTGCTGGTGGCGGCAAGATAGCTCCGTTGGCAAATTATCACTTTGCCGTTGCAGCGAAGGATACAGCACGCATTCAGGAAGCGCATATCCTAGCTGGACATATGCTCTGTGACTGGATCGAGCAGGACTGTCTCGCAGAACCGGAAATCAGCTCAAAATAGTCGTTGGGGGCGCAGTGATAGAGCAACTACATACCGTGATTCAGACAATTGAAGAAACCTGGACAAATAAACACATACTCGTGGTGGGCGATGTCATGCTCGATCAATATGTCTGGGGTGAGGTGGGCAGGATTTCCCCCGAAGCTCCAGTTCCGGTGGTACGCTCGACGCATCAGAGCGAACAGCCAGGCGGTGCGGCCAACGTAGCCATGAATCTGGCTGGTCTGGGCGTACAAACTACTGTGGTGGGCTTCACCGGTGGCGACAGCAACGAACTGCTGCTATCCAGCAGTCTGCGCGCCCATGGCATAGATCCGGTCTTCGTTGTGTCTCAAGGCTTTCCCACAATCACTAAACTGCGTATTCTGGGCGGTCGGCAACAGATGCTGCGCTTAGATAGCGAACGCCTGGGCGCGCGCTCCCCGGAAGATTATTCCCTCCTGCTGCAAACTGTATTGGATCGGCTACCTGAGTCGGATGCCGTAGTGTTGTCGGATTATGCCAAAGGCGTCCTTACGCCCGAAGTCTGCCAGCAAATCATTCAGGCCGCGCGACTGCAGAAGATCCCTGTTCTTGTTGATCCAAAATACGCGGACTTTAAGCGTTATCATGGCGCCACGACTATATGCCCCAACCTGGTGGAACTCTCGGCTGTAACCAAGATAGATGTCAGCGATCTCAAACTCATGTTGGATGCCGCAGAGACTATGGTAGGAACGTTTGCTCTGGAATTTCTCACGGCTACGCTAAGTGAGAAAGGTATCGCCGTTGTGCGTTCAGGGAGTTGCTTCATTGCTCCAGCCGTGGCTCGGCAAGTTTTTGATGTCTCTGGAGCCGGAGACACTGTCATCGCCGTGCTTGCCATCTGTCTGGCCAGCGGCTTGAACCCGGAGACAAGTGTACAACTGGCGAATACCGCTGCGGGTATTGTGGTGGGCAAAGTGGGTACGGTTCCAGTTAAGAAGTTCGAACTGCTGGCGGCGCTAACCCCGGATATTGCGCTTCATGCGGAAGACAAAGTGGTGAGCCGTGCCGAGTTGGTTCGCCGCGCAGCCATGTGGAAGAGCAACGGCGAACGCATTGTCTTTACCAACGGCTGTTTTGACCTGCTGCATGTGGGCCACATCTCTGTACTGGAGCAGGCCCGTCGCTTCGGAGATCGTCTTATCGTAGCGATCAACAGTGACGCCTCAGTGCAGCAACTGAAGGGATCCACGCGTCCTATCGTTGGCGAAAGAGAGCGCGCGCGCGTTCTGGCGGCCATGGCGGCAGTGGATGCCGTGGTGATCTTCGGTGAACCAACGCCCTTGGATGTCATTCTGGAAACGCGTCCAGATGTCATTGTCAAAGGCGGGGACTACGACATTAGTACAATTGTCGGTGCAAAGGAAGTCCAGTCTTGGGGAGGACAGGTCAAAGTGATTCCCATCGTCGAGGGTTTCTCGACAACTCTACTCATCGAAAAGGGCGCTATAAACTGATCTACAAATTGCGCGTTCCCAGAACCAATGAGCCCCTCGGCTCATCGATTCCTGGTGTTCAACTGTGTCCGTCCGGGCAAGTCCATTCTTTTCGGGAATTCCAGAAGGTGATGTACTTGGTTCATGAAAGATCTTCAGGAACCTCGCATCCGTCGTCGCCGGAGCCGGGAAGAGGCGAACCGGTTGGTCATGGAGTATGAACAGAGGGTCTGACACGCCGGACTTTTTGTCGTCAGCATGGCATCTCGCTGGCGACGCTGGACAACTATCGTAAGCGTCGCACCTGAGGCGCTGGTCGGATGCAGGAATCCGACTCCACGCCACTCAACGCTGCCGCTGACACATTTGTTCCCGTTGAACTGGTCGAGCGTTCGTCCCTGAACAGGCAGACGGATAACAGCTGTACCGGCCTCTATATCGAGATGGTCAACAGCCTGCGCATTGGAGTGGCCTCTGGTTTCGACGCGGCTACCCTGACACGGTTGATCGTATCCATTCGACCAACCCCATTCTTCCGTCGGCTTTCTATCTGTGTTGAAGTTGATGCATGAACGCAAACGGAGTGGCCACAGGGAATCGTCGTCGGAGCCGGGCGGATGTTGCGCGTCTGGTTTGTGAGTTCGAACAGAATGGGTTGGGTCGCAAGGAATTTTCAGCGGCACATGGGCTGAGCGTGCATACGCTCGATGCCTGGCGCAGGCGCGTTGCTGGATCTCAGGATGAGATTGTTCCTGTCGAGATCGTTGAGGTCAGTGCGACGCGGCAGGGCCCGATGCGCGCAGGCAGTATGGAGCGGAGCGGGCAGTTCCGGGTTATTCTCGCTCATGGTCTTGGTATCGAGGTTGAGCAGGGCTTTGATGCTGGAGAGTTGCGGCGGCTGATTGCGGCGCTCGACGGTGTGCCGTTGCGCAACGGCTTGCAGCAGCCGGCGTAGCGCGTGCTTGGAATGGGCGCAGCCACGCGCATCTACGTGGCCACTGGCGTGACGGACATGAGACTCGCATTCAATGGCCTCTATGCTCTTGCCGCAGGCCAGTTACAGCAGAATCCGCAGAGCGGCCATCTATTTCTGTTCGCCAACAAGCGAAGGTACCGAACGACATTCGGCATACAAATCGCGTTTAGTCATCGTGGAGTATGCTTGGCACCCACTACATGGAAAGCAGGTACGCTGGGTTCGAAGCATTAAGCGCGGTGGTTGCAAGATTGTCGATGTCGAAATTGGAAAGAACCAGGGCCGCCAGCTCCCCGCATGGATGCTGGATGCTTCTGTTTGTTCACATATGTCTTTGGGCGCGCCGGAGGTCTCTCTGGGTGCGCTTGCAGAACTTCGCTCGATATTGCCATTTGACTTGTCTCACCCGCCTGCATATCGGGAGCAAAGAGGCGGGTCCAAAAGTCGCAGCGATATTCAGCATCGTTGAGAGCTGCCGCAAACTGAATGTCCCGATCCGCCAGTATCTGACCGACGTTCTTCCCGGCCTGTCCAACCGCTCCATCCAGTTACTGGTCGACCTCACCCCGACGGCCTACGCCGCCAGAATCGCAAGGCAGCCTACATCCAGACACCCAAGACCCGTCAACCATGGGGTTCCCCGGGCGGACACGCTTGATCTTCCACCTGGCGGCCTGAATTTGCAGAGCGCGTAACTCTGCAATCGGCAGTTTCATTGAGAAGCAAAGCAAGGCTTGCTTCTGCCCGTGCGTGTCAAACGAATCTGGTTTTCTTTCTCGATCTCGATCAGGGCGGAAAGGAGAACATGCTCTTCGGCCACTCCCGGCGAGGTCGAAGAAAGCCTGAATTCATCCAATCAGCCAGCTTTGTAACAAAACGTTACCAATCCCTTTATCCCAGCAAGGCTTCCACGGCATCTGATAGCGAGTGGCAGCAGAGGTCAGCCAGTGTGCGTGCTGTCTCCGCACCGGGCCGCTGCCGCTCCGGCGAAACCTCGATGAAAATAGTCTTCATGCCCAGTCGGCGGCCAAACTCCATGTCGGAGAGCGAGTCGCCAATCATCACACTGCTGGTTGCTTCGATCTGAGGGAACTGCGCCATCGCCTGCTCGAACATTCCCGGCAACGGCTTGCGACAGATGCAACTGCGCTTGTCGTGGGGGCAGAAGTAGAACGCGTCCACCTGCGCGCCGCGCGACTGCAACTCGCGTTGGAAGGCTGCGTGAATTGCCTCTACATCTGCGAGTGTGTAGAGCCCCCGCGCTACACCACGCTGATTGCTGACCACGATCACCCGCAAACCGGCGCTATTCAACCGCGCAATCGCCGCCGGTACCCCGGCCAGCATTTGGAACTCCTCCCAGCGGGTGACGTAGCAGCCCTCCGGCATCTTCTCGTTAAGAACGCCATCGCGATCGAGAAAGACCGTGCGCAGCACCTGCTCGTGGGCATTTACCATGTAGTCCGCGTAGATATTCACATCGCCATCATAGCAATGCGCCTTACGGCAATCTCTGTGGAAACCCCCGCTACTCGGTGATTTGATGAGTATTTCTGACAAAGCTTCCACCTCCAATATCCTGATCATTGTCTCCCTTTCTTCTTCTCCACAGCAGATCTGGCTGTTGCTTTTACTCGTTCGACAGGCGCTTTCTTGCGCAGTACCGGTGCAACCGGCTTTGCTTTCGCTGGCGCCACCAAGACCCTTGATGGAACTGACTTTGTCTTCTTGGCGGCCTTTGTCGGAGTTTTTTCCGCCGCGACGTCGACGTCCGAAGAGGGGGCTTGGATGCGCTCGAAGTACCGTAATGTACCGCACCGCGAATTGCCGCCAATAAGAATACATAGCAGGTAAGGCCCTCCCGACTTCTCCCGCGCCCAGTTTGCAGCAGACCATGCTCTGAGCCGCGCTCAAACGCTCCCTGAAGGCGCTGCAATACCTCCCTGTTAACCACCGCGCCATCGTCTTCCAGTGCCAGATAGAGAAGACCTTTTCTCGCAGCGTCAGAGATTCTCTCTTTTGAGGCGCCCCAAGGATCCCACTGCAGAACCTTCAGTCGATCCCATCGCTGCGAACGAAAGATAAAAAGATGGGCATGAAATGGATCCTGTCCAATCACGGCACGGGCCAGTGCAGCGAGACGATCAAAACCACAGCGCATGTCTACTGGCTTCGCCGCCAGCCAGATGCGCGTCGACTGCTGATGATCGAAGGCACGCAGTGTGGGCAGGCCGATCATGATGCCGACTCCAGCACGGCTACAAGTCGGCGCAAATGCGCCACATCGAATTCGCAAGCTACCGAGTCCCCCCAACTATGCCGGACCTGTGCTCCGTCGAGCGGACTCTGGCTGAACTGCTGCTGCCTATATGCTGAATTTGTTCAGGATCAGATGCTCGGCATTGAGACTACGAATGCCAGTCTCCAGATCGTACTTCGGGTTCCAGCCCAGCGAGCGGATGAGACCGGAGTCCATTAGTTTGCGAGGTGTACCGTCGGGCTTGGAGGCGTCAAAGAGCAGTTCGCCCTGAAACCCGAAGATGCGGCAGATCGTCTCCGCCAGTTCGCGGATGGTCAAGTCAACTCCAGCGCCAATATTGATCAATGGCGGCCTATCTTCTTGTAACAAAGGCGCCAAACCCGCATCCTCCATCTCCATCAAATGCAGACAGGCAGCGGCCAGGTCGTCACTGTGCAAGAACTCGCGGAGCGGCGTCCCACTTCCCCAGACAGTAATGCTAGGACTGCTCGCTGCCTTGGCCTCCAGTACCTTGCGTATCAGGGCTGGCAGTACATGGGAATTATGCGCATCGTAGTTGTCACCTGGCCCGTAGAGATTGGTTGGCATCGCTGTGATATAGCGGGTGCCATATTGACGATTGAACGACCAGCACATCTCAATTCCAGCGATTTTGGCTAGGGCATAAGGACGATTTGTTGGCTCCAACGGCCCGGTCAGTAGATATTCTTCACGTATTGGCTGCGGGCACATCTTGGGATAGATGCAACTGGAGCCCAAGAACAGCAGCCGCTTGACGCCATATTGATGACTGGCCTCAATGACGTTGCTTTGGATGGCGAGATTCTCCTGAATGAATGTGGCGGGGTAGGTCAGGTTGGCCATAATGCCGCCCACTTTGGCCGCAGCCAACATCACGAACTCTGGTTGCTCCTTCTCAAAAAAAGCGAAGACACGCGCTCTGTCGCGCAGGTCTAATTCCCCGTGGGTTTGCGTTAGAATCTGGTTATAGCTGTGGGACTCCAACGCCCGATAAAGGGCTGACCCGACCAGGCCGCGATGGCCTGCTAGAAATATCCTGCTGTCCTTCTTCATCTCGTCACTCGCTCTTCGCGCTGCTCGTAGGCTATCTCGGCCGTGGCGGCCATCTTGGGCTTTGCCTCTCTCAATGTGCCACGAAGTATGTGACAGCCTCAATGCTCGTTATAGCTGAAGGTGGGATATCCCATCTTGGACACCAGGGCGTCCCGCTCAGCATGTTGCAAGTCAGCTTCTGTCATCTCGCGTACCAGTTCTTCAAACGAGATCCGAGGCTTCCAGCCCAACTCGGTGTGTGCCTTGGTGGGCATTCCAAGCAAGGTTTCCACTTCGGCGGGGCGGAAATACTCCACATCTACCGCCACCACGACGCGGCCCTTTTCATCACGAGCAACCTCGTTGACGCCTTCTCCGTCCCACTCCAGCTTCATCCCCAGACAGGAGGCGCTGAGAGTAACGAATTCTCGTACGCTGTGTTGCTCACCGGTAGCAATGACATAATCTTTTGGTGTCTGCTGCTGCAGCATCAGCCACTGCATCTCGACATAGTCCCGCGCATGTCCCCAGTCGCGAAGTGCGTTCATGTTGCCGAGAAATAGGCACTCTTGCAGACCTATCTTGATGCGGGCCAGAGCGCGGGTAATCTTGCGGGTCACAAACGTTTCGCCACGATTAGGGGATTCGTGGTTGAACAGAATGCCATTGCAGGCATACATACCGTAAGACTCGCGGTAATTGACCGTGATCCAATAGGCATACAGCTTCGCCACAGCATAAGGAGAGCGGGGATAGAAAGGCGTCTTCTCAGTCTGTGGAATCTCTTGCACCAAGCCATAAAGCTCTGATGTCGAGGCCTGATAGAAGCGCGCGCTCTTCTCGATACCGGAGATACGCATAGCTTCTAGCAGGCGCAGGGTACCCAGCGCATCCGTATCAGCTGTGTATTCTGGATTCTCAAAGGAAACCTTTACGTGGCTCTGCGCGCCGAGGTTGTAGATTTCATCCGGATGTACATTCTGCACTATGCTGATCAGGCTGCTGGAATCCGTCAGATCGCCGTAATGCAAAAACAGGCGTCGGTCAGAGTCATGAGGATCCTGATACAGATGGTCAATGCGGCTTGTGTTGAACGAGGATGCGCGCCGCTTGATGCCATGCACCTCATAGCCTTTGCTCAACAGCACCTCGGCGAGATACGATCCGTCTTGACCGGTAATTCCAGTGATGAGTGCCTTCTTCAAAAATTCCTCCATATTGTTTGTAAACATGGTGATTTGGTGGATTCAACCAGCGGGCTTGTTAATACAAATTACTGAGTGCCGCGCAAGAGCATCGGCTCCTCAAAATAGCTCCGATTCATCTTCGGTTCCGAGTCAAAGGATCATGAACATCACCCATTATTAAGTTCGATTACGCGCTGCGATCACCCTACCATTCTGACACATGTATGTGTGACCGAGAGGAAAGTTACATCATCCGTTCAGAATGCATGCTGTACAGCCACAACATTCTTTAAGGAACCTCTGATTAGGCCATCGCTTTTAGGCGCGGTAGCAGATCATGGTCATTCCCCAGCAAGATTTCTCTCCGGAGTCGGATAAATCACTGAAAAGTAGGGCTTTTGTGGCTTCATCCGATGTCTCTGGAGGCCCATTTCGGCCTCCAGAGACACTACGCCCCCAGTGGGGCCAGCCGTTTGCGGTGTTGGTAAATGTTGACCTGGGCTAAGGCTGCCAGATCCCAGTGGTGATTTTTCACGATGCCGCGATAGCGCACCTTGGTATAACCGAAGACGCGCTTCAGAATGCGGAAAGACCACTCGACCTTGGTTCTTACTCGTGACTTGGTTCGGTTCTTGCGCTTCTGCTCTTCATCCACTTCACCCCTGCCGTTTTTCACGCGCCGATTGGTCATGTCCTGTGCCTTGGGAGCGGCCTCGT
>Ga0181529_10007718_pt1 | contig 10656 bp, 9 predicted proteins | sample PEATcosm2014_Bin_36_FD_119763 | JGI IMG/M metagenome (GOLD analysis project Ga0181529, IMG submission 119763) | Peatland microbial communities from MTU Mesocosm Facility, Houghton, MI, USA - PEATcosm2014_Bin10_30_metaG | ecosystem: Environmental > Terrestrial > Soil > Wetlands > Peat | place... | reverse complement strand
CATCATGGATTGCAACGTCATCGCCACCGGCATCGTCGCGGCGGTGAAGGAAACCGGCCTGAAACTCCCGCTCGTCGTCCGGCTCGAAGGCAACAACGTCGTCGCCGGCAAAAAAACGCTGGCGGAATCCGGCGTGGCCATCATCACCGGCGATTCGATGGCGGACGCGGCGCAGAAGGTGGTGAAGGCGGTTGGAAAGTAATTCTCACGCGGAATGTATAACGGAAAAAAAATCGTCGTGGTGATGCCGGCTTACAACGCCGCCAAGACCGTCATCAAGACCGTGGACGAAGTCCATCAGCAGGGCATCGTGGACGAAATCATCCTCGTGGACGACCGCAGCCGTGACAACACCGTGGAAGTCGCCTCGTCCCTGCCCGGCGTGCGCGTCCATGTCCACGAAAAGAACACCGGCTACGGCGGCAACCAGAAGACCTGCTACCGCCTCGCGCTTGCGGCGGGCGCGGACATCGTCATCATGGTCCACCCGGATTACCAATACACTCCCCTGCTCATTCCGGCCATGGCGTCCATCATCGCCAACGGCCTGCATCCCTGCGTGCTGGCCAGCCGCATTCTGGGCGGCTACTCGCTCGCGGGCGGAATGCCCGTCTGGAAATATGTGGCCAACCGTTTCCTGACTGCGGCGGAAAACATCCTGCTCGGCGCGAAACTTTCCGAATACCACACCGGCTACCGCGCGTTCTCGCGGGAAATTTTGGAGAAGATTGACCTGTCCAAAAACTCCGACGACTTCGTGTTCGACAACCAGATGCTCGCGCAGATTTTCTGGCACGGCTTCACCATCGGCGAGGTCAGCTGCCCCACGAAGTATTTCAAGGAGGCTTCCTCCATCAACTTCCGCCGCAGCGTCAAATACGGCTTCGGCTGCCTGTCCATCGGCACGAAATTCCGGCTGGCGAAAATGGGATTGATGCCATCCGAATTGTTTCCCCCCGCTGAAGTGACTTTCCCCGTCTGACGTGACCCCCTTAAGCGAGATTTGGCCATGGGCATCGAAATCGGTGGTTTTCCCGCCTAAAAATGTCGGAATAGCGGCTAGGGGAGTCAAAAGTGGCACTTTTTGACTAAAAACCACGTTTTTTAGCAAAAATGGGTGCGCCCCAAATCATTTGGGGCGGGCCCCATTTGGTTTGGGGTGCATACTAAAACTCAAGTTTTTCGCCTCCTGACGTAGATTTTACGCCCCAATCTCCAAAAAACGACCAAAATGGGAAAAGTTTTTCTCCGCCTGACCGGGCCTCTTCGCTAGAATGGCCGCGTGGCACCCAAGACGTTCATGATCATCGCCGGCGAGGCGAGCGGGGATTTGCTCGCGGCGGAACTGGTCGCCGCGCTGCGGGCGCAATTGCCGGACGCGACTTTCTTCGGCGCGGGAGGCCCCAAGATGTCCGCCGCCGGCATGGAGCTGGCGTTTGACCTGACGCAGAATGCCGTCACGGGCATCACGGACATACTGAAAAATGTTTTCAAGTTCCGGCGGCTGTTCAACCAGTTGCTCGCGCTGGCCATCGAACGCAGGCCGGACGTCATCATCGGCGTGGATTACGGCGGATTCAACCTGCGCTTCGGCCATGCGGTCAAGGAATACGTCCGCAACCATCACGGCGCTTGGAATCCGAAGATCGTGCAATTCGTCTCGCCGCAGGTGTGGGGTTCGCGTCCGTGGCGCGCGAACAAGCTGGCGGCGGATTACGATCTGCTCCTGAGCATTTTCCCATTTGAAAAGGATTGGTATGCCAGGCGCGTGCCGCAGTTGCGCGTGGAATTTGTGGGGCATCCGATGGTGGAACGATTCATTGGTAGGAGTCGAGGTGACGAGACTCAAATTAAAGAAACGTCAGAGACTTCCCACGTCGTCTCCTACGAACCTAAAATTCTGTTGCTGCCGGGCAGCCGCAGGGGGGAATTGCAGAAACATCTGCCGCCGATGCTGGGCGCGTTGAAATTGATCCAGGATAAATTGCCGGCGACGAAGGCGAAAATGGTTTTGCCGGATGAATCGCTGGTTCAACTGGCGAAATCGCTCGGCGTGACGGCGGACGTGGAAATCCAAATCGGCGATCTGCCGAAGGCGCTCGCAGAGGCGGACGTGGCCATCGCCTCGACCGGCACGGTGACGATGGAGTGCGCGTTCTTCGGCCTGCCGACGGTGACGCTCTACATTTTGTCGTGGCTGAATTACCAGATCGGCATCCGCATCCTGACGTCGAAATGGCTGACGATGCCGAATATCATGGCGGACGAGGTGGTTTATCCCGAATTTCTTCAATACGACGCGACGCCGGAAAATCTTTCGCGCGCGGCGCTGGATTTGTTGCAGGATGAATCGCGCCGGGCGAAAATCAAATCGCAGCTCGCAGGCATCGTCGCGTCGCTCGGCGAACCCGGCGCGGCAAACCGGGCGGCGACGGTGGTTTTGAGTTTGTTCAAATGAAGAATCATCCTCATCCTTCTGCTCATCGTCATCCTCAAATTTTTGTTTCGACAATGAGGATGACGACGAGGAGGATTTACTTTGATGCCTGCGCTCATTAACTTTCCCACATGGACACACTCCACGCGCCGTGGCGCATCGAATACATTTTGTCGCCCAAACCGGAACTCAAGGAAGGCTTGTTCACGCAAATCGCGCAATCGTCCGATGACATTGAGAACCTTGTCGTCGTTCGCGACCGCACCTGTTTTGCATTGCTCAACAAATATCCTTACAACGGCGGGCACCTGATGGTCGTGCCTTACAAGGAGGTGCCGGATTTGAACGGACTGACGGATGAGGAATCGGCCGATCTCTGGAAGCTCGTGCGTCGCTGCGCCAACGCGCTCACCGCCGTGATGAAGCCGGACGGATTCAACATCGGCATCAATCTCGGCAAGGTCGCGGGCGCGGGCATCGCGGAACACCTGCACATCCACGTCGTGCCGCGTTGGAACGGCGATACGAACTTCATGCCGGTCATCGCCAACACCGGCGTCGTGCCGCAGGCGCTGATTGAAGTGGCGGCGAAACTGCGGGCGGAACTGGTCCAATAATTTCCCGTGGCAACCGAAACCCTTCATTACGAGAACGCGAGGTTTGCACAGCAGCTTTTCAACCTCGAGCCGCGCAATCTGCAATCGCTGGAAACCGAACTTGGCGTCAAGGCCACGTCGCGCGACGGCTGGATAAAATTGGAAGGAACGGCGGACGCGGTTGAACGCGCCAAGCAACTTCTTTCTTCTCTGGAAAATTTGTTGAAGGCTGGTTCGCCTGTGAAGAACCGCGAGTTCACGCACGCGCTCAACGTCGTGAAGCATGAAGGCGCGGAAACGCTGAAAGACTTGGTGAACGACCGCGTTCACACTCACGACAAAAAGTCCGGCGTCACCGCCAAAACCGTCGGGCAGAAAAAATATCTCGACGCCATCCGCAAGCACGACATCACGTTCGGCATCGGTCCGGCTGGAACGGGAAAAACCTATCTGGCCGTGGCGGCGGGGTTGTCGGCCCTGCGCGAAGGGAAAATTTCGCGGATCATTTTGACTCGCCCGGCGGTCGAGGCCGGCGAGGCGCTGGGGTTTTTGCCGGGCGATCTTTACGAAAAAATCACGCCGTATCTGCGCCCGCTGCACGACGCGCTGCACGACATGCTTCCCGCCGAGGAAATCCAGAAGCAGACGGAGCGCGGCACGATTGAGATTGCACCGCTGGCCTACATGCGCGGGCGCACGCTGAACAACGCGTTCATCATTTTGGACGAGGCACAAAATTCCACGACGGAGCAGATGTTGATGTTTTTGACGCGGCTCGGCCACGGCTCCAAGGCGGTCATCACCGGCGACGAAACGCAGGTGGATTTGCCGCCGCACAAAAATTCCGGCCTGATCGAAGCGCATCGCGCGTTGAAAAATGTTGAAGGCATCGCCGTCATTGAATTTTCCAGGCGCGATGTGGTCCGGCATCCGCTGGTGCAGCAAATCATCGCGGCTTACGAGGAGCATCGCGGCAGGGTGAAATCGGAATGAACATCGTCGTCGCCAACCGGCAGCGGGCGCGGAAGATTAATTTGCGTCTGCTTAAAGAAATCACGGTCGCACTGCTGGCGGATTTGAAAATCAAAGAAGCTGAACTAGGCATCAACTTGGTCGCGGCGCGCGAAATGACTTTGGTCAACGAAACCTTTCTTCATCACAAAGGCTCTACGGATGTCATCACGTTCGACCATTCAAATGCCGAGAGCGGAACGCGGAACGCGGAATCCCAAATCCACGGCGAGGTGTTCGTCTGCATTGACGATGCCATTTTGCAGGCAAAGCAATTCCAGACGATCTGGCAGTCGGAAGTCGTGCGCTACATCGTCCACGGCGTTTTGCATCTGGTCGGCCACGACGATTTGAAACCGCAGTTGCGTCGGAATATGAAGCGAGAAGAAAACCGGCTGGTGCGGCTGCTTTCCAGAAAGTTTTCACTCGCGCAAATCGGCGGCGCTCATAAACTGCGCGCGTGAAAAAATCGCTTTTCGCCCGATGGCGCGCCAGTTTCCTGACCGGACTGCTGATTGTTTTACCCGGCGTCATCACGCTTGCCGTGGTCAAATGGTTTTTCGGCACCGTCTCCAGCCTGACGGATTTGCTGCTGTTCTTTTTGCCGCGCAACCTCACGCACGACAACGACGGCGCCGGGCCGATGTTCTGGTATTGGAGCCTGCTGGCATTTTTGGTGGCGGTCGGCAGCGTGACCGCCGTCGGCGTGCTGGCGCGGTATTATATCGGCAAGCGGCTGATCGCCTGGGCCGACAATCTGATGCTGCGCGTGCCGGTGCTGAACAAGATTTACGGCACGATCAAGCAGGTGGACGGGGCGTTCACGTCCGGCAAAAAAAGCTCCTTCAAGACCGTCGTGCTCGTCGAATATCCGCGCACGGGAATCTATTCGGTCGGCTTCATCACGAGCGAGCGGGCGGAGGAGGTGGAGCAGAAGACCGGCAAGAAATGCGTCTGCATTTTCATCCCGACGACGCCCATCCCGACGGGCGGATTTTTGATCATCGTGCCGGAGGAACAGGTCATCAAGCTCGACATGAGCGTGGCCGACGGCTTCAAATACATCATCAGCGTCGGCGCGATTTCGCAGGAACAAAATCATCCTCATCCTCACAGGCGAAAATGAGGATGGATTGAAAAATGATCGAATCCACGAGCGGAATCATTTTGCGGACGCGGCCGCTAACGGAAACGAGCCTCATCGTCCACTGGCTCACGCCCGATTTCGGGCGGATCGCGACGGTCGCAAAGGGCGCGCGGCGGCATAAATCTCCATTTCTCGGCAAGCTGGATTTGTTTTACCTCGCAAACCTTTCGTTCAGCCGCAGCCGCAATTCGGATCTGCACAATTTGCGCGAAGTCAGTCTGCGCGAAACGCACGGCGCGCTGCGGGAGGATTTTTTGAAATTGCAGATGGCGGCCTACGCAACGGCGTTCATCGAGCAGGCAACGGAAACAGAAACGCCGCTGCCGGACGTTTTCAAGCTGCTGCAACAATTCCTCAAGCATCTTTGCGAAAAAAAACAGCCGGGGCACATCATTTTCTCGCTTGAATTAAAATTGCTCCGCGAACTCGGTTTGGAACCGGATTGGGCGCAGACAAGTCTCGCCGCAGGAACAAAAAAGATCGCGGCGGTTCTGGCGGAAAATAATTTCCCGGCCGTCGCGAATTTGAAGCTGACGGATGCGCAGAACGCCGAACTGAGGCAGTTCCTCCACGGCTTCCTCATCTTCCATCTCGGAAAGCTGCCCAAGGGACGCGCGGCGGCCCTGGCGGCGTTGGACATCTGAAATAACTTTCCGCGCAGTTAATTTCAGGCTATATTCCCCGGGATTCAGAGCGGGCAATGAAAATAAAATTTTTGAAGTTTTCCACCGTGAGAATGAAATTGGTGGGCAGCGTGCTGCTGCTCATATTGCCGGCGTTGCTGGTGATGTATATCTACGACCTGCCGATGAGCGGGTTTGTGGTGGGATTCTTGGCGCTGGTGGCGGCGTGGATGGGCGGCGAGTATTTTGTGCGGCGGCAGGCCCACGCGCTCTCGGAAACCGCGCAAAAAATCGCCGACGGCGACCTGGCTGCGCGGACCGGGCTGCCGGCAGCGGATGACGAGCTCGGCCATCTTGCGAAAATGTTCGATCGCATGGCCGCCGCACTGGAGCAGCGCATCAAGGAGCGTGAAAAGCTGGCGGCATTCGCTCAGTTGAACCCCAACGCGGCGATGGAATTCGCCGAGGACGGGATGATGATTTATTTCAATGACGCCGCTCAAGGGCTGGCTCTGTCCATCGAAAAAAAACATCCGAGCGAAGTGCTACCGGAAAAATCCGCCGAGATCATCCGCGACTGCCTTGCCACGGGCAAGAGCCGGCTGCATCTGGAGACAAAAATCCACGGGCGCACGTTTTCATGGTCGTTTCATCCCATGCAGGCGGGCCGCGTGGTGCATGGTTACGCGGAGGACATCACGGAGCGGCTGAGCCTGGAGGAGCAGTTGCGCCAGTCGCAGAAAATGGAGTCCATCGGCCAGCTCGCGTCCGGCGTCGCCCACGATTTCAACAACATGCTCACGATCATCCAGGGGCACACGAGCCTGCTGCTCTCCAAGACGACGCTGCCCTCCGAAGCCGTGGATTCCATCCAGGCCGTGTTCTTCGCCGCCGAACGCGCCGCACGGCTCACGCGGCAACTGCTCATGTTCAGCCGCAAAAACGTCATGCAGCCCAAGCCGCTCGACCTCCGCGAACTCGTCGGCGTCACGGGCAAGATGGTCGAGCGGCTCATCGGCGAAAGCATCACGCTCGATTTTCATCCGCCGGACAGCCTGCCGCTCATCCAGGGCGACGCCGGCATGATCGAGCAGGTCGTGATGAACCTCGCCATCAACGCCCGCGACGCCATGCCGCGCGGCGGCACGTTGACCATCAGCCTCGCGCCCATGTCCATTGATTCCATTTTTGCCGAGACGCATCCGCAGGCCCGCGTGGGGAATTTCGTCCGCCTGCGCCTCAGTGACACCGGCTGCGGCATGGACGCGGCGACGCTGGGACATATTTTCGAACCCTTTTTCACCACCAAGGAAGTCGGCAAAGGCACCGGCCTCGGCCTCGCCACCGTTTACGGAATCGTCAAGCAACACGACGGCTGGGTCGAAGTCAGCAGCGAACCGGGCAAAGGCTCGACCTTCGACGTCCTGTTCCCGGCCATCACTAAAACAGGTGCGTCCGCAGTCATGGAACCCGAGCTAGACGTGCCGGCTGCCGGCGGCACGGAAACCATTCTTCTCGTCGAAGACGAGGAAGTTTTGCGGCAAATGGCGCGTGACATCCTTGCGGACTGCGGCTACAAAATCCTTGAGGCATCCTCCGGCAAGGAGGCATTCGACGTTTGGAACCTGCACATGGACAAAATCAACCTGGTCCTCACCGACATGGTGATGCCCGAAGGCGTCTCCGGAGTGGATCTTGCCGAACGACTGCTCACCGACCGGTCGGATTTGAAAATCGTCTTCACCAGTGGCTACACCTCCAACGAGATCATGACCGAACTCATGACCCGCTCGCAGGCCCGTTTTCTCCAAAAACCCTACTCCCACAATGATCTTGCCAAAGTCGTCCGCGACTGCCTGGACAGCAAAGATGCCGGCAAGCCAGCAGCGTCGTCATAAAATCCCCGCATGGCCGGAGCCGTTCACGCCTCGGTTGAGCCGCCGGATTTTCCGGTGAAAAAACCAAAGAAAAACCGATGGTTTTGTCCGCCAAAATAATTCAGGTTATAGGGAAACCTTCGCAACTTTTGATCAACGGAAATGCTCCATGTTGCAAGGAAGTCATGTTTTGAAAAGCGATGGACATGATCGAACGGCGAGCCAAACTTTTTAACCTCGCAAAATGAAAATCAAAATTATTGGACTGGTTGTTTTTTTTGCGGCATCAAAATTATTTGCCGCAGCAACAATTCTGGACACGCTCGTTTTTGGCGACGGCGCGTCGGAAACGAACCACGCGCTCGTTGCCAGCCACAGCGAAATCATTCAGGGAGCGCTGGGCGAACCGGCGCGCATTTTATTGCCGCAAACGGACCCGGCGTGGCTGGGCGGCAGCCTGGCGTTCACGCTCGCGGTTGATCCGCAAAAGCAAAATTATTTCACCGTCCGTCTTTCCGGTTCAGACGCGACGCAAAACCAGCTCGTGCTTTTTTGCGACGGAAAACAGGTCGGCTACCGGCATCTGGGCGACATTGAAATCCTCGACATCGGCGGCGAGGAACCGGCGTTTCCCGGTCGCTTCATTTACAACACCACGCCTTTGCCACTGGCCATGACGCGCGGCAAAACGAATTTAAATTTCGAAATCCGCAGCTACGGCCCGACGTGGGGCTACACCGGAGAATTTGAAAAGTTTCAAAAATCGCTCGCCGGCCCGACGCGCGGGATTTACAAAATTTACACGCAGACGGACGGAACGTTTGTTCCGCCGGCAGACGAAAAACAAGGCGCAGCGCCGAAAAATTTTCCAGTTCGCAGCGTGCCGGGCGTGGAAGTTTTGGACAAGGTGAAAACGCGCGTGGATGGCGAAGTGAAAAAATATCTCGCGTCCAAACCGCCGCTTAACCAGCCGCAGATGCAATTTCTCGCGAACGCCTATTTTGTGAAGTGGACCAGCGCGTTTCAAAATCCAAAGGCCGTTTCGCAGGTTTTGAAAAGCCTCGACGCAACCTTCGCCGCGTATCGCAAAAATCCAAAATTGGTGCAGGCCGACCCGACGACTTACAATCCGGAATGGTTCGGCCTCGGCATGGCGGGCAACGCGCTGCAACTTTTGTCCGAACAGCTCAAACCTTTTCTTGACGAGCAGATTGACGACGGCGGGGGGAAAATCTCCCGGCGCGCGGCGTATTCGGAAATGTTCGTCGCCAGCCGCGACTGGCATCGCCAGCATCGCCGCCTTTACTCGAACCAGACGATGATCAACGACCTCTTCGGAATTTATTATTGCAACCGCGCCGTTGAAGTGGCTGACCCGGCCCGCGCACTTTCCGAAAAAGATGTCCACCGTTATCTCTACGAATCCGTCGGCCTCGAACCGTGGCGCGACAGCGATCCGGGCGGCGACGCCGCGCCGGAGACAAAGGGCCGCGGCTGGAACGTCGGCACAAATTATTTTGAGATCACCGACAAAGGTTTGACGAGGGAACTTGGCTTCGTCGGTTATTACGGTGAAGTTTTGGATTGGGCCACCACGATTTACGACGCGACACGTCCAGCGCCCGGCCAGCCCGGCGATGAAAAAATAAAGGCGCAGTTGGAAAAAATCGCCAACGCCCGCGCGCCGTTTCGTTATCCTGCCGCCGACTCGGACGGTTTTCGCGCGATGCGGATTGAAAGCGTCGTCGGCTGGCGCGACAGCGGACATTATCCCGGCAACGTCGCTTACGCCGAGCGCTCGACATGGGATGCCTCGTCGCTTTACGAACCTGCCGCGACACTTGATGCCGACGCCGTCGGCTACGCGCAGCAAATGTTCGGCGACAACCAGTTTTTCGTTTCGCTTGAGCGGCAAATGACGCAGGCCAACGACATTCGCGTCACCGCCGGACTGCTCGGCGCGCCGGACGAATATGATCTGATCAAATCGCAACCGCCGGGCGAAAGGCGTCTGCCGATGACGCCCGGCCAGCCGGATTTTGTTTTCAGCGACGAAGAAGACGGTGTCGTCGCGATCAAAAACGGTGACGAAATCTTTTATGCATCGCTTTACTGGCGCTCGCGCTACGCCGTGAATTCGCTGGCGCGAATCCATTTTACCACGCCGACCATTGACCAGATCGCCGTCGTGCATGAAGACGCGAAGTTTGAACCAAATGGACAATTTTACACGCGGCCGGATTGGACGACGTTTGGGTTTGGCGGCGGCGGTCCGAAGTATCCCGGCGATTTGCATTCCGCCGAGGCGGGCGAAAAATTGCCGGTTGCCAAAATTCCCGGCGATGTGAAATTTAGCGTGGGCGACGAAAATGTTTATGCCGGCAGGGCGGAATTTTACACGCTGCGCTACGGAAATTATTTGATCGGCATGAACCTGACGACGGACAAGCAGTTTGTGTTGGAAACGCCTGCGGAAATTTCCGAAGCAAAGGAATTGGTTTCCGGCAAAATGTTGAAGCTCGCTGCGCCGCTCAAAGTCGCGCCGCGCTCCACCGCTGTCTTGTATTTTGGAAAATGAGCATGGCAATTCAGCATGAGTTTCTGGCGATTGACGAAGGCCGCGCGACGTTGCTCCATATCAACGACCGCGACGAATCCTAAAACTGGATCGTCCCCATCGGCGAGACGGTTCATTTTAGAGGCTAAAATGGGCACTATTTTGTTCGCCGAAGGAAATTCGGAACAGAAACGCGATTTTCTCAAAAAAATCGGTTCAAACTTCCAGTTGGCGGATAAATCGTTGGCGGTGGAGTTCAAAAACCCGTGGAATTTATTGGCCGATTTCAATTCCGACCTGACAACCACAAACACGCGCCTGCGCGAATTTTCTAAAAAATCTGAATGGCGGTGTCTTTTAACCAAAGTTCGAACATACTTCAATGAAAATCCTGACGTTTGACCCCCT
>Ga0181529_10007717_pt1 | contig 10656 bp, 11 predicted proteins | sample PEATcosm2014_Bin_36_FD_119763 | JGI IMG/M metagenome (GOLD analysis project Ga0181529, IMG submission 119763) | Peatland microbial communities from MTU Mesocosm Facility, Houghton, MI, USA - PEATcosm2014_Bin10_30_metaG | ecosystem: Environmental > Terrestrial > Soil > Wetlands > Peat | place... | reverse complement strand
GAGTCCTTGAAGCCGTCGACTATGCAGAGTGCCTTCATATCGGACTGGCCGATGACGTACTCGAGCTCGTGGAGCTTGTAGTTCGTGTTGACGGTCACCAGCACGACTCCGATCCTCGCCGTCGCGAAGAGGAGGGTTAGCCAATCCGGGACATTGTTCGCCCAGACTCCAAGATGGTCGCCCTTGGCCAGGCCGATCGCCATGAGGCCCATGGCCAGGCGGTCGACTCGGTCGTCGATTTCGGCGTACGTGAATCTCAGGTCGCGATCGGCGTAGACGATAAATTCGCGGTCGGGTGTCTTCCGGGCCCAATAGCCAAGGAAACCGCCGACGGTCTCGTTGCTGAAGGACATGGGGCGCTCCTCAGAAGGGGGCATAGACGACGGCGATCGCCTTCGCGGGGGCGGCCGAGCTCACGCGGTGCGGGACGATCGAGTCGTAATAGATCGAGTCTCCGGCCGCGACATGGAAAGTCTCGGCCCCGTAGCGCACCTCAATCTCGCCCTGGAGCACATAGATGAACTCCTCTCCCTCATGGGTGGAGAGGGGCGGCTCGGCGCCGACCCCGGGCCTGACATCGATGATGAAAGGCTCCATAGAGCGGCCGGCTTTCCCCTTGGCCAGGGAAAAGAAGCTCACAGATCCGGCGAAGGGAGAAGCTTGGCCGGGAGCGCGCATGACCTCCTCGGCGTGCCCCTTCTCGCAGAGCACCGGGCCCTCCCCTCCCGCGTCGTCGAGGAGGGTTCCGAGCCTAACGCCAAGGACGCGCGATATCTTGACGAGTGGGCCGATCGAAGGACTCGAGTTCCCCGACTCGATGGCCTCGAGCTCCTTCTCGTTGACTCCGCTCCGCGCGGCCAGGTCTGCGGCGGACAGCTTTCGCTCGGCTCGCAATGCGGCTATCCTCGAGCCGCTCTTGTATGCCTCTCCCATGGGATCCTCCTTCATCTACTTGCAGATTGTTAATCTACTCGAGGTATCTCAACAATCTGCTAGGCATAATGACAAATCCTGTCAACGGGTGCAATAGGGCATACCTTTATATAGATACTCCGGTCGCGGCCATCAGGGCCGGGCAGCCCCAACCCTGCGGCGGCTTCCTGGCCGCCTTCAGTCAAGGGCGAGCTTCTAGGTCGTCGAGGACGCGCGCCATCCGCGCGCAGGCCCGGCCCCGGTGCGAGAGGCTGTTTTTCTCCTCGAGGCTGAGCTCGGCGACGCTTTTGCCCAGCTCTGGCAGGAAAACGAGTGGGTCGTAGCCAAATCCGCCGGAGCCTCTTGGCTCAAGAAGCAACTCGCCCGCGCAGGTCTCCTGCGCGACGAAGATCCGCTCCTCCGATAGGACGAGGACGAGGCAGCAGACGAAGGCGCAGGCCCTATCGGCCATCGGCGCCATAGCGGCCAGCAGGAAGGCGTTGCGCTCGGCGGCCTCCAGCTTGACCTTCCCATCGGGCGAACCGTAGCGCGCCGACAGGACGCCTGGGGACCCGCCAAGCGCGCGCACGGCGAGGCCGGAATCATCGGCCAGAGAGGGCTTCCCAGAGAGCCGGTGCAGCGCCATGGCCTTCTTGAGGGCGTTGTCGAGGAAGGTGGAGCCGTCTTCGATGACCTCGAAATCGGATATGCCTGCCGCGGAAGGAAGGCGCAGTACATGCCCAGGCAGGGCAGGGCCAAGCTCGGCCAGCTTATGCGCGTTGCCGGTAGCTACGAATATTTCCATCGTTGATGACGATAGCCTCGACGCGCGGACGAATGCAAGCTTCAATCGGTATCGCCATAGCGTTTTCGCAGGTAATAGAGCCCCGAGTCGACCGTGCCCTTGGGCAGCCCCAGGATCCTCGCCACGAGGGAATTGGGCACGATTGGCCTGAGTGCCGAGATCTCGGCGGCGACATTCGCGAAACGAAGGGACTCTCGGCGCTTAGAGGCGACGAGCTTGGCCTTTCGATATGGATCGGCCTCGTCGCGGAGGCGCTCGTCCAGGAGGATGAGCCGTGTCCAGGAGGCGTTGCGTCTCTGGGTGAGCCTCTCGACTCGATCGCGATCGCTCTCCATGGAGCGGCGAGCCTGCTCGATGGCCGCAGCGAGCCATTCCCTGTCTACACCGGCGCTCGCCGCCACGCGCGAGATGCCCGTCTCGTCGATTTCCCAAGCGCACTTGACCGCAAGAAAAACCAGTCTGGCTGAGTAGGCCGCGGCTTCGGCGGAGCTCCGCGGGACGAGGCCTCCTCTGGCCCTCGGCCGGCGACGCGACGCCCTCAGCCCCGCCGAAGAGGGCGCCGGAGATACTGCCGGGGAGGCCGAAGGAGTGGCAGCCTCGAGAAAGGCCCCGAGATCGGGGGCGGCGAATCCGCCTCCCCCTCCCGAGGCGATGGACTCGCCCAGGACTGCGCGCTCGCAGGTCTCCTCCCTCTCCCGCGCCTTGCGCCTCTCTCTGCGGGCAGTCCTGGCCAGATACTTTAGATTGGCGGCGAGGTAGACATCGAAAGGCAGACCTCTATCCTCGAAACGGTCGACTAGACGATCGATCCTGGAACGGAATTTGAGCAGGGCGTTCGCCGCGTCATCCTCGTCGTCGAAACCGAATCGCTTGTGCCCCTCGTAGACGAGGGTCGCCACCTTCTCCATGATCAGGTCCCTTCCCGCGCCATCGCGTCGATAGGCGGCCACCAGCTCGTTCAGGTTGCTTTCCGGCATGGTTCCCCCTTCTCCGAGGAAACTTGCAGGAAACGTGCCTCAAAAGGACCTGGAACCGCGAATCAGCCGAGTATGGCCACGAGTCGCTGGGGGCAAAAGAGTTAGTATTCTGTAGATTTCGGCGCACACGGGCGGACGAACGATTATTGGGGCACGTGGGCTTTTGGCCACGCTTTCGCCTCAGGCTTGCTTAGTCTCGCGCTCGCCCTCAGCGAGCGCCGCTCGCTCGGCAAGTAGGGCTCGCTCAGCGAGCGCGGGTCGCCGGCGGGCTTCGCTCGCCGCGCCTCAATCGGGCCGGAACCAGGGCGCGAAGGCAGCTATCAGCTTGTCCTTGACGTCCTCGAGGCCGCCTCTGATGGAGAGGCCAGCGGCAAGCCTGTGTCCCCCGCCGCCGAATGCGGCGGCGATGGAGCCGACGTCTATGCGCTCGCGAGCCCTCAGGCCTACGGTGCAGTCGGTCTCGCCTTCCTGCCTTATGACCATGGCCGCCTCGCATCCGCCTATGCTCATCAGGAGCTGGTAGAGCATGTCCGAATCCCGGCTCGCGATGCCGTAGCGCTGCTGGTCCTGGAGGGTCACGAATGAGACGAGCAAGGCTCCCCCGAAATGGGGCTCGGTCCGCGTCAGTATCTCGCCCATAAGCTTCCGCGAGAGGAGGCTTTTGCCTCCATACATGAGGTCGTAGACCTTCTTGGGCGAGGCCCCCGCCTCGACGAGGCGCGACACGGCCCTGAAGGTATCCTGAGAATTCTGGTCGAGATGCCTGAAGAAGCCGGTGTCCGTGCCGAGGCCAAAAAGGAGATACTCGGCCTCCTCCTTGGTAGGCCTTCCGCCCATCGCCTCGATGAGGAGGAGGACCATGGCCGTAACCGAGGGCGCCTTATCATCGATAAAGAGGACGTCGCCCGAGGCCGAGCCGGCCGCGTGGTGATCGATGAATGCTATCGGCACCTTGGGCAGGGTATCGGCCACCGAACCGATGCGCTGGAGGCTCGAGCAGTCGAGCACGAGAGCCGCGGCCCGCTCGGAGGGCTTCTCGGGCGGAACTTCGAGGAGGAAACGCCCCTCGAACTGGGCGATCTCGTTGCGGGTGAAGGGCCCTGCCGAGCAAAGATAGGCCGACTTCCCGCTCCGCTTTAGGAAGGAGGCGAGAGCAAGCTGGGAACCGACGCAGTCCCCGTCCGGCTCCTTATGCCCGATCACGTAGAAGGGGCCGTGCCGATCAATGAAATCGAGGAGCTCGGGAGGGACGGAACGCATAAATGAAGCCTTTCTTCGCCGGCTGCCCGGCGAGACCTAACGAGGACCAATGAGTACAGGGCTCAGTATTCCATATTGAGATCTTCCGAGTTGAATTTACCAGCGCCTTGGGAAGGACTCAAGACCCCCCACGTGGAGTCGTGCGTGTCCGAGATGACATAGAGCCGCAGGTGATCGAACTTGTCGTTTTTGTAGAAGATGGTCATATAAGGGTAGCTAGGATCCAGGCCCCGGACGAGCTCGGCCTTGCCCCCGGCCACGAACCAGCGGGAGGGGATGTAGACGCCGCCTACGCCCGAAGTGCCTTTTCGATAGAGGACATAATAGCCGTCGGCATGGGAATAGACCTTCACGACGTCGACTCGCACGGGATAGAAGGCTGAGGTGTCGGCCGCGAGGGCCGCGGTCATGATTGCGATCAGGACGACTATGAATGCTGCACGTTTCATACCAGCCTCCATTTCGGGTAAAATTATAGCCTATGTCGGCCACAATGCAAGAGTGTATCGCAGGGCGTCCGGGCGGTGGGCGAGGGAAAGGTTAGCGGATATACTCGGGTCTATGAGCGCCTCCGAGCGACTCCGCGACCGGGCGGAGGCCGTATACGCAATCCTCGCCCCAATCTGGCCCGAGGCGAGGCCCCAGCTGGACTACCGTGACCCCTTCGAACTCCTCTGCGCGGTCGCTCTCTCGGCCCAGTGCACGGATGAGCAAGTGAACAAGGCGACTCCCGGCCTATTCGCATCCTGGCCCAGCCCCGCCGCAATGGCGAAGGCGCCTGTCGCTGAGGTAGAGGCCAGGATCCGGACCTTGGGCTTCTTCCGGGTCAAGGCTCGCCATCTCGTCGACTCAGCCCGGCTCATTGAGGACCGCTTCGGCGGCCAGGTGCCCGGCACCATGGAGGATCTCCTCGAGCTGCCGGGCGTAGGCAGGAAGACGGCCAATCTAGTGCTCTCAGCCTGCTTCGGCCAGCCAGGCATAATCGTCGATACGCATGTCCTCCGGACCTGCCTTCGGCTCGGCCTCGGCTCGAAGGACGACGCGACGGACATGGAGGCTCGAATCGCCGAACTCGTGCCTAGGGAGCGCTGGACCTCCTTCTCGCACATGGTCAACCGGCACGGGAAATTTGTCTGCTCGGCCCGATCGCCCTCGTGCGTGCCGCTTTCCCCCCGCTCACCCTGTCCCCTCCTTTCACTTTGCCCCCGGATAGGCTTATAATCAAACTAGCAAAATTTGTCGAAGTGATTGGAAAGAAGACGGCGCGACAGCCTGGCCCCCCGAGCCTAGGGTTCGCAACGATTCGTGAACTCAGGCTGTCTAACCTGATGCCCTTGATCTACACGCGCAGGAGAGACGATTGAAGACCAATTTCTCCCTAGTCCCAAGACTCCTAAAAGAAGACCCTGTGCTCGCGGCCAAGCTGGCCAAATCTTTCGCTGCCCAGAAGAAGTCCATGAGCGTCGACCACCGCTTTTACAGCGGAAGGACGCACGAGCTCAGTCTTGTCTATTTCCGCTTGACGCCCCTGTGCAATCTGCGCTGCGTGATGTGCGGCCAGCGAGGCGAGAAGGGCGTGCTCAAGGGCTCGTTCGCCGCCCAGGAAGCCAAGAAGATCGTAGACCTCGACACCTATAAGCGACTCGTCGACGAGATAAAGCACAAGAGACCGACCGTCTATCTCTGGGGAGGCGAGCCCTTCCTCTATCCTCAGCTCTTCGACCTCGTCGATTACATGATGGCCGCGGGGTTGCCCGTCAGCGTCAACACCAACGGCACTCACCTCGCCAAGAACGCCGAAGAGATCGTCCGCCGGCGCTGGCAGGGCATCTTCGTATCGCTCGACGGCTTCGAGGAGACCAACGACCAGATCCGCGGCGAGGGCTCCTATCGGCGGGTCGTCGAGGGATTCGAGGCGATCGCCCGCGAGAAGAAGAGGCAGGGCGCACACCTCCCTCACATGGGGATCGTCACGACGGTCAACAATTTAAACTACAAGGACCTCTATCGCCTCGCCGAGGCGGCCCGGAGCTTCGGGCTCTCCTGGCATATCTTCAATTTGGGCACCTACACCAACGGGGCCATCGTCGAGCGGCAGCGGGCCTTCATGCGCGAGAAGCTCGACACCGAGATCGGCTGCCTCCAGGCCTTCGACACGGGCTACAACGAGGGTATCGACGGCCATGAACTTTTCGATATCCTCAACGGCATCCATAATATGCCCGTGGGCTACCCCATCATCACCGTGCCAGCCCTCAATCCCGAGAAGATAAACACGTATTACGGCGATCTCGAGATCCCGGTGCGCACGCACTGCTCCGTGCCCTGGAGTCAGGCCAACATCGATTACGACGGCGGGGTCCACTTCTGCGCCGACTATCCGGACTACAAGCTGGGCAATATCAAGGAGCAGGGTTTCTTCGAGATCTTCAACGGGGAGAGGGCTCGGCGCTTCCGCGACGTGCTCAAGGCCAGTCCAGACGGGGTTTTCCCCGGCTGCGTGCGGTGCTACCAGAACATGCTCTGTGGCAGAAAGGTGAAGGGCTTCTAGCGCGAAACGCAATACCTGGATTTCTAAGGAATGAAAGGCAACCGCGGAACCGGAGGTATGGCGAGGCATTAACCGAGCGTTATGTTTCGCTTCGCGGTGAAACTTGCCCATATTCGCCACATAGATTTGGTGAAACTCTGAATCTTTCGACATTCTCAGTTGGATTGGGAAGCTCAGGCTGCTCATGGAGCAGTCTGGATAGAAGAGACGCCAGAGGGGACCTGCTCATCATGGAAAGGGGAGACGCTTCGGACTTCGGCCAGGCCTGGTGGAGACATAGTGAAAATGCCGCGGCTAGCGGTATCAAGGGGGTCTCCGAGATGATGATCGCGCGAAATTCCGTTGACGAAAGGCATCCGGCTGGTAGAATAGAGACTAATTGAGGGATTTGTCCTTTGACCACCAAGGGTCACGGATCAAATGGAAAAATCCGAGAAAAATACGATCGAGGAGAAAAAATGCGTACTCTTGTGTCGATCCCGTCGAATCGCCAAAGGTCTCGTCTTGCTCTGCGCTTCTTTCTAGCGCTCGCGGCCGGTCTCTTTTCGATCGGCCTAGCCGCGGCCGAAGAGACTTCGTCCGGCGGCCAGGAACTCTTGCGCGGCTTTTCACTACAGTTCGGCTTAGGCGGGACCGATACGAATCCGATGCAGCTGACGTCCACGCTCGGGAATCTTATTGGGGGCAAATTCCACTTCGACCCCGCCGACGCCATCCGCTTCGGCCTCTCCCTATTTCTGAGCGATAACAACTACTCATATGTCGATGGCAGCCAGTCCGAGGCCACGATCTCGACCTCGTCGTTCGTTCTCGACTACCTCCACTACCTCAATCCTGGCGATCCCATCAAGGCCTATGTCGGGATCGGGGCAACTGCGGGGATGACTGTCAATGGCTGGACCTTCACCAGCTTCAACGCGCCCCTGCCCTGGGACGTCGGAGCCAGGGCCAGCCTGGGAGCCGAGTGGTTCTTCACTCGCAACTTGAGCCTTCTCGCCGAATACGGGGCCGCCTTCACGTATTCTCGTGTCAGCATGAATGACGGTACGGCGCATTATGAGGCGATAACATCCTTCTCGCCGGCTGGGGTAAGGCTGGCCCTGTCGGTTTACCTGGGGCGCTAGGATGCGGCGATTCGCTTACGCCGCACTACTTTGCGCGCTCGCCTTCGCCGCCCGCAAGCTTTCGCCCGATAACGGAGCCTACGTGGTCCCCGTCCCCGGCTACTGGAAAAACGGGAGCTGAGTCGGGCTTCCTCCTCTTCCGACCCTTAAACTAGGAGGATCGGGGGTGAACGTCATCGTCGCATCGGGCGCCGATGTCTACGTTGGCGGAAATTACTATTCTTCGGGAATTATCCTGCCCTGCTTTTGGAAAAACGGTACAAGGGTCGATCTTCCGCCAATATCGACGACCTATGGCGCCAAAGTCACATCTATCACAGTATCGGGCGAAGACGTCTACGTGGGCGGCTCCTGCGACAGCGTTTTGGGCGAGTGTAGCGCGGGCTACTGGAAGGATAGGACTTGGGTCGGCCATACCCCCCTCCGGATCAGGCATGGAGGCGGCGCTCAAGTAAGCTCTCTCTTCGTGATAGGGGGCTCTGTGTACGCGGGTTGCTACTAGCTGCCGTGACCCTACGAATACCGATATAAATCTCGATAGTGCCTGGTTGATGCAAGGCGGAGGGGGCACGCGTGCTCTCCGCATGGACGACTTCGAGGACCCGGTGGCCAAGACGGCGCGGGAGCGTTTCGGCATAGCCGGCCTCCATCCCTACCAGAGGCTGGTCGCGGCCAACGTGCTGGACGCCTCGGCGCCGGGGGCCGAACGACTCAGACAGATGGTCATCCTGCCGACGGGCTTCGGCAAGTCCCTCTGCTTTCAGCTCCCCGCCCTCCTCCTGCCCGGAACCACCCTCGTCGTCTATCCCCTCCTGGCCCTCATGAGCGACCAGCGGCGCAGGCTTGACTCCATCGGCATCGGGTCGGCGCTCCTCCGCGGCGGCATGTCCGCGCACGAGGTCAGGGCCGAGGAGGCCAGGGTCGAGCGGGGCGAGGCCAGGATCATCATCGCCAATCCGGAGGTTCTGCGCGGATCGCGCGCCTTGGCCTTTCTGAAGGAGGCGGGCCTGAGCCACATCGCCGTCGACGAGGCGCACTGCGTGTCCGAATGGGGCGAGAGCTTCAGGCCCGCCTATCTCGAGCTGGGCAGAATCGTAGAGGAGCTGGCACCTCCCGCCCTGAGCGCCTTTACGGCGACCGCGAGCCCGAGCGTCCTCGAGTCGGTGACCCGAATCCTCTTCAGGGGAGAGGGCTACATTCTGGTCGAGGGCTACCCCGACAGGCCCAACATCCACTACGCGGTGACGCGGACGCTCTGCCGCGAGCGGAGACTCCTCGCCCTTGTCCGCGAGCTGCCGAAGCCTCTTGTCGTTTTCTGCTCATCGCGCGAGGGCGCCCAGATGGCCTCTCGTCTTCTGTTGGAGCGACTCGGCCGTTCGGAGCTCCGCTTCTACCACGCAGGACTCCGTAGGGACGAGAAGGAGGAGGTCGAGCGCTGGTTCATGCCCTCGAAGGACGGGATCCTCTGCTCGACCTGCGCATTCGGCCTGGGGGTCGACAAGAAAGACATCCGAAGCGTGATCCATTTCCAGCCTCCGCCCTCGGTCGAGGCCTACCTTCAGGAAGCGGGCAGAGCCGGTCGCGACGGGCTGCCCGCCAGCGCCGTCCTCATCTCGAGCCCGGCCGACGCTGATCGGCTGGAGCGAGAAACCGAGGGGCAGCGCCGGGAGCGCTATCGAGCCTTGCTCGATTACGCCGAATCGGACCGAGGCTGCAGGCGCGAGGCCCTCCTCGATCTCCTGGGAGCGCCTCGGGAGGGCAGGACTCCCTGCTCCGGCTGCGACCGATGCGATGGCTCGCCTAACGCTCTCGCCGAGGGCGAGGCCGAGCTGCGGCTCTTCGCCTCGGCCAACGCAAGGAGATTCTCCCGCGATGAGGCCCTGGACCTCCTCAAGGGAAGGACGCCTTCGAGGCTCTCGGGCCAGAGATGCGCATATTGGGGTGCTCTCGCCGACTGGGACGCTAAGGACGCGTCACGCTGCCTAGACGAGGCGATCCGCCGAGGCGTGATCGGGATCGGGCGCGCCTGGCCCTGGAAGGGCCTGATCGGGCCGGCTCGCCGACTCTATGGTTCCTCTGGGCCGGGCGCGGGAGCTGGGGTCTTGGGAGCGGCGCGAGAGGCTGTGCCGCGCATCGCTGCGCGGGGAAGGCGGCGCCGATAGACGGAGCCGACGTAGCGCAGGGCGGCCCATGCCAGGATGAAGGCGATGGCGACCGCGTCGACCCGCCAATCGGCGAGCACCTTGAGCGAGAGCTCGAGGGTCTCGGTCAGATTCATGTCTTTATGCCCCTCCCTCGGCGTACTGCTCATCCTCCCCGTAGAGTCCTAGCGAGATGGCCGCAAGGTCCTGGGCGGAGAGGCCGATAAAGGCGATGCCGCAAAAATTCGAGTCGCCTTCCCTGTACTTTCGGGCTACCTTGCCCGAGCACACGATTTTCTTGTTCTTCAGGCTCAGCCTGATCCTTATGACCGAGTCTTGTTCGAGGGACTGGGCGTTGCCAGGCAGGGCGGCGAGGATACCTGAGGGGCTCGCGTCGATAATGCCACCCTTGCTCGGCTTGGCCTCATTGCCGGTAGCGGCGAAATACCCATGGCGCTTGAGGAACCAGGCGAGGATGCGGGAGAACTCCCAGGCGAGATCGACCGCCTGGTAGTCGAGGCTCTGGGCCCTCGACTTTTCGTTGGCCATGTAAACGACGCCCACAGTATAGCTGAAGTAGACGACGGGGCACCAAAGACAGGATACGCAGCCCTCTATGGCCTTGGATTGAAGGTAGGCGGCCAGCCTCGAGCCCTGGGACGCGGCCGCCAAGCCCTCGAAGTCCTCGGCCATCTCCCTCGTGACGATGCGACCCATCGGATAGGGGTCGGACTGGGGCAGAGGCCCGAGGGTCGATGGGGCGAAGAGCACCCGCCCCAGGCGGGCGGACATCTCCTCCGCTACATCGGACGGGCCCCGATCCTTGTACATGAGCACGCGCCCCTCGCTGGCTATCTCGGAAGCCTTGGATTTAAAACTCTCCACG
>Ga0181529_10007715_pt1 | contig 10662 bp, 5 predicted proteins | sample PEATcosm2014_Bin_36_FD_119763 | JGI IMG/M metagenome (GOLD analysis project Ga0181529, IMG submission 119763) | Peatland microbial communities from MTU Mesocosm Facility, Houghton, MI, USA - PEATcosm2014_Bin10_30_metaG | ecosystem: Environmental > Terrestrial > Soil > Wetlands > Peat | place... | reverse complement strand
TCCGCTCTACCGCCAAACGGATCCGTGGGTCTTCGGACTGCTGATCTGAATTGGGCGGCTAACTGGACCAATCCTACCGGGGGTTCCACTCAAAGTCGTGGTCCAGTTTCTTGGGGCGACTATACATTTTTCGTCGTTTTTCGGCTTTGGCTGGACTCATTGGATAACTTTATATCGTCATAAGTCCAAATAGAAAAGCCACTTACAACTTTCGTCGTAAGTGGCTTCATGTGGAGGCGGCGGGGATCGAACCCGCGTCCCGCGACATCTCCATGTGGGCCTCTACGTGTGTAGCCGGATGATTTACGCCTTCGCCGCAAGAACCCCCAACCGACGGGGTGAAAAAGCGGCTAGCCGGCGGCATTTTTTAGTCTCGAGCGTGGCCAGCATCGACTCGAAACGATCCGGAATTGTGGCCGACAGTCGAACCTCTCCGGCGAAGGTTCTCAGTCGGGGCAACCTATCTCTAGGCGGCCATTGCGAGATTAGACTCGGCAATTAAGTTTTTTGGTCTGCTTTTTACGTGGCCTGCTGACCAACCACGACACGCCACCTGCACTTCAGACTGCCCGGTCGAATCCAGTTCGCCCCCAAAACAGCTTCTCCGGTCGAAGGCTGGATCACTAGCTCCTGATTATATACACGGTATCGGGCCGATTCCAGCACACCCGGGCGCGAAATCAAGGCTGTCGCCGTTTCCTCGTTGCCGATCTTGCCGATTCTTCCCGGCCGATTTGTCGTGGCAGGGCGAAAACCTTGCTTTCCACCCCGGCTGGGCTAAAATCGGGGCTCACCCCGAGACACCCCCATGAAATTGGCAACTGGCTTGGCGGCTTTCTTAATGGCGATGGTCGGCCCGCTCTGGGCCAGCGACCCTGTTGCTCCCTGCTTCCACGACGACTTCCAAGGCGGGTTGCAACCCGCTTGGCGTGTCATCGCCGGCCAGGCCAAGGTGGCCGAGCAACCCGACAAACCTGGGGAGCGGTTCTTAGAGATGAGCCCCGGCTCGCTCGTCATGTTGCAGACGAAAGAGTCCGTGCGCGACTTCGTCATCGAGGCAAAGGTCCGCTTCATCAAGCGAAAAGGCGATAACGCCGAGGCCCCCTTTCTGCTGCGTGCGCGCCCCGGCGGCGACCAGGCCCTCCAGGTTTACTTGGCCCAACGGACCAACGCCGTGCTCGCGGTTCGATGGACCGCCGGTACGGTGATCGGAAAGGCGTTCTCGCCGGTTCCCTTGAAGGGCGGTCCCTGGTATGCCATCAAGATCGTGGCCATTGGCAACCGCGTCGCCACGTGGCTGAATGGGCAGATGGCCCTGGCCATCTACGACGACGAGCCGCGGCCGGGATCGATCGGCATGCGCGTGGGCGACGCGCGGACCGATTACCGCGATTTTACCCTGCGGGCGCCCCGCGAGGATGAGATTCGCCAGGTCCGAGCGATTCGACTGATGGGCCGGGCCAAGCCGGAGATGAGAGAGAGCGTCTTTTCCTTGCCCGATGGTGCTCGGGCCGTGTTGCACTATCCGGATGTCGCGGAGCCGGCCCTGCCGTTTGCCGTGACGCTCGACACGTCCGCCGCCGGTTCCTTCGTTCTCGTGGCCGACGGCCAGACGCTGCCGATCAAGCCGGGCACGCCCGTGCAGGTCGTTCTAGGCGGTTCGCCGGGGCCGAAAGAATTGCAGCTTGCGCGCGATGGACAGAAAATTGGAACCGCAGCCGTCTCGTTGCAAGCTGAGACGTTCTTCGAAGCCGGGTCTTTTACTGAGTTGTTCCGCCGGCTGCAGGCGACCATCATCAGCGATCGCGCGATTCATGCTTACCGGGGCGGACACCTTCAAACCAATCCGACTTGGGTCCGAGACCACGTACACGAAATGAAGGGCTACAAGTTCTGGGAGCAGGACTTGACCAGCTACGTCGATGCGTTGCTGGCCTTGCAGCACCCGGAGGGCTTCTTCTACGAAATGCTGATGCCGCCCGAGAATGAGCATCTGACTTTCGTGAAGCCGAAACACCGCCTTGTGGATCGGGAGAACCACATCGGCTGGGTGCGTTTGGAACTGGAGGCCGACGTCGAATACCTGATGGTCGAAGGAGCCTGGACGATTTGGCAGGCTACCGGCGACCGCCGGGCGATGGAAGCCCGGTTGCCACACCTGGAACGCGGTCTGAACTACTGTTTCACCGACCCGACGCGCTGGGACGCAAAGCATGGCGCGCTGAAGCGTCCATTCACGCCCGACACGTGGGATTTTACCTACGGCAAGTCGCCCTCCAATCGCCGCATCGAGGCCGACACGCCGATGGCCATCATGCACGGCGACAACAGCGGGCTCTACGCGGCCTGCCGGCAACTGGCCGCCATGTTCCGGATTGCCGGCAAAGAAGCGAAATCGCGCGAGTGGGAGGCCAAGGCTACGGCCCTGCGCGAGCGGATCAACCGCCTCTGCTTCAACGGGACGTATTACACCCACCAAATCCTCTTGCAGCCGGTCGAAACGGGGGTCAAGGAGGAGGACATCCTTTCTCTGTCGAACGCCTACGACATCAATCGCGGCTTGCCGACCCACGAAATGGCCGTGAAGATCATCGACGAATACCAGCGGCGACGCCAATTGCGGGCGAAGACGCATTTTGCCGAGTGGTTTTCCATCGATCCGCCCTATCCGCAGTTCGGCCCCCATCCGGCCAACAGTTACATCAACGGCGGCATTGCTTCGTTCACCGCGGGCGAATTGGCCAAGGCCGCGCTCTGCGAGGGACGGGAGAATTACGGACTCGATATCCTCCGCCGCGTCGCGCAAAAAGTGGCCGAGGACAAGGCCATCTATTTCCTCTACACCCTCGACGGCAAGAACCAGGGCGGAGGGCCCAGCGGTTGGGGCGCCGCCGCGGTGATGGCGGCCCTGGTCGAGGGGCTGGCGGGCATTCATGACGACGGCGCACTGTTCGACGAAGTGACGATTTCGCCCCGCTTTGCCGCGGCCCACCTCGACAACGCCCAAGTTTGTGTCCGCTACGGACCGTCTCAAGCCTACATGGCCCTGGGCTATGAACATCGCCCCGCCGAGCGGATCATAAGTCTGCGGTTGGCCGGCGTCGCCAAGACGGCGCAGGTACGGCTGCTTTTGCCTGAGGGAGCGACTTCCGCACGCCTGCTTTCTCCGGCCGGCATGTGCAGTCGCCTGGAAACGATCGAACAGTCTCGCTATCTCGTCTTCGAGCTGTCCGCGCCGCTTGCACAGAACTGCCATTTGCGGGTTGAGTACGAACGCTAGCGTTTTGTGGCGCGACAAGCGGTATTTGCTTAGCCGGCGGGCTTGCCCGCCCTGTTGGAACGCCGAACGGCGCGGCGGGCAAGCCCGCCGGCTAAACATCCGGTTGTCCGACCATCGTGATCCGCTACAGCCTCCTTAACCGCAAGCCGAGTTGACTTGAGGAGGCTCAAGCCATTACTATAGGCGGCACCCTTCATTTCTTATATGGGGATCCTTATGCCTGAAACGTCCCAATCGGCACAACAAACGTTCGAGCCCTACGTTGCCGATCACGTCATTCTGCCCGAGTTTACCTGGTCGGCCGTGTTGGTGGGGGCCGTGCTGGGAATCATCTTCGGCGCCTCGTCGCTCTATCTGGTGCTCAAGGTGGGCATGACCGTCTCGGCCTCGATTCCCGTGGCCGTGCTCTCGATCACCCTGTTCCGCGTCTTTTCCCGCGTGTTCGGCGTCCGGCAAGCGAGCATCCTGGAAAACAATATCGTCCAAACGACCGGTTCGGCGGGTGAGTCGATCGCCTTCGGCGTGGGAGTGACCATGCCGGCCGTGATGATCCTCGGCTTCGAGATGGAGATCACCCGCGTGATGGTCGTTTCCGTGCTCGGCGGACTGCTGGGCATCCTGATGATGATCCCCCTGCGCCGGGCGTTCATCGTCAAGCAGCACGGCACGCTGAAGTATCCGGAAGGCACCGCCTGCGCCGACGTGCTGATCGTCGGTGAAACGGGCGGGGCCACGGCGAAAACAGTGTTTATCGGCTTCGGCATCGCCTTCCTCTACAAGTTCCTTTGCAGCGGTTTGCGGCTGTGGAAAGAGGTGGCCGGCCGGACGCTGGACTGGTTCATGGGGGCCGCGCCCGCCTTGGAGGCCGACCCGGCTCTGCTGGGCGTGGGCTACATCATCGGCACGAAGATTGCCTGCGTGATGGTGGCCGGCGGCATTTTGCAGGCCTTCGTGCTCGTGCCCCTCATCCGCTTCTTCGGCGAAGGGCTGGCTGGTCCGCTCTATCCGGCCACGGCCGCCATCGCCTCGATGGACGCCGAGACCATCTATAAGGTTTACGTGCGCTACATCGGCGCCGGAGCGGTGGCCGCCGGCGGCATCATCAGCCTGTGCCGCGCGCTGCCGCTGATCGTGGCTTCGATCGCCTCGGGCTTGCGCGACGTGCGCGGGGCGATGCGTCCGGGTGGCGGCGCGCGCCGCACCGATCGCGATTTACCCCTGTCAATGGTCTTTTTCGGCTCCCTGCTCCTGGTCGTGGCCATTTGGGTCTTCCTCGAATTGGATCCGCAGGCGGCCGGACCGCGGTCGCTGGCCGGCATGTTCGACTGGTATCGAATGCTCGTGAACCTGGCTGCCGCAGCGCTGATCGTCGTTTTCGGTTTCCTTTTCGTGACGGTTTCTTCGCGATTGACGGGCGAAATCGGTTCGTCGAGCAACCCGATCTCCGGCATGACGATTGCCACGCTGCTGCTGACGTGCCTGATCTTCCTGATGTTGGGATGGACCACCGCACCCTACCGCCTGTTGGCGCTCTCCGTGGCCGCCGTGGTGTGCATTGCCGCCTCGAATGGCGGCACCACCTCGCAAGACCTGAAAACGGGGTTCCTCGTCGGCGCGACGCCCAAGTGGCAGCAGTTAGCCATCGTCGTCGGCTCGGTGTCGTCGGCGCTGGTGATCGGCGCGGTCCTGTTGGCGATGAACCAGTCGAGCACGGTCTATTCGACCAAGAATCTGCCGCAGCTTAAGCAGCCGCTCGACATGAAAACCTTGCAGGCCGCCGCGGAACGGTCCACTGCCCCCAACAGCGATACGTCGTATTACGTTTGGCATGCAACGGAAGGCAACCCGCAAGGCGTGCCGCCCGCAAAATACCTGGTCGACGAGCGAGGCAAAATCTGTTATCTGGTCGACCCGGGCATTAGCGGCAAACTCAGCCGACAAGACGACGGCACCGAGGTGCGGAAGTACAACCCACCGCAAGCGGAACTGTTCGCTCTGATCACCAATGGCATCCTGAGTCAGAAGCTGCCTTGGGTGCTGGTGTTGCTGGGAGTGGCCATCGCGACAGTCGTGGAACTCTGCGGCGTCTCGTCGCTGGCCTTCGCGGTGGGCGTGTATCTGCCGCTATCGACGTCGGCGCCCATCTTTCTGGGCGGCGTCGTGCGCCACTTCGTCGAGCGGCTCGCCCAGAAACGCAGCGATCGCCCGGCCGCCGAATTGGAATCGGAGATGAGCCCCGGCTCGTTGCTTTCCACCGGTTATATCGCCGGCGGCACCATCGCCGGCGTGCTGATCGCCTTTCTCAACTTCAGCGATACGACCGTCCATACGCTGGCCGTGTGGCAGTATCGGACCACGCCCGTCAGTGCCGCGGCTTCCTTCGACGGGCAATGCCGGGACTTGGCCGAGCAGGAGCTTGGAGCCAACGCCGGCGACAAGCAGATCGAGCGGCTGGCGGTGGAAATCCGCGAACTGAACGAATCGCAACTGCGCCGCTACGTTCGCGCGGCGAAGGGAACGTCGTTGAGTCTACCGAAGAACCAGCAGTACCAAGTGCCGGCGGACGCGTTTCTCTTCGAGGTCGCCGCGCAGGCGCTCGGCAGTGGCGGCAAGGCCTCGCTGCTGTTCGACCTCAACGAGAATCGGCTAAAACTGCCGGTAGCCCTGCCGACAAGTGCCATGCTCAAGATTCCCCAACACAACGCGCCGGCGCTGGTAGCGTTTCTGCTGTTGGCCGTATTCCTGGTGCTGGTCGGGCGGGGATGGCTGCTGGGGAGCCGTCCATCGCCGCCGGCATGATTTGCTGCATGCGCAACGCGTAGGGTGCGTGAAACGCGCCATCCGGGGCCGGTTGTGCTGCGTTTCACGCACCCTACAAAATATCACGGTCGCTTAGAATTCCGACCAGGCGCCGGGGACGGGCAGCGGATAGCGGCCCTGGGCGTCGGCATGAATCGGCGCCGGGCTGCCATCTTTCACGCCGGCCACATCCGGGAAAAACTGGAACGTCGAGGCCATCATTTCGTCCCAGGTGACGACCTTTCCCGTATGCACGGCGGCTCGCCCCATGATGGCGGCCAAGTTCGAGAGCGCCGCACGCCGCGCCTCGTTGTGCGGCCGGTTGTTGCGAATCGCAGTCAACAGCTCTTGCCATTCGACCACGTAAGGACTGACCGCTTCATTGGCCGGTTTCCAGGCGATGTTGTTGGCGGCAATCCGCTGGTCCTTGTAGGTGTGCACCGTCGGCGCGTGGACGTTGCCGGAAAACTGGGCCGCGCACTTCGTGCCGTGTACGAAGGTGAGGAAATCATTGAAGCAGTTGGGAATGTAGCGGCCGGTGGCCAGGGCTTTCGTTCCGTCGGCGAATGTATACTCCACCGAGTAGCTCTCGAAGTTCTGGCTGCAATCGCCGCTGTTGGGCACCCGCCCGCCGATGCCGTGCGCGGCAACCGGACAGGAATCCTTGATCCAGCATAACTCGTCGATCAGGTGGATCGTCCAATCGACGAAGACGCCGCCCGAAGTCCACATCGCCTGGTCGGGACGGCGGATCTGCCAATGCAACTCGTTCTCGTGCGCGTCATAAGGGCCGTGGCCGTGGCCGGAATCCATGCGGTAGGTGCGGATGAGTTGAATCTGACCCAGGGCGCCGTCGCGGATTTGCTGGATCATCGCCTGGCGGGCCGTGGAATGACGGCACATCAGTCCGGCGGCGATTTTGAGGTTCTTCTTCTCCGCCGCCTCGCCGGCGCGGAGGACGCGTTGGATTCCGCCCGGATCGGGCGCGAAGGTCTTCTCCATGAACACGTTGATCCCCTTCGCCACCGCATACTCCAGGTGCGTGGCGCGGAAGCCGGCGTGCGTGGTCAACAGGGCCACGTCGCCCGGCCGCAGGCAATCGATGGCCTTGCGATAGGCGTCGAAGCCGATGAATTGCCGCTCCTTGGGCACGTCGATTTGCTTGCCGAACTGTTTGCTCAGCGCGAGATGCGAGCCGTCCAGCCGATTCTGGAAAACGTCGGCCATGGCCACCAGCTTGATGGGCCCTTCGCTGGCCGTCAGGGCATCGCCGACGGCGCCGCTGCCACGGTTGCCACTGCCGATCAAGGCTAGCCGAATCGTGTTTTCCTCGCCCGCATGGACGCGGGGAATGGCCGCGGCCGCCAGCGTGGAGACGGCGGCGATGCGGGCGGTCTTTTTCAGAAACTCACGACGTGGCGTGGCATGTTCCATAGCATCATTCATCGTAGGTATCCCAGGGGGCTGGAAAGGAAGGTCTCGTTCACGTGCCAAGCCCAGGGTTGTGAACCGCAGGCTGTTTAAGGTGCCAATGGCCAACTTACTCGGTTATCGTTCCAAGTCAAGTCGATTTCGCGCGAGGTCAGGCCGGCCATTTTGTCACAAACAGCGAAAGTGGTGCAAAATCAACCGTCTTCGGACGGCAAGTGCCCCCCGAACCGACTCTAGGGAGGGGATAACAGTAGGGCTGCCTTTGAAGCCCGATTGCCGAAGTTAAATTCGGCGGGGCAACTGGAATCTGCCGCAGCCCGTCGTTACCATGGGGGAAAACCGTCCACACTTTGAACGTTCTTGACCGGTAAACTGGACTCACTTCGATGACAAGACTGTTGCGGTTCTCTCGGGGCACCTTCCCAATGCTTCTCGGTCTTCTGTTGGCGATGCCGCCGATCGCGGGGGCGGCCGAAACGGTCCGCATCGAAACGGACGTGGCCTACCTGGGACCGAAACGCCAGGAGAAGGGCGATCTTTATCTTCCCGCCGTGCAGACGAAAAGGGAACGATTTCCGGCCGTGGTGATTATTCACGGCGGCGGCTGGTCGGGCGGCGATAAGGGCAGTGCCCGCGAAATCAACATCGGCACCACGCTGGCCGGCCACGGCTACGTGGCCTTTAGCATCAATTATGTGTTGGCCGCGAAGAACCGGCCGGTTTGGCCGCAAAACCTGTACGACTGCAAGACGGCCGTCCGCTGGCTGCGCAAGAACGCCGACCGTTTGCACATTGATGCCCAGCACATTGGCGTTATCGGTGGGTCTGCGGGCGGGCATCTGGCGGCGATGCTCGCCGTGACTGACGCGAAAGCGGGCCTCGATCCCCCAGCGCCCTACGGCGACTATTCGTGCCGTGTACAGGCGGCGGTGGATCTCTATGGGCCGATCGATTTGACGACCTTCCATCTGGACATGTTGCCGGGCACACGCGAGAAAAACCCGGAGATTTACCGACTGGCCTCTGCGGGCACCTATGCCGCCAAAGATGAGCCGCCGATCCTGATCGTTCATGGAACGGCCGATAAGGTGGTGCCGTTGGAACAATCGCAGCGATTCGCGGAGATTTTGAAGAAAGTGGGTGCGCCGCACGAGTTCATCGTTGTAGAGGGCGCGCCGCACAGCTTCGATCTCCAGCCAAAACAGCGCGACCTGCGGCCCGCCGTGCTTGGCTTCTTCGACCGCTACCTGAAGATCTCAACGATAAGATAAGCGATGGCAAGCGAAGCAGCGGTCCGCCGGACATTTTTGAAATCGATGCTGGCGACGAGTGTTGCCGGATGGTTGCGGCCGGGTCGAGTGTGGGCGGCGGAAGGACCGACTCCGTGTGCAGGCAACGCCACGACCGGCGCCACGCGGGAGCGGCTGGTTCCGCGCGTGCCTCCGGTAGGCGAGAGAATCAGGCTGGTCATCGATTCCGACGCCGCCGCGGAGATCGATGATCTTTATGCCATATCCCTGGCCATCGCCGCTCCGGAACGATTTCGCATCGAAGGTTTTGTGGCCACGCATTTTGCGGCAGCGGCCGGACCGGAGAGTATCGCGTTGTCCTACCAGGCCATCAAGAAGATCTTAGAGATTACCGGCACGGTGGATAAATATCCGCTCAAGCGTGGCGGTCATCCTATGAATTATCTTGGTGTGCCCAGCGCGAGCGAGGGCGCCGATTGGATTATTCGCCGTGCCCACCAAGGCAGTGCCGAAAATCCGCTCTGGGTGGTTGGCATCGGCGCTGCTACGAATCTCGCCTCCGCCGTCTTGAAGGATCCTTCCATTACTGCCAAGGTAAGATACGTGTTTCATGCGCGGAGTCCGCAGACGTGGCCCCAGCGCTCGGTGCAATTCAATGTTATGGGCGATATCAACGCGGCCCGGTCCTTGCTGTCATCCAGGGTTCCCCTGGTATGGTTTGACGCGGGGACGAATCTGACTGCCACGATGGCGGAAACGGAGAAGAACCTGGCGACCACCAAGATCGGCCAATATCTCCACAACTTCCGCTATCGGAACCCGGGTTTCGCGAGGAGCGATAAAGGATTTTTCGATTTGGGCGATATTGCCTGGCTGATTTCACCCTCGGTCGCCAAGTCCGAGGTTGTCCCGGCGCCGTCGATGAACGGTTTTATGTATTTTGTTCCGACCACGAAGAACGGCAACATGCGCCGAGTGTTCGAAATCGACAAAACGGCTACCTGGAACCTGTTTTATGACAAGATTTCAAAATCTGCCTCACCCTCATGACAGGAAAGGGGCTGTCGCCGACACACTATACGAAGAGCAGTGAACGGTTCACTGCCTGCCTGTTTCCCACCTCCACTTTCCATACCATTCCACGGAGAACTCCTCATGCTCGATCAACGCCCGCGACGACTTGTTCAGACAACCCTGACGGTGCTCTTTGCGCTGGCCGGCACTTCGCAGTTGTCGGCTGCCACGGGCGATGCGGCCGGTTTGCGGATTACCAAGGACGCCGCCACGATATCGATCTTTGACGGCGATCGGCCGGTCTTTCGCTATCGCTCCACCGGCGTGCCCATGAAACCTTACGCCGACCAACTCTTCTCGCCGGCCGGCGTGCAGGTGCTCCGCGACTCGCCCAGCGATCATAAGCATCATCACGGCCTGATGTACGCCGTGAAGGTCGACAACGTCGATTTTTGGGCCGAGTTCACTTCCCAGTATGGCGTGCAACGCCCGCAGAGCCTCAGCGGCATCAAGGCCACGACGCACGACGGCGTCGGTCAGGCCGGTTTTGTGCAACAGCTTAATTGGATAGGGCCCGCTTCCCCCAAGCCCATGATGGTCGAGCGGCGGGCGATCAACGTGCTTTCGGCCGCCGATCTTGACGCCACCCTGGTCCAGTGGTGCTGCTGCTTGCAGACGCCGCCCGGCAAGGACTCCATTGTGGTTGGCGGCGATCACTATTTCGGCTTGGGCATGCGGTTTCTTGTCTCGATGGATCGCGGCGGACATTTCTTCAACGCCGACGACAAAACCGGCTCGATCGTTCGCGGGGATGAACTGCTGACGCCTACGAAATGGTGCGCATACACCGCTAAGGCCGACGGCAAGACGGTCACCGTGGCTGTGCTG
>Ga0181529_10007714_pt1 | contig 10662 bp, 7 predicted proteins | sample PEATcosm2014_Bin_36_FD_119763 | JGI IMG/M metagenome (GOLD analysis project Ga0181529, IMG submission 119763) | Peatland microbial communities from MTU Mesocosm Facility, Houghton, MI, USA - PEATcosm2014_Bin10_30_metaG | ecosystem: Environmental > Terrestrial > Soil > Wetlands > Peat | place... | reverse complement strand
GACGGCTTCAACGGCGACAAGGGCATCAAGGGCTCCAAGATCCAGGTCCTGGACTACAAGGCCTGCCAGCAGTGGGCGACAGACCAGGCCCAGGCGATCATGGAAGACGACATCGTCAAGTACGGCAAGGACATCCAGGGTGTCTTTATCCATTGGGATAATGGCGCGACCGGCGTCATCCAGGCTGCCAAGGCCGCTGGTCTCACAAACCTCTTTATCGTCGGCGTCGACGGCAATCGCGCCGGCTACTACCAGGTCAAGTCAGGGGACCAGGCCGTCTCCATCGCCCAGGACTTCGTGCTGATGACCAAGACCGACCTCGGTTTGGCGCGCGACGTCCTCGCCGGCAAGAAGGTCCAGCAAATCAATTTCGTCCCGCTCGCGGTCGTGGACAAGAACAGCATCGCAACCTTTGACCCGCCCGAGTGGTAAAATTTACTTGATTATCAAGGCCCGTCCCGCCGCCTAGCGACGGGACGGGCCTTTAAACGAGTTCACACCAGGATGGGACAAATGGAAGCAGCTGGTTCGGATGTCATTCTTTCGATCAAGGAAGTCTCCAAGTCCTTCCCTGGCGTCAAGGCCCTCGAGAAGGTCTCGCTCGACGTCCAGCGGGGCACGGTGCACGGCATCGTCGGGGAGAACGGGGCGGGGAAGTCCACCCTGATGAAGATTCTTTCCGGCGTCTATCAGAAAGACGCCGGGACCATCGTCTTCGACGGCCAGGCGGTGGAGCACACCACCCCCCACCAGTCCATGCAGAGCGGGTTGGCGATCATCTATCAGGAGCTCAACCTCGTCAATACGATGAGCGTGGGGGAGAACGTCTTCCTCGGTCGCTTCAAGGAGATGAAGGGCATGCGGGGCACGCACGCCAAGGCCCGTGAACTCCTCGACAGCATCGGCTGCAAGGTGAGCACCTACCGGCTGGTATCCGCGCTTTCCGTCTCCGAAAAGCAGATGGTCGAGATCGCCAAGGCTCTCTCCTTCCAGTCCAAGCTGATCATCATGGATGAGCCCTCCTCGAGCCTAACCGCGGAGGAGATGTGCGAACTCGTCAAGATCATCAACCAGCTGCGCGAGCGGGGAATCTCGATCATCTACATCAGCCACAAGCTCGATGAGATCTTCGACTTCTGCGACATCGTCACGGTCATGCGAGACGGCCACGTGATCGACACCAAGGCCAAGTCGGAGTTCACGCGCAATGAGCTGATCACCAAAATGGTCGGACGCGCGATCGAGAACGAGTATCCCCCTCGTCCCCAGAAGGTGGGCGGGGTCCTCATGGAGGTGCGGTCGATCAACACGCACAAGCTCCATGACATCTCCTTCAAGCTCCACAAGGGCGAGATCCTCGGCCTCGTGGGCCTCGTCGGAGCGGGCCGCACCGAGATCGTACGCGCCATCTTCGGCGCGGACAGGGTCCGAGGCCATGAGGTCCTCATCGATGGCGCGCAGGTGTCGGTCAGGAGCCCCAGGAACGCTAAAAACGCGGGCATCGGCTTCATCCCCGAGGACAGGAAGCTCCAGGGATTGGTCCTGCCCTTCTCCGTGGAATCGAACATCTCGATGGCGAGCATCGACCGGTTCACGAAATTCGGCTTCATCCGCGACTCGCTCGAAAAAGGCATCGGCGAGCGCCAGGTAAAGGCCCTCGCGGTCAAGACTCCCTCCGTAAAGGTGCCGGTCGGGAATCTCTCCGGCGGCAACCAGCAGAAATGCATCGTCGGCCGCTGGCTCGAGATCGCCCCGAGGATTTTTATCATGGACGAGCCCACTAAGGGCATCGACGTCGGCGCGAAATACGAGATCTACATGCTCATGAGGCTGATCGCTGAAGACGGCGGCGCGATCATCCTCATCTCGTCGGAGCTGCCCGAGGTGCTCAACATGAGCAACCGGGTGCTGACGGTATTCGAGGGCCGCATCACGGGCGAATTCAACCCCGAGTCGACGCCGGTGAACGACATCATGACCGCGGCGCTCGGGCTTTCCGGAGGATGCGAATGAGCTCGTATGGAAGCAGAAGCGCGCTGGCGGTCGTAGGAGCCGTCCTCCGGGACTATCTCGTGCTCGCGATGATCGCGGCCCTGGCCGCGATCACGGCTATGGTAGAGCCCAAATTCATGTCGGCCGCGAACATGGTCAACATCATGCGCCAGTTCGGGCCCCTCATCATGGTATCCCTGGGCATGACCTTCGTCATCATCGGCGGCTTCATAGACCTCTCGGTGGCCGGCACGATAAACCTGGTGGCCGTGGTGACGATCTCGCTCATCCAGCCGATGGGCCAGGTCCCGGCCCTCGTGACCGGCCTCGCGATCGGCGCGGCCTGCGGGGCGCTGAACAGCGCGGTCATCCTGAGCTCGGGCGCGCTTACCCAGGCCGAGGCCCTGTTCCTCACCTTCGGCATGAGCACCGTCTACTCCGCCTTCGCGCTGCTCTACAGCCACGGATCGACCATGCACTTCTGGGACATCAAGACGAGCAAGTCGATCTTCGAGTCGATCGGCGGCGGCACGGTCGGTCCCCTTTCGGTCTCCTTCGCCATCTTCCTCGTGGTCCTGGCCCTGCTTTGGGTGTTCCAATCGAAGACCAAGGAGGGCAGGGAGATCTGCCTCACGGGCGGCAACAAGACCGCCGCCGCGCTGGCGGGCGTCCGCATCAAGCGGGCCATCGTGGTGATCTACACGATCGGCGGCTTCATGGCCGCGGTCGGAGCCATCGTCCTTTTCTCGCGTATCACGACGGCCGCCCCGGTCATCGGGGCCGGCTACGAGACCAACGCAATCCTGGCCGTGGTCGTCGGCGGCACGACCCTCAAGGGCGGGAAGGGCAGCGTGCTCCGCACGGTGATGGGCGTCCTCCTCGTCATCCTCATGTCCAATTGCCTGAACCTCCTCGGGGTCTCGACCTACCTGCAGGTCGCCGTAAAAGGCGCGATCCTCGTCTTCGCCATCTGGCTCGACAACCGCAAGCAAGCGTAGGAGAATTGCCATGAACAGAACGGGAACGGGATTCTCCCTCTACAGGATGGTGACCAAGCAGAAGGCCTTCATCTTCATCGTGGTGATGCTCGTCGGCATGCTCTTCGCCGGAACCGAATTCTACACGGCCTACAATCTGCTCGACATGCTCAACTCGACCTCGATCCTCCTCATCCTCTCCTTCGGCGTGACCATGACGATCATCTCCGGCGGCTGCGACCTTTCGATCGGCGGCATCCTGGTGGTGTCGGGCATCCTGGCGATCAAGCTCCAGGCCGTGATGCCGATGGGGCTCGCGATCCTGTTCGCGATCGCCTTTGGCGTCGCGGTCGGCTTCGTCAACGGCTTCCTCGTGGTCCACCAGCGGACCGAGCCCTTCATTATCACGCTCGGCATGGGGCTCCTCCTCACCGGAGTCGCGCAGCAGCTCACCAATGCCCACCCGGTGCCCGCCACGAATCCCGAGTTCATGATGATCGGAAACGGCAGCGTCCTGGGCGTGCCGAACCTGGTAATAATCATGGCCCTCTGCTTTGCCGCCAGCTTCTGGCTCATGCGCTACACCCAATTCGGCCGCAACCTCTACGCGATCGGAGGCGACTACGATGTCGCGCGGTATTCGGGCATTAACGTCGTCAGGACGAAGTGGCTCGCCTTTGTCATCTCGGGCGGCGCAGCGGGATTAGCGGGCGTCCTCCTGTCCTCGAAGCTAAACACCGGCTCCGCGATCTACGGCGAGCTCACGGCCCTCGTCGTCAACTGCGGCGTCGTCGTGGGCGGCACCTCCTTCGCCGGCGGGATCGGGGGCATACCGCAGTCGGCCCTCGGCCTCCTGGTATTTGGCATGCTCGACAACGTGATGAACATGTTGAGGATCACGTCCTACTATCAAATCCTGCTCAAGGGAGCCGTCATCGTGGCCATCATATGGCTCGATTGTTTCGCGCAGAAACGCAGGCGCGAATTCGTGTAGGGCCCCGAGACGGAGAGTCACATGGGTACGATCGAACTCGGATTGATCGGCGCGCTCGCCTGTCCGCCCAGGATAGGCCTCCTCAAGCAACGCATGCTCGACGAGCCGCGCTTCCTCTCGATCGAGCAGGCGAAGATCGTCACGGAATACTACCGCGCGAACTCGGGCAAGAGCCGCAACATCCAGCGGGCCGAATCCCTCGCGGAAGTCCTCAGGCGGATCGAGATCCGCATCGACCCGATGGAGCTGATCGTCGGCAACCGCACCGCCGGAGTGCGCTCAGGCGTCGTATCCCCCGAGGCGGGAATCTCTTGGGTGGATGCCGAGCTCGAGAGCCTGCCTGAGCGGCCGCAGGACAAGTTCCAGGTGCGCTCTCAAGATATCGCGGTCTTCCGCGGCGAGATCCTGCCCTTCTGGAGTGGCAAGTCCCTCGAAGACCGGGTGAAGGAGACCATTGGCGACGAGATCGCCGCGATCGGGAAGGTCGCGAAGATCAACCAGACCGACCATTCGCAGGGCCACATCTGCCCCGACACGAGACGCTGGCTCGCGATGGGGCCGAAGGCGATCAGGGCCGAGATAGCCGAGCTCGAGGCCCGCGCGGATCCGGGCAAGCGAGACTTCTATCGCGGCATGGGCATAGCGCTCCAGGGAGCCCTCGACTTCATCGGGCGCTACGCCGCCCTCGCGAGGGAGCTGGGCGCGCGGGAGCCGGATGCCGAAAAGCGCCTGAATCTCGAGGAGATCGCACGCACCTGCGCCAAGGTCGCGAGCGGGCCGCCCTCGACCTTCCGCGAGGCGGTGCAGTCGATGTGGTTCCTCTTCGTCCTCCTCCACACCGAGTCGAACGCCTCCTCCTTCTCGCCCGGGAGGGCCGACCAGTACCTCTACCCCTACTACGAGCGCGACCTCCGCGAGGGCGCTCTGGACAGGCAGGGAGCCCTCGAAATCATCGAAGCGCTCTGGCTCAAATTCAACCAGATCGTCTACTTGCGGAACTCGAACAGCGCGCGCTACTTCGCGGGCTTCCCGATCGGCTTCAACGTCGCCATCGGCGGGCTCGACGTCGACGGCGAGGACGCGACGAACGAGCTTTCCTACCTCTTCCTCAAGGCCCAGGCCCACATCGGCCTCCCCCAGCCCAATCTCTCAGCGCGGCTCTCCGGGAAGTCGAGCGAGGATTTCGTCCGCGAATGCTCCCGCGTCATCGGCCTCGGCTCGGGCATGCCCCAGGTCTTCAACGACGAGAGCGTCATACCCGCGCTGATGGCCCGCGGCATCTCGCGGAAAGACGCGCTCGACTACGCGATCGTGGGCTGCGTCGAGCTCACAACCCACGGCAATGCCCTCGGCTGGAGCGACGCGGCCATGTTCAACATGGTGAAGGCGCTCGAGCTCACGCTCAACCACGGCGATTGCCTGCTCACCGGTAAGCGCATGGGGCTCGACCTCGGTTCCTTGGAAGAGTACAAGACTTATGACGAGCTGGAATCCGCGCTCAAGGCCCAGATGGACCACTTCATCGGCCGGATGATCGCCGCCTGCGACTTCGTGGATCGGCTCCACGCGGAGATCCTGCCCTCGCCTTTCCTTTCAGCGGTCATCGACGGCTGCGCGGAGGCGGGGCTCGACGTGACGGCAGGAGGGGCGCGGTACAATCTCTCCGGCATCCAGGCCATTCAGCCAGCGAACCTGGCAGACAGCCTCTCGGCGATCAAGAGATGCGTGTACGAGGACCGGAGCGTCTCTGCCGCCGAGGCCCTCGCAGCCCTGAGGCGCGACTGGAAGGACCAGGAGCCGCTGCGCCAGTTCATCGTCAACAAGGTCCCGAAGTACGGGAACGACGTCGAGTGGGTCGACGCCATCGCGGCGAAATGGGTCGGCTATTTCGCTAAAAAGATGGAAGAGTTCACCAACGCTCGCGGCGGGCCCTACCATACCGGCCTCTATACGGTTTCCGCGCACGTGCCGATGGGCCAGAACGTCGGCGCCTCGATGGACGGCCGCAAGGCCAAGGATCCTCTCGCGGACGGCGGCCTTTCCGCGATGTACGGCCGCGACAGGAACGGCCCGACGGCTCTCCTGCGGTCGGTGTCGCGCGTCAGCTCGATGGACGGCAGCAACGGCACCCTCCTCAACATGAAGTTCCTCCCCGATTTCTTCCGGACCGAGGAAGGGATCGCGAAATTCGCCGCCTTCCTCAGGACCTTCGTGCGGCTCGGAATCAACCACGTCCAATTCAACGTGATTCGGAAAGAGGATCTCCTCGCGGCGAAGTCGAGGCCGGAAGAGTGGCGATCCCTCACGGTGCGCGTCGCCGGCTATACCGCCTACTTCACCGAGCTGGCCTACGACCTCCAGGACGAGATCATCGCGCGCACGAGCTATGGTGAAGCCTGATGGACGGGACCATCGTCGACATCAAGCGCTTCACCCTGCATGACGGGGAGGGGATACGCTCGACCCTCTTCCTCAAGGGATGCCCCCTCCGCTGCGCCTGGTGCCAGAACCCCGAGGGCATTGAGGCCTCCTTGCGCCTGTGGTACTTCGAGCGGCAGTGCATCAGGTGCCGCGGCTGCGCCGCTAGCTGCCCCGCGGAGGCGCTGCGAGTGGGGGACGAGCACGATTCCTTCGTCATCGTCAGCCACGAGCGCTGCACGGCCTGCGGCGCATGCGTGGAGGCCTGCCCGACCGGCGCGCTGGCCTTCGACGGGAGGAGGATTTCGGCCGCCGAGGCCGCCGCGACCCTCCTGCGCGACCGGGACTTCTATCTCGAGTCCGGCGGAGGGATCACGATCTCGGGCGGCGATCCGATCGTCCAGCACGAGTTCGCCCTCGAGGTCCTCGGGCTTTGCAGGCGGGAAGGCGTCCGCACCGCGATCGAGACCTGCTTGTTCGGGGATCCGGCCGTCCTCGAACGCTTCATCCCCCTCGTGGACCTCTTCATCGTCGACCTGAAACTGGCCGATGAGTCGATGCACGAAGAGTATACGCACCGCCCGAATTCGCTGATACGGAGCAATTTCGCCATGCTCGCGGGCCGCGGTGTCGAGCTCCTTACCCGGATTCCCCTGATACCAGGCATCACCGCGACCGAGTCGAACCTCCGCGCCCTCGCCCTATTCATCCGTGAGACCAAGAGCGGAGCGCGGGTGGAGCTCGTCAATTTCAACCCTCTCGCCGTGAACAAATACGAGCTCATGAACAGGAGCGTGGAGTTCTTCGAGGGGATGGAGAGACTGCCTGAATCCGAGGTGGAGGCGTTGCGGCTGATCCTCGAGGCAGAGGGACTTTCCGCGGTCCGAGAACATAGGCGCTCGGGCGCATGCGGGAGGTAGGGAGATGAGGGATCTGCTCGAGGCCGCGAAATCAGGGCGGAGCGTCTACGTCACGGAACTCCGTTCTCGCTTCGGCCGACTCCACGATGCGGAGAGCGAGCTCCTGGCCTTGGTCCTCGAGGATCTCGAAGGCTCAAGTCTTCGCCGCTTCGACTTGAAGCTGCCTCGCCTCGAGCTCCTGGACACCGAGGAGCAGGACTTCGTCGAGGCGTACGTGCAAGCGGAAGTCTACAATATCCTCTCCGCCCTCGGCGGAAGGACTCTGACCGCCTGCTTCGACCCGCGCGGCGAGGCTCTCGCATCCATCGCCTCGAGGCTGCCCAAAGCCTTCGGGCTAGGCCTGTCGCGGTCCGAGCGCAGGGGCTACGGCCGCTCCATCAACGTCATTGATCGGATGCTCTCCGCCCTGTCCCCGGGTTCCGGCGGCTTTTCCTTCGCGTTAGGCGACATCAAGGATGCCCAAATGCCGGGCGCAAGGCCCGCGAGAGGGTCGGACGCGATCGTCAAGTTCCGGCGCCGGGCCGGGGACCTCGGGGGCAAGGCCCTCCTCGGCATCGATGTGGGAGGTACCGACATCAAGGCCGTCCTCGTCGACGATGGGAAGTTGGTGGACTGCAAAGAGTACGACTGGTTCCCGGCCAGCTTTCTCCGCTCGAGGCAGCTGGTCGATCCCATCTGTCTCATCGTGCGGCTTTTCCAGGCGCGGCTCTGGATCCACAGGCTGCCTCCCGACGATCCGAGGAGGCCCGCGCTCCTTTCCCTCGCCGCGAGCGGCCTGGGAAAGGAGGCCGGCGACGCGGAGATGGAGGCGGCGCTTGCGTCTCTCGAGGCCAGGGGATTTCCGCGCAGCCCCACTGGGGCGGCTCGCGGCCTCGAGCCGGGCGCCCCTGCCTTCGACGGCATCGGGCTCTGCTTTCCCGATGTCGTCGTCCGCGACAAGATCGTCGGCGGCGAGGTCTACAAGACACGCGGCATTCGCACCAACTCCGCCATCGACTACGAGGAGGATTTCGCTGAGCTCACCGAGCTCGATTCACGCCTGAGGCGCTGGGTAAGGCCGGGCGGAGCAGTCCGCATCATCAACGACGGACCCATGGCCGCCTTCACGGCCGCGGTCGAGATGGCCGCTTCGGCCCAGGCCGCCGAAGTCGCCAAGGGCGTCTTCGCCCACACCCTAGGCACCGAGCTCGGCACGGGCTGGGTGAGGGAGGACGGGAGCATCCCCGACATCCCGCTCGAAGTCTACAACTTCGTCATCGACCTAGGCTCTTGGCCCGAGCGCGACTTCGAGAGCGACGACGCTCGCAGCCTCAACAATTTCAATACCGGCATTCCCGGCACCTTGCAGAAATACTGCAGCCAAAGCGGCGCATTCCGCCTGGCTCTTAAGTACTTCCCGGAGGAGCGGCCCGACCTGTTCGAAGAGCTTGTCGAGAAAGGCTTCATCGAGAGGAGGAGCCGCGAGGGCGTGCTGGGCTGGTACGTCCCCACGGAGCCCTCCGACATGCGCAAGCCCTTCCTCGAGCACCTGATGAGCCTGCCGGACCGGGAGGGAGACGAGACCAACAAGAAGATCTGGCGCGAGATCGGCGAGTCCCTCGCGGTCACGGTTCTCGAGACGAATTGGATCCTCGATCCCGCCGCGCAGCCGCGCTATCTCTTCGGCCGCCTCGTCAAGAACCCCGGCTGTTTCGCGCTCATGGCCGAGGGGGCCCAGCGGATCGATCCATCCGTTTCGCTTGTCGTGGCCGGATCCGGGATGGCCAATACTCCGCTCATGAAGGAGCTCGAGGCCCATCGCGAGCTGAGCGTCGCGCAGTTCGCGCAGGCGATCGGGGCCGTGTATTTCGCCAACGAGCATTGAGCGGATCACGATAAGGAGCACGGCATGAAAGAACAGGACTATCTCGACCATCTAGTCGGAGTTTTCGGGCACCCAGTCGCCGAGAATCCCGGCGTCGTCATCCAGGAGGCGGCCTTCCGCGAGCTCGCTCTGCGCAATTGGCGCTTCCTGACGATCGACGTCGCGCCTGGAAGGCTCGGCGACGCGATGCTCGGCCTCAAGGCCATGAACTTCCGCGGGATCAACTGCACGATCCCGCACAAGATCGAGGTGCTCACGTACCTCGACAAGCTGTCGCCGGCGGCCGCGCTCATCGGCGCGGTGAACACGGTCATCAACGACGAGGGCGTCCTGACCGGGGACAACACCGACGGCAAGGGCTTCATGATCGCCCTCGAAGGCGCGCACGTCGACCCGCGGGGGAAGCGCGTCGTCGTACTCGGCTCGGGCGGCGCTGCCCGAGCGATCTGCGTCGAGCTCGCCCTGGCCGGAGCGCGCCACATCACGATCGTGAACATTCCGAAGGATCTTGCGCTCGGCCGGGGCCTCGTCGACACCCTTGCGCAAAAGACGAAGGTCGAGGTCGACTACGTGTCCTGGGAGGGCACCTACCGCATGCCAGAAGACGCGGACATCCTCGTCAACGCCACGCCCATCGGTCTCTACCCGAATGTCGACGACAAGCCCGACATCGACTACGACAGCATCGGAAAAAGCGTCTACGTGCAGGACGTCATCCCCAACCCGGCCTTCACGCCCTTCCTTCGCGAGGCGGAGTCGAGGTCTCTGAAGTGGCAGAGCGGCATGCAGATGCTGATCAACCAGGCCGCGCTCAACATTACGATGTGGACCGGGCTGAAGCCCGACAAGGAGGTTATGCGCAGGGCCTTCGTGGGGGCCATCTCGTGAGCTACATGCCGAAGCGGAATCCTACCGAGCCGTAGAGGGAGCCGGAGCGCCAGTCCCTGCCCGCCTCGGCGTCGAGCTTGAGCTCGCCTAGGATCAGCTCCATTCCGCCCGCGAGGACGATGCCGGCGGAAGGCGATCCGAGGACCGAGGAATACGCCGCCTGGGAGCCTGTGACGGAGGATCCATCGACCTCGATGCCGCTCAAGCTGGAGGAGGAGGAGCCGAAGACGAGGCAGAGGTCGGCGCGGCTGTAGAAGTTGACGATGAAGAAGGTCTTGTGGAGGAAAAGCTCGAGGTCGACTATGCCGCAATTCCACTGCGAGTCGAGCCTGCCGGAAAAAGAGCGCGCGACGCCCAGGTCATCGAAGCTCGTCTCGATAGAGCGCGCCTCGGTCCCGCGAACGTAAGTAGCCCCGGCTCCGACGAGCATTCCAATCGAATAGAAATGAGTAGGAAGAAGGCGCCAATAGCCGCTCGCCCCTATCCTGAGGAGGGACTTCGTGGCGCCATCCAGAGTGAGGGGGGGCGAGTAGGAGGCATTGAGGTTCAGGCCGAGACCGTCGGAGAACGCGATCGCGCCGCCCGCGGAAAGGGCTTCGGCCGAGTCGG
>Ga0181529_10007713_pt1 | contig 10663 bp, 8 predicted proteins | sample PEATcosm2014_Bin_36_FD_119763 | JGI IMG/M metagenome (GOLD analysis project Ga0181529, IMG submission 119763) | Peatland microbial communities from MTU Mesocosm Facility, Houghton, MI, USA - PEATcosm2014_Bin10_30_metaG | ecosystem: Environmental > Terrestrial > Soil > Wetlands > Peat | place... | reverse complement strand
CGCCCGGAGCCCGTCTCCGCGTCGCGCTCACCGGCCTCACCGTCGCCGAGCACTTCCGCGACGAGGAGGGCGCTGACACGCTGCTCTTTGTCGACAACATCTTCCGCTTCACCCAGGCCGGTTCTGAGGTCTCCACGCTGCTCGGCCGTATGCCGTCGGCCGTCGGCTACCAGCCCAACCTGGCCACGGAAATGGGCGAACTCCAGGAGCGCATCACCTCCACCAGCAAGGGTTCAGTTACGTCTGTGCAGGCCGTCTACGTGCCCGCCGACGATTTGACCGATCCCGCGCCGGCCACCACCTTTGCCCACCTGGACGCCACCACCGTGCTCAGCCGCCCGTTGTCGGAGCTTGGCATTTACCCCGCGGTTGATCCTCTCGCGTCCACCTCGCGCATCCTTTCCGCGCGCATCGTGGGCCAGGAGCATTACGACGTGGCGCAGGGCGTCAAGCTCATTCTGCAGCGCTACAAGGACCTGCAGGACATCATCGCCATCCTCGGTCTCGACGAACTTTCCGACGAAGACAAGCTCACCGTCTCGCGCGCCCGCAAGGTGCAGAGATTCCTTTCACAGCCCTTCCACGTCGCGGAAACATTCACCGGCATCCCCGGCGCGTATGTGAAGGTTGCCGACACGGTGCGCAGCTTCAAGGAGATCATCGCCGGCAAATACGACGACATCCCCGAGCAGGCCTTCTACATGAAGGGCGCCATCGAGGAAGTGCTGGAAGCCGCCGAGAAGATGAAGGCGAGCGTTTAGGGACTAGGGAATAGGGAGTAGGGAATAGTTTGATCGCGGCTGTTGTTCGCCGTGGAGTCGAGTTGAGGAAACCAGGGTCCGGGGATGTAGAAAAGCTTGGCAGTTGCAGAGCGTCTTTCTACTCCCTACTCCCTACTCCCTATTCCCCGAATCCTGAAAGGATTCTATGGCAGACGAAACAAATCAACTCCGCGTCCGGCTGGTCACTCCCGAGCGTACGCTCTTCGAGCACACGGTTACCGCCGTGCTGCTGCCGGCGAAGAACGGCTACTTTGAAGTGCTGCCCGGTGCCGCGCCGCTCATGGCCGAGTTGGGCGCAGGCGACGTTACCTTGATTGGCGGTCCCGATGGCGACAAGCGCTACAACGTCAGTTGGGGCTTTGTCGAAGTCCTGCCGGAGCGGGTCACCATCCTCGCCTCCGACGCCCTCAAGCCCGAGGAGATCGACGTTCCTCGCGCCGAGCAGCAGCTCGATCACGGCCTGCAAATGTGGAAGGAAGCCGGCGAAAGCGAAGATGCCTACACCGAGGCCCTCCGCGTCATCGCCGAGGCCGAGGCCAAGATGGCCTCTGCCGCCGACAAGAGCTAACGCTACAGCGGAACCAGAGTTGGTGTATCCCGGAGGCACTACGCTAAAGTCGACGCGACCATCAGGGAGCGGCGACCTTGCACGAAACTGACCGGGCCACAGGGACTCTGGTTTCGCTCTAAAGACCAGCATCCACTCGAAAAGCCCCGTTCTCCGGAAAGGGGCTTTCACGTCTTTCGCTCTGGAATCTCCTGTCAGGGATGAAGTTGTAGCGCCGGCCTCCCGGCCGGCTGTAGCGTGGACCTCCCGGTCCACGCCTGCTTTTCGGTACGCATCGAGCACGACCGGATTCCCCGCCCCACCGTTCCCGCTACTCTTTCGACCGCTTGACGATGAGCGGCAGCGGCAATCCCATCTGCGTAAAGCTGCCGTCGATCGAGCTCCGGTCTTCGGAAATCTTCCCGCTGAACGACGCGCCCAGCCCGCTGAAGTTGATCGTCACCGTATTGCCGGTCTTTGCCACCGAGGTTGCGTTCACCCACACCAGGCTCTGGTCCGGGCTCTGCATTACCGCCGTCAGTCCGTCTGCCGTATTGGTGATCTTGAAGATGATGCGCAGCTTGGCCAACCCGGCGTCGAGCGTGCCCAGCCAGTTCCCGTCAATCTCAGAAGGCGCGGGCTCCGCCGCCGTGGCAGGCTTCGTCGCGGCCTTCTGCGCCGGTGCGGCAGCGCGCTTGAAGTTCAGCGGCAGCGGCATTCCCTGCGTCCACGTGCCGTCGATCTCCGTGCCGTCCTTGCTGAGGGTTCCCGCATACGAGCCGTGCACGGTATCCACGTTGAAGCCAAACGACGCGTCCTTGACCGCGATCCCGCTCACCGGCAGCCCCAGAGCGCCCTGGTCCACGCTGTCCAGCGTGCCGCTCAAGCTCCCGTCCGCCGCCGCTGTAATGTGCAGCACCAGGCGCAGTTGCACCGGCCCGGCCGAAAGCGTTCCCTGCCAGTCGCCGGCAATCTGCGGCCGCTGCTGCATCTCTGGCCCGGGCGTCTGTGCCGTGTCGGTCTGCGCTGCCGGAACAGGCGGATCCGTCGCCACTTTCCCCACCACGCGCCTCATGTCCAGCTGGGCGGGCGGTTCCTGGGGCTCCCTTTGCGACCAGATTCCGGAAACCCCGGTCGCGTCCGCGCTGAGCGTCCCCACATACGAGGCGATCACCTGCACGGCCTCGCCGTTGATCTGGACGCTGTCGTCCACGGAAAGAGTCAGCGTCGAGCCCTTCACCGTCGTCCACTTCACCTTGATCCCGAAGGTGCCCTGGTCCAGGTTGTCCAGCGTCGACGTCAGCACCCCGTCCTTGTCCGCCATCACATGCCACACAATCCGGAAAGGCGTGCCATTGGCCGTCAAGGTCCCTTGCCAGTCGCCGGCGAGCTGCGCCTGCGCCCCGCCCGCCACCGAAAAGGCAATGCCCAAAAACGCCATCAAACCAAGTCGTGAAAGGTTGCCGAGCTTCATCGTTCTCCTTGCGCTGGCCGCGGCGGAGTTGACCTTTCCGCCTTGCCGCTTCTGCTTTCCGGGTGGGTGGATTGTGCCGCGTAGCCAGATTAAATGCTGTGCCAGGTCTCTGCTTTCAAGCCGCTGAGCAGCCGCAAATCCTGTTCTGAGAATCCTACGCCGGTTTGCCCCGATTGTTCCATTGCGTCTGTCCGTTCACAAGGCCCTGGCTCAATTCGCAAACCCGCACGTGCATTCCCGGCTCCGGGCGCTTACAATTCTCCATTGAAATGGCTAAGACAAAAGAGAAGATATTCGAAGTTGCGTGCCCCGATTGTGGGGCGATGATCCGCATCGATGCGGCCTCCGGCATGGTGGTCAGTCATACCCCCGCGCCCCGCAAGCGCACCTTTGAGGATCTGGCCACCGCCGCCCAGGCCATGCGCGAGCAGGATGAGCGCAAGGAGTCCATCTTCCGCCAGTCCATGGACGCGGAAAAAAACAAGGAAGACCTGCTCGAAAAGCGTTTCGCCGAGGCCCTCCGCAAGGCCAAGGACGCGCCCGAAGGCAAGCCCCTCCGCGAGTTCGACCTGGACTGACCTCCGCTCCGCAGCCCGGTACGCAAATGATTCCCCGCGCGCCTGCGCCGCTTGCAGGCCCGCCGTTTCGCGAGATACTTGGAGTACCGCTCCCGGGCCCTCGCGCTTCGCGATCCGCATATTCGATGCGAGCTGAATGGGACCCGGACGGAAGGAGATTTTATGGAAGTTGTGCCGATGATGAAGACCAACCCCAGCGCGCCGTGTGAAACCAAGACTCAGGGAAGCGGGCCTGCCGACTGGACCGGAATTGTGGCCGCTGGCGCTCTGATTGCTGGAGGATTGCTGTTGCTGGCCGGAAAACGCCGCATTGGCACGGTTGTGGCAACTTCCGGCGCCGCGCTTGCGCTCCTGGAAGAGCAGGAGGCCATTCGCCAGCTCTGGGAGCATCTCCCCGGTTACATCGACGAAGCCCAGCACCTGGCCGACCGCGTGCAGGGAACCGTCGAGGACCTTGCCGTCAAGCGCGCCAACCTGCGCAGCATCCTGGCCCGCTAATCACTCCCAGACCTCCCGTAGGGAGGATGGATAATAGCCCAGGACAAGCGAAGCGCAGTCCTGGGTTAGGGCCCAATGAGTGTCCAAGCCCCGTAGGGGCGCAGCCAGGGGCTCCTAACCGGGTTGTTCATTGGGAGCACCGCGCGGCAAAGTCGAAGGCTCCGGGGTTTGAAAGCAGGCTCTAGTTCTTCCGCTCCACCAGGTACTTCGCCACCGCCTTCAACCCGTCGGCGCGGCTCCCATAGGACTCCAGCGCAGCAAAGGCTTCTTCAATCAGCTGTGCCGCGTCGCGCTGGCTCTGCTCGATCCCGAAGACGGCCGGCCAGGTCGCTTTTTCCGTCGCCAGGTCTTTGCCTGCGGTCTTGCCCAGCGCCGCCGAGTCCACCGTCATATCCAGCACATCGTCCACAATCTGGAACGCCAGCCCCGCCTTGCTGCCGAATTCCGTCAGCTTGGCCACGTCTGCCGGGGTAGCTCCCGCATACACGCCGCCGGTCACCACCGCAACTCTGATCAGCGCTCCGGTCTTGGCTCTGTGGATCGCCGTCACCAGCTCCGCCGTCGGCTTCACGTGTTCGCTCTCAATGTCCAGAACCTGCCCGCCAATCATGCCTTCCACCGTGCCCACCGCGTTGGCGATCAGCCCGATGATCTGCACCGTCGCCGCTGGCGGCGACTTCAGCCCGGCCAGCACTTCGAAGGCCCGCGTCTGCAGCGCGTCCCCGGCCAGAACCGCAATCGCCTCGCCAAAAGCCTTGTGGCAGGTCGGCTTGCCCCGGCGCAGATCGTCGTTGTCCAGCGCCGGCAGGTCGTCGTGGATCAGCGAATAGGTATGCAGCATCTCCAGCGCCGCGCCCAGCTCCTCGATCCCCACGGGCAGCTCTCCACCCAGGGCGATTGCCGCCTGCATGGCCAGCACCGGCCGCAGCCGCTTGCCCCCCGCAAAGGTGGAGTGGCGCATCGCCCCATGAATCGAGGCAGGCACAACTTCGGTGGAGGGAAGCAGGGCTTCCAGCGCGCGGTCGGTCAGCTCCGCGCCCTCTTGAATGAGCTTTTTCACGTCAACGTTCATCGCTCTCCATGATAACCGAGCCCGGTTCACCACGCCCGGCTGCGCCACCGATTCAGCGGGTGCCCCAGGTGCCTCGCACTTGGGCACCTGGGAAAGTACAAATCGATCCGTCGCGGTACCAGGGTGGGAGGAAGCAGACCACTCAAGGTCTGATCCATACCGCACACACCGCTGTGATCAGCAGCGCCGCCAGACCGCTGATCCAGCGGCCCAGCACCACATCCTGAGTGGCCGTCCACTCAATGCGCAGGTCCACATTCCCCGCCTGCACCGGCACCGCCATCAGCCCGTCCGCGCGCGTTGCCAAGGGCGTTACCGGCTGCCCGTTCAGGCGCGCCTTCCAGGCCGGATTGCCGCGCAGGCGCAGGATCAGGTACCCGCTCCGGTCCATCCTCCCGGCCACGGAAAAATCTTCCCCATTGTGCGCCGTCATCGCAAAAGTGGCCGCACAGGATCCCTGCTCCGCCGTCCACTCCGGCGTGGGCGCATCGTCGCCCCCGGCCGCCGAACCATCGCCAGCCGGAGCAACACCCAGCGCCGCCTTTGGATCGCTCACCAGGCACGCGCCCGGCAGCCCGCTTGCCGCCAGCGTGTTGTCCGCGCCCAGCGGAGCATACTCGTCGGTCCCCACAAACCCCTCGCCCGTCCGGTACGCGCTCAGCATCCCCGCCACCGCGTCCTCGTCGTCGCAAGCCTGGAAGAAACTCCGCGCCGCAAACCCTGTAGCCGCCACAAACAGCAGCGCGAAGGCTGCCGCAACCGCAGGCCGAATCCAGCGCCGCGCCCGCTCGCCCGGCCACACCGCCGCAGCCAGAAAAATCCCCATTGGAGCTTCCAGCGCCACCAGCCAGCGCCACGGAAACTGCAAGAACCGCAGCTTCGGCAGCAGATTCCACACCGGCAGCGAAACCGGCAATTGCAGCAGCAGGATCGCCACCGGAACCAGCGCCAGCGGCAGCCAGAAACTGGCCCTGCCAAACGACTGAGTTCCGCTGGTCACGGCTCTTCCGGTTGGGCAGGAACTTGATTCTTCTCTCAGGGAATCCGGCTCTGCCCCTGCAAGATTCGGTTCTTGTTCCCTCGATTCCGCCCTTGCCTTGTAACAGGGCACGACTTTAGTCGTGCCGAAACCGTCCGCTTTTGAGTCCGGGGCTTTAGCCCCTGCGGGCTGCTTTGCGCTCCCGCACTGCGCAAACGAAAAACGACCCCGCTTCCACGCCAAAAGAAACCCAACCAACGTAACCGCCAGCATGGAAACCGCCAGCCACGAAACCCGCTGCAACTCCACGTCGTGCAGCGCCAGCAACGGGTCGCCGTGATGGCCAAACAGAAAGCTGTTTTCGATTCGTTCGCCGGGATCGTCCGTCGCCTGTGCGATATTCACCCAGCGCTGCTCATAAGCCGCCGGAATCAGATAGAAAGCAGCCAGCGCCAGCCCCAATCCCGCGCCGATCCCCGCGCGCATCACTGGAACCCACGACCGCGCCTGCGCCGCCGCAATCAGCGCCACCAAAGCCAGCAAATAGCTCGCCATCACTCCCAGCGGAGCATTCGAAAGCCACGCCCCCGCCACCACCAGCGCCAACGGAGCGACCGCCCCGTCGCAGGCCCGCCGCCACGTCCCATGAACGTCCTTCGCGCCAGCGTTCCGCAGCGCAAATATCAAAAGCAGCGGAATCCAGAACCCGCCTGCCAGCTCGCCGAAGGCGCTCCGCTCGTACGCTGTAAACAGCGAGTAGCCGGAAAACAGCGCCGCGCACCCGGCCAGTGTAGCCGCGCCGTCGCTCAGCAACTCCCGCGCGAGTGTCCGTGTCGCCAGCCCCGTTCCCGCCAGCAGCAGAAACGTCAGCGCAGCCGGAACCAGCGTCCAGGGCATTACCAGCCCCAGCGCCGCGCCCAGCATCCAGGTCAGCGGCGGATAAAACACAAACCGCGCCTCGCCGGCTCCGTAGTTCGCGCTCGGAGCCCAATGCGGATAGAAGAGCCCGTGCCGCCAGGCGTTCTGCACATCCAGCCACGAAGCCAGGTGGAAGTCGAAGTCGTGTCCGCACGACGCGCCGCGGATCAGCTCCGGTGCAACCGCCAGCAGCGCCGCCAGCAGCACCACAGCCGGACCGGCAAAAGCCCATTTCCCAGGCCTCGCAGTCGAACCCAGCCCAGCCCGGCCCCCCCCATCGCGGAGCGGATCAAAAAACTTCATCGTTCATCCCCTCCGCCCGCCAACCGGCCGTTCCACTCCCAAGTCCCCAGTCCCAAAGTCCCTTAGTCCCTGCCTTTACCGCGTCAGCCTCAGCGTATGCCTTGTCTGCCTGCCCACCGCCGCCGGCGTAAACGGCATCGCAAAGGTCGTTCCCCCGTAATAGTCCTTCCACTGGTCGCGGAAATACGGCGACAGCGGGTTGCCGCTTTCGCCCAGCACAATGTCCTCCGTCGACCCGTCCACGTTGCTCCAGTCCATGGTGAAGCGCTGCGACGGCCCGAAGGCGCGGCCCACCTGCTTCACGGTAGTGTTGTCGCCGCTCAGGGGCAGAGGGCCGGTCCCGGCAAAGTGCGTCCAGTCGGGTAAAAGCGCCGCCAGCGGATGTTCCAGGTCCACCACGTGCCATTTCCCATAGGCCCACTTGCCCACATCGCTGGGCGCATGGCCGTTCCTCATTGCCTTCAGCACCGCCGCGGCCAGAAAGTTGTCCCAATTCCTGTACTTCGCCGGCAGCCACTCCGGGCTGGCGTGCATCACGATCTCTTCCTGGGCAAAGTTCTTCTCTGCCCACGTATAGACCCCGGCAAGCTGCTTGCCCAGCTTCGGTTCCAGCATCATCATCCACAGTTCACCGCGCGTTTTGGTCAGTAGCGAGGCCGCCGCCGAGTCCGTGCTCAGCCGCCCGTCCCAGTTGCGCATCAGGTCGGCGGCCTCGCGCAGCCGGGCGCTGCTCTTGTCGGCGCGGTCGATGGCCGAGGCCAGCCGGTGCGCCAGTTCCTGGTCTGTTTCGCTGTAGATGTCCGTCTGCGCCGCCAGCATGTCTTTCGGTGTCAGCTGGTCGCGCCCGTCAAGAATCTTGTAAATCCGTTCCGTTCGGTAAGGGTCGATCCACTCGTGGGTGAGCGGAATTGCCGATGGATCGTGCGATTCAAGATAGGACTTCCTGTCCGTCGTGACGCGCGAATTGGCTGTCGCCAGAAATCCCGATGGCGGATCGAAAGCGCTGGGCATTGCCGCGAAGGGAATGTACCCCGAGTTAGCGACTCCGCTGAAAGCCAAATGGCCCCACTCGTACCGCAGGTTCAGCGTGTCATGCGGAATGGGCGCGTCAAAAATCCCGGCTCCGCCCCGCCGTATCGGCACCTTCCCCACCGCGTGGTACCCGATATGTCCCTGGTCGTCGCTGTAGACCACATTCTGGGTCGGGAAGCACCACTTCTCCAGTGCCGCCGTGAACTCAGCCCAGTTGGCCGCCTTGTCGATCTCGTAAATCGGCAGCGCATTCAGCGCCGGGTCGAAGAGCGTCCACTTCAGCGCAATCGCCCGCTTCTCTTTCGCGAAGATCGGATTCAGCAGCGGCCCGTGCTGGGTGGATTGCACATCCAGCTCCACATCCTTGCCGCCGCGCACGTGAATCGTCTCCCGGTCCACGGCCAGCGGATGCCATTGCGCGTCATTCCCTTCGTAGTTGCCCTTGCCGTCCAGTTTCTCGATATACAGATCCTGCACGTCGGCATACAGCGCCGTGAATCCCCACGCCACGTGCTCGTTGTGCCCGGCAATCACGCCCGGCGTTCCCGGCAACGTTACTCCGCTTACGTGGTAGCCCGGTGCTTGCAGGTCCGCCATGTACCAGATATTCGGCACCAGTAATCCCAGGTGCATGTCGTTGGCCAGCAGAGGCATGCCGCTGGCCGTGTGCCGCCCGCTGATCACCCAGTTGTTCGACCCAGCCGCGCATCCTTCGCAGTCCGGCAGCCCCAGCACCCGCCGCAGCCGGTGCGGATCTTCGACTGACCCCGGCGCGGTCACCCGTGTTTGCATGCGGTCGTCGTCATCATCCGGATCGTCGTTTGCTTGCTTCGGCGTGGCCGCCGGCTGGCTTATCTCCACCTCGGTCCCCGTCGGCGGATGGTCGCGCCACGAGCCTACCGGGTAAAGATCGCTTTCCAGCTTCGCATTGCCCAGCTTTGCCGCAATCCGCTCCCGCACCAGCTTGGTGTCGAAGTGGGTGTCCAGTCCCTGCACCATGGTCAGGCCCACGCTGATGCCGTCTTCGCCGGTCCATGGCCGCGGACGATAGAACAGCAAGCGAAACTCCGCTGGCAGCGTCGCCTGGTTTTGCGCAATAAAGAGGTTCACGCCCCGCGCATAGGCGTCCAGCCGGGCGCGGTCGGCGGCTGCCAGGTTGGAATAGATCCGGTGCGCCGTCACTTTCATCTGCAGCACTCGCTGCGCCTTGTCGTGCGCCAGTTGCGAGGGGCCGAAGATCTCCGCCAGCTCGCCGTTGGCGCTGCGCCGCAAAATGTCCATCTGCCACAGCCGGTCCTGCGCGGTCACGTATCCCTGCGCCACAAAAAGATCGGTCTCGCTGGCCGCCTCGATGTGCGGAACTCCGTGCTCATCGCGCCTCACCGTCACCGGCGCAGACAAGCCCCCCGCATCAACGCCAGACAGGTGAATCTCCCCATCCAGCACCGGCAAAGCAGCCCTGCTCGCCGACCGGATCCACCAGCATCCCGCACCAGCCGCCAGCATCAGCAGCCCGGCCGCGCCGCTTGCAGACCACAGCAATATCCGCGGCCAGCGGCGTTTGCGCTTGCCTGCCATTCCTGCCTGTCCTGCGGGCGCCAAGTCGGAAGTCTCGGAGTTTATCATCGGTCCTCAACAGGATAACGCCGAGTCCTCTGCCAGCAGGCGAAGCTGCGGCTTTCCCGCGTCAACGAGTAATGGGGGCCGCGCGCCTGCCTTTGCCGGCTGCGCAAATCATCGTTGTGGGATGCTTCAGGATTAAGGAAACAGCAGTCCGGAGTTTGGCGCTGGAACCGCCATCAGCCGGCTGCGCCGCTTGTGGGGCCGCTGGCTGGGCGTCGAAAGCAAATTCAGAATGTCGCGCAACTCCGACCGCGCGTGCGCGATGGTGGCCGCTACTGCGTCTTGTTCGCTGGCTTCGTTGTGTTCCAGCGGCAGCATGGCCTGCGGTTCCGGCCGCCGTTGCGCATGTCCCAGAACCTGCCGCGCGCCCGACAGCGTAAAGCCTTCCCCGTGCACCAGCCGCTTGATCTCCAGCGCTGTTTCCACGTCCCGCCGCCGGTACAGCCGCTGCCCGGTCCCGCTCTTGTTCGGATTCAGTTGCGGAAACTGCGTCTCCCAAAAGCGAAGCACATAGGTTTTGACCGCGCAGATCCGCGCCACATCCCCGATCCGGAAGTAGAGCCGGTCGGGAATGACGGTCGAATGGATTTCGTGCTTCTGCGCAAGTTGAGGTGCCATAGAGTCTGTGAGCAGAAGTCAGTCAGCTGTGAAAATCCTGCTCATCCCGCAGTATAGGCCAAATCTGCACAATAATTGGAGCAATTTCGCAGAAATCTTGCCGATTCTTTTCCCAACCCGGCCCTGGGCGCCTTCCGAAACGGCCGGGTGCCCCAGGTCCCCCGCCCTTGGGGACCTGGGAAAGAACGATTCTCCGTCGGTCCCGCTCTTACCAGAGAACGCCGGGTGCCCCACCCTCG
>Ga0181529_10007712_pt1 | contig 10665 bp, 9 predicted proteins | sample PEATcosm2014_Bin_36_FD_119763 | JGI IMG/M metagenome (GOLD analysis project Ga0181529, IMG submission 119763) | Peatland microbial communities from MTU Mesocosm Facility, Houghton, MI, USA - PEATcosm2014_Bin10_30_metaG | ecosystem: Environmental > Terrestrial > Soil > Wetlands > Peat | place... | reverse complement strand
TGGCAGCGCCTTGGCAGTCAATTGGATCGACAAACACGCCAACGCGGTTCTCGATGCTTGGTATCCCGGCGAAGAGGGCGGAGCGGCAGTCGCCGAGACGCTGAGCGGCAAGAACAATCCCGCGGGGCGGCTCCCGGTTACGTTCTATACCGGCGTCGGCCAGTTGCCCAACTTCGAGGATTACGGAATGGCGAACCGCACCTATCGCTACTTCAAAGACAAGCCGCTCTACCCGTTTGGCTACGGGCTCAGCTACACAACCTTCAAGTACAGCGATCTAAGCATCCCAACGCAGGCCGTTGCCGCGGGACAGCCCGTTGCCGCCGATGTGACGGTGACCAACACCGGCAAGGTTGCTGGAGATGAAGCTGTCCAGGTCTATCTCAAGTTCCCCGATGTCAAGGGTGCTCCCCTCATCGCTCTGCGCGGATTCCAGCGCATTCATCTGGAGCCGGGCGCCAGCCAGAAGGTTCATTTCGAACTGAAGGACCGCGATCTGGGGATGGTCACCGAGGCAGGTAATCCGATGATCGCCGCGGGAGAATACACCCTCAGCATCGGCGGCGGCCAGCCTGAAACGGGAGCGCCCGGCGTGAGCGGGCATTTCCATATCGAAACCCAAATCCCCTTGCCCGAATAATGCTGTGCAGCACGCAGGGAATACCGGACGGGGCGGATTCCCTGCGTGCATTCAATGCAACACCAGCGCGTGACGGAGTGGATCGCGCCGAAAGAGACTCAAGCTGAATCAGGTTGAGGCAGGCGCACGGCCGAGGATGTGGCCCGTGAGCAGGGAGTCGGCGAGCACACCATTTATGCCTGGAAGGCGAAGTATGGGGCGCCTCAGCTTTGATCAAGGCGCTCAAGAAGTCAACACTCGCCGATACGGGCACAGTTTTATCGTCGGTTGTGCTGTAGATAAATGTCGTCGGGGTGGTCGCGCTCACGTGCAGCGAAGGCGTATAGAGTGTCTTCCATGCGTGCGCGGCGGAGCAGCGTAATCGAAGAGCCGTGCTCATTTCTTTTCGGTTGGATCCGCGAGGATACGGCGGACGGATGCGCGACTGCACCGAGTGTTTTCGCGAGGACCGCACGCACCTTGGCTTGACGAAAGAAACTCCTGCCGGACATCTAAGGGAGTCAAATTCCGCACAGTTCCGGTGTCACGGCACCCCGTATTCTCGGGGTTTCGGCGTTGCCAGTCCGGCGGGATTTCGAGAATTATTGCACAAGTAATCACCTCTTGCCGATAGAAAACTCCAAAGCGGATTTGGTTCGGCATCTCCACCGCTCGAGATGCCTGCTCAATCCGGGGAGATTCCCCTAGTGTTGAACTGCTCCCAAGAGGTTGATTCCTATGACCAGCGCCCGCACGCTTCGGCAGAGCCGTAGCTCCAAAGCGAACAATGAACATGTGGATGGGGCGCAAGCCGAGGTCTCGGTCGTGCGGACATCGATTGCGGCTGGCCGCGCCGGGGACTGGCGGCCCGCGGATGAATTGAGGCTTGCTGCGCTTGAGGCTGCGCGATCAGCCGGCGAGGTGACCCTCAACCTCGACAACCTCGATTATTTGGATGCGAGCGCGCTGCAGATCCTCCTGGCGCTCGATAGAGAACAGAAGAACAGGGGACAGCAACTAAGCCTGGCGCATGTGTCGCCAAGCCTGATGCAGTGGTTTGATTTCTCGGGCTCAGCACACCTCCTTGCAGCATCCCAGGACGATAGCTATGGAAGACATTAAGGAGAGCCAGTTCTGCGAGTTCGATGTCAGCCCTCCTGCGCGCGTCGTTGGCAAGAACGCGGAAGAAAGCCTGAGCGTGGAGACCGAGATTGCCCGCTATCTGCCCCACTTCAACCGGATGAGCAGGCAACTGCGGCAGACATCGCAGCAAATCGAAACTTCGGTCGTCGGCGTCTGTAGCAGCTTTCAAGGAATCGCGGACCGGGCGAGGTCGGCTGTGGCCCGCACTCTGGGCTTTCTTGGCTCTGAGAACAATTCCATATCCGGCAAGCAGTCTTTCGAGGCGCTGATCGAGAACTGCGGTCAGACCCTGGTGAAGATCCTGAATTCCACCGAGGAAGCCGGTGAGGCATCGCGCCGCGCCATCGAGCGCATCCAGCAGATGGACCGGGCCTCCCAGGCGATCAAGGTGGCATTGGTCAAGCTGGAACGTATCGCCCATGAAAACAAGATGCTGGCCATCAATGCGCGCATCGAGGCGGCGCACGCCGGCGAACATGGCGCAGGCTTCGCGGTGGTCGCCGTGGAAGTGGCCTCGCAAACGCAGAAATCCCAGGAAGTAACCGCGCAGGTCGCCAGCCTGATCGCCGACCTGCGCTCGCTGGCCGGATCGGCGCTGAATGACCTGGAGCAGATGAACGACCGTGATCGAAGACGAGTGGAGGAATGCAGGCGCGAAGTGGATGCGTCGCTGCGCGAAATACAAGTCACCCACGGGGAGATGAAAGACGTGCTCACAGGGATGACGGAGGAAGGTTCGCTGCTGGCAAACGACATCGGCTCGGCGGTGCGGGGATTGCAATTCCAGGATCGAACCAGCCAGCAGATTGCGCATGTGGTCGAGGACCTGGAGACGTTGCAGCAGAGGCTGGCCTCGCGCCTGGGAGCGACGCCCGACGTGCACTTCGCGCCGGATGAGGGATTCAGCGTTTTCACTATGCACGAAGAGCGCGAAGTTGCTGGTATCGCCGGAACGGAATCGGCGGCCGGAGATATCGAGTTGTTTTAACCGCGATGGAAGAGCGCCAGGGATGCCGCTTGGAAGGAATGTAATATGCGCAAAATAATGATCGTTGACGACTCGGTGTCCATGCGCCAGATGGTCGGCTTCACGCTGCGCCAGGGCGGCTTCGATGTGGTCGAGGCCGAGCATGGGCAGGATGCGATGGACAAGCTTCAAGGGTCCGTCGTCGATCTCATCATCACCGATCTCAATATGCCGGTGATGGATGGGATTACGTTGATCCAGAACGTGCGCAAACTGGTGTCCATGAAGAGCAAGCCCATCCTGATGCTGACCACCGAGGGGCTGGCGGCCAAGAAGGAACAGGGCAAGGCGGCCGGGGCTACAGGTTGGCTGGTCAAGCCGTTCGATCCAGAGAAACTGTTGCAAACCGTTGCCAAGGTGCTTCCGTAAAGCCATGAAAATCGACCTGAGCCAGTTTCGCCAAACATTTCTCCAGGAAAGCGCGGATCACGTCGCTTCCATGGAAGCGGGCCTTCTTGAGCTGCGGTCCTCTCCGGCCGACATCGAGTTGCTGAACTCCATCTTCCGCTCGGCGCATTCGATCAAGGGAGGGGCCGGATCTTTTGGCATGACCAGTCTGGTCCGGTTCACTCACTCGCTGGAGAATCTCCTGGACCGCATGCGCTCTTCCGAGGTGCAGGCAACCGGCGAGGTCATCAATATCCTGCTTCGCTCGGTGGACGTGCTGCGCGCACTGTTGGACGCCGATGCGGATGGGGTCTTGTCTGCCGATGCGCTGGAACTGGTCGAGGGCATCGAGGCGCTGATGCCAGCCGCCCCCGCGCCGCCTGCGGCCACGCCCGAAGAGGCGCAGCCTCTGGAGAATGCGCGGCAGCTACGACTCTACAAAGTGGATTTCCGCCCCGATCCGGAGATCTTTTCCAGCGGCACCAACCCGATCCTGCTGCTGCGCAACCTCGCCGCTTTGGGTACGGTCAGTTGCTGTCATCTGCATACCGAGGCGCTGCCCGCACTCGCCGACCTGGACCCGGCGCTGTGCTATCTGAGTTGGACCGTGGAACTGGCCAGCACCTGCGCGGAGGCGGAGTTGCGCGAAGTGTTCGAGTTTGTCGAGCACCTGGCTGAGATACGCATCCAGTGCGACGATGAGCTAAAACAGCCCGTCAATGCGCCGCCTCCGGTTGCATCCGTCCAGCATCAACAAGCCGCCGAACCGGTGCCAGAGCGCGTGCCTGTTCCCGATCGCCGCTCGTCCGTTCCCGATCGCCGTGAGTCGGTAACCGACCGGCGCAAGAATCCCGCCAAGAAATCCGAGACCGGCAGTGAATCCGGCTCCATTCGCGTGGCCATCGACAAGGTGGACCGGCTCATCGACCTGGTCGGCGAGCTGGTGATCGCGCACGTCATGACCGCGCAAATGGTTCAGGACTTCGAACCATCCTGCCTTCCCAAGCTGCGCGAGGCGGTGGCCGCGATGGAGCGCAGCACGCGGGAGTTGCACGAACGAGTGATGGCGGTGCGCATGTTGCCGGTAGGAACTCTGTTCCAGAGATACACGCGCACGGTCTACGACATCGCGCAAGCCACCGGCAAGCAAATTCGCCTGGAGATTGACGGCGAAGAGACGGAGATCGACAAGAGCATGTTGGAACTGCTCGCGGATCCGTTGATTCATCTGATCCGCAATGCCGCCGATCATGGCGTTGAAACGCCGGAGGTGCGGCTGGCCGCGGGCAAGCCGGCGGAGGGCGTTATCACGCTGAAGGCCTTCCACCGCTCTGGGAAAGTTGTGATCGAGGCCTCCGACGATGGAGCAGGGGTCGATCCGGCGGTGGTGCGTCGAAAGGCGATCGAGCGCGGGCTGATTGGCGACGATGCGCAGTTGAGCGACGAACAGCTAATCATGCTGATCTTCGAACCGGGCTTCTCCACTCAGGAGGAGATCAGCGATCTCTCTGGCCGCGGGGTCGGCATGGATGTGGTCAAGCGCAACGTCGAGCAGATGAACGGAACGGTCGCATTCACCTGCGAGACAGGATGCGGCTCGACCGCAACGATTGAACTGCCGCTGACCTTGGCTATTCTCGAAGGCTTGCTGGTGCGCGTGGGCGACCGGACTCTGGTGCTGCCGCTGCTGTCTGTATTTGAGACCGTGCCGCTGCGCGAGGAGCAGATAGTGCGCGTGGCGGAGCAGGGCGAGGTCGTCGTAATTCGAGAACAGTCCATTCCGCTCTTGCGTCTGTCCAGGTTTCTCGGTTTGCCGCCCGAGGTTGGAAGCGCGGATGCTGCCGCGGAGAAGGCCGGCAATCGCAGGCTGGCAGTGATCGTCGAAGTCGGAAATCGAAAAGTCGGCCTGGTCGTGGATGAACTTCTTGGCCAGCAGCAAGTCGTGGTCAAAAGCCTGGAACGGCATCTGCGCAAGGTAGAAGGTCTGATGGGCGCAACCATCCTGGGCGACGGTTGTGTTGCCCCCATCGTGGATGTGGCAGGCATCGCGTCAATGAATCTATTCGCACTTCAAGCATCGTCCAAGTATCCCCAGCAGCTTGCGCCTCCGGCCCAGTCTGTCAGGGCAGCATTAACCACCAAAGCGGAAAGAGGAGGAACAGCACATGAACTGGTTTAAGAATCTCAATGCAATGCCCCGGCTGATCGGCAGCTTCGGCGTCCTATTGGTGCTGACCCTCGGCATCAGCTATCTCGCCATCAGCAACTTGAGCGCGGCCAACGATCGCGTCGACTTCCTGTACCACAAGGACATGGTCGGCTCAACCCATGCCGACGGCATCACCATCGCTGTGACCACCATCCGAGGCGACGATCTGAACGCGATCTATCGCGCCGGCGACCCAGCCGCAGTCGCATCTTCCGAAAAGGACGAGATCGCCACCATGGCGGCGTTGCGCGCCAATCTCGACGAAGCGGACAAGCTCTTCTTGACCAAGGAAGGCATCGCGCTGCTGGGCACGATTCGCAAAGCGTTGCCCGACTACGAGCGGGCGCAGGCGGAACTTTTCCGCGCGCTAAAAGCCAAGGATATGCCCGCGGCCGAGGCGGCGATTGCCTCTGCGGTGCAATACCGCGCAATCATTCTGGACGCCAGTAACGGAGCCAGAGAGAGAAAAGTACTGCACGCAGAAGAACAATTCCAGGCAAACAACCAGGCCTATCAGACGGCAAGGACGCTGATGTTCAGCGCATCCCTGATTTCGCTGGTGCTGGGCTTCATCCTGAGCATCGTTATTGCCCGCGGATTTGCGGTGCCCCTCGGACATGCGGTGACGACGCTGGAGCGAGTCGCCGAAGGCGACCTGACAGCCACGCTCGACGTGAATACCAAGGACGAAGTAGGGCGGATGGCCGAGGCGCTCAACAGAGCGGTAGAGCGGCTGAATAGCACCATGCAGGAGGTGGCAGACAGCGCGGCCAACGCCAGCTCTTCTTCGCAGCAGCTTGCCGCCGCATCCGAGGCCATCGCCTCGGGCGCACAGGAGCAGGCCGCCAGCCTGGAAGAGACATCGGCGAGCCTGGAAGAGATCACCGCGGCAGTGCGGCAAAGCGCGGACAACGCGCAGCAGGCCAGCCAACTGGCGGCCGGTTCAAAGGACTCTGCGCTGCAAGGCCAGGAAGTTGTCACCAGGGCGATCACCGCGATGTCGGAGATCAATGCCGCTTCGGCCAAGATTTCTGACATCATTTCCACCATTGATGAGATTGCTTTCCAAACCAATCTGCTGGCGGTCAACGCCGCCGTGGAAGCGGCGCGGGCGGGCGAGGAGGGCCGCGGCTTTGCCGTGGTGGCTTCCGAAGTGCGCAGCCTGGCGCAGAGAAGCGCCGTGGCGGCCAAGGAGATCAAGGTTCTGATTCAGGATTCCCTGCGCAAGGTGTCGGCCGGGTCGGAGCTGGTCAACCGCTCGGGCGAGACGCTGCAGGGCATCGTGGGGTCAGTGAAGCGGGTCACGGATATCGTTGGCGAGATTGCCGCGGCCTCCGGGGAACAGAGCACGGGCATTGACCAGGTAAACACGGCCATGACGCAGATGGACCAGGTAACCCAGTCGAACTCCGCGCAAACCGAAGAACTCTCAGCCACTGCGGAATCGCTCTCCGAGCAGGCGGCGCACTTGCTGGAGCTGGTGGGCACGTTCACTCTGGGCAACAGCGGGAAGGGCCGGCGGGAGCAGCAGGCGTACCAGCTGCGTGCCGAAAGCCCCGCGCAACAGCAGAGCCCGGCGCAGCGGATGAGCATGGTTGCGCGGCAACCGGTCAAGATCGTTCGCAGCAATACGCCGGCAAGATCCGATTCGAATTCCCGCGGCGTCAAGAAAGTCAAGAGCCGGCAGACCCTTGCGGCTACCGTCGTTCCAGTTCTGTCGGCCGCTAACGATGCCAGCTTTCAGGAGTTCTAGGGCGTGAGCACAGACAGCATCGGGAACTCACCTTCGGGAATCGCCAAGGAGCGCGCTGGCGCGCGCTGTGCGGGAAAGGCACGGCAATGAAAACAGCGGTTGCAGATCAAACTCAACGGTCGCAGCAGTTTCTCACCTTCCTTCTGGATGAACAGGAATATGGGCTGGAGATCTTCAAGATCCGCGAGATCCGCGGCTACGCGCCGATCACGCCGATTCCAAACGTCCCGCCTCATGTTCGGGGGGTAATGAATCTGCGGGGCACGGTGCTGCCGGTCGTCGACCTGCGCATGAAGTTTCACTTGCCCCCGGTGGAATACAACAAGTACACGGTCATCGTGATTGCCACGGTGGCCGACAAGACGGTGGGGCTGCTGGTGGATGCGGTCTCCGACGTGCTGATGGTGGCACAAGACGCCATCCGCGACGCTCCCGATTTTGGCGCCGCTGTCGATACGCGATTCATCAACGGCGTCTTTCAGTCGCGGGAGCGGCTCACCGTCGCATTGAACCTGGAAGAGCTGCTGACGGAGAGCGAATTGACAGTGCCTCAACAAGCTGCATAGCGATTGCTTGGACCGGGGAGCGGAAGAGCAGGAAACGTATTTCATGGGAGGGCGCGGAATGCCGGCGACTGCGACAGACAACTCGCTCATTACCATGGAACTGCGTGAATTCAAGCTGTTCCGCTCACTGGTCCACGAATGCACGGGCATATGGCTGCGCGACGGCAAGCAAGTGATGCTGGCGTCGCGGCTCTCGCGGCGGCTTCGTTACCACGGCCTGTCCAGCTTTGCCGAGTATTACGATTACGTGCAAAAGGTTCAGGACAACGGCGAAGAGATGGGCGCGTTGATCAACTGCGTCACCACCAACAAGACATCCTTCTTTCGTGAGCGGCATCACTTCGAATATCTGGCCGGCACCGTTGTGCCGCAGATTCAGCGCGCGGCCGGTTACGGCGCAGCCACAAGCATCCGTGTCTGGAGCGCGGCCTGTTCCACCGGCGAGGAACCCTACTCGATCGCCATCACCTTGCTTGAAGCGTTGCAGGCGCGGCAGAGTCCGAGTGGCGCGCTTCCCAAGCCCTCCGGGCCTGCGCGGCAAGGGCTTTCGAAGATGACCATGCCGGGCTCGTGGAAGGTCGAGGTGGTCGCTTCCGACATCGATACCGCGGTTCTGGCAACGGCCGCCACGGCGATCTACAGGGAGGATTCGCTGGAGACCGTCGACAAGCCGTTGTGGAAGAAATATTTCCTTCGCGGCAGCGGGGAGACGCAAGGATATGTGAAAGTGAAGCCGGATGTCTCCCGGCTTATCCAATTCAAGCGCATCAATCTCAAGGACGCACGCTGGCCTCTCGATGGGCTCTTCGACGTCATCTTCTCTCGCAACGCGCTCATCTACTTCAATCAGGAAACGCAGAATGTCTTTCTCCGCAAGATGGCTCAGTACCTGAAGCCGGGCGGATATCTCTTCCTCGGCAACTCCGAACATATTCCATGGCTGCAAGATGTCTTTGCACCCTTGAATCAAACCATGTATCGCCTGAGGGATGAAGAGCAATGAGCGGCCCCCTGTCTGCATACTCTCGCATGGAAGAGCAATATGGCGCGGCTCAAAGCCCGTGTTGCAGAACAGAGATGCCGTTCGCGGCAGTTCCGCCGCCGGAATCGGGAAGAGGCCGGCAGGCAGGCAGAAACCGCGTGATTCTCTATGCGGGCGATGTTGCGGCGAGCCGGTTGCCGGTTGTGATGGACACGCTGCTGGGCTCCTGCGTGGCCGTCTGCCTGTTCGACCAAGTGCTGCGCGCCGGTGGCATGAATCATATCCTGCTGCCAAACGCTCGCGCCGGCGAGAAGAATCCGCGCTGCGGAGTTCATGCGATGGAACTGCTCATCAACGAACTGATGAAGCTGGGAGGAGATCGAAGAAAGTTTGTCGCCAAGGCGTTTGGCGGCGCCAACGTGCTCCAGGGAATGAGTCTGCCGCCCATTGGCGATGAGAATGCTCGCTTCGTCCGCGAATTCCTTGCCGTTGAGAAGATACCCCTTGTGGCCGAGAGGCTGGGAGGAACGACCGCAGTCCACTTGTGCTTCCAGACCGATACCGGCAGAGCAACGGTTCATTCTGTCGATGGATCGAGCCTGCCCAGGATACTTGACGCCGAGAGCGCGTATGGCAGATCGACTTCTCTCGGGAAATCCTACAGCGGCGAGATCACACTGTTCTGATTTGCTCCGGCTGGAAGAACATTGGAGCTGGTTCGAGTTGCTGTCATAACTTCATACTTGGCTGACTTGAGGCAGCCTGCGCATGGCCACTCCATACAAGGTGCTCATCGTCGACGATTCCGCTTTGATGCGCCAACTGCTCACCAAGATTATCGGGTCCGATCCGGATCTCACGGTCGTGGGAACGGCTGGCGATCCCTTTGTCGCTCGCGAGAAGATCATCGCATTGAGACCGGATGTGCTGACTCTGGACATCGAGATGCCGCGCATGGACGGACTGACCTTTCTTGAGAAGTTGATGCGCGGACATCCGATGCCCGTGGTCATGATCTCGTCGCTGACCAGCAAGGGCGCGGATACGACGCTACGCGCTCTCAGCCTGGGAGCAATCGACTACATTGCCAAGCCCAAGCTGGACGTTTCCAACGGCACCATCGAACAGGCGGAAGAAATCATCGCCAGGGTGAAGGTTGCGGCCAAGGCCAAGGTGCGTTGCGCCACCGCGAAATCGTCTCCGCCTGCTGCTTTCGCTGGAAAGGCAATCCACTTTTCCGCGACGCACAAGGTTGTCGCCATTGGCGCATCGACCGGCGGCACCGAAGCGCTCAAGGAGTTGCTTGCGCCGCTCCCGGCCGATTTTCCCGGCATTGTGATCGTGCAGCATATGCCAGAATCCTTCACGCATCAATTCGCGGATCGGCTGGACTCGATGTGCAAGATTCGCGTGCAAGAGGCGCGGGACGGAGATCGCATTCTCCCCGGCCACGCCTTGCTGGCGCCGGGAGGCCATCAAATGAGCGTGATTCGCAGAGGAATGGAATATGCCGTGCACGTGTACAGAGGCGAGCGCGTGAATCGCCATATACCGTCCGTGGATGTATTGTTCTCTTCCTGCGCCCACAGCCTGGGCAAGAATGCCGTCGGGGTGATTCTCACCGGAATGGGCGCAGATGGCGCGCGCGGCATGTTGGAAATGAAACAAGCCGAGGCCTTCAACATCGCTCAGGACGAGTCCACATCCGTCGTCTTCGGAATGCCGCGCGAGGCCATCCTGATTGGAGCTGTCGATCAAGTGCTTCCCTTGACGCAGATACCGGGCGCGCTGCAGCAACGTTTTTCGGTTGCCTGACTGCCAGACGCATCCGCGCATTCTCAGGAACCCCAGGGAATCTCCCTCTCTTTTCCGGGAACCTAGCCTGCATTATTCACGAAGGCCCTTCGAGAGACGTTTTTGGCTGGATGAGAGCGCAGGAGTCGGTGGCGGCAGCGTGAGGTTGTTGTTTTCGACCTGTT
>Ga0181529_10007709_pt1 | contig 10669 bp, 6 predicted proteins | sample PEATcosm2014_Bin_36_FD_119763 | JGI IMG/M metagenome (GOLD analysis project Ga0181529, IMG submission 119763) | Peatland microbial communities from MTU Mesocosm Facility, Houghton, MI, USA - PEATcosm2014_Bin10_30_metaG | ecosystem: Environmental > Terrestrial > Soil > Wetlands > Peat | place... | reverse complement strand
CTGCGGCCTGTCAGCGGAGCCTGCATCGTGCTGCTGATCGCCGCGCCCTGGCATATCCTGGCGGCGCTGCGCAATCCACCCTATTTCGACTTCACCCTGCGCTCGCTGCCCGGTCAATACCACGGCTTCCTGTGGTTCTACTTCATGAACGAGCAGGTGCTGCGATTTCTGAATCTGCGCTATCCGCGCGATTACAACACGGTTCCGCGGTTGTACTTCTGGCTGCTCCACCTGGTCTGGCTGTTTCCGTGGAGCGTGTATTTTCCGGCGGTGGCCAAGCTGTCTTTCCGGCCGATGGACCGCGCGGGCCGGACGCGGCTGCTGGCCTTGTGCTGGACCGGGTTTCTGCTGGTGTTTTTTACGTTTTCGACCACGCAGGAGTATTATTCGATGCCCTGCTATCCGGCGTTGGCGCTGCTGCTGGGATCGGCGATGGCGGCGGGCGGCGGCTGGGTGCGGTTCGGTACGCGCGTGCTGGCGTTGGTGACGGGGCTGGCGGCCGCGGCGGCGGGGTGGATTCTGTGGACGGTGCGCAGCGTACCCACTCCGGGAGATATTGCGGGCGCGCTATCGCACAATCCCAGCGCCTATACGCTGTCGCTGGGGCACATGGAAGACCTGACGATGGATTCGTTTGCTTACCTGCGGCTGCCGTTGGCGATTGCCGCGCTGGCGTTCCTGATCGGCGCGGTGGGCAGCCTGCGCGCGGTGGGACAGCGCGCTTTTTTAGCGGCGGCGCTGATGATGGTGTTATTCTTCCACGCGGCGCGGTTGGCCATGGTGGTGTTCGATCCATATCTGTCGTCGCGGCCGCTGGCGGAAGCTTTGGTGCGGGCTCCGGAGGGGGAACTGGTGGTGGATCATCACTATTACACGTTCTCCTCCATCTTCTTTTACGCCAACCGGACGGCCTGGCTGCTCAACGGGCGGTTCAACAATCTGGTGTACGGGTCGTATGCACCGGGCGCGCCGGACGTGTTTCTGACGGATGCGCAGTGGAAAGAGCGGTGGCTGGGCGAGCGGCGGTATTACCTGGTGGCGGATGAGGCGCAGAGGCCGCGATTGGAAGGGCTCGTGGGAAAGAGCGCGTTGTACGTGGTGAAGGAGAGCGGCGGGAAAATGCTGCTCACGAATCGCGGGGTGGGGGAGTAGGCTCCAGCGGCTGAGGTCGGGGCAAAAGCAGTGGCTGGCGAAAAAAGAGGGACAGACCGCGCTGTCCACGGCGGAGCAAAAAGCGCGCCTTGGGACAGAGAAGTCTGTCCCTTTTTTTTCGAACATCAGTCGGCGGCGACGCCGTTGGTGGTCTTGGGCTCGTAGGCCGATTCGAACGAGGCGGCGGCCTGGGTCATGGCCTTGGGACGGCGCTCGTTGCGAGCATTGCGCCAGTTCACCTTGGGCAGGAACAGGGTCTGGTCCACGCGATCCTGATAGCGGACGGCGATGTTCAATAGAGAATCGAGCAGCGACTCGGAGAGCAGGTGCGGCTTCAGGCCCAGTTCCATCAATTTGGAATGGCGGGCGTTGTAATAGTGCTCTTCGGCCTCCACGCGGGGATCGGGCAAGTGCTCGATTTCCACGCGCAGGTTGAGATTCCGGCCGGCGGCCTGCACCATGCGGGCCAGTTCGAGCACCGTAAACTGCTCGGTAAACTGGTTGAAGACGCGGCATTCGCCGGGGCGCGCGGGCTGCAAACAAGCCAGTTCCACGCAGCGCACGGTGTCGCGGATATCCAGGTATCCGCGGGTCTGTCCGCCTTTGCCGTACACCGTGAGCGGATGGCCGACGGCCGCCTGGGCGCAGAAGCGATTGAGGACGGTGCCGAAGATTTCGTCGTAATCGAAGCGGTTGATGAGGGTTTCATCGCGCGCCACATCGTCGGTCATAGTGCCATACACCACGCCTTGGTTCAGATCGGTGGCGCGTAGCCCCCAGATCTTGCAGGCGAACATGATGTTGTGACTGTCGTGCACTTTGGACAGGTGGTAGAACGAGCCGGGCTGCTTGGGAAACGGCAGGGTATCTTTGCGGCCGTTATGCTCGATGGTGATGTAGCCTTCTTCGATATCGATGTTGGGAGTGCCGTATTCTCCCATGGTGCCGAGTTTGACCAAGTGGCAATCGGGGCGGAATTCGCGCAGCGCAAACAGCAGGTTGAGCGTCCCGACCACGTTGTTGACCTGGGTGAAGACCGCATGTTTGCGATCGATCATGGAGTAAGGAGCTGCCCGCTGTTCGGCGAAATGCACCACGGCGTCGGGCTCGAACGATTGGATCACCGACGACATGAATTCGTAGTCGGCAACATCGCCGGTGAGCAACTCAATGGTCTCGCCGGTGAGTTCTTTCCAGACGCGGAGCCTTTCGGGCATGGTCCGGATCGGCGTCAAGGTCTGCACTCCGAGTTCGAAATCCCATTGGCGCCGCGCAAAATTATCGACAATCGCGACGCGATGGCCTTTCCTTGACAAATAGAGAGCCGTTGCCCATCCGCAATAGCCGTCGCCGCCCAGCACGCAAACCTTCATAAATAAATGGACCGTCCTTTACTCCGGTCTTCAAAACAGGAGTTAACCCGTCAATCCACCCATTTGACTCGGCGTCGCGCAAAAACACGCCGCTGCCCGCACCTAAAATCCCGTTGAGCCACTTCCCGGTCCAATAGTATCAAGATCGGGGATTAGAAACCGCTAGCCCTTATGGGCTATTGGTTTTTCCCGGCGGACTTTGGATTCCCGAATAACCTCCTTTATTATCAACGAGCGTGTATTTGGGTTTTGGAAGGAGCGGTTCGTGCTGGAATAGGGAAATGCCCACCCATGCGGAAGTCATGGCCCGGACAATGGCCGCCCACGGATCCGAATACGTTTTCGGACTGCCGGGAGGCGAGATTCTGGCCTTCGTAGACGCTTGCCGCCGCGCCGGACTGCGCTTTCTGCTGACCGGCCATGAGGCCAGCGCCGCCTGGATGGCGCAGGTGGTGGGACAGCTTTCGGGAACACCCGGCATCTGCGCTGCCACGCTGGGCCCCGGCGCCACCAATCTGATGACGGGCGTAGCCAACGCGTGGCTGGACCGTGCACCCCTGATCGCCGTCACCGCGCAGATTCCGCAATCGGCCATCGAGACCATGACGCATCAGCGCCTGCCGCTGGAGCGGCTGTTCGCACCGATCACCAAAGCATCCCTGTCCATCGGCGGCCGCGACACGGAATCCGTGGTGCGGGAGAGTATCGCACTGGCGGCGGCGCCGCGCCCCGGTCCGGTTCACTTGTCGCTGGCGAGCGATGTCGCCGTCCAGGAATGCGCGGGCGGGAGCGAGGAACTCAGAGCCCCGGCCGGGGAAATCGCAGCTTCCCTGCAGCCGCTCGCCGATCGCGTGAATGCCGCGCAGCGGCCGCTGGTTCTGATTGGGCTGGGCGCCCCTCCGGAAGCCGCTACGGCCATTCGCCTGCTGATCGACAGCTTGCAATCACCGTTTCTGGTGACGCCCAAAGCCAAAGGGGTCGTTCCCGAGGACCATCCGCTATTTGCCGGAGTCGCCTCGGGAATGGCGCTGGATCGCGAGATCGTGGAAACTCTTCGCACCGCCGACCTGGTCGTCGCGATTGGCTTCGACCCCGTGGAATGCGACAAGGCCTGGTTCGCGGCTCTCGACGTGGTGGCGCTCGACAGCGTCTCCATGGCGGAAGGCGCGTACCGGCCATGGGAAGCGCTGGGGGATATCCCGTCGCTGGTGGCAGCGCTAGCCGCGGCGATTTCGCAGTCCAAGCCGTGGACGCGGGAATTTCGACTGCTCCGCCCCGAATTGCCGCAATCCGAGACGGCATTGTCGCCGCTACGCGTGATTGAAGAACTGCGCGCCGTCTTCCCGCGCGACGGCGTCGCCACCTGCGACGTGGGCTCGCACAAGCTGGCGGTGGGCCAATTCTGGCGCAGCTATGAGCCGGGCACCTTTCTGATGTCGAACGGCCTTTCCGGCATGGGATTCGGCATCCCCGCCGCTGTGGCCGCGCAGTTGGTGCACCCGGGCAAGGCGGTGATCGCCATGGTCGGGGACGGCGGCATGCTGATGATGCTGCACGACCTGGCGCTGATCCGCGACCTGGCGCTGCCCATTCTGATAGTGGTCTTCCGCGACTGCAGCCTGAGCCTGATCCGTCTCAGCGGCGAGCGGCGCGGCTACCCGCCCTACGGCGTGGATTTCACGCCGCCGGATTTCCCCGCCATCGCGCAGGCCTTCGGAATTGCGGGGCGGCACGCCTCCACCCTTGCGGAAGTCCGGTCGTACTCGGAGCAGGCTCTGGAGCGGCGAATCCCGTTTCTGTTGGAAGTGCCGGTAGACCACCGCGAGTATCGCGAACTGATTCGCTGAGCGGCGATTAGATTAGTGCAAATCCGGCAGTTGTTCCAGTTGCTTCCGCCATTCCCGGTAGAGCGACGCAGCTTCGGGGTACCGCGAGGAGTCGAACAGGGGTTTCAGGATTTCGCCGACCTTTCGATAACCCTCGACCGCCGACCTGGCGGTTTGCCTGGCCGCTTCCTGGTGGCCCATTGCCAGTTCGGCGAAGGCGAGAGTCACCAGATAGGGCGGCATCGTCGCGGCAGTCTGGTCCACCGCGCGCCGCGCATACTCACGGGCCTGGGCGGGGTCGCGGAGTTGCAATGGCTCGGCGGTGAGTAGGCGCTGGGCCGCCAGATCGAGCGTCAGAGCGGCGGCGCGCGGCTGGGCGGCATTCTCTCGCAGATCGCGCAGCCCGGCCTGGCCTTCCCGCAGGGCCTCGGCGCGACGTCCCAGGCGGTTCAACAGTCTGGCGGACGCCAGCCGCAATCCACCCACGCGCTCTTTCTGGTAGAGACTCCGCGGTTGTGGCGCGGCCAGCTTGTCCAGGCAGGCCATCGCCTGCTCCCGCTCCCGCAAGGCTTCGGCGAACTTGCCTTCGGCCTCGGCGGCGCGGCTCAATTGAATGTGCGCCCCGGCCAGATGGTCGAGGACGTAACCCGAGTCATGCGTCGTGGCGGCGGCTACGGAGAACGCCCGAAGCGCTTCTCGCAGCGATTGCCAGCCGGCCTCGCGCATGCCGACCTGGAGCTGCAGGCGCCCCAGTTGCAGCCGCACGATCGCTCCGCCCCTCTCCGGAATGGCTTCGGGCCCGGCCCCGGCGGGAGGCGTTAGCACGGCTCGATACAGCGTCATGGCGATGGAGTTCGTCATGCGGCTGGGCTGGAGGGCGGCGAGCGCCCGGCGCCAACCCGGCGCATCGGCGTCTTCCTCCGGCCATGCCATGTTGCCGCCCAGGCGATCGGAGAGCATGTCGTAGTACGAGGCCAGGTTGCCGACCGAACCAAACGAACGACTGTCGCGCGAAGGCAGCGCGGCTTCATCGTCGCGCAGAAGTTGGACCACCTCGCGAAATGCCTCCCAACCGCGGCCGGTTTCGATCAGCATTTCGCTCTCGTACATGCGCGCGGCGACACTTTGGTCCAGAGCGCCGGCGGCGTGGCGGCGTTCCATTTTTTCAAAGAAGGCGCGCGCCCGTCCATAGCTGTCGAGCGCCCGGTCCCGGTCCATGAAGCTTGGGCCATACCGGAACCACTCCAACTGCCCCAACTGCATATAGGCGCTTCCCAGCAGATTCCAGATCAAGGGGTTGTCCGGATTGTCGCGCTGCTCCTGCTCCAGCGATTCGCGCAGGCTCAGTTCCTCCTCGCGCGCCAATTCCAACTGGCTCTTCTGAATGTGCTCGGTGATCATCAGACTCGCCTGCGTCACAATCTTGGACAGCCCTGCCGCATGCCGTTCCTGCTCTTCATTTCGCAGTCGCACCTGGTAGAGGAACGCCGCGCTGGCCGCCACGAAGAGGAATAAGAGGGCCGCCGCGGTAACCGCCACGCGATGCCGCCGGTGAAATTTCCGGGCGCGGTACCAGGCCGTCTGGCGGCGAGCCGAAACCGGGCGATGCTCCAGAAAATGGCGTACGTCGGCAGCGAAGCGGGTGACGGATTCGTAGCGCCGTGTCGCGTCGTCCTCGAGCGCTTTGATCAGGATGGCGGACAGATCCCCGCGCAGCATATGGCGCAACCGGTCAACCGGCGTCGACCGGCTGCGGGCAGCCTCCGCGGTGACCACGCCGGTGGGGGGCCGTACGGGGGCGTCTCCCACCGCCCGGCAGAGCTCGCTGAGCGCCGATGCCGGATCGCCAAATGGCCACGCGCCGGTAACCATCTCATACAGAACCACGCCCAGCGAAAACACATCCGTCGCCGCGCCCACCGGTTGGCCGCGCAATTGCTCCGGGCTGGCGTAGCGGGGGGTCAGCAGGCCCACGGCTGTCAAGGACGATTTACCGGGGGCGGCGAGCGCGGCGGTGCCGAAATCCAGCAGCTTCACGCTGCCTTCGGAATCCACCAGGATATTCGCCGGCTTCAGGTCGAGATGAACAATGCGGTTGCGGTGGGCATGGTCGACAGCTTCACAGACCTGCAAGAAGAGGCGCAATCGCGCGGCCACGTCGAGTTTCTCCTCATCGCAATACTGGTCGATGGTGCGGCCTTCCACGTATTCGGTGATCAGGTACGGGTCGCCGGCGGAAGAGACGCCGCCGTCCAGCAGGCGGGTGATGTGGTTGTGGCTCAGGGTGGCCAGGAGTTGGCGTTCCAGTTCGAATCGCCGCAGGAATTCGGGGCCGGCGAGGTAGCCGGCCATGATTTTCAAGGCCACGGTCTGTTCGAAGCGGCCATCCGACCGGCGGGCCTTGTAGACCGCGCTCATGCCGCCGCGCCCCAGCAATTCCACCGCGCGATAGGCGCCGAACTGGGCGGTGGGAACGGGGGGTTCGGCGGCCGCGACGGGGCCCGGCAGGTGGGAGATCGCCTGGTCGGAATCGAGGAGCGCCAGGAGCTGCGCCGCTGTCTCGCGATCGTTGCCGCACTGTTCGTCCACCCACTGGCGGCGTTCGACGCCCGCCGGCAGGGCGCGGGCCTGGTGAAACAGCGATTCAATCCTCTCGATCGGCGTCATGGGAGCCACATCAACGGTCCGGCGCCGGAGCGCCGCTCAGCCCCAGCATGCGGTGGTGCAGCCATGCCTTGCTGAAGTCCAAATCGCGATCCACGGTGGCCCGCGATACGCCCAACAGACCGGCCGCCTCATCGTTGGTGCAGCCCAGAAAGTAGCGGAGCTCAATGACGCGAACTTTTCTGCCGTCGAGCGCCTCCAGTTGAGTGAGCGCGGTGTCCAGCGCCAGCATGTCGTCGTTGGACGCGTCCACCCAGGCCATCTCTTCGTGCAGCGGCACGCGGAAACCGGCGGCAGGCCGTTTCTGGGCGCGGGCGCGGCGGGCGTGATCGATGAGCACCATGCGCATCAACTGGGCGGCGAACGCGAAGAAATGGCCGCGATCGATCAACTCCACACGGCGAACCTGCGCCAGCCGGAGGTACAACTCATTCACCAGTCCGGTGGCCTGCAGCGTGTGGCCGGCGCCCTCGCGCCGCAGGTATCCGGCCGCAATGGCGCGCAGATCCTTATAGGCGACGGATGCCAGGCTAGCCAGGGCTTCGCGGTCACCGTCTTTCCAGCGGTGTAGTAATCCGGTAATCTCGCTCGGGAACGGGGATTCTGAGGGCATGCGATTGGCCCGTAACGGCAATCCACCTATCTTACCTCTTACCCGAACTGGCCTCTTACCCGAACTGGCTATCCCACCACCGTAACCACGACTTCGCGCTGGCGGGGCCGGTCGTCGAAATCGCACAGTACGATCTGCTGCCAGGTACCGGTTCCCACTTTGCCGCCCACCACCGGATAGCTCTTCGCGGTGCCGAGCAGCGCGCTACGCAGGTGCGAGTACCCATTTTCGTCGCCCCAGCGGGCATTATGGGCGTAATCGGTGTTTGCGGGGGCGATGGCCTCCAGCGCCCGCTGCAGGTCGGATACACAACCCGGCTCGTACTCGAGCGTGGTAATGCCCAGCGTCGAACCAACGCCCGAGACATTGACGATTCCGGTCTGGATGGCGCTTTCCGCCACGATGCGTTCTATTCGCGCGCTGATGTCGACGACATCGCAGCGTCCCATAGTGGACAGGTGTAAACTCTTCTGAAATACGGACATAAGGCCTATAGCCCATCGCCCGCCAGCGGCTTGCGCAGTTGGGTCTGCATGCAGAGATTCATGACCGGCGTCACTTCCTTGAAGACCGCCAGCATGGATTCGACGAGGTCCAGTCCGGTAGCGCTCTGCACGTCGACCTGGTTCATGGGATAGAACAGTTGAAATCCGGCCCACTGGGCGGGAGGCGCGGCTTCGAGCATCTTCCGTAGTTTGCTCACTCCCGCGAAACCGGTTTCCGAGGCGTCCCAACTGCCGCCGCGGATCTGAAACCCTTCGCGCGTCAAGCGGAGTAACTCGCGCTCCATGGGGCTCTTAGGCCGTAGCGCCGCGACCAGCCGGTGCCAGTCCCAATCCTCGGCAAGCTGGCACTGCGCGAACTCGCGCGGCGCTTTCCCGTAGCCGCGTTCCACCTGCAGGCCGCACTGGAACAGCTGTTCCTCGGGATTCATGGCCAGGAAGAACTTGGCAGAGCCGAAACTGACGTGGCTGGAAAGCGGCTTGGCGGCGCGATTGGAGCGGGGAAGATAGCCGATCCAGCGCCAGAAGACTCCCCGCCCCCATCGCTCGGTGACAAATCCTTCACCGTAGCGCGATTCCAGCGCAATTTTGAGAATGCGGGTAATCCGTTCCCGTTCCTCCAGGTTGCCGACGCGAATTCCCCGTTGGAAATCCAGAAACTCGGGACGAAATCCGATCGCTGTCTTCATGAAAGGGCTATTGTGAGTGCAGTTCGCGCGCTCTGCGGAAATCGGCTTCCGCCCCGGCGCGGTCACCGAGCTTAAGCTTGGCGTTGCCGCGCTCCCTAAACGCCACGCCGTAATTGGGGGACGCGCGGATGGCGTCGTTAAAGTCGTTGATGGCGCCCGGGTAGTTGTTGCGGCGCATTTTGATGGTGCCCCGGCCGTACAGTGCCACGGCCGCATCGGGCTTGAGGGCGATGGCCGAATTGAAGTCCTCCATGGCCCGGTTGTCGTCCTTCAGCCGCATATAAGCCAAACCGCGATTCGCATGGGCGCTGGCATTCTTGGGACGCAATCGCAGCACGTGATCGAACTCGCGAATGGCGGCTGCGGCGTCGCCCATCCGCAGGTAGGTGCGTCCCCGCTCGAAGATGGGGTTGGGCCACTCGGGACGAAGGGAGCTGGCTTTGTTATAGGCTTCGATGGCGGCGGGAAACTGCTGCGAGTTGTAAGCGCGCTGTCCCTGCTGGAAGGCCTCCACCGCGGGTCGGGGCGTCTGTGCGGGCGGCGCGCTTTCCCCGATGGAGTCATCGACGCCTGGCGGTGTCTCATCCACTACGGGTTGCGGTGGCGGTTGCCCGTTCTTGGCGGTTCCGGCAGGGACATCGTTCTGCGCGACACCGCCGGCGGCCTCAGTGGTTCCTTTGGGTTGTGCGGACGGCGTGCCCGTAGCCGCCGTGCTCGGCGATCCCGTGGACGGCGAGGATTTGGACGGCGATCCCGGACTCGGCGCCGGCGGAACTTCCGCGTGAGTCGCCGTCGCGGCCTTGGGAGCAGTCGACCCCGAGGGTGTTGCCACCGCAGTTGTCTCAGGTTCGGCTGGCGGCGGCGCTACTGGCTCCGCCGGCTTGTTCCAGGGACGCCACAGCGCCAGTCCGGCACCCGCCAGGAGCACGATCGCGGCCACCGCCATCAACGCTCCGCGGCCTTTCTTCACCGGCGGAGGCGGCGCGGGAGCGGCAAGAGTCCTCATGGGAACCGGCGTGGCTGGGACCGGGACCACGGGCGGCGCCATAGCCAGCGTGGTCTCTTCCCGGTTGGGTTGCGCCAAAGCTCCAGCCAGCGCGTTGACGAACTCGCCGCAGGTGGCATAGCGATCGGCGGGCGATTTGGACAGCGCCTTGGAAATCACCGAGTCCACGGCGCCGGGCAAGGCAGCGTTGTGCATCCGCGGGGCCGGCGGCGCCTCGTTGACAATTTTGTAGGCCAGGGTAGCCAGGGAATGCTGGCCGAACAGGGTGGTGCCGGTCAACATGCGATACGCCACCGCCGCCATGGCGAACTGGTCGGAGCGGCCGTCGACCGCTTCGCCCTTCACCTGCTCGGGCGACATATATTCGATGGTGCCCATCACCATTCCGGTGGGCGTGGTAGTGCGCGTGTCGGCGATGCGCGCGATGCCGAAGTCCATGATCTTGGCCGTCTGGCTGGCGTCGATCATGACGTTGGCCGGCTTGATGTCGCGGTGCACGATGCCGCGGGCATGCGTGTAGTCCAGGGCCGCGGCCATGTCGCGTAAGATGCGAATGACGAATTCCGGGTCGGGCATGGTGACGCGGGCGAGAGCCTGCGCCAGGGTTTCTCCTGCCACATATTCCATGACCAGGTAAGCCGAGTCGCCCTCTTCGACGACATCGAAGACGCCCACGATATTGGCGTGGGTCAACCCGGCCGCCGCGCGCGCATCGCGCAGCAACCGGCCGCGGAGAAACTCCCGCTGCGCGGGATCGTCGGCCGCCAGGTCCACCGTCTTAATGGCTGCCTGGCGGTTCAGCAGCGGGTCGTCGGCGAGGTAGACCACCCCCATCGCGCCGCG
>Ga0181529_10007706_pt1 | contig 10671 bp, 5 predicted proteins | sample PEATcosm2014_Bin_36_FD_119763 | JGI IMG/M metagenome (GOLD analysis project Ga0181529, IMG submission 119763) | Peatland microbial communities from MTU Mesocosm Facility, Houghton, MI, USA - PEATcosm2014_Bin10_30_metaG | ecosystem: Environmental > Terrestrial > Soil > Wetlands > Peat | place... | reverse complement strand
TGGCTGCATGTGGACTCGCCGCAGGGCACGCTCATGATGATGAGCGGCGATAACCTGCGCGAGCTTCCCATCATCCAGGGCAACACCGTCCACGATCCCGATTACGTGAACAAAGTAAAGCAGGTCATTCAGAAGGCCCATACCGACACTGAAATCTTCCCCGCTCTCAACAATTTCAATCCTCACACTCAGGATTGGGACACCGGCGTCGGCGATGTGCTCCAGGATCCGGCAAAGAGCGCCTCGTTTCTCCACCAGATCATGCGTTTTCTCGCCGCGTATCCCACCTATCGCGGCCTGTCTCTCGATATTGAAAGCATCCCCGACGAGGACGATGCTGCCTACCTCAACTTCATTCAGGCGCTCTACAGCCAAATGCACGCGCGCAATCTTACGCTGTATGTGAACGCCGCCGTGGCCACCAGCGACAGCGACCTCAAGACCATCGCCGCCAACTCCGACGGCATTGTGCTCATGAACTACGACGAGCACCAGACCACCAGCGATCCCGGTCCCGTGGCCAGCCAGTCCTGGTTCATCGGCAATCTGGCTCGAGTGCTCAAGGTGGTGCCCAAGGAAAAGCTCATCTGCGGCGTGGGCAGCTACGGTTACGATTGGGCGCTCTCCATCCCCGATCCCAAAGACCGCCGTCACCCCAAGCCCAAGGTCGTTAGTACTGACCCTCTGTCGGTTTCCGACGCATGGGGACGCGCCTCCGACGCCGACGCCGATCTCGATCTCGACTACGACACTCTTAATCCTCACTACGAATACATCGATGAGGACGCAAACGAGCGCCACGTGGTGTGGTTCCTTGACGCGGTGTCGCTGCTCGACGAGATGCGCGCCGCTCGCCTGCTCGGCCTCCAGACCTTTGCTCTCTGGCGCTTGGGTGAAGAGGACAGTTCGCTCTGGAGCATCTGGGACCGGCCCAGTGATCCGGCTTCACTGCAAGCCTTGGGATCCGTCGAGCCGGGCCATGATGTGGACACCGGAGGTGAAGGCGACATTCTACGCATCACCGGCCTGCCGCAAACAGGCAAGCGCACCGTCGAAGTGGATACCGATGAGCCCGACCCGCGCAAAAAGCTCATCGTCGATGAGCACATGGACGTCTACCCGCACACCTACACCATCGAGCAGTACGGCTATCATCCCAACGAAGTTGCACTCACTTTCGACGATAGCCCCGATCCCAAGTGGACGCCAAAGATTCTCGACATCCTCAAGGCGAGGCACGTCAAAGCCGCTTTTATGGCGATAGGGTCCGAGGCCGCTGACAACATCGGCCTCCTCCAGCGCATTGTCCGCGAAGGCCACGAGATCGGCAATCACACCTGGACCCATCCCGACATCAGCGAAATCTCGCCGCGCCAGGTCGAACTCGAGATCACTCTCACTGAGCGCCTCTTCGAAAGTAAGCTCGGTGTTCAGCCGCTTTACTTTCGTCCACCCTACGATATCGACGAAGAGCCCGACACCGACGACGAAGCCGAACCAGCCTGGCGCATTCAGCAGATGGGCTACATCATCATCGGCAGCAAAATCGATACCGACGACTGGGACGAACACCCTCGCAAAACCACCCCCGAGATCATCCAGTCAGTCTTCGCCCAACTCGACACCATGAAAGTGAAGCCGCAGTTCCGCGGCTCCATCATCCTCATGCACGATGGCGGCGGCGACCGCTCCGCGACCGTCGCCGCGCTCGGTCCGCTCATCGACGCGTTGCGCGCCCGCGGCTACACCATCGTTCCCGTCTCCGCGCTCATGGGCAAAACTACCGCACAGGTTATGCCGCCCCTCACCTTCTGGCAGCGCATGCGTACCATCCCCGACTCCATCGCGTTTTCTGCGGTCGATATCATCGGCAATTTTATTTTTATGGTTTTCTTCGTGGGCGATGTGCTCATGAGCGCGCGTCTCATCATTGTCGGCCTGTTCGCCATCATCGACCGCCTGCGGCGTCCGTATCGCCCGGCCTCGCCCGGCTTTTGCCCGCGCGTCGCCGTTCTCATACCGGCCTATAACGAAGAATCCGTCATCGTGCGCACCATTCGCTCCGTGCTCAACTCCGACTACAAGAATCTCCATGTCATTGTCATCGACGACGGCTCCCTAGACCGCACCGCTGAAGTGGCAGCAGCAGCGTATGCTCAGGACATCGCTGCCGGCCGCGTGCAGATTCTCACCAAGCGCAATGAAGGCAAGGCTGCCGCGCTCAACTACGCACTCGATCGCATCACTGAGGATGTCTATGTCGGCATCGATGCCGATACCGTCATCGCGCCCGACGCCATCTCCAAACTCATTCCACACTTTGAAGATCCCGCTATCGGCGCCATCGCCGGCAATGCCAAAGTCGGCAACCGCGTCAACCTCTGGACGCGCTGGCAGGCTCTCGAATACATCACCAGCCAGAACTTCGAACGCCGCGCACTCAATCTTTTCCACGTCATTACCGTGGTTCCCGGCGCCATAGGCGCATGGCGCACTGCGCCCGTCAAGGCTGCTGGCGGATATCCCGTGAACACGGTGGCGGAAGATGCCGACCTCACCATGAGTCTCCTCGAGCAGGGTTGGAAAGTCGACTATGAGGACCGCGCCCTGGCCTTTACTGAGGCGCCCATCGACGCCAAGGGCCTCATGCGCCAGCGCTTCCGCTGGTCCTTCGGCACCCTGCAGGCCGTCTGGAAACATCGCGCCGCCTTTGTGCGCAACAAGGCCATGGGCCTCTTCGCTCTGCCCAACATCCTCGTCTTCCAGATGCTCCTGCCTCTCGTCTCGCCGTTCATTGACATCATGTTCGTGGCCGGCATCGTCAACTTCCTGGTCGATCGCCACTACCACCCTGAAGCCGCGTCCGCCGCGAGCTTTGAAAAGCTGCTGGCCTACTTCGGCGCATTCCTGCTCATCGACTTCATCACCTCGTCCGTCGCCTTCAGCCTCGAGCGCCGTCATCCCGCCAACAAAGGCGACGGCTGGCTGCTCTTCCACATCTGGCTGCAGCGCTTCGCCTATCGGCAGGTTTTTTCCGTTGTGCTCTTCAAGACCCTCAAGCGCGCCATCGATGGCAAGCCCTTCAACTGGGACAAGCTCGCCCGCACCGCCAAGATGAGCAAGCGCACCGAAGCCCTCACCGAAGCCGCACCGTAAGAACTGGCCGCACAAGGCGGGCTCTGTAGCAAGGGCGCGGGTTGAGCCAGGCCACAAACTGCCCGCCCCTTTTTCGAGAAATCATGTACGCGGCGAAGCCGCGCGCCAATATCTGTCGTTTTGTCTCTTCCTGGCACGCTCCGTTTCTTCATTGGCGGCAGAGGCAGCGCCCAGCGAGGAGATCGTCACCCGTTGCGATAGGACTCATTCGACAATCTTGAAGTGCAATCATCGCAGGCGTATGATTGCTTCCCAGTTATCCCGCTATCTTCGACAACGAACGTGTCTTTACCACGCTCAAGGGAAAGATTCGCAGGATCACCGTCTCCGGCATCCCAGATGCCTCGCCGGAAAAGGGGCTGCACTCCATGAATCGATTCCGTTGCCGTTATTTTTTCTGCCGCGTTGTGCTTCAAGATCTCAAGGCTGCCTCGGTGGCCAGGTGTTTGCTGCTGCTGTTCGTAGGATTCCTGTCTTTCGGCGTGGCCGCGAGCGGCCCACTGCGCGGTCAAACTCCCAGCCGCATCACACAGGAAATCGACGTCAGCCAGATGCAAGTCTTGCCCGCCCACCATCCGCAATGGGCAGTGCCGGCCAACGAGGTGAACGCCGTGCCGGCCGACCTCAAGATGGGGCCGCTGACGATCGTGCTGGCGCGCTCAGCCGCGCAGGAGCAGGCATTTCTTCAGTTGCTTGCCGACCAGCAAGACCCCACATCGCCCGATTACCATCACTGGCTTACGCCAGAGCAGGCAGGGGCACGTTTCGGGTTGTCGCAAGCAGATCTTGACGCAGTGAGCGGGTGGCTGACTTCCCAGGGCTTGCAAGTGAACTGGGTATCGCCGAGCCGGATGCTCATTAACTTTAGTGGCGCGGCAGCGGACATGAACCGCGCGTTCCAGACCGAATTCCGCTCCTACAAAGTAAATGGAGAGCAACGCATCTCGGTCTCGTCCGATCCCATGATTCCGCGAGCGCTGGCACCGGTAGTAAGAGCCGTGCGTGGTTTGTACACGGTGGACGAGCGGCCCCAACACCAGGCGAGAACCGTGCAGTTGGCTGCGCCGGAGAACACATCACTCAGCGGAAACCACTACTTAGCGCCCGCGGATTTTGCCACCATCTACGATCTGCCTTCCGGCCTGACCGGCGCTGGCGTCACCATAGGGATCGTCGGCGAGTCGCGGACCAATTTTGCCGATTTCGATATCTTCCGGCAAAGAACTCTGTCTACTTTTCCCAATCCTACCGAGATTGTTCCCACTGCATACGGAGGCGTGGATCCAGGTCCCGCGCTCACCGCTCCTCCAGGCGCCGGAGTTTCCACATCTGACCAGGTAGAGGCAACACTCGACATCACTCGCGCCGGCAGCGTCGCTCCCGGAGCCCAACTCTTGCTCGTTACTGCTTCCGCCTCCAGCGGCGGCATCGGAGTGGATGCGGAATACCTGATTTACAGCACCCCCGTGCCGGCACAGATCATGAGCATCAGTTTCGGCGCGTGCGAACTGAACGCCGGCTCGGCTGCGACGGCCTTTTGGGAAACTATGCTGCAACAGGCCGCTTCCGAGGGTATTTCAACCTTCATCTCCTCAGGGGATTCTGGAGCTTCGGGGTGCGACGCCCATGGCGGTGCTCCGCCGGCAAATCCTTTGGCGAACAGCATCAATTACCTTTGCGCCTCCGGCTATGCCACCTGCGTGGGGGGAAGCGAATTCAACGACGCGGCGAACCCATCGCAGTATTGGAACTCTACGAACGGGCCTGGCCTTTTGACGGCCCTCAGTTACATTCCTGAAGGCGGATGGAACGATCCACTGAGTTCGGGCTCGACCACGGAGGTCAGCTCTTCCGGCGGCGGCGTCAGCATCTATGTGGCAACGCCGGCGTGGCAGGTCGGCGCCGGTGTGCCTGCCGGCCGATCCGGACGCTACACGCCCGACATCTCGCTTTCGGGGTCTTGTCATGACGGCTATTTCGTGTGTCTCGCCGCCAGCGGGGGCTCTTGCGCTACAGGCTCGGGCGGGACTTACTCGTTCCTGGATGTCTGTGGCACCTCCGCCTCCGCTCCCAGCATGGCGGGCATCACGGCCTTGCTCGATCAGAAGCTGGGAACGGCACAGGGCAGCATCAATCAGGCGCTTTATGCAATGGCGGCGGCTTTTCCCGCCGTATTTCACGATATAACCGTTGCCAGCAGCGGCGTGACGGGCTGCAGCGTCAACACGCCCAGCATGTGCAACAACAGCATTCCCTCGCCGACCTCACTCACCGGCGGCCAGGCAGGATATTTGGTTAGCAACGGATACGACGAGGTTACGGGCCTCGGTTCTCTGGACGTGTCAAGCTTCTTCAGCAACTACGTGACAAGGTTCGCCCCCTCGCTCACGTTGACTCCATCCGCTTCGAGCATCACCATCACGCAACCGTTGACGGTGAGTGTGTCGGTAGGCGCCATCGGCGGTCTGGCGACGCCCACGGGCTCGGTAGCACTCACCAGCGGAAGCTATAATTCCGGTGCCATCGTTCTGAACAGCGGCAACGCAAACATCAACATCCTTGCAGGCGCGCTTGCCTCGGGAACCGATACGCTTACGGTCACCTATACGCCCGACTCGTCCAGTTCTGCCCTCTACGCGAGCGTGGCCAATACCACTTCGGTCACGGTAGTTCCTCCCGGCTTTCAGATTGTAGGCAGTTCGGTCACCGTATCCAAGGGTGCAGCCGGCGGCTCAACCATTACGGTGACGCCCTCAGGCGGCTTTACCGGCAACGTTACGCTGACGGCTGTCATCACCTCCAGCCCCTCGGGTGCTCAGTATTCACCCACGCTGAGCTTCGGCTCCACGAGCCCGGTGAGTATTACCGGCATCACGGCTCAAACAGCCACACTTACCATCTCCACTACGGCAGCAACCAGCGGCGCTCTCGTATACCCTGCGCGCCTGGGCACTCGCTGGTACGCCGCTGGTGGAGCGGCCTTTGCCTGCATCTTGCTCTTTTGCGTTCCCACGCGGCAGCGTAGATCGCGGACAATCATCGGAATGTTCGCGCTTCTCTTTGCGTTCGCAGGCGGCGCGCTTTCATGTGGCGGGGGTGGAAGCAGCGGTGGCGGCGGCGGTGGTGGCGGCACTCCCGGCACCACTTCGGGAACGTATACCATCACCGTGACCGCAACCTCCGGTTCGACAACCGCAACCAGCACGGTAACCCTCACTGTGCAGTAGCCGCAAGAGAATCAACCAGCAGCTTCCTTATCGGAAAGTAAGGCCGCGAACGCGGGAGAAGCTGCGATGCCAAGAGGAGAACACGCGGAAGTCTAATCCGCATTTGGCGAAAGCGGACTGACGCGCGACACCACTGCGCGCAAAGAAGGCAATTCTCTAATTTGAAAGCCGGCCGTCAAGAAAGAGGTCGATCGCGACGTCGTCGTCCGCTTTCCAGATCATGAAGCTTGGATTCTTTAGCCCCCATTTGACGTAAGGTACGACAAAATGCGCCTTGGCGGTTGCGGCAGTGCCCTCAATATGGACAAGAATTGGGACGGTGATCTCGTGAGGCGTGCCGAGAAGCGTGAAGATACCCGTTACCTGAATGTTCGAGTCGCCTGATGGAGCGATGACACCGGCGTAGGACTTCGGCTCAAAGGAAACGTTGGCGAACTGTTCGACTTTGAGGATGTCTCTGTTCATCTTTTTATCGCGACTGTCATTACCGGTCTTGCAGCTGCCGGCGAATACGACCACCGACCCCGAAATCCTGGGAGCGCTGCGGTCAAACTCAATCCATCCGGATTGAAGGTGGAACGTGCCGCTGACGACTTCATGAGTCGTGTTGAGCGTCATCTTGATCTGGCTGGCATCGGGATTGACGGCGAAGCTCTGATGTTGGGCGAGAGCGGCTGGAGCAAGTACGGCTACGAGGGCGAAGACCGCGAAGGATTTCATTGCATCTCCCCTATGGCGTTTCAACGATTGAGAGTTCTTCTCGGCGTGGCCCGACTTCAACCGGCGACTGCCTGGGTAGCAACAGTGGCGTGCTGGGCGACCCGAGTTAACTTTGCCGTCACGCGCATCACGCCGGGCCAGACCCTGAGGCAAAATGGCAACACTGCACGCGCGAAGGAGTTGTTCAAGCCATCGGCGGCGAACTCAGCAAGGCGCATCTGAGTCAGCAGTGCGGAACGCAGTCTTGTCTGAAAGATCGGCGCTGGCTCTGCGGCAAGCCAGGCCGCGGCAGCACAGCGTGCCGTATGCAGCGCAATCGATATGCCATCGCCCGTGAACGAAGGGATCACAGCTGCCTGATCGCCAATACAGTAGAGCCCATCCTCCGTGGTGCGGCGAATGAAGCCGTACGGGATGTGGGTGATGGCGATCGGCTTGTCGAGCAACGGCTCCGCACCGGCAAGCCTCATCGCGAGATGAGGACAATCCTTCTGCATCTTCGCGAGAAAGTTCTCCCAGCGATTTCCCGCACGTGCGAGATAACGTTGTTGCACCACGCAGCAGAGGTTCGCAACGCCGCCTTCGACCGGCTGAATCCCGCCGTAGCCTCCGGGATAAAGCATCAGCTCAGAAGCGTGCGCCAGTTCAGCGGCTTGCGCAGGCGCCAGGCGAAAATACATCTTGAAGGCGATCCATCGCTGCGGGTCCTCCGGGCGAGCGTGGCCTCGGAGATCGTGTTTGCCAGTGGCGAGAAAGACCGTTGGTGCTTCACGGGTGGTGCCGTCGTCGAGCGTAGCTTGCCACTCGTTGGGCGCCGTGCGCGAGAGCGTCTGCACACTGCGGCCTTGCTCCACGCGGACTCCTGCGGCGACGGCCTCGGCGATGAGCGCCGTATCCAGCGCCTTGCGCGAAAGCGAAGCAGCAGGAAACGGCAACGGAGCTTGCGCGGCGCGTCTGGCGGCGGCCAGGCGAACATAGTTGATCGGCACGGCTCCAAGCGAGGCCACGTCGATGCCGAGCGCGTCCAGGTCCTCAAGGGCCTCACCGCTCAGGAACTCTCCGCAGATCTTATGGCGCGGTGTCGGCTCGCGTTCAATCAGCGTGACGCGCCGTCCATTGCGGGCGAGCGCGATAGAAGCGGCACAGCCTGCCACTCCACCACCGAGGATGAGGACTTCATTTGGCTCGGGAATCCGATTCAAAGTTGACGTATTGACTGGAATCTCCTTGTCGGACCCGGTACTAAAATCATACCGCTCTACCGCGTATTCGGTGGCTAATGCTGGGTCTGGATGCTAGTGTAGTTTGAAACCTTCGAGACTGCCCTGGGGGTTGGACGATCCGCAGGCAGGAATAGTTAGTATCTACCCGCCGTTATGGAGCTTTCGAACTGGAACTTGCTGCATAATTCCCCTTTTGAGGGGCGCATCCTGGGTGAGAATGATTAAACAAAGCAGGGGACCCCTTAGCAGACTGTGGGGCTGGGTCAAGTACCACATTGCTGGAGATGTGCCGGAGGACATTGAGCTATGCGCAATGGACTGCGACAAGGACCAATGCACAACGAGCGAGTGGGAAGTGTGCGAAAGGCGTCTTCAAAAAGCTGCGGGTGAACTAATGCCGGCGCAGGATCAAACAACCCCGGAAGAGGATACGGATAAAGAAGCAAGCAAGAGCGGGTGACGGACCCATCTGAGGGATTCCGCTTTGTCGCCTTACTCGTCAGTTACTCAGCAACAATTAGACTTAAGGCAATGGTACCTCACTGCGCGCGGTGGCGGGATTTCAATGCCGCTGGTCAGCCCCGGTCGCACGATAGGTTTGCGTTAAGCAGCAGCATTTCCAAGCTGCCGGCACCAAAACGTCCACACAACGTCTATCCCTATAATTCGATCTGAGGACCCACTGCGCGTGACTACGACTTCCCTGAACCGCATTGCAGAGACCATTCGCTTCCATGGGATCTAATGCGGAAATCCAATTCGAGCTGCGGGTTTCTCCGCGCGATCTGCCGGAGTTGATGGATGGCAACTGCAGCTATGAGGATTTCCGCGGCTGCCTGCGCAGTCTGGAGCAGATTAACCGCTGGCTGCTGGGATATCGACCCACGCTGGCTTGGCTCAGACGGCTACGGCATGGCTTGCGGGAACCGGTGCACATTGTCGATGTGGGCAGCGGCGGCGGCGATCTGCTGCGACAGATTGCAGGCTGGGCGCGGAGCCACGGCATTGCTGTGCAGTTAACAGGGATCGACTTGAATCCTTATGCCGCGCGGGCGGCAGCGGAGTCCACGCCGAAGGAACTCGGAATCGCGTGGGTCACCAGCAACGCTCTGGCGTATCGGCCGGAGAAGCCGGTGGATATCGTTGTGAGTTCGCTCATGGCGCATCATCTGGAGGATGAAGAAATCATCGCGCTGCTGCGATGGATGGAAGCCACGGCGCGGGTCGGTTGGTACATCAATGATCTGGAGCGGTCGGAGCGGAGTTGCCGGATGTTTAGCTTGGCAGACAGAATCATGCGTTGGCACCGGTTTGTGCAGCACGATGGGCCGGTATCCTTCCGGCGAGCCTTCCGCGAAGAGGACTGGGCGCGGTTGCTGGCGGCAACTGCGGTTCCGCGCGAGGCGGTGACAGTGGAGCATTGGCGGCCGGGACGGTTGTGCGTGGGGCGGTGGAAGTGACGCGGCGATCGTTCGAGCGAGGGTTTTGATGAAGCGAAGCAGATTCCTTGTCGCCCCTTTTCTGGCAATAGCGTTGGGCGCCGCAGCGCACGCAGAAAAAATCCCGGTAAGACACAACCAACTCCCGAGGCATGAGTTTATGGTGGCGCGCTCGGAGACTGGACAGATCATCGCCCACGTTGAGTTTACTGAGACCGTGCAGGGCGATGAAGTGACGATGCGCCTGACCTATCACTTTGGGGATGGGTCGATCGACGACGAGACCACGACATACAGGCAGCACGGCACGTTTCAGCTAATACGCAACCATCACTTACAGAAGGGGCCGTTTTTTGCAAAGCCCGTCGACTTCGCGGTGGAAGCCGCTACCGGCACTGCGACGACACGCACAGCCGACGGGAAGGGCACGGTCCACGCCGAGAGCGAGCACATCGACCTGCCGGATGACCTGGCGAACGGGTTCGTTGGAACCGTGCTGCTGAACGTGCCGCCCAACACCGCGCCGCTTCAGGTGGGGATACTGGCGCCCGTCTTCGGCGGGCGATTGATTCGGATCCTGATCTCGCCGGATGGCCAACAACCGTTTCAAAAGGCAGGGCAGACCCTGAAGGCGACAGTGTTTCGCATTCATCCGGAGTTGGGTGGCATCCTTGGCATGCTTGCGCAGTTGCTCGGCCTGCAGCCGAAAGATGTGATGGTGTGGATACTGGAAGGCGAGCAGCCTGCGGTGGTTAGAATCGTTGGACAGCTGGGCGGTTCCGGTCCTGTGGTCAGTTCGGAGCTGGAAGGAACCAGCTTCGGGAAGTAAAACACCCTGCAGACTCACGTCTCAAACGCAAAATAAGCGATCAGCCGCGGCGCGAGGTGAGCTCGTGCCAGTTCAGG
>Ga0181529_10007705_pt1 | contig 10671 bp, 11 predicted proteins | sample PEATcosm2014_Bin_36_FD_119763 | JGI IMG/M metagenome (GOLD analysis project Ga0181529, IMG submission 119763) | Peatland microbial communities from MTU Mesocosm Facility, Houghton, MI, USA - PEATcosm2014_Bin10_30_metaG | ecosystem: Environmental > Terrestrial > Soil > Wetlands > Peat | place... | reverse complement strand
TCCGTTTGCATATTTACTGGAAACCGGGGCCGGGCGAGCGGAATCCGCCGGAGGGATGAGCCGCTGAATTTGCTTTCGCGGCACGGCTGCATTTGCTAGAAAGTTCGCGTGCGCAAAATCCTTTGGACATTTGCCGGTTTCTGGCTTTGCGGGCTGCTGGCGGCGGCCGGCGCGGATTCGTTTCCGCTGGCCGATGGCACGACGGTGAGCGGCGATGTGGTTTCGTTCAACGACAACGGCATCATTTTCCGAACGGCGGACGAAAAATACACCGACCGGCTGCCGTGGGTGAAATTTTCGCAGGACGGACTGAAGCAACTGGCGCAAACGCCGAAGATCAAGCCGTTCGTCGAGCCGTTCATCATGCCGGCGGCGCCGGCACGAGCCTCCAGACCGGAGGTAAAAGCCGGCGCCGTGTCGCGGCTGGACCGCTCGTCGCCGGCATCGCTGTTTGGCGGGCTGTTTTCATCCGGGATCGGGCTGGTCGCGCTGCTGTTGATTTACGCGGCGAACATTTACGCGGGCTATGAAATCGCCCTGTTCCGCGCACGGCCGCTGGCGGTGGTGATGGGCGCGTCGGCGGTGCTGCCCTTTGCGGGGCCGGTTATTTTTCTGTCGCTGCCCGGATTGCGCGAGGCGGACGCGCCGGCGGTGGAGGAAACACCCGCCGAAACGCCCGCCGAAGGCGCGCCGGTGGAAAACGCGCCGCACCGGTTTGTGGTGCCGGGCGTGAAGCCGGAGGAGGAGATTCACATTGCGGCGGGTTCGTGGGAGGCCGGGGCGCCTCCAGCGCCGCCCAACCAGCCGGAGACGGAGATTTTCCAGCGCGGACAGTTCATGTTTAACCGCCGGTTTTTTGAGACGAAGTTTTCCGGATTTTTCGGCATCGTCCGCCGGGAGGCGGACAAGGACAAAATTTTGCAGGTGAAAACGCCGCACGCGCTGTTTGTGGCCGAGCGCATCACGCGCATCGCGGCCAACGAAGTGCATTTCGAGGTGTTACGGGGCGATGTGCGGCAGGAGGTGATGGTGCCGTTCGCCGAAATCCAGGAAGTTCAACTCAAACACAGGCACGCGTGAAGTATCGAACCATTCTCATGTTTGGCGCGCCCGGCTCCGGCAAGGGCACGCATGGCCGCGCGCTCGGCGGGATTCCCGGCTTTTTTCACTGCGCCTGCGGCGATGTCTTCCGCAGCCTCCGCCCCGAAATGCCGCTCGGCAAAGTTTTTCTGGAATACTCCAGCCGCGGCGAGCTGGTGCCGGACGAACCCACCATCGAGCTGTGGCGGCAGTGCATTCACAACAGCACGCAGACGGGGCGGTTTCATCCCGATGCCGACACGCTGGTGCTGGACGGCATCCCGCGCAACGTGGCCCAGGCGAAAATTATGAGCGACGCGCTCAACGTCATCGCCGTCTTTTATCTCACGTCCAAAAAGAAGGAAAATCTCGTCCGCCGGATGCAACGCCGCGCGCTCAAGGACAACCGCCTTGACGATGCGAACCTCGACGTCATCCGCCAGCGCCTCAAGACTTACGAGAAGGAAACCAAACCGGTGCTCGATTTTTACGGCAACAAACTGGTCCACCGCATCAACACCGACGGCCCGCCGGTCAAGACGTTCTCCGACATTCTCAAGCAGGTCGTGAAGCTCTAAAATGATTTTGGCGTTTGTCCTTTGCGCCGTTGCCTCTTCGCGCCTTTGCGATAAAATCCGCTGATGACCGCGTTGCGAATCGTCTTCATGGGCACGGCGGAATTGTCCTGCGCCAGCCTCACATCGCTGGCGCGCGACGAAAGATTTTCCGTCGCCGCCGTGGTCACGCAGCCGGACAAACCGAAAGGCCGCGACTTGAGGTTGCAGCCGTCGCCGGTCAAATCCCTCGCGCTCAAACTTGACCTGCCCGTGCTCCAGCCGGCGCGCGCCTGTGACGAAAATTTCATCGGCGAGCTGCGCGCGTTGCAGCCGGATTTAATTGTCGTCGCCGCCTACGGACATATCTTGCCGCCGGCCATTTTGGAATTACCGCGCCACGGCTGCCTGAACGTCCACACGTCGCTGCTGCCGAAATATCGCGGCGCGGCGCCGATTCAGTGGGCGATTGCCAGTGGCGAAACCGAAACCGGCGTCACCATCATGCAAATGGACGCCGGCCTGGACACCGGCCCGATTGTTTCGCAGCGACGCACACCGGTTTTGGCCGCGGACGATTCCGCGACGCTTCACGACCGGCTGGCGGGACTCGGCGCGGAACTGCTTGCGGAAACCATTCCTGATTTTGTCGCTGGAAAAATCCGGTCGACGCCGCAGCCCGCCACCGGAGCCAGCCATGCGCCCAAAATCAAAAAAGAAGACGGCCACATTGACTGGAACCAGCCGGCGGGAAAAATCTGGAACCGGCTGCGCGCCTTCACGCCGTGGCCGGGCGCGTTCACATTTGCGGCCGGCGAACCCAAACCGTGGTTGTTGAAAATCTGGAGGGCGGAAACAATCGAAAAATCCGGCGACGCAGCTTGCCGGGCCGAAGCTTCAGAGCGAAGGCCGGGGGAGATTGTGTCGGCGGACAAAACCGGAATCGTTGTTGCTTGCGGCCAGAATTCTCTGCGGATTCTGGAATTGCAGCGCGAGGGCGGACGGCGCATAAACGCGGCGGAATTTCTGGCGGGCCATCAGTTGAAAGCCGGCGCAAAGTTTGTGTAGCGTTGGCGCTGTCCGCAAAAAGACCGGACGCGGGTCGGAAGCTACAACTTTACCGCATCGCGCAACCCAGCCGCATACGCTTCAAACACGCGGCGCATTTCATCGCGCACCTGACGGAAGCATTGCAAAATTTCCTCTTCGCTGCCAGCGGCCTTGGCCGGATCAATGAACGGCCAGTGATGGCGGTTCACCTGGCCGGGAAAAATCGGGCAGCCCTGGTCCAGATTGCCGCAAACGGTGATGACGGTGTTCACCGGCTGGTCCAGAAATTCCATCAGATGTTTCGAGCGATGGCCGGAAATGTCTATGCCGACTTCGGCCATGACTTTGATCGCGAGCGGATGAACCTGGCCGGCCGGATTTGATCCGGCGCTGTGGACGTTCACGAGTTCGCCCGCCGCCGCCCGCAGAAAACCTTCGGCGATGTGGCTGCGACAGGAATTGCCGGTGCAGAGAATCAGAATGGTGGGTTTCATAATTTATCGGGAAACATCGAACAACCAACATCCAACGCTCAACATCCAGAGAACGCGTGTTTCCAACATTGGGTGTTGGATGTTTCATGCAGTTAATTCATGGCGGTTATACCAGCCGCGCGACTGGTTGCAGATTTTGCAGACGGACAGCATCACCGGCACCTCCACGAGCACGCCGACGACGGTGGCGAGCGCCGCGCCTGATCCGGGGCCGAACAGCGTGATGGCCACGGCCACGGCCAGCTCAAAGAAATTGCTCGCGCCGATGAGCGCGCCGGGCGACGCGACGTTGTGCGGCACCTTGAACCGGCGCATCAACAAATAGGCGAGCGTGGAATTGAAATAAACCTGGATGACAATCGGCACGGCCAGCAACAGCACGGCCAGCCAGCGAGCGGTCAAATTCTCCGCCTGAAACGCGAAGATGAGAACCAGCGTCAGCAGCAGCGCGAAAATGGTTATGGGATGAAACTTCGACAGGAAATTTTTCTCGAACCATTCTTTGCCGCGCGATTTCAACAGCGCGGTTCGTGTCAGCCAGCCCGCCGCCAGCGGAATGACGATGAACACCACGACGCTGGTGACGAGCACTTTTGACGGCACGACGACGTTCGCCACGCCGCACAAAAACATCACGATGGGCGCGAAGGCAACGAGCATGATCAGGTCGTTCACCGCCACCTGCACCAGCGTATAGACTGGATCGCCATCGGTCAGATACGACCACACAAACACCATCGCCGTGCAGGGTGCGGCGGCGAGAATGATGAGGCCGGCAGTGTATTCCTTCGCGAGTTCCGGCGAAATCCACGCGCTGAAAATATGCTGCATGAACAGCCAGGCCAGCAACGCCATGCTGAATGGTTTCACCAGCCAGTTGACGAACAACGTGACCGCAAGTCCCTTGGGCTTGCGCGCGATGACGCCAAGCGCGTTGAAATCCACCTTGAGCATCATCGGATAAATCATCAGCCAGATGAGCACCGCGATGGGCGCGTTAACGTGCGAGCCTTGGACAAATTCCAGCTTGCTCAACGACGACGTGAGTTGCGGCGCAAATTTACCGAACGCGACGCCGACAATCATACAAAGAAAAACCCAAAGCGTGAGATAACGCTCAAAAAAAGCCAGGCGTTTGGGCGCGGCATTTGAGGTGTTGTCCATGAATCAAAATTCAGCGGCACTGGCGGCGACAGATGATGGCGGGGTCGGTCTTCAAAATCTGTTTGAGTTTTTTTGCGTCAGCGGCGGCTTCGGCCGTCTTGGCGAGCGATTGGTGAACCCACGCCAGCGCCTCGCGCACGGTGACGGGCGCGGATTTGTCGGGCAGCCGGTAATAAACCCAGCGTTCCGACTTGCGCGACAAAATCAAGCTGGCGCGATGCAAAATGGATAGGTGCTTGGAAACGGTGGACGGCGCGAAGCCGAACAGCTCCGTGATCTGGCAGACGCAGAGTTCGCCGCGCCGGAGCGCCAGGAGAATCCGCACCCGGTTCGGGTCGGACAGCGCCTTGGTGATGGCCATGAAGTCGCGCATTTATTTATATTTCGTCAAATGACGAAATGATTATCGCCCCGCCTCCGCCGGGGCGCAAGCGGAATTTCCGGGCGAGGCCGGCGCTTTACGCGCTGGCCGCCGGGACTTTCGCGCCGGCGTGGCGGATGTCCTGCGCTTCGTAGAGGAAAACAACTTCCTCGGCCACGTTTTTGGCGTGGTCGGCGATGCGTTCGAGGCTTTTGCAGGCAACCATCCAGTTCAGGCAGCGTCCGATGGTGTCGGGATGGGCCACCATGTGTTGCGCAAGGATTTCGTGGATTTGTTTGTTGAGCGCGTCCACCTCCTTGTCGCGCGGGATGATGGCGCGGGCGCTGACGGGATCCTTGTTCACAAAGGAGTCGAGCGAGGACTTGAGCATGGCCAGCGCCATGCCGGCCATGCGCGGCAAATCAATGGCGATTTTCACCGGCGGTTCCTGCGCCAGGTCGCGGGCGCGCTTGGCGATTTTCGAGGCCTCGTCGCCGACGCGCTCGAGGTTCTGGGAAATTTTCATCGCCACGGTGACGAGGCGCAGGTTGGTGGCCAGCGGCGCCTTGGTGAGCAGTTGAATGACGAGGTCGTCAATCTCCACCTCGAACTGGTCAATGACCCGGTCGTTTTCCTTCACCCGCAGGGCCAGATCATGGTCGCGCTGGACGAGCGCCTGCAAGGACTGATTGACGGCGGTCTCGGCGTGGCTGCCCATGAGCAGCAATTTCTGCCGCAGCGCGTCCAATCCCATTTCAAAATAATTTTCCATAAACTAATTGCAATGATAACTCAACCAAAGCGGCCTGTCACATAATCTTCCGTGCGTTTCTGCGCCGGGCTGGTGAAAATTTTTGCCGTCGGGCCGAACTCGACGAGTTCGCCCAGGTAAAAGAACGCGGTGAAATCCGACGCGCGCGCGGCCTGCTGCATATTGTGGGTCACGATCACAATCGTGTAATCCTTTTTCAGCGAAACGATCAAGTCCTCGATCTTCGCCGTCGCCAAAGGGTCGAGCGCGGAGGCCGGCTCGTCCATGAGCAGGACTTCCGGCTGCACCGCCAGCGCGCGCGCGATGCAAAGCCGCTGCTGCTGGCCGCCGGACAAACTGATGGCGGGCGCGTTGAGGCGGTCCTTCACCTCGTCCCACAGCGCGGCCATGCGCAGCGACTGCTCGGTGCGTTCGGCGAGAATTTTCCGTTCGCGCACGCCATTCAACCGCAGGCCGACGGTGACGTTTTCGACGATGGACATGGTCGGAAACGGATTGGATTTCTGGAACACCATGCCGACACGGCGGCGGACCGTGACCGATTCGACGGTGCGCGAGTAAATGTCGTCGCCAAACAAATGAATTTCACCTTCCATCCGGGCTTCCGGGTTCAGTTCGTGCATCCGGTTGAGCGCGCGAAGAAAAGTGGATTTGCCGCAGCCGCTCGGCCCGATGATGGCGGTGACGGCGTGCCGGGTGATGTCGAGCGAAACATTTTTGACGGCGGCGCTCTTGCCGAAAAAGACGGAAAGATGGCGCACGGTCAGGGCGGGGGAGTTCGCGGATCTTGCATCCGGCGCCGCATTCGGCATTTGATTGGGGGAGTCGGGCATTGGCGTTTCAAATTTTGGGTTGGAAGCGGTCGCGCGTGAGGAAGCGGACCGTGATGTTGATTGACAACACGAGCAGGAGCAGCACGAGCGCGCCGGCCCACGCCTGCCGGTGCCAGTCGTCGTAAGGCGAAATGGCGTAGGCGAAAATCTGCAGCGGCATGGCGGCGATGGGTTCGGTCAGGCTGTGCGTCCAATTCTGATTGCCCAAAGCCGTGAACAGCAGCGGCGCGGTTTCACCGGCCACGCGCGCGAGCGCGAGCATCACGCCCGTGACGATGCCTTTGAGCGCGGTGCGGATGACGATTTGCACGATGGTTTTCCATTTGGCGATGCCCAGGGCGAGCGCGGCTTCGCGGTAGCCGCCGGGCACGAGCTGCAAAACCTCCTCGGTCGTGCGCATCACGAGCGGGATCATCATCAGTCCCAGCACCACGCCGCCGGCCAGCGCGGAGAATCCGGAAACCGAATTGTGCCATTTTATGATGGTCGCGATAAAGATGCCCCACAGGCCGCTTGGCGAAATGCTGTCGGCCAAGAGCGTGTTGTCATTTCCCTGATGATACCAGATCATGACGTCAGTCCCCTGGTTCAACGAATCGAGCCGGCCCTTCCCGTTCAGCTGCAACCTGGTATTCGCATCCGCTTTGAATTCCTGGGTGTCGCCCGCCGGACTCTGCACGGTGACGAGGTGTTCCGCCGCGTCCACGGATTTGACCGTTCCGCGAAACGGCGCTGTCAAAGGCACAACCAACAGCGCCCAGACGACGATGCCCCAGGTGATGGACGGCACGCCGTTCAAAATGTCCGCCGCGAAACGGATCCACCAGTTCAATTTGGTGCCGCCGTATTCGGAAAGAAAAACGCCGCCGAGGACGCCGACGGGCACGCCGATCAAGGCCGCCTGCGCGAGCAAGACAAAGGTTCCGACGATGGCATTGGCCATGCCGCCGCCGGATTCGCCGACCGGCTTTTGCAATTGCGTGAAGAACGCCCAATTGATCGAAGTGAAACCCTCCTTGATCAAATGATAAAACACCAGAACGAGCGGCACGACGACCAGAATGGCGCACACAAACGCGAGCGTTTGCATGAACGCGTTCTTGAATTTGCGCCAGTTGTGGTTCGGGGCGGTCATCAATAAATGAGGTGATGGATGGATGGATGGATGGATAAATGGTTAAATGGATTGTTGCGGCCAAAAATCCAACAATCTAATAATCGAGCAATCCAATTGTTCATTTTCAGTGTTGTGGTTTGACGCTTGGGCCGGCGAATGTTTTCAAAAGCAATTGGGCCAAAATGTTGACGAGCACGGTCACGCCGAGCAGGACAAGACCGATTTCAAACAGCGCGCTCGGATACAAATTGCCGGTGGCCTCGTTGAATTCATTCGCGATGACGCTGGCCAGCGTGGCTGCCGGTGCGAACAGCGATGGAACGATTTGCGGAATGTTGCCAATCACCATCGTGACGGCCATTGTTTCGCCGAGCGCGCGGCCCAGTCCCAGGATGACCGCGCCGAACAATCCCTTTTTTGCGTAGCTTAAAACCGCGATGCGTGTGACCTCCCAGCGCGTCGCGCCCAGCGCGTAGGCGGCCTCGCGTTGCAGGCCGGGGACGGAACGCAGGATTTCACGCGAGACCGACGTGATGATGGGCACGATCATGATGGCAAGGATGATGCCGGCGGCCAGCATGCAGGGTCCGTTGTTTGGCCCCTGGAAAAGCGGCAGAAAACCAACGGTGCCTCTCAACGCCGGAACCAGATGATTGTGCAGCCACGGAACCATCACAAAAATTCCCCACAAGCCGAGAATCACGCTCGGCACGGCGGCGAGCAATTCAATGAACACGATGAGGGGCTGGCGCAGCCACAGCGGCGCCAGTTCGGTGAGATAAACGGCGGTGGCGATGCTGATGGGCACGGCGATGACGAGCGCGATGAGCGAAGAAACGAGCGTGCCGTAAATGAAAGGCAGCGCGCCGTATTTGTCGTTGACGGGATCCCAGTCGCTGGTGACCAGGAAATGCCAGCCAAACTTTTGCATCGCCAGCCGCGAGCCGTGGCACAGTTCGCAGCCGATGAGCACGATGAGCGCAAACACGGTCAGCGCCATGGCCAGCGTCAGCCATTTGAAGGCGCTGTCGCCGAAATGCCGCCCGGCGCGTTTCACGCCCGGTGATTTTTTGCTGGTTGCCGCTTCGCTCACAATTTTACCTCGTTCCTGAAATCAAACGGACGAAGAGCGGGAGGAATTGCGCTCTTCGTCCAGCCCACGCCCATAAATTACCGGGCGGCGGAATGAAGTCATCACTTAATTGTGTCGAGCAGCTTCAATTCGCGTTGCTGGACCTCGTCCGGCAACGGAGCATAATCAAGCGTGGGCGAGAGTTTTTGTCCCTCCGTGACCGCCCATTTCAAAAACGCGACGAGTTTCTGGCCGCCCTCCGCCTTTTTTTGGTGCTGATAAACGAGCACCCAGCTCGCGCCGGAAATCGGGTAAGCCTTGTCGCCGGGCGCGTTGACCATCGAGAAGCGGAAATCGTCGGGGATTTTCGCCGTGGCCAGTGCGGCGCTGACGGAATCGGGCGCGGGCGGGATGAAATTGCCGGAGGAATTTTTCATGTCGGCGTAGGACATTTTATTCTGGTCCGCGTAGGCCAGTTCGGCATAACCAATCGCTCCGGAAAGCTGTTTGACCTGCCCGGCCACGCCCTCGCTGCCCTTGGCGGCAAGCCCGATGCCCGCCGGCCAATTCACTTGGGTGCCGGTCTTGACCGAATCCGCCCACGCGGGATTCACGCTGCTCAAGTAATCCGTGAAAATGAAGGTCGTGCCGCTGCCGTCGGCGCGATGCACGGGCACGATGGCCAGATCGGGAAGGCTCACGCCCGGATTCAGCGCGGCAATTTTCGGGTCGTTCCATTTGGTGATGTTGCCGAGATAAATGTTGGCAAGCGTTTCGCCGTCCAGTTTCAATTTTGGTTTGTCCGGCAGGTTGTAGATGATTGCCACACCGCCGGCAACAATCGGGATGTGCAGGATTTTTCCCGGCGCCGCCGCCATGGCATCATCCTTCATCGGCGCATCGGATGCGCCAAAGTCCACCGTCTGGCTCGTCAGATTTTTTATCCCGCCACCCGAGCCGATGGATTGATAATTAAACTGCACCTCGGGATCCACTTTTTTGTAAGCCTCAAACCATTTGGTGAAGACCGGATAATCAAACGTCGAACCCGCGCCGGTGACGTTGATGGTTGCGGCATTCGTTTGCGCGGCGAGCAACGCGACACTGCCGGCGGCCGCAATGTGGCGTTTCGCATTTAGAAGGAGTAAGGCAACAACCGCGGCCGCCAAGCCGCCAACGCCGACGAGTGACAGAAATAATTTTTTCATTTTCAATGGAAGTTAATCAGTTTTTCGTTTTTTAACACGTTACGTTCCGGTTAAAACCTCCACATCCAGCCGGCCATCGCCTGAATGGCATCGGTTAATGTGTCTGAACGGTGATAGCTAATCAGGTCATTTGATTCTGGATTTTTTCTTGGTTGCCGGCTCAAGCGCGGCGACACTTTGAAACAGCGACGTTACAAACGCGCGGCGGAATTGTTACAGTTCGGTGACAAAAATTCAGTCCTTGCTTGCGCATCCGGCCAAAACAGGTAAAAGATTCGCAAAATCGGTGCAGACAGCGCACCCGTGTCGCGGCAATGTCATCGGCAATCAACGGCAACTTATGTTTTCACTCCAACGACTTCTCGGCAAAGAGGACTTGTTCTTCGGCCTGCTCGAAGCCAGCGCGCTCGAAGCCCACAAAAGCGTCCAATCGCTCGTCAAATTGAGCCAGTCGCTCGACCAGCCGGTCGAGCTGGAGGTCTTTGCCGCCGCCCGCCGCAAGGACAAGGAGATCACCTCGCAAATCCGCAACGCCGTCTATACCACCTTTGTCACCGCGCTCGAACGCGAGGACATCGAGGCTTTGTCGCTCGTGCTGTATCGCATCCCCAAGACCGTCGAGAAATTCGGCGAACGCATCCTGCTCGCGCCGCAGCTCGTCCGCGGCGTGGATTTTTCCAAGCAAATCGGCCTGCTCGAACAGGCCACCGAATGCGTGGTCAACCTGGTCAAATGCCTCCGCGCCGGCATCAACCTCGACGAGGTGAAAAAATGGAACGACCGCCTCCAGCAGGTCGAAGGCGACGCTGACAAGGCCATCATGGAACTTTACCGCGACCTGTTCAGTGGCCGCCACGACGCGCTGAAGGTCATCGTCTTGAAGGACCTTTACGAGCTGCTCGAAAAGATCATTGACCGCTGCCGCGACGTCGGCAACGTCATCTCCCAAATCGTCCTGAAAAATTC
>Ga0181529_10007704_pt1 | contig 10672 bp, 10 predicted proteins | sample PEATcosm2014_Bin_36_FD_119763 | JGI IMG/M metagenome (GOLD analysis project Ga0181529, IMG submission 119763) | Peatland microbial communities from MTU Mesocosm Facility, Houghton, MI, USA - PEATcosm2014_Bin10_30_metaG | ecosystem: Environmental > Terrestrial > Soil > Wetlands > Peat | place... | reverse complement strand
GCTCATCGACCAGAGGGACTTGCGCAGCCTGTCGGCCACGACCAAATTCGACTTCCTATGCAACGCGAATCTGTTGACGAGCATGACCTCCTCGAGGCCGCCGATGTGGTCGGCATGTGTATGCGTAATAAGAAAATTATTGATGTTCGTGATGGGCAGGCCGAGCAGGGAGAAGGCCTCGGAGGCCCTTGTCCCGCAATCGATGAGGAGATGGTCGCCGCCTTTCACGACGAGGAGATTGTTCTGGAAGAATCTCTTGGAGAAGGCGCTGCCCACGCCGATGAACGTAAGATCGAGGGCCCCGGCATTGGAGAGGGCGGGAGCCTGGTGGCCCTCCGCTGGCGCGGCGGACTCGGTGTTGTTTCCAGCATTCGATGCGCGCATCCATATCAGTATATCACGCCTTGACTGAATCGTACAAAGCCCGGACCGGCGGCGGCTTGGCAGGCCGAGGAATCCAGTGCTAGAGTACAGGCGGAGGCGGTTCCTTCCGATCTCCGGGGTCAAGGAGACCATGGTGTCTACCCGCAAGCGAGACGAAAAAACGGAAAGAGCCAGGTCGTCCGAGCGCCCAGCCGGCTCCGATGGCTCAGCCGGCTCCGATAGCTCGATCAAGGCCTTCCTGTCCCGAGTCGACAGGTCCGGACGCCAGAAGGTCACGATCATGCTGGTGCCGCACACACATAGAAAGGTGCGCAGCCTGCAGCTGAGCTACTACGCCCTCGGCGCTCTCGCGCTCGCGGCCTGTCTCGCGGTCCTCGCCTTCGCGTTCTCCGCGGCGCGGTTCTCGGCCGCCGCCAACAAGCTTCAGTCCAGATCCAGCGATCTCGTCTCCACGCAGGCCAAGCTCGAGGCCGTCCGCGACCAGTCCGGCAGACTCCTCACCTCGGTCAAGCGTTTCCAGAGCGCGCTCGACGGCACCTTGGCCAGCGCGGGCGCGGATCCCGCCGACCCGCCCGCCCAGACCGCCCAATCCAAGACCGCCGACCTCGCGTCAGGGGCATCCGACCCGCCCTCGACGAGCGAGTCCGCCGCGATCGGCCGCGCGGCCGACGCGCTCGAGGGCTCGGTCGACGACCTTCGGAGGCTTGGGACACTTCTCCAAAACCAGGACGCGGTGCTCACGGACGTACCGACCATCTGGCCCGTCAAGGGCGCGAGTCATATCGCGATGTACTATGGCCGCGGCGAGGACCCCTTCACCGGCGAGTGGAAGATCAACGACGGAGTCGACATCGCCACGCTGAGGGCCGGCGCCCCCGTCCTCTCCGCCGCTGACGGCAAGGTCGAGTCGACCGGCTACGATTCCATCCTGGGCAACTTCATCACGGTCCGGCATGGCCACGGCTTCCTCACGAAGTACTCCCACTTGATGGAAGTCCGCGCCTCCAAGGGGCAGAAAGTCAAGCAAGGGCAGGTCATAGGCCTCCTGGGCAACACCGGCCTTTCGACTGGCCCCTGTCTCCTGTACGAAGTTCACGTCGGCACGAGCGCGATAGATCCGCTCGAGTTCCTCAACGTGCGCGCCGCCACCGTAGCGGTCGAGTAGCGGGAGAGGGGGCGGAGCGGCGATGCCGGACCAACGCGACTCTCTCGTAAACTCAATTATCGGAGCGGGATCCTCGGTCGCCGGCGACCTCGACGTCGACGGAATCCTGCGCATCGACGGCGACCTGCGGGGCAGCCTCCGGGCCACCGGGAAGGTCATCGTTGGGGCCGCCGGCAGGGTGGACGCGCCAGTCCGAGCCAAGTCGGCGATCATCGGCGGCAGGGTCAAGGGCGACGTCTATGTCTCGGAGCGGCTGCGCATACTCTCCGGAGGCGTCGTAATCGGCAACATCTTTGCGCCCTACCTCGAGGCCGAGGAGGGGACGCTCGTCCACGGCGATATCGCCGTGACGGGCCGCCTCGAGGGAGCCGAGGCCGAGCTGGAGGATTTCGTTCGCTCCCACGGCGACGCGAGCCGTTTCGTCGGCCCCTTCCGCCGCGCCGACTCGCGCTCGGCCGGATCCGAGAGCGAGGGCTCGCTTTGGGCCGCTCCCACTGCCCCCGGCGCCGAGGCGCCGATCCCTGGAGCCGGCTGACCGCGATGGCGGGCATCGACTTCCCCGAGGGCATTTCTCCGCTTGGACCCTCCTACGTCCCGAGGCGCAAGGAGGACAAGAAAAAGACCGGCAAGGGCGCGCTTCTCTTCCGGTCCATCCTCGGGAAGGCGGTCGACGAGGCCCACGAGGGCGAGGCGTCCTCCCGCGTTTCGGCGTCAGAGCCCTCGCCTGCCGATCTCGAGGGGCTCCTCGACTCGGTGCACGAGGCGGGGGACAGGCTGAAGGAGAATCCGGGAGTCGAGCTCGTCCAGGCATACAAGAAGGCGGTGCGCGACTTCGTCCACTTCGTGGTCGAGCGCTCCTTCGCCGTCGAGCAGAAGACCTCGGGCCGCAACATCCTCAAGCGCAACGTCTACTTCCGCGTCTCGGTGATCGACGGGGCGCTGGAAAAGCTGGCCGCGGAAATTTTGCGCAACCAGCGCGACAATCTCGAGATACTTCGCCGGGTCGACGAGATCAATGGTATGCTCGTCGACCTCATGAGCTAGGAGCTGATTCAATGAGCGATTTTCGCGACGAGCATACGAACCAGGCCGAGGAAGAGCTCGGCCACCTGGAGGACCCGAAGGAGGCCGAGCCGGACAAGCGCCGCTCCAAGGCGGCCGACCCGAGGGAGCTTCCCAGGCCCCTGTATCGCATAAAGGCGTCCCACTCGAACGAGACCTTCTACGCCTACTTCCCCCCGCCTAAGGCCCAATCGGGCGCCCAAGCCGCCGCGCAGGCGAGCGACCCGGCCTCGACCGAGGGCCCGTCACCGGAGGAGCTCGAGACGGGCGGCGAGGATTACTCGCTAGGACTCGCAGCCGAAGAGGCGGACGAGGCCCCCGAGGCCGCGCCCGCCGTCTCGGAGGCGGATACGCAAGCCGTGGATCCCGAGGAGAACGCCGCGAGCCTGGCCGCCCAGGTCTACATCGCCCCGAGGACCATGGTCGTCGTGCCCACGCGCTACGGCCGCGACGTGTGCGAGCTCCAGGGCATCGTGCAGGACCCGGGGCCGATCGGGAAGGACGACGTCATAGCCATCGAGCGCATCGCTACGGATGATGACCTGCGCAAGGTCGAGGCCAACCGCGAGCGCGAGAAGAAGGCCTTCGAGACCTGCAAACAGAAAATAGCGGTGCGCAACCTCCCCATGAAGCTGGTCTCGGCCCACTATCTTCTGGAGGAGCCAAAGGTCCTCTTCTACTTCTCCGCCGAGTCGAGGGTTGACTTCCGCGAGCTCGTGAAAGACCTCGTCTCAGTCTTCAAGATCCGCATCGAGCTGAGACAGATAGGCGTGCGCGACGAGGCCCGCGTGACCGGAGGATGCGGAGTCTGCGGCCGGGTCCTCTGCTGCCACGGCGTCACCGACAAGCTCGTGCCCGTCTCCATCAAGATGGCCAAGGACCAGAACCTCTCGCTCAACTCGATGAAGATCTCCGGTCCCTGCGGCCGGCTCCTCTGTTGTCTGGCCTACGAATTCGGCTTCTACCGCGAGGCCAGGCGCGAGATGCCCTCCGAGGGCGCGCGCTTCCAGTACGAGGGGGTACTCTTCCGCGTCATCGAGGTCAACGCGCTCTCGGGCTCCGTCAAGATCGCGGGCGAGGACGGGAGAATCCTGGACATGCCCGCCACGCGCTTCGCGAACTCGGAAGGACGCTGGCGGGTAAAGGACGAGGAGAAGGCCCAGTGAGATTCCGAGAGATAGGCCCTGGGTCCTAGGGCGAGGAGGCCCCCGCCAGCCCTTGGAGAAGAAGCCCTATTTCAGGGCGACCAGCTCGATCTCGAAGGCGAGCCAGGAGTCGGGAGGAATAGGCCCCCCCGGCGTGCCCTGGGGGCCGTAGGCGAGCTCCGGCGGGATGACGACCAGCCGCTTCTCGCCCTTCTTCATCGAGAGGACTACCTTGTCCCAACCTGCGATGCCTCCGCCTACTCCGACCTGGAAATCCAGGGGCCCGCCTCGCAGCTCGGATTGGTCGAAGACCTGGCCATTGAGCAGCATGCCCTTATACGTCACCGAGACAGTCTGCCCCTTGGTGGGGCTGACGCCGGCGCCGGGCTTAAGGACTTTCTGGAAGATCCCGTCAGCGTCGGCGACCAAATCCGGCCACTTCTGCTTGATCGTCGCGATATCGGACGCGCGTTTGTCGTCGGCGGCCTTCTTGACCGCCGCGGCGAGAGGCGCGAGCCGCCCGTCGTAGGCCGCCTGGTCGGCCTTGAAGGCGAGCGCGTCGGAGCCGTTGCGAAGGACCTCGACCTTGACCAGCTTGTCGCCCTTGGCGATCCTCTTGACCACGTCCATGCCCTCGACGACCTTACCGAAGATGGTGTAGCCGCCATTCAGGCCTGGCACGGGCCTCATCGTTATGAAGAACTGGGAGCCGTTGGTGTTCGGTCCCGCGTTGGCCATGCCGACCACGCCTTCTGAGTCGTACTTGAGATCATTCGCGATCTCGTTGGGAAACTCGTAGCCGGGACTTCCGGTGCCGTCGCCCTTGGGGTCCCCCGTTTGAACGATGAAGCCGGGCTCGACCCTATGGAAGATCAGGCCGTCGAAATAGCGCTTGCCCTTGAACGCGTCCATCGTGCCCTCGGCGAGGCCGACAAAGTTGCCGACGGTCAGGGGCGCCCTCTGGTACTCGAGCTCGATCATGATATCGCCCTTGTCGGTATTCAAGCGGGCATAGAGCCCGTCGGGGAGGCCGGCCGCCCCGGCCCTGTTGCATGAGAAGAGACAGGCCGAGAGCAGGCAGGCAGAGACGGCGCCCTTGAGGCGAATCTGAAGCATGATTCCTCCGGAACTGGAATATTCCGCAGGGTAGACTGGATCGGTACGGAGAGGCAATGAGGAGGGAACGCCTCTGGCCCCTCGGACCGCATCGGCGCTAGACTCGTACCATGGAGCAGTCTTTTCTGTCGGCGACTATTCTCCTCATCGTGATCACCGACCCCTTGGGCAACATCCCGCTGTTCATTTCGAACATGCGCAAGGTGGGCAAGGGGCGCCGCTTGGCGGTCATAGTGCGGGAGTGCGCGGTGGCCTTCGCCGTGCTGCTTTTCATGATGCTGTTTGGCCGGCAATTCATCTCCCTGCTCGGCCTGAGCGAGGAGACGCTCAAGATAGCCGGCGGAGTAATCCTCTTTCTCATCGCTATCAACATGATCTTCCCGGGCTCGGGCATGGGCGTAGGCAAGGAGGCCATAGCGGGAGAGCCCTTCATCGTGCCCATAGCCGTGCCGCTGATCTCAGGACCTTCGGCCATGGTGACCGCCATGCTCATTGCCGCGTCGAACCCCGCCCGAATGCTCGAGTGGATCGCGGCGCTCGCGATCACCATCTCGGTGACCTTCCTCGTGTTCCTCGCCTCCGACAAGCTCGAGGAAATCCTCGGCGAGCAGGCCATCAGCGCCATCGAGAAGCTGATGGGACTCGTCCTCACCGCCATATCGATCGAGATGCTGCTGAGCGGATTCGCGGCCTACATCAAGCAGCTGTAGCGAAATGAGAGGGCCCCAAGGCCTGACAGGCCCTTAGCCAGTAAACCAAAGATCGCAAGCCGTATTTTGAGTATATTAGTAATGTTTACAATTTATCATTATTTTTAATTTGACAAATCCTCTTCCATGAGATAATAAATAAACTCTCTCTCATAGCGATGAGGAGACAATAATGAGTAATAACAATAAAGTAGTGGCGCTTCCGGCTAAGATGCTTTGCGGGTCGCTCGCGGCGCTCGCGCTCTTGCTCTGCGCCGCCTGCCCCAACAACAACCAACCGACATCCGCGCCCTCGGTTCCAAAAAATCTTGCGGTGGAGGGCTGTACCGCCACCACCATCACGCTCAATTGGTCCGCGGCCTCGAACGCTGAAAGCTACCAACTATTCCGCGATACGAGCTCGACAGGCGGCTTCGCGGCCAAGGTCTTCGACGCGGCAGGTACGAGCTACACCGACACGGGCCTGACGACCGGCTCGATCTACTACTACAAGGTCCAGGCCACCAACTCGGCCGGCTCCAGCGCGCTCTCGTCCGCGGTCTCGGGGACTCCTCTCGCGGTTCCGGCCACGCCTACCGGTCTCGCCGTCGCGGTCGTTTCCTCAACCAGCCTGTCTCTCGCGTGGAACGTCTCCGCGAGCGCCGCGACCTACCAGGTGTTCCGACACGAGCTCGACGGGTTCGTTCGCCATTAAAGTCTACGACGGTACGGCTACAAGCTATACTAACACCGGCCTGACGACTGGCACCACTTATTACTACGAAGTGCAGGCCACCGACGCGGCCGGCTCCAGCGCCCTCTCGTCCGCGGTCTCGGGTATTCCGAACGCCATACCGGCCAAACCCACGGGCCTAGCTGTCTCGATCGACTCCCCTACGAGCCTCTCGATCACCTGGAACGCCTCCTCAGGCGCCTCGAGCTACCAGCTCTTCCGGGACTCGAGCTCGACGGGTTCGTTCACCACCAAAGTCTACGACGGTTCAGCTACAAGCTATGCTAACACCGGCCTGACGACTGGCACCGCTTATTACTACGAAGTGCAGGCCACCAATTCCGCCGGCTCCAGCGCTCTCTCAAGCGCGGTCTCGGGAACTCCACTCGCGGTCCCGGCCACGCCGACGGGCCTCTCGGTATCCATAGCCTCATCCACGAGCCTCGCAGTCTCCTGGAACGCCTCAGCGAGCGCCGCGACCTACCAGGTATTCCGCGACACGAGCTCGACGGGCTCATTCTCCACCAAAGTGTATGATGGATCGCTCACGAGCTATACGAATACGAGCCTGACCGCTGGCACGACCTACTATTATGAGGTGCAAGCCACCAACTCAGCCGGCTCCAGCGCGCTCTCGACAGCGGTCCTGGGTATTCCGAACGCCATACCGGCCAAACCCACGGGCCTCGCTGTCTCGATCGACTCCCCGACGAGCCTCTCGATCACCTTGTACACGGCCTCAGGAGCCTCGAGCTACCAGCTCTTCCGGGACACCACCGCGTCGGGCTCCTTCCCGACAAAGAACTTCGACGCTTCGGCCACGAGTTATACGGACACGGGTCTAAGCGCCGGCACGACCTACTACTACAAGGTTCAGGCCACCAACTCCGCCGGCTCCAGCGCCCTCTCCTCCGCGGTCGCCGGTATTCCGAATGCCATGCCGGCCACCCCCACGGGCCTCGCTGTCGCGATCGCTACATCGACGAGCCTGTCGATCACCTGGAACTCCTCCGCGAGCGCGGCGACCTACCAGGTATTCCGCGACACGAGCTCGACAGGCTCATACTCCACCAAAGTATATGATGGATCGCTCACGAGCTATACAAACACGGGCCTGACGGCCGGCTCGATCTACTACTACAAGGTCCAGGCCACCAACTCCGCCGGCTCCAGCACCCTCTCCTCCGCGGTCGCCGGTATTCCGAATGCCATACCGGCCAAGCCCACCGGCCTCGCTGTCGTGTCCGCCACGACGACGAGCCTATCGATCACCTGGAACGCCTCCTCGGGCACCTCGAGCTACCAGCTCTTCCGGGACACCAGCTCGACCGGCAGCTTCTCGACCAAGGTCTTCGACGCAGCCGGCACGAGCTATACGGACACGGGCCTGGCCACTGGCGCGACCTACTTCTACAAGCTTCAGGCCACCAACTCCGCCGGCTCCAGCGCGCTCTCCGCCGCGGTCTCGGGTACTACGGAATTGCCGGGAGCCGTCTGGGACAATTTCAACTGGGACGCGGCGCTCTGGCAATGAGGCTCAGCGAAAGCACTCGACCGATGGATTCAAAGAACAAATACATGGAGGGAACCATGAAACGAATTGCTTCAGCGATCCTGGCTGCAGGCTTCGCAATCTTCTGCTCGGCGGCCTGGGGCCAAGTCACGAGCGTGCCGAATACCTTCACCTCCGGCACTCAGGCCAAGGCCGCGGATGTCAACGCGGATTTCGCCGCTCTCGTCAGCGCCCTCCCCGGCGTATCGATGAAAAGCTTCTCTTCGCCGACCATCACCATTCCGGCCGGAACCACGTCCACCAATCTCGGGTCGATGACTATCAATGCGCCCAGCTATGGCTTCGCCCTGGTCACTCTCTGGGGGAACGTAACGACGTCGAAAGGTATCAACATGGGGGTCTCGAACGTCTCCGCCCCTGACGTGTCGCTGGATGGCATTCCGCTGGCTGTATGCGCCAATACCTCGACCTTCAATAATTTCTCCACGCAATGGATATTTACCGTGACGAAGGGCAGCAATACATTCTGGGCGATTACCGAGGGATACGGGGCATCTGCATCTGACGTTTCATACACATGCTACATGTTTGTCCAGTTCTTCCCCAATTCATACTAGGAATTAGGATATAACACCGCTCTCTCCAGACAAAACCCCGGCCCGCGCGGTATGCGCCTCAGGCGGTTCTTGTCGAGGCAAGCTTCCTGATGGCCGCGGCCAGGTCGAGGAGCCCCGGGCGATAGAGGGTCGACCGGTTGCGGCCTCCTGACTTGGAGAGGTATAGCGCCTTGTCGGCGAGGTCGATGAGCTCTTGGGGTCCGAGGCCGCTCTGGCCTTCTACGAGGCAGCAGCCCAGGCTGGCCGTCACCGAGAGGGCCACGCCTTTATAGGGCACGGCCATGGCCTCGATCGCCGCGCGGATCCTTTCGGCCATCTCCAATAGCTTCGTCCTGTCGCACTCGATCGCGAGCACGCAGAACTCCTCGCCGCCGAATCGAGAGGCGACGTCCTCGGACCTGACCGTGGCCTTGAGGGTCAAGGCGAGAGAGTTGAGGACCTCGTCGCCGGCGAGATGCCCGTAGGTGTCGTTGAATATCTTGAAGTGGTCGACGTCGAGCATGATGAGGCCCGCCTTTGCCCCGTGGCGGCTCACGCGCGCGATCTCCTGCTCGAGCCTCTGGGTGAAATAGCCGTGGTTGTAGAGACCGGTCTTGGGGTCGGTGATGGAGCTCTCGTGGTGGAGGCTGTTCTGGATGCCGATCGCGAGGAAGCGCATGAACTTGTCGATATACATGCGCTCGACCTCGGTGTATTCGGTCCCGACGATCTTGCGGCCGAGGACGCCGATCCCGAAGACCCCGCCGATTCCGATCATCGGATAGAGGAGCTCCGCCTCGATGTCCGCGAGCCCCTCGTCGCGGCCCAAGGCCTCCGCGAGGTCGGAGTAGCGGATCGGATAGGGCGACTTGAGGAAATGCTCGCGGGCGTAGGCGTAGCTTTCGGCCGGGAGCCTGTCCTCGTTCGGCTTGAGGTTGGTGTAGCAATATTGCGTGAGGACGTCGCCGCGGGGCGGCTCTATGACTATGGCCAGGTGGGTCGGGATGAACTGCTCGAGGATGCGGCTTATGACGAAGTCCAGCATCGCGTCGATCGTCGTCAAAGTGAACAGCGAGGCCGCGTCGTTGATGAGGGCGTCGAGCACGCGGTTCTCGCTGCGGAGCAGGGCGAGATCGTCGAGCGCGCCGGTCCGCTGGAGCGCGTTGAACTGGGCGAGGTAGGCTGTGTCCAGTTTCTGCTCGGCAGCCATCGGTGAATCCACGCGGCTAGTATACGCGATAGCGGGCGATCGTGCAGGCCGAAAAGAGCCGGCCCGCGGCGGGGCCGGCTCGGGCCCTAGCTCGAAAGCAGCTCGGCCAGAGCCTCGACGGTGAAGCCGAGGTGCCTGGCTACATCGTCGCCGGGGCCGGACTCGCCGAAGCGCTCGATCGAAAGGATGTCCTCGGCCTTGGCGATGCGTTCCCAGCCCTGGGCGACACCGGCCTCGACCGCTACGACGCGGGCGCCCGGAGGCAGGATCGCGTCGCGGATCGGCTTGGGCTGAGAGTAGAAGAGCTCGCGGCTAGGCATCGAGACTACGCGGATCCCCGAGCAAGCCGCTTCGCCTCCGAGCTTCTGGACCGCCGCTAAGGCCATGGAAACCTCCGAGCCCGTAGCCACGACGACGGTCTCCGGGTCGGAGACCGTGCTTTTTACGACATAGGCGCCGAGGGCCATGGACATGGGCCAGTCGGGATCGGCTTTCTCGAGGATCGGGAGGTTTTGGCGGGAGAGTGCCAGGACGGTGGGTCCGTCGGTCCGCTCCATAGCCATGCGCCAGGCGACCGCGGTCTCTTCGGCGTCGGCGGGCCTGAGCACGCGGACGTTGGGGATGGCTCGGAGGCCCGCGAGAGTCTCGATGGGCTGGTGCGTGGGGCCGTCCTCGCCGATGAATATCGAATCGTGGGTGAGGACGTAGACGACGGGCTGCTTCATGAGGGCGGCGAGGCGCAGGGCCGGCCGGAGGTAGTCGGAGAAGACGAGGAAGGTCGCGACGAAGGGCCGCAGGCCGCCGTGCACCGAGATGCCGTTGGCGATCGCGGCCATGCCGAATTCGCGGATGCCGAAGTGGAGGTAGCGCCCGGCGCGGTTCGCGGGATTGTAGACGCCGCCTTCGGGCAAGGACGAGACGTTGGGGCCGGTGAGGTCCGCCGAGCCGCCGACGAGGTTGGGCCAGGCTTTGGACGCGGCGGCCAGCACCTTGCCGGAGGCGTTGCGCGTCGCGATCTTCTCGCCCTTGGCGAAGGCCGGCAGGTCGAGGGGCTTTCGG
>Ga0181529_10007702_pt1 | contig 10673 bp, 10 predicted proteins | sample PEATcosm2014_Bin_36_FD_119763 | JGI IMG/M metagenome (GOLD analysis project Ga0181529, IMG submission 119763) | Peatland microbial communities from MTU Mesocosm Facility, Houghton, MI, USA - PEATcosm2014_Bin10_30_metaG | ecosystem: Environmental > Terrestrial > Soil > Wetlands > Peat | place... | reverse complement strand
TAGGGTGTTTCTGCTTGAACCTGACGATCTTCCCCGCAGCGCGAAGCTTCTCGACTTCCACATACGCGATCAACTTTTCGGCGCCATCTGGAACGATATCGATGAGCTTGAGATCGACCGACAATTCGAACAAGTTCCGGGCAATCATCGTGATTGCTTGAAAATGCTGATGACTGTTGAGCTTCGAGAGCGACATGGTATGTGCCGCGGTGCGCCAATAGATCAATATGAAACATTTCTCCCGATCTTTTGGAGCGATGATGCCACGCACGACGTTGCGAATCTCCAACTCGTCGAATTGCATCATGCTAGTCAGGCCGGCGAAGATTCGCGGCGCGGTGTCATCAGGCGGGGGTGAAGTTGGTGGAATCTGAGTTGTCGTATTCATAAGGCGGTAGCCCTCAAAGGTGGTAAAGCAAGCTGTGTGTCACCGATTCGTACATCTCTTTGTATTCCTCGAATTGCTCACGCGTGAAGGTCCGCGGGTTGAATCCCTGACGGAGGGTTGCTCCGGGATGTATCAGGTTTCTGAACTTTCTGATCTTGTCGACCACGTCCTTTGCGATGTGTTTGGGGCTCGATTCGTCTCCTTCTGCGCCTGCATGGGAAGGGATGTCGATCGGGGCGTTCAGAACATCGATCACATTTGCGGCTTCCACCAATTCGGCCATATTGACTGAATCAGGTATCCGAAGCTCTCCCCCATTGTCATCCCCGAATTCGACCAGTAGGTATGTCAGAATCGCAGTCTCAAGCGTAAACGCAAGTGCAACAGCAGCCATAAAAAATTGGCCAGCTTCCTCCAGTTCGAGAACTTTATCGCTGTAGAAGGCAAGTAGGTCATTCGCTGCATCACCGTGGATAGTTCCCGTTAACTTTCCCATTTCTCCTCTGTAAACTTGTAGGACGCTTTGCAACTCCTGCCGAGAACCGATTGCCGACTTTGAAGAGAGAGGGGCCACCTAAGTGACCCCAACCCTCGTTACCCTTTACGCCACTGATCGGGTTTGCCTTCAGACGTGTGGCGAACCCGCTCCACATCCGGGCGCGTGTTCGGGCTGATTTCTCTCGCCCGTTCGATCGCTTCGGCCTGTGTCGGCAGGATTGCACTAGCACGCTCCGCATCTGGCTTCACGACGGCGTACTGCCGTGTCCCACGACGCTCTACGAAGATGTTGCCCCTGCTCATCCCTTGACCTCCTTTCTTTGCCATCTATTCTCATTATGCACATACTTTCTATACTAGTCAAGTTTCTTTACCTGTAATGTATCTTTATTGACCTGAGGGGCTGGTTGGGTATAAAAACTAAACACATGATGCATTCGCGACCGGACATTCGCTGGGGAATCGAACAACGACTGGAATTCATTGAATTTCAGTTGTTTTGGGAAGGTGGAATCAACCGATCTTCACTGAGACAACAGTTTGGAATATCAATTCCACAGGCATCAAACGATCTCAGGCGTTACGAACAACAAGCGCCGGGGAATCTTCTCTATGACAAGAGCCTGAAGAGGTATTTCGCCTCGCCGACATTTGCACCGAAGTTCTTCGTCCCTGATGCCGAGCAATATCTGAATCGCCTACGCAGCGTCACAGACTACGGAGATGACCAAGTCGGAACCTGGTTTTCCCAAATACCTTCGGCTGAATCCATGCCGCTTCCTCATCGAAGAGTTAATGTCGATGTGCTCAGAATGCTGCTAGATTCGATTCGTCAACAGCGATCACTTCAAGTTTTATATCAATCGATGAATCCCCAAAGAGCCGATGCGCTCTGGAGATGGATGAGCCCTCATTCATTCGCGAACGACGGACTCCGTTGGCATGTTAGAGCGTTCTGCCATCTTGATCAAAAATTTAAGGACTTTCTTTTGTCACGTTGCCTCAAGGTAGATGGTAACGGCTCACTGGGAGCTTCCAGTGATTTGGACCGGAATTGGCAGGAGTTTTTTGATGTCGTTCTCGTTCCGAATCCCAAGCTCAGCTCTGGTCAGCAAGAAGTCGTGGCGCAAGACTACTGCATGGATGGGGGACAGATTTCAATATCAGTGCGAAAGTCTCTCCTCTATTACTTCCAGAAAAGGCTTCGACTAGACGTTGCTGAAGTATTGGATGATCCACGTGAAACGCCCGTTGTTGTCCGAAACAGGGAGTCCTTTAATTCTGCCATAGCCAACGCTGACAAGTAGTTTCGGCAGGGGCAGTAGATTGAAAGTCATAGTCATGCAATCTTGTCGAGCGATTTCGTACTCTGCCGCATAACAACTGTTCCTGATATTCCTATTCAAATCTTGAAGCGACATTGAGACAACCTGCCATCGCCGTCCCTGGCGGGGCCGCTGAATCCGAAGCAGGTTGTTCCTTTCATCCCACTACGCGCCCTCGGGTAGACGGCCCAGCGCACGATGAAACCGTGCGCTATACGTGCCTTCTCCGTCCGTTCGGAGCGCGGCTGCGCGCCAAACGATCAAGCGTGTTTGTCACTGACCGCGCTTTTCCCTCCGGACTCCCACCGTCGTGCGCTGCGTTTGTCACTTTTCCGCCGACCGTCTTCGCGCTTCCCAGCCGTGGGTGAGAAAGACGCTCAGCCGGTCACGGCGGAAAAGGAGAACAAAAACATGAATTTCAGTAGCAACAACAACAGCAACGGCAGCAGTTCCACCGCGCCGCACAGTAAAAATGCGGCGCTTCGCAGCATCAGCGATTCACCCTACCAGCAGCGTACCACGCAGCGGGAGAACCCTACACAGCAACTCATTAAGCAGGCCGTGGATTACCTGCTCCAGCAGCTTGAAGCAGGCAAGAGCGAGACATTGACCGCGTATCTCGGCGCAATGGCCCGCTTCCACAATTACAGCTTTGGCAACATTCTCGCCATCGCTCGGCAGCGCCCGACGGCAACTAGAGTTGCGGGCATCCGCGCATGGAACGAATTGGGCCGGTTTGTAAAGAAAGGCGAGAAGGGCATTCAGATTCTCGCACCGATGATCGGCTACCGGCGCAGGAGAGACACGGCAGAGCAGGAGCCGAACGCGAATCAGGACGCGAAACCGGCGCCCGCGCTGATTGGTTTTCGTGCTGTCTACGTCTTCGATGTCGGACAGACCGAGGGCGCGGACCTGCCGGAGTTCGAGCACAACATCACCGGCGAAGTAGGCGCACACCGCGACCGTATGATCGCCTTTCTTACCGCGCAGAACATCAAGCTGGAATTCAACGAGAAGATAGCGCCCGCGCTTGGCGTCAGCTACGGCGGAAAGGTCGTCTTGCTTTCCGGCCAGTCGAAGGCCGAGGAGTTCACCACACTGGTACACGAGACGGCGCACGAACTCCTACACAAAGCCGAGCGGCGCACGATGACCACCGCGACCGTGCGCGAGACAGAGGCCGAGGCCGTGGCCTTCATCGTTGGTCAGGCCGTGGGCTTGGAGATGGGAACCGCGTCGAGCGATTACATCCAGATGTATGCGGGCAACGCGGCGCTATTGGCCGAGAGCCTTGAAGTAATTCAGCGCACATCCTCTGTGATTCTGGCCGCAATTCTCGCAGAAGAAGCCGCCGAAGAGAACGAGGCCGTTGCGGAGGTTGCGTAATGCGGACCATTCTCCAAATCCTCGACAGGGCGGGAGGCTATCGCAGCGACCTCTATCTGCGGATTGAGAACCCGCCCTATATGGCGCTCGTGATCGAAGCCACGCCGGAACCCGGCCCGCTCAAGGCTCCGGCAATTTCTATCGCGCATTACGGCGAACAGAACGGCGACCTGATGCGCGACCCGGAGATGTGTTTCGAGTTGACTAACCCGCTCGGCACGGGTTGGACCATGACCGCGTTCTATTTTCGCAACGACTACATGGGTGTGGAGCAGTATTCACGCACCCGCGACGACAAGCACTACATCTTCTATCCCGACCTCTTGCACCAGCACGAGCAGTTCGCCCGTATGTGGGATAGAAATCTCCGCGCACAGGGCTTCTTTGAAGTCTTTGAGCGCAGCCGTTAACCCGCCACTCTCCGGGCGGGCACGCGCGGCCTGCTCACGCCTCCACGCTGGATAACATCAAAGGAGAAGTTACTATGACAATCGAAGTCCAATCCGAATATCGCAATTTGCCGCTCGACTCGCTCACCGAGTCACCCAACAATCCACGCCGCAGTTTTGACGCAGCCGCTCTCAATGAGTTGGCCGAGTCCATCAAGACGCAAGGCATTCTTGCACCGTTAGTCGTGCGGCCCGTGGACCATCACTTTGAGATCGTGGCCGGAGCGCGGCGCTATCGTGCAGCGCAACTGGCCGGTCTTGAAACCGCGCCTGTCCGCATCGTCGAATTGACCGACGCACAGGCGCTTGAAACCAGCATCGTCGAAAACCTTCAACGACGTGACGTGCATCCTCTGGACGAGGCGCAGGGCTTCGCCGCGTTGATGCGGCTTGAAGAGCCGAAGTATTCCATCGAACAAATCGGAGCCAAGGTTGGCAAGAATCCCGCATACATCGCAGCAAGATTGAGATTGGTCGAGCTTGCCCCCGCTGTCGTCGAAGCATTTGCCAAGGACGAAATCGGCGTGGGCCACGCGCTCTTACTGGCCAAAATTCAGTCGCCGCAGCAAGAAGAAGCACTCGCCGCTTGCTATCAGGAGCAGTACACCAACGGCAGCAAGGGCAAGCGCATCTTGCTTCCTGTTCGCCATCTTCAACAATGGATCGAGCACAACATTCTGTTGGAGCTTGCCGCCGCGCCGTTCTCGAAAGAAGACACTGCGATTGTACCCGAAGCTGGCGCGTGTGTTGATTGCCCGAAGCGCACTGGCCACAATGTTCTACTTTTTGAGGGAATCGCGGCACAGCACGATTCCTGCTCCGATCCGAAGTGCTACGCGGCAAAGGTCGATGCACACGTCAAACAGACCATCAATGCACAACCCAAGCTGGTACAGATCAGCACTGCATATGGGCCGACGAAGGATGGCGGTGCCGCCATCCCGCGCAACAAGTACGTCGAGATTCGCAGCGAGAAGCCGACCAGCCAGAAACAGCGCGATTGGCCGGAGTACAAGACCTGCAAATTCACCACCGAGGCCATCGTCACCGAAGGTAGCGAAAAGGGCGAAACCAAGCGCGTTTGTGCGAATCCAGACTGCCCCATCCATCACGCCCGCAAGCCAAAGCCCGCGACCGATGCGACAATCAAGGCCGAACAAGAGAAGCGCCGCCGCGAGGAAGCCATCGCCCAGGTTACGGGCTTGCGCGTCCTCAGCGCCATCGGCGAAGCGGTTCCCGTTCGCCTGATGAAACGCGACCTGTTGTTTGTGGTCGAGCGTCTCGCCGCCGTCTTAGACGAGCGCCGTCTGGCGATCATTCTTCGCCAGCGCAGCCTCGGTAAACCCAACAATACTGCCGACGCCCCGACCAAGTTGCTTGCGTCCTTTCTTCGCAAGTCCGACGAAAGCACCCTCGGACGGCTGTTGGTAGAAGTGGCCATTCTGCAAACGGCGCACTCGCCCAACGATACCGGCAAAGCCCTGCGCGAAGCCGCCGAGTTTTACAAGGTGGACGTGGCCGCGATCACGGCCAAGGTCAAGCAGGAGTTCGCCGCGAAGGACAAGGCCAAAGAAACGAAGAAGGCCGCACCCAAACCGGCAGCCAAGGCCGCCAAGAAGGCCGCCGCCGCATAGCCCTCAACCACATCAACCTCATTGCGGAGCCAACAAAACGGCTCCGCATTTTTGTGCCCGGTGCCCGTCTGCCCGCCCTCATTTGCGCTCCCGCCTCAGCGGGAGGCCAACTCTTGCCCGCCCGACGGGCGCGCAGTTGCACTGCGCCTGAGTTTCTGCGAATGGTATCTGCGCGACTTAACGGCTTCGACGGCACATCGGTATGATACTCGGGATGATTCGTCATCCGCTTCATAGCTTGCTCAAGCTAAAGGTTACCGAAGATACGGAAGTTCGGCTATCGGAAGAGACTTTGCGGTATCTATAATGTGCTTTGGGAATACGACCGCTACTCCGCAGCGATTTTACGAAATGTCGTCAGGAATAGGCTCGGCGAGACCCCGCGTTGGACGTCCAATGGTGAAGTAATCGTAATAATAATCGCTGGCGTTAGTCATGGATAAGAGCATGCGGTGAAATCGAATCCGCACGATATGGAGGTTGCGTATCCATTCGATATCCACTTCATCATCTTTGCCGTGCGCCGATTTATTCCCGACCAGAGATGCCGCACTACTCTCTCGATCTCCAAAGGTCAGACCGAGACTTGATAGAAGATTATCTGTCACGACACTCTGCGGTGCCTCATTCAGTTTACTGATCTTGCTTCCCAGAATCTTTGTGACTTCAGCGTTCAGATTTGCCTGCGTTATGCAGCAGTCCAATTCCTTTTGGAGAGCGGTCCACGGCTGTTCATCGAGCAGCGCGCGTTTGACCTTGATTCCATTGGTGTTCAAGTAAGCACGTTCCAGAGATTCAATCGCAGCACGGTAATGCGCCCCAGCGATGTGCGGCGTCGCAGCTAAGGCGTGCCAGTAAGCCCAACTCACGGTTCCAAAATTCAATGCCTCGTAATTGTTATATAGCGCGTTGACCGCTCTGGAAAGAACCTCGCGGTTAATTTCCCATTCCCACTTGGAGCCGAGAGGTGACGGCGGCATCGGCCCCAGGTCGAAAGCCTTTCCGCCAAGGCTATACGCGGTTACAGCCTCGAAGTGAATGAGTTTCCAGTTCTCACAAAACGACGAATAACCAAGATAGACCAAATACATTCCAAGAGCGAAGGACAAGCACCTTCTCACTTTATCGCGGTACTCGTCGGAAGGATTGCCAAGATAGACGATATAACCCGGTTTATCCACGTGTTTGGTGGCATCCTTCTCCGCACAGCAGAGGAACAGGATGGATCCATCTACAGTGATTTGCGCGCACCTCCGTCCGCTTCCTTTGGGATCGTCTGAAGCGGACATTACCGGCCCATTAGGATCTAAACCGAGCTTCCGTTTTTTCTTCGTCTCGGTAATGTCCTCAATATAGTCTGGCCAATGGAAAACGGGGTCGACGTTTGCGAGCCAGTCGATGACATATTTGGTAACTCGGCCGTACGGATAGAGCGATCCTTTAAGACGATAAATGGAACTGTCTTGTTGCTTTTCTCCGATAGCCGGATCGTCGTGAAATTTGGTCCGTTCCACTTCCGGTTGTACTCCCTCCGCAACAAGTTTTAACCCCATGGCGCTCGTGAAGGTAACAGCATCCGTATTGTGTCGTACAGTTCCGGGTGGTGGAGTTGCCGCGCCTCCTCCTGCATCTTGAGGCCCACGGGTTTGAATCACAAGACTCAGTTCGGCATCGCGTAGGATCACGAAGCTCCGAATGGGATTCTTGAGCGGACCAGGATTGTCTATAACGGCGTGATGGCTGCTAATAATGTCCTCGAAATCCTCCCATTCCCAACTGTACATAGTGCCTCCCTAACTATTATCCGCGGTAGAACCTCGGATCGCGCAAATAGACCTGTGCACTAGGCAAGAGATCAATCCGTCTTCCCCTGCCTGTCTTCCCGCCCTCATTTGCGCTCACGCTTCTAGCGTGAGGCCATCTCTGCCCACCCGACGAGCAGGAGCGCGCCGCTACGCGGCGCGCCCTGACTGATTGCGGGACACAGAAATGAACTGGAAAATTGATTTTTATCGCACTGCCTGTTCGTACAGCGGCAACCGCATCTGTGGTTCACCAGACAATTCCTTGTGTTTGCGGTGGAATGTTCGGACAAATGCATTGACCAGCTTGGAATCGTCGGCACGGCGAATGGCCGAATGCGTGTCCAGCAGGAGCGGAGCATGCGTGAGCGGGCGGGTTGTGAGGCCTGGTACGAATGTATTGCGAGCTAATCCCTCCGCAGAAAATGAAATTCCCACGCCTGCGGAGACCATGTGGATCACTTCCTGCGGAGTGAGAATGTGGTGCAATTCCCGGATGCGAATGCCTAACGACTTTGCTTGATCCATCAATGTTCGATACAAGAGTGGATGCGCGTTTTCCTGGAACATAATCCAGGAATCATCCGCGAAATCGTCGAGTGTAACCGAACTCTTGCTCGCGGCCGGATGGTGGTCTTGCATGACCGCATGAAGAGGAGCTTCCGACAGAAATGTGTAGAGAATTGTTTCCGTGTGCAAGGGGCGCGTAATGATCGCCATGTCCAATACGCCATCCAGGAGCTTTTGAGTAAGGATTGGCGCTACATCGGTCGTGGTTTCAACTTTGAGCTTTGGGAATTGCGGCAAACGGACCTGCAACAGCAATGTGAGCAACTGCGGATCAATATACGGAGAATGGCCCAAAAGCAAAAAGTGTTCCTTGCCAGCATGGGCGATCTGGCCGCGATGAATTCCGATATTGATGTGCTGCTTGGCTAGCCGCAACTCACGCACCAGCTCGTTGCCGGCATCTGTGAACACAACTTGCTTGCTATTGCGGTCACAGATAGGGAAGCCGACAATTTCTTCCGCCTGCTCAATCTGGCGGCTCAGCGCGGACTGCGTAATATGCAGGCGATTCGCTGCTCGCGTAAAATTCAATTCTTCGGCTAGGGCCAGTATTGCCTCAACATGCCGTGTCTCAAGCGGTGGTGTCATGATGCACTCCTGGTCGGGGGATAACCAAGACAGGAGAAGAGACGAATTCTCCAGCGTCAGTGCGCAGCCTCCTTTTGGCACAGCGTCAATACAATCGCGCCATGTGAGATATTTAGACACTCAAGATCGATCAAAAGATTCTGCTAAATGCAAAAAAATCAACAATGCGCAGCAGGAATACCCCCATTCCTAAAAATCATTGGACGAGAGGGCGGCATTCAATGGACCGTAGAAGAACTATGGGGCTAAAAGTCGGGCCTGATAGAAGCGGCTTTCGGCCCTATCCAGAAGCAAGCATCCGACGGAGGACCTTCCCCATGATTCTGGAAATTTTGCGAAAGCGCGAGACCATTATGAACATCCACGAGGTCGCCACCTTGCTTGGCCTCAGCGAGTCTCTCGTGTACCGTATGGCTGCATCCCAACAAATTCCCCATGTGCGTTTCCGAGGAGCTTTGCGCTTCGATCCTGCGGAGCTTGCTGCATGGTACGAAGAGCATCTGGACACACAACAGACACGGAAGCTCCCATACGCCGAGACTTTGCGTGGGCGCCGCATCTCCATCGCAAGCTGAGATCATCATTCTGCAAAAGCCGCCAACGCACTGCCATTCACCTTGCTGAGTACATCCTTGCTGCGCACGGCCTTCAGGTAAACCATCGTGGATGCAAGATCACTATGGCCAAGCCACAATTGCAGCGTGCGAATGTCGCAAACATGATCCTGCAAATTCCGCGTGGCGAAGGTGTGCCGGAATTTATGCAGGAACCATTGATGGCAGTAAGGTCCCTTCGCACACTGATTACGGTGAGCAGTCACACAGTTGTCGCAATTCAAACCGGCTCGATAGGCAATCTTCTTCAGCTTGTTTTCGTGCTTCTTGTCGGGTTCATTGTTCGATGTGGGGAAGACCAGGCCGGACGAGTGCGCCTTCTGCTTCTCACGATGTGCCTTTAGCAGTTCAAGAAGGGATTGCGGAACTGGAACCTCGCGCTCCTCTTTGTTCTTTGGCTTGAATGCAAACTGTGGCTTCGCTGTGACGCGGATGGCTTGATTGCGGAAGTCGATGTCACGCCAGGTCAGGTATCGAATCTCCTTGTCCCGGAATCCAGTGAGAAGGTACGTCATGTAGAGTGTGCGCTCGTCTGTCGTGCAAGCTGCGAACAGGGCCTGAAGTTCTTCCGGCTCGTAGACGGCCCGCATTGGCTCGACATAATCCGGCCAGTCACGCTTTTGCAGCAAGTTGACGACGCCGTTGGCCTTGAGCATCTGCGCAACGATCACTGCCCGGTTGTATGCCGTGCGCCCGCCGTTGCCATTCGAGTACAGGTGCCGGATGTAAGCCAGTACATCCTCGCGTTTCACATCCGCAACATGGCGCTTCTCGCAGACAGCGGCGAAGGTCTCCAGGCAGGATTTGTACGCGACGTAGGTTCTCGGCTCGCGTTGCGGCGGCTTGATGTTCTCAAGGTAAGCCGCCACGGCCTCGTGAACGGTTGGGCCGGCCGGGATTTCATCACCTGCCTCCGCCAGAGGAACCCCGGCTTTCTGCGCTTCCAGTTCCAGGCGCTTGCGCCGGGCCAGTTCGAGGACATCCTCTTTTTCGGGAACCGGTAGGCGGAAGCGGGACTTTCCCTCGCGCCATTGCAGGTAGTAGCTGCCCTCGGGGTGAACCTCGATCTCGCCTCGAACGCGGACCTTGTCCTTCAGCTTTCCGTTGGGTTCAACGACAGCGGGGAAGAAGTTCCAGCCGCTTTCCACCTTGACCTTCTTGACGATATTGACGCGGTGGGCGGGACCGTAACCGGATGTGACTCTTGGCATGAGTGGCACCTCTTAAACGTCGATAATCAACGTCTATGGACACCATTATGGACACCAAGGAATGCAAAGTCAATAGAATCAATATATGGCGGAGAGGGAGGGATTCGAACCCCCGATAGCCTTGCGACTATGTCTGATTTCGAGTCAGGTGCATTCAACCGGGCTCTGCCACCTCTCCGCGAGTAGACTCTCTTATTAAATTTAACAT
>Ga0181529_10007701_pt1 | contig 10673 bp, 10 predicted proteins | sample PEATcosm2014_Bin_36_FD_119763 | JGI IMG/M metagenome (GOLD analysis project Ga0181529, IMG submission 119763) | Peatland microbial communities from MTU Mesocosm Facility, Houghton, MI, USA - PEATcosm2014_Bin10_30_metaG | ecosystem: Environmental > Terrestrial > Soil > Wetlands > Peat | place... | reverse complement strand
TGGGCGCAATACGGCTTGGAAGATGGTGGAGTTGGCGCTCGGCGCTCTGGGTCTGACCGCGGATGTGGAGATTCATATCGACAAACGGCTGCCTGTGCAGGGAGGGCTGGGAGCGGGGTCGGCGAATGCGGTGGCGGCGCTGGTGGGGCTGGAGGTTGAGCTGGGGATGGGGGACGAGCTTTGCGGCGCCCCCGGTCTAAAAGGCGAGAGATGGGGCACCGGGCTTTCCCAGGTCTCAAAATCGAGACCTGGGGCACCCGCAGGTCCTTCGACTCCGCTGCGCTTCGCTCAGGATGACAAGCCAGGGTTCGCTCAGGATGACAAGCCAGGGTTCGCTCAGGATGACAAGCCAGGGTTCGCTCAGGATGACAAGCCAGGGTTCGCTCAGGATGACAAGCCAGGGTTCGCTCAGGATGACAAAGCGATTGAGGAATTCGATCAGGAATGCAAAGAGGCTTGGGGCGGGTGGCGGCTGGAGATTGCGGCTCGGGTTGGCTCGGATGTGCCGCTGTTTTTGATTGGGGGGACGGTGCTGGGGCTGGACCGGGGGCAGGCGGTTTCTCCTCTGCCGGAGATTGAGCCAGTGTGGTGCGTGGTGGCTACGCCGGATGTGGGGGTCTCGACGGCGCAGGCTTTTCGGGACTGGGATGCGCTATGCGGGGCGGAGGGTTTGACCGCGGAGGCCAGTGCGGATAGACTGAATGAGTTGAGCCGCGCTTATGCCAGCGCCTTTTCGGGAGCGAACGATTTTTCAGGTTCGATTCCGGGGGGTGGGCAGGGAGCAGGCTCCTCCGGTGTCCTCTTGCACGAAGAGGACCTGGCCGGACCGAACGAGTCCGCGCTTGTCCGCACCGGGATTACGAGCTGGATCGAGAACGACTTTGAACGGGTCGTCTTTCGCCAGCATCCTTCCCTCAGCGAAATCAAGCGGGTTCTTGCGGCTTCGGGCAGACCGGAGGCGGCCCTGTATGCCTCGCTGTCGGGGTCCGGCTCGGCGCTCTACGGGTTGTACCGGACCCGCGGAGACGCGGAAGCGGCTTGCCGACGGCTGGGTTCGGCGGGAGTTCGGAGTCTGTTGACGCGAACTCTGCCGCGGGCGAAGTACTGGCGGGAGATGCTTTTGCGGAAGGATTGACAGTCAGCCGCGGCGCGAGAGAGACTCGGCTACGGCGGCGAAGTTGGGCGATCGTCTAATGGTAGGACAATGCCCTTTGGAGGCATTTGTCTAGGTTCGAATCCTAGTCGCCCAGCCAGATTTCAGGGATCAGGGATCAGGGGTCAGTAAAAGCCGGGCTTTGTGACTGAGAACTGAGAACTGATAACTGTGTAACTGTGTAGCAGCAGCCAAAGCAAACCAGCTTGGAGGTGCTCGGAGATGGAAGTGGGAACGTCGACGGTGGCGGTGGAAGAGAAGCCGGAAGAACGACAACAGCAGATGGGGCAGGCGGAGGCCAAAGAGGCGGCGCGACTGGCCTCTGAGACGGCGGCGAAGGCGAGAGAGACCAGACCGACTGCCGAGCGGAAGCGTTCGCGGCTGAGCGAGGACAAACGGTTCAAGCTCTTCAGCGGGACGGCCAACCGGGCGCTCACGGATGAGATCGGCCGGCACATCGGGGTTCCGGTGAGCGAGGCGAAGATTCAGCGCTTTGCCGACGGCGAGGTCTACTTTCAACTGCTGGAAAACGTGCGCGGCGTGGATGTGTTTGTGGTGCAGCCCACCTGTTATCCGGTGGACCAGCACCTGGTGGAGTTGTTGGTGATGATCGACGCGCTGAAGCGGGCCTCGGCGGCCAGGATCACGGTGGTGGTGCCGTACTACGGTTACGCCCGCCAGGACCGCAAGGACCGCCCGCGCGTGGCTATCAGCGCAAAACTCATCGCCGACCTGCTGACCACGGCCGGGGCCAATCGGGCGCTGTTTGTGGACCTGCACGCGGCGCAGATTCAGGGTTTCTTCAACATTCCGGTGGATCATCTGTTTGCCAGCCCGGTGCTGGTGAGTTATTTCCGGGAGCTTGCGCTGCCCAAGCTGACGGTGGTTTCGCCGGATGCGGGAGGGGTGGAGCGGGCGCGGTTCTTTGCGCAGAGGGTGGGGGCGCCGCTGGCCATTGTGGACAAGCGCCGCACCGACATCAACGTTACCGAAGTGATGAATGTGATCGGCGATGTGAGCGGCAAGAGTTGCCTGATTATCGACGATATCATCGACACGGCGGGAACGCTGGTGAAGACCGTCGATGCGCTTTACGCCAACGGCGCGGTCTCGGTGTATGCCGCGGTCAGCCACGCCGTGCTTTCCGGTCCGGCCATCGACCGCATCGCCAACTCGCGGCTGGAGCAACTGGTGGTGACCAACACCATTCCGCTGCGCGAGGCGGCGCAGAAGCTGTCCAAGATCAAGGTTCTTTCCATCGCCGGACTGCTGGGCGCGGCGATCGAGAGCATTCACATGGAGACCAGCGTGAGTACGCTGTTCAACTAGCTGAAAGCTAGTAGCTACTAGCTTGTTTTATGGCACGACCGGCCTTGCGCTTTGCATTGAGAGCCGGAAGGAATGCGCTGAATATCGTTGCTTGCAGAAACGGCGCGCGACAGCAACAAGCAGCTAAAAGCTGGCGGCTAGAAGCTAGAAGCTGCTTTTCACAAAGGGAGCGGAGCGATTCAGCTTATATCGGCAACAGCCGTCTGGAAGCTGGCGGCTAGGAGCTAGAAGCTGTTTTTCCGTGCCCGATACCAGGAAACGAGAGAGAGATGCCGGAAGTAGTCGTAGCCAAGCCCCGAGTGGGCAAGTTCAACAAGAATGCGGCGCGCCGAGTGCGCGTGGCGGGCAAGATTCCCGCGGTTGTGTACGGCGTGGGGCATGAGGCGGTCGCCGTGGAGGTGGACCCCAAACATATCTCCAAGATTCTGTTCTCGGAAACCGGGCACAACACGATCTTCGACGTGGAGATCGCGGGGCAGCCGGCGGCCAAGGCCATGATCGTCGATTGGCAGCGGGAGCCGATCAACGACCGGCTGATTCACATCGACCTCAAGCGCATCGCGCTGGACAAGCCGCTGCGGGTGAAGGTGCGCGTGAAGCTGCTGGGAATCCCGGTGGGCGTGAAGGTCTCCGGCGGCATTCTGGATCAGGTGCTGCGCGAGGTGGAGATCGAGTGCTTGCCCGCTGACATTCCCAGCCACATCGATGTGGACGTGAGCGAGTTGGCTCTGTTCGGCTCGCTGCGGGTGGGCGATCTGCCGCATACGGGTTCGATCAAGTTCCTGAACGCGGAGGATGCGACGGTGGCTCACGTGATCTCGATCCGCGAGGAAGTTGCACCGGCCGCCGATGCGGCCGCGGCGGTTGCCGCTCCGGCGGCTGGGGAGCCGGAAGTGGCCAAGAAGGGCAAGCCGGAAGACGCGGCCAAGAAGCCCGACGCGGCGGCCAAGGGCGCGGATGCCGGCGCCAAGAAGCCCGCGGCGAAGAAGTAAGCCTTGGGCGAGGCGACGGAGTTCGGGGGCGGCCCTGTTTCGTCCGGCCCGTTTTTGGTCGTGGGTTTGGGCAACCCCGGCTTGGAGTATCTTTGGACTCCGCACAACGCGGGGTTCATGGCCATCGACCGCATCGCCCGGCAGGAGGGGGTTGCGGTACAGAACCGGCGCTGCAAGGCGGCAACCGCAAGCTGCCGGATCGCGGGGCGGGCGGTGGTTCTGGCCAAGCCGGAGACGTATATGAACCTGAGCGGGCTGGCGGTGGCCGCGCTGGTTCGGGAATTCGAGGCGGACCCGGCGAGGGATTTGCTCGTGATCCACGACGAGCTGGATCTGCCGCTGGGGAGCTTCAAGATCAGGGAGCGCGGTTCGCCGGCGGGGCACAACGGAGCGCGCAGCGTAACCGGCGCCCTGGGAAGTCAGGAGTGGCTGCGGCTTCGCATCGGGGTGGGGCCGGATCTACCACCCCAACGACGAAGACCTGTCGTTGGGGACCCCGGTTTTCCGCCGGAGGCGATTGCGGCCAAAGGGGGCAGGAGGCCGGGCAGGGATTATCTGCTCTCGCCGATGGGCAAGGCGGATTTGACGGCGCTCGACGAGGTTCTGGACCGGGTGGCGACGGCTGTGCGGCGCATCCTCGGCGAGGGACCGGCGGCGGCGATGAACGAGTTCAACAGGAAAGACAGGGAACAGGGAACGCAATTGTAGGAACGGGAAGCTGAAAGGTAGAAACTTTCGGCGGAAAAGGAAACGAGATGTCGCGTGTGTATGAAGTGATGTTCATTGTGCGGCCGGATGCGGCCGAAGAGGATGTAGACAAGCTGATCGCCGGTTTCAGCGCCTCGGTCACGGGTGGCGGCGGAGCGGTGAAGTCGGTGGAGAAGATGGGCCGGCGCAAATTGGCGTACACGGTGCGCAAGTTCAACGACGGGAATTACGTTCTGCTGACCGTCGAGGCCGGCGGCGCGGTGGTTCTGGAGTTGGAGCGGCGGCTGCGGGTGACCGAGCAGGTCATCAAGTTCCTCACCGTGCGCATCGACGAGGAAGAAAAGCGTCTAGCCAAGGTGAAGGCGCAGCGCGGCGTACGACGCTCGGCGACACCGGCCTCCGCGCCTGTCGCCGCGGCTCCTGTTGCGCCGGCGCCGGTGGTAGCGTTTCCGGTAGCCTCCGCTCCGGTAGCGGTGGAAGCTACAGAGCCGGCGCAGGCGGCTGTCTAAACAGTTGTCAGTTGTCAGAGGACAGTAACCAGTGAACGGTGTCAAGAAATTTGCGGATAAGCGTTGCCGATCGCCGTTCACTGCAGGTTTCTTCCGACCACTGTCCACTGACAATTGACAATTGACAATTGACAACTGACAACTGTAATGAACCCAAGAGAGCGATGAGGAAACACAATGCCTGAAGAAACACCTGGAAAGGCGCCCGATACGGGCGCGGCAGCACCCCAAGCCGCCTCCGGCGCGGAATCGAGTCCGAGTCACGGCCACAGCGCGAGTCACGAGCGCGGCCCCGGTTCCGGCCCACGTGGCCCACGGCCCGCCGGCGGACCCGGCGGACGGCCTTCCGGCGGACCGGGCGGACGCGGCAAGTTCTTTCGCCGCAAGAAGGTCTGCAAGTTCTGCACGGAGAAGATCGACGCCATCCCTTACCGCGACGTTCGCCTGCTGCAAGGGTTTGTGGCCGAGCGCGGCAAGATAGTGCCGCGCAGGCTCACCGGCGTCTGCACCCGGCATCAGCGCCGCCTGACCAGCGCCATCAAGCAGGCGCGCAACATCGCCTTGCTGCCGTTCGCCACGCGGCACTGATTTCGGCCTCGCCGTGCGAAGAAGCAATCTCCCAGGTCCCAAAAGCGGGACCTGGGGCACCCGCGCCGTGATGATATTCATCGCTGAATCACGGTCATAGTAGTAGCAGGTTGGCGAGTTTGTCGAAGGACAAGACCGCCCACGGCGGCGGCGCCGCCCGCAACACTGGAGAGTTACCCATGGAAGTCATTCTGAAGGAAGATGTAGTCAATCTGGGGCACCGCGGAGATTTGGTCAAGGTGGCCGACGGCTACGGCCGCAATTTCCTGCTGCCCCGCAAGCTGGCGCTGCAGGCTACCCTGGCCAACAAGGCCGTTGTCGAGCAGATGAAGACCGCCGCCGCCCGCCGCACCGCCACAGAGAAGGCGCAAGCGGAGGCGCTGGCCGTCAAGCTCGCGCCGGTGGTGCTGAGCTTTACCCGCAAGTCGGGCGAGAACGGCCACCTCTTCGGTTCCGTTACCTCGTCGGACATTGCGGCTGCGCTGGAAACGCAGGGCTTTGAGGTCGATCGCCGCAAGATCCAGTTGGACGAGCCGCTGAAGAGCCTGGGCGAGTTCAATGTGGCCATCAAGCTGTACCGCGACGTAACCGCGCAGGTGAAGGCCAAGGTTCTGGCCGAAGCGGCTGAGGAAGCGACAGGGACCGAGCCGGCGGCTGGGGAACCGGCGGCCGCGGAAGAAGCTGTAGCCGGATAACTCCGCTTCGCCTTTGCGCGCGGCCGTCTCTCGGTTGGCCGAGGGGCGGTTAGCGTGGCAGGGTTTTGTTGCGCGCAGTGATTCGATGGAGGATACGACAGGCATGGCGACACAGCCCATCGTCGACCGCTTCGTTCCCGTGGAAGAGTATCTCTCCACGGTCTACGAGCATGACTGCGAGTACGAGGATGGCGTGGTCGTGGAGCGCAACTTGGGCGAGTTCGAGCACGCTTTTCTGCAAACGATTCTAGGCACCATTTTTACTGTCAATGTGGAGGCATGGGGCGTCTTTGGCCTAACCGAGCAGCGTGTTCAGATCGGGCCACGAAAGTTTTTTGTTCCCGATGTCTGCGTACTCCGTCTCGATGCCGCGAAAGACGATATTCTGACGCGCCCTCCACTGATCGTGATTGAGATTCTGTCGGCGGAGGACACGATTCCCCGCGCCGAGAAGAAGGCCGCCGAGTATCTTCAGTTTGGCGTCGAGCATATCTGGGTGATTGACCCGCGAACTCGGTGCGCCTATCGCGGAACGGCAACGGGGTTGGAGCGAGTCCGCGGCGGAGAACTGGCCGTGCCGGAGACGCCTATCCTCGTCCACGCCGCCGAGTTGTTCGAGAAACTGGACCGCATTCGCGCCGGAGGCAAAGGCTTTTGATCTAGCGGTTTCTTCGTCAGGTCGGCGAAGAGAAGGGCGCGGAGCGAATGTACCGCAAAAAAATTCTTGCTGACAATTGACCCCGAGCGCCTTTCTTTGCTACAGTTGAAAAGTTCGGCAAGAACGCCCCGCTCAGTGTGTCTTAACGGCGGGAGCGTATGGGCAGTCCGGCTGGCGGCAATGGCTGGAGTGATCCCAGGGTCAGGCGCAGTCGGCTGGCCCGCAAATCCCCGAAATCGCTCTCTTCTTGCGGAGGGCTAACCGGGGCCCCCGGCGACAGGTCTTCGTCGCTGGGGTGGAGAGGCAAATCGCATCGGCGTTCGCGCGTTCTCCACCTGGGAGGGCTATGCGGGCCGGAGCCGCGAAACGGAGTTGGCTTTCCCCGCTGAATGCGGTGAAGCGCTCAATCACCGTCCCGGTTTTCGTCTGAGTTTGGAAGAAGGCAGACGCGAAGCAGCAGAGATTGTGCGTCCGTGCGCGTACGCGAGAGGTTTTTGCGGTCGCATGAACGCGGCGGGAAACCGCTTGGCGCTGCGGTAGCGGATGCAAGGTAAGTAGCGGGTTTTTGGCGTAAGGAGTTTGGGTTTGCCTACATTCAATCAGTTGGTTCGCAAGGGGCGCACGGCCCCGCGTTACAAGACGGCGTCGCCCGCCTTGCAGGCCTCGCCGCAGCGGCGCGGCGTCTGCACCCGCGTGTACACCCAGACGCCCAAGAAGCCGAACTCGGCGCTGCGCAAGGTGGCGCGTGTGCGGCTGACCAACGGGATCGAGGTCACCACCTACATCCCCGGCATAGGGCACAATTTGCAGGAGCACTCGATCGTGCTGATTCGGGGCGGGCGCGTGAAGGATCTGCCGGGCGTTCGCTATCACGTGGTGCGCGGGACTCTGGATTCGGTGGGCGTGGCCAACCGCAAGCAGAGCCGGTCGAAGTACGGAGCCAAGCGGGCCAAAGGCGGCGCGGCGGCTCCGGCGAAGAAGAAGTAGAACCGAAGCTTTTAGCTCCTAGCTCCTAGCTCATAGCTTGTGAGGCGGCGGGTGAAGCTGAAGAGGCTGGAACGGGCGATTCAGAGCTAAAAGCTAGAAGCTAGTAGCTGTTTTGAGGATTTTGAGGATTATGCCGAGAAAAGGGCACATTGCGAAGCGGGAAGTGGCGGAGGATCCGGTCTACGGATCGACGCTGGTAACCAAGTTCGTCAACTCGATGATGTGGGGCGGCAAGAAGTCGACGGCCCAGGGCATCTTCTACAAGGCGATGAAGAACCTTGAAGAGAAGGGCGGCGGGGACGACGCCTTGAAGCTCTTCAAGAAGGCGGTGGAGAACTGCAAGCCGCTGCTCGAGGTGAAGACGCGGCGCGTGGGCGGCGCGAACTATCAGGTTCCGATCGAGGTCAATCCCGACCGGCGCACCTCGCTGGCCATTCGCTGGATCATCACCTATGGCCGCAACCGCGGCGAAAAGGGCATGACCGACAAGCTGGGCAACGAGCTGCTGGACGCGGCCAACGGGCGCGGCGCGGCGATGAAGAAGAAGGAAGACGTTCACCGCATGGCCGAGGCCAACAAGGCCTTCGCGCATTACCGCTGGTAGGCGATTCAGCCTCTAGCTTCTAGCTTTTAGCTACTAGCCTGTGGCTGTTGAAGATGGCAAGATTTGGGGCTGCAACGAGCGGCCTCGCAAAGACAAGCTAGAGGCTGAAAGCTAGCAGCTAGTCGGAACCGCGGGCCGGATGCCCGCAAAGGAAGAGTAGCCGTGGCACGCACCATACCTCTGAATCGTTGCCGGAATATCGGGATCATGGCGCACATCGACGCCGGCAAGACGACGGCGACGGAGCGCATCCTGTTCTATACCGGGATTACGCACCGCATCGGCGAGGTGCATGAGGGCACGGCGACCATGGATTACATGGAGCAGGAGCAGGAGCGGGGCATTACCATCACTTCCGCCGCCACCACCTGCACATGGAAAGACGTTCGCATCAATATCATCGACACGCCGGGGCACGTGGACTTCACCGCCGAGGTGGAGCGCAGTCTGCGGGTGCTGGACGGCGCGGTGGCGCTGTTCGACTCCGTAAGCGGGGTGCAGCCGCAGACCGAGACGGTATGGCGGCAGGGCGACAAATATAAAGTCCCGCGCATATGTTTCGTCAACAAGATGGACAAGAACGGGGCGGATTTCGAGCACGTTCTGGACACCATTCGCAAGCGTCTGGGCGCGCGGCCCGTGGCCTTGCAGATACCCATCGGCGCCGAGGCCAACTTCAAGGGCGCGATCGACCTGGTGGAGATGAATGCCATCGTATGGCACGACGAGGCCATGGGATCGAAGTACGATATCGAGCCGATTCCCGCCAATCTGCTGAAGAAGGCAGAGGCCTTTCGGACGCAGTTGATCGAGACCATCGCCGAGACCGACGACCTGCTGCTGGAGAAATTTCTCGAAGGCGAGTTGCCGACCATCGCCGAGTTGAAGGCGGGCATTCGCCAGGCCACCATCGACCTGAAGGTCTTCCCGGTGATCTGCGGCAGCGCCTTCAAGAACAAGGGTGTGCAGACGCTGCTGGACGCGGTGGTGGACTACTTGCCCAGCCCGCTGGACAAGCCGCCGGTGGAGGGCATAGATCCCTCGCATCACGATCGGATCGTCGTTCGCAAGGCCGAGGACGGCGAGCCGCTGGCCGCTCTGGGCTTCAAGATCATCAACGATCCCTTCGGCAAGCTGTGCTTCATCCGGGTCTACTCCGGTTCGCTCAAGACCGGCGACACGATTCTGAATCCGCGCACCGGCAAGACGGACCGCGTGGGGCGGCTGGTGAAGATGCACGCCAACAAGCGCGAGGAGATCACCGAGATTCTGGCCGGCGACATCTGCGCCTGCGTGGGCCTGAAGGATTTGAAGACCGGCGACACGCTGTGCGCGCCGCAGCATCCCATCGCGCTGGGCGCGATCACCTTCCCGGATACGGTCATTTCCGTGGCCATCGAGCCGAAGACCAAGGCGGATCAGGAGAAGATGGGCATCGCGCTCTCCCGGCTGGCCGACGAGGACCCCACCTTCAAGGTGCGCACCGACGAGGAGTCGGGGCAGACGATCATCAGCGGCATGGGCGAGCTGCATCTTGAGATTCTTGTGGACCGCATGAGGCGCGAACACAAGGTCGAGGCCAACGTGGGCGAGCCGAAGGTCGCCTTCCGCGAGACCCTGCGCAAGAAGGCCGAGGCCGAGGGCAAGTACATTCGCCAGACCGGCGGATCGGGCAACTACGGCCATTGCAAGCTGCGCGTGGAGCCCAATGCGCCAGGCGCGGGCTACGAGTTCATCAACGAAATCAAGTCCGGCTCGGTGCCCAAGGAGTACATCAAGCCGATCGATCAGGGCGTTCAAGGGGCGATCGAACTGGGCATTCTGGCGGGTTACCCGCTGGTGGACATCAAGGTGACGCTCTACGACGGCAGCTACCACGAGGTGGACTCGAACGAGATGGCCTTCAAGTTCGCCGGCTCGATCGCTTTCAAGGAAGCGGCGCGCAAGGCTTCGCCGGTGTTGTTAGAGCCGGTGATGGCGGTGGAAGTGACCGTGCCGGAAGAGCACATGGGAACGATCATCGGCGACATCAACTCGCGGCGCGGACGGATCGAGGGCATGGAGCACGCCGCCGGATCGCAGATTATCAAGGCTATTGTGCCGCTCAAGGAAATGTTCGGGTATGTCAACGACATTCGCTCGTCCACGCAAGGGCGGGCATCGTATTCGATGCAGTTCGCACGGTATGAAGAGGCGCCGCGCATGATCGCCGACGAGATCATCGGGCGGTCGCAAGGGAAGTAGCGATAAAGGTTTTGGGGCTGGAGCCGGATCGCCGGCGCTCCTGGTTGCAACGGGCAGTTCTAGCTACGAAAGGGATTGGTTTCATGGGCAAGGAAAAGTTCGACCGTTCGAAGCCGCACGTGAACGTGGGCACGATCGGGCACATCGATCACGGCAAGACGACGCTGACGGCGGCCATCACCAAGGTGCTGTCCAAGCACAACCCG
>Ga0181529_10007700_pt1 | contig 10674 bp, 8 predicted proteins | sample PEATcosm2014_Bin_36_FD_119763 | JGI IMG/M metagenome (GOLD analysis project Ga0181529, IMG submission 119763) | Peatland microbial communities from MTU Mesocosm Facility, Houghton, MI, USA - PEATcosm2014_Bin10_30_metaG | ecosystem: Environmental > Terrestrial > Soil > Wetlands > Peat | place... | reverse complement strand
GACGACGACCGCAAGCCCTGGGGCGGAGCGAACTCCACCTATGGCTCGACGCTCGCCATGTACTCCGCCGCAACCGGCGACAACGAGTACAAGTTGCTGGCCTGGCAGTCGCTCAACTTCTGCATGTATGCCATCGATAAGGACGGCTGTCCTGGCCAATGCGCCGTCGATCCGGGCCGCGGAGGCTGGCAGGAGGACGCGCACACCGACGTGATCCACAACTTCATGGATGCCGTCGCCGCCTTCCCGCAATGGGGACGATAACGATTCGCCAGGCGACCCCGGTCGCCCGGCTATACCAAATTGGAGAACTAGAGAAATGCCGCGCTTGCTTATACTGGGCGCCAACGGGTTTATCGGACAGCACCTCGCGCGCGCCGCAGAGGACGAATTCGAGGTCGTCCGCGCCGACATCCGGCTCTCTGAGGCGGGCGGTCATCCGCTCGTAGACATCACGAGCCGGAGCGACATCGAGGCTCTTCTGGAATCCGTCCAGCCCAGCCACGTGGCCCTCCTGGCCGCGCTATCGGATATCGACGCCTGCGAGCGGGACCCGGAGCGCGCCCGCCTGCTCAACTCGCTCGCACCGGCGTGGGTTGCGCAGTCCTGCCTGGACCTCGGCGCGAGGCTGCTCTTCGCCTCTTCCGCCGCAGTCTTCGACGGCGAAAGGGAGAGCTACGTCGAGTCCGATCCCGTGTCGCCTCTGAGCGTCTACGGGAGGTCGAAGGCCGAAGCGGAGCAGCGGCTCCTCGATATCGATCCGGGCTCCGTGATCGTTCGCATTGCGCTCGCCGTGGGGTTCGCCTCGGATCGTGACACGAACGCGCTCTACAACAAGGCAGCAGCCACGCTGAAGTCAGGCAAAACGCTCGCCGCGCCTACGTTCGAGAGGCGCAACCCTATCGACGCGCACACTCTGGCTCGTGTGGCCCTCTTCTGTCTGCAGGCGCCGGAGGCATCCGGACCGCTGCACGTCGGAGCGGCGTCCGATATCTCGCGCTTCGATCTGCTCACCGAGTTTGCACGGCGGATCGGATGCGATCCGGCTCTCGTTACGCCGCAGACGGAGCCTTCGCCGGGCCGCGCGCCGCGCGGCCGCTGCCATTTTCTGCGCACGGAGCGGCTGGCCTCCTTCTGCCCAATCCCCGTTCCCACCCTTGCGCAGGTGCTGGATCGATCGATGCAGCAATGAAGCGCGAGCCGCCGGCTCGCAGCAGCCGCCAATATCCCGGCGAGCGCCGTAGACGATTCTGTGCGCAGGGCCTCCGCCCGCGCGCAGTTCGACTGAATTGGATCACTATCTATTAGAAAGGTAATGAAATGGATCTGCCGAAAGCGATATTCGAGCTGGAGTACAATCACGGCTCCATATATGGCGCCGAGGAAGAGCAGGCGGTGCTGGAGGTGCTGCGCGCCTCTGCACCCTCATGCGGCGCAAAGGTAAAGGCGTTCGAAGATGCCTTCGCCGCCTACAGCGGAGCGAAGTACGGCCTTGCCGTCACGTCGGCGACGACGGGACTGGAACTGGCCATGGTGGCCGCCGGCGTGGGGCCGGGAGACGAGGTCATCACGACGCCCATAAGCTGGATTTCGACGGCAAACGCGCCTGCTATGCGCGGCGCATCGGTCGTCTTCGCGGACGTCGATCCTGTCACGCTTAACATCGATCCCGCCACGGTCGCGAACAAGATTACCGATCGCACGAAGGCCATCCTTGTCGTCCACATGTACGGCCACTGCTGCGATATGGACGCCCTCACGAAGATCGCCGCCGAGCGCGGAATCCTGCTCGTGACCGACTGCGCGCATGCGGCCGGCGCCGAGTACAGGGGCAGCCGCGCGGCCACACTTGGCGACATCGCCGTCTTCAGCTTCCACCAGCAAAAGAACATGGCGACCCTCGGCGAAGGCGGCATGGTGCTCACCGACCGGCGCGACCTGTACGAGCGCATGCTCTCCTTCCGATCGCTCTGCGCCCTCACCTACGATCCCAAAGGCAAGTACCTGCCCATCGACGAGAGCGTCACGCCGATGGGCAAGCGCTACTGGTACCTCGACTTCGACGACGTCGGCACCAATTTCCGCATGACCGATATGCAGGCCGCAGTGGGACTGGTCCAGCTTGGCCGCCTCGAGAGCCTGAACGCGCGCCGCGCCGAAATCGCCCGCATCTACACCGAACGGCTGGCCGGAATCCCGGGCCTTACGCTGCCGACCGCCTCGCCGGACGTGAAGCATACGTGGCACGTCTACTGCGTGATGACCGAAGAGAGCTTCCCGCTGACCAAAGAGGACTTCATGTGGGAGCTGTACGTCAACCGGCGCATCAAGGTCTGGTCGCACTACATGCCGATGCACCTCACTACGGCCTACCGCAGGCTTGGCCACCACGAGGGCGAATGCCCTGTCGCCGAGCGCATGTACCATCGCTACGTCAGCCTGCCGATCCATCCGCGCCTCACAACGGAGGCCATCGACTACCTGATCGCCAGCGTCCGAGCCGTCGCCGGCTAATTATCGTCCCGAAGACCTGCAGACCTATGGACCTTAAGGACTTCCAGTCCGTCGCTCGCCGGCAGCTCGGAGAGGGCGGAACCTTCAGCACAGGCCGCCCGGTAGCAATCGGCCGCGCGCCCGGACGGCTTGACCTGATGGGCGGCAACGACGACTATACGGGCGGACTCGTCTTCGAATCCACGATCCGCGAGGCGACCTTCGCCGCCGCACAGCTTCGGGACGACGGCGCCGTGGTGCTGGCGAACCCGCAGATGGCGGCGTCCGGCTGGGATCCGCTCGTGACTGTCTCGCTCGACGATCTCGACGACGAGACCGCCGTCCGGGACTTCGCCGGCCGGAGCGAAGCGCTGCGCTGGACGGCCTACACGCTGGGCTGCCTGCACTATCTGCGCTCCCGCCACGCAGACCGAGTTCGCGCCGGGCTCTCCCTTCTCATCCACTCCGACGTGCCGCTCAATAAGGGCGTCAGCTCCTCCGCCTCCGTAGAGGTCGCCGTGATGAAGACGGCGGCTCACGCCTGGGGCATCGACCTGCGCGGCGAAGAGCTGGCGACGGCCTGCCAGTGGACCGAGAACGTCATCGCGCAATCGGCGTGCGGCATCATGGATCAGATCGCCGTCACCCTCGGCGACGAGGGCTGCGTGCTGCCGATGCTCTGTCAGCCTGCGTGCGTCGAGCCGCTCGTCAGCCTGCCGCAATCGCTGCAGGTGTGGGCCGTAGATAGCGGAGTATCGCATCAGGTCTCAGGCATCGAATACGAGGCCGCGAGGGCCGCCGCCTTCATGGGCTATAAGCTCATATGCGATCTCGAGGGGATTCCGGTCAAGGAGGACGATTCCGGCCCGATCGCGCGCTTCACGGATCCGGTCTGGAGCGGCTATCTGGCGAACCTGCCTCCCTCGCTCTTTCGAGCGCGCTATGCGGCAAAGCTTCCGGAGACGCTCACCGGATCGGAGTTCCTCAGGTTGGCCGGGATGCACGTCGATCCCTTCACGCCGATCGTGCCCGAGTATCGTTATGCGATCGCCGCCAACACGCGCTACGCCGTCGAGGAGAACCACCGCGTTCATCTCTTCTCCGAGCTGGCGCGGGGCGCCGGAGACGATTCCGAGCGCGCGTTCAGGCAGATGGGCGAGCTGATGTACCAGTCCCATTATGCCTACTCGGAGTGTGGGCTGGGCGCCGAGGCGACGGATCTGCTTGTGCAGCTTGCGCGAGAGGCGGGCGCGGCGAGCGGCATATTCGGCGCCAAGATCACAGGCGGAGGCGCAGGTGGCACCGTCGCCTTTCTCGGACTAAAGAGCGCGGCGGATGCGTTCCAGAGCCTGGTCAGGCGGTTCGGCGAGACTCGCGGCTTCGATCCATACGTCTTCGAAGGCAGCTCCATGGGCGCCGACCGGTTCGGCATCGCAACGCTCGGTTATTGACCTTCGCGTTTCAGCGTGACGGCCGCGCAACCGGTCCAGAACGCGGGAGGGGGCCTCGGCCCCCTTGCCGTCCGCAGTCAGGTCCTTTAGGGCCTGATTGCTACGACCGGTTCGGCATCGCAACTCTCGGTTAGATCTCGTAAAAGGTGGGATTAGTGCATCTGCGTTACTTGGGGCCGCTCGCTTTCGGACTTGCCCTCTGGATGGTCGTCGCGGTGCTGCGCATGCCGGCAGCGCGCAAACGGGCTGTGTGGTTCTTCTTGCTGCTCGCGCTCGCCAATCTGATGTGGGCAGGGCAGGGGCCGGCGGTCAAGCTCCTGGAGAATCAGATTGCGCCCATCGCGCTGACGTTCCTGCCGTTCTACGTCGCGACCATCCTCCTGATCCCGCTCCTTCTTGTCGAAAGACGCTCGAGAGGCCGCACGACGTGGCCGAGCCTGCAGGATTGGGGCATTTTCGTCGCAGCGGGCATCTTTGGCCAGATCGCCGCGCAGCTTGGCGCGACCCTAGGAACGGAGAATTCGTCCGCCTCCAACTACTCCATTCTCAACCTGCTCGTGCCGGTCATCACCGCCGTAATGGCGACGCTCATGCTGCGCGAGCGCATGACCTTCCTCCGCATCCTCTGCCTGGCGATCGGCCTGGTCGGCGTCTTTCTGCTCTCGGTGAGCGATCTTCAGCAGGCCAGCTTCGTCAAGCTTGGCTTCCTGGTCGGTAACCTGCTCTGCCTTCTGAGCTGCTTCGGCTCAGCCTACTATAATGTCTACTGCAAGGGGCTGCTGACCCGCTACGGGCAGACGGAGATCCTTGTCTACAGCTACATTACAGCCTCGATTGCGAGCCTGCCGGCGCTGTTCTGGGAGATGAAGTGGGGCCACTTCACTCCACATGGGCCTCTCACCGCGAGCTCCTGGCTCGCCTTCATATTCCTCGCGGTATTCATGTACGGATTGTCGATGGTCCTCTTCTTCTATGTGCTGCGCCATCTTACCGTGACCGTCGCGTCGTTCTCGATCTATATGGTTCCGATCTTCGGGGTCCTGCTCTCCTTCTGGCTGGTTGGCGAACGGCTCAACGGCGTTCAGATTGCCGGCTCCGCGGTCGTACTGCTGGCCACGGTCCTCATCGTCAAGTTCGATCCGCTGGAAGCGTAGCGCCGCTCAGCCGCTCCACGAACGCCTCATCGAATCTCCGGCGCCATGACGCCAATTGCCTATTGCATCGATTTTCTCGTCTCTATAAGACGGTAACCTCGCAAAATTAACGTCGGTTATCTCAAAATGTTGCCTTCCATTTCAGCCGTTACAAGCGGATGGTTGAGAATCCGGAACCTGCTGTCAGGCTGGATTTCCCGACCCTGATGATGCGTAAATAGCAGGTATTGGGATTTCGTGGCACGATTGTTTTACCGGACATCAACACGATATCCGTCGAGGTGCGGGGGCAGCCTCCGCATATCCGATCTATGCTTGAAAGGCGGCTCGCCGCTCTGAGGAGAACTGCCCTAGAAGCGCACGCCCGAACTGACTTCGGGTGTGCGCCTCTAAGGCAGAAGGTCGAGTGCCGGCTGCGCTATTGAGGATGGTAGGACGAAGAGAGACTTAGCTCGAGCGCGTACCGGATCAGCTCGGCGACATTGTTCAATCCAAGCTTGCGCTGCAGGTTTCGGCGATGAGCCTCCACCGTGCGGCGGCTGACGCTGAGACTGTGTGCAATCTCGGAATTCGTATGTCCTTCCGCGACCAGATGGAGCACTTCGCGCTCTCGCGGCGTCAATCGATCGTAGCGCTGGTCGTAAGCTGTTTCCGCCGCCATCACCAGATAGTCCTCGAATCGCGTGTAGCGAAGCTGCGGACTGAGATACTGACCGCCCGAAACTACTTCCCGGACGGCGTTGCTGATCTCCTCCTCCGGATCCGTCTTCAACACGTAGCCGCAAGCGCCGCTTCGCAGCGCGCTGCTCACGTGAGCGACATCTCGGTGGGCGGAAATGGCGACGATGCGAAGCCGCGGATACCTGCGCGACAACTGAGTGATCACTTCGAGGCCCGGCAGGCCGGGCATGTTTAGATCCAGCAGCAGGACGTCCGGCTCGGATAGCTCGACTACCTCGCAGGCCTGACCTCCATGTCGTGCCTCTGCTACCACGCGGTTAGAGCTGTCCGACGCAAGGACCGACCTCATCCCGCGGATCAGAAGAGGATGTTCGGCAGCGAGGACGACTGTAATTTGTCGTGCCTCGCCGGGGGGACCGTCGTTAAACAATCGTCTTATCTCCAGTCCTCAGGGATATTGTGCACTGGAGCTGTAGTCCATTACAACTTGCACACCAGGCAACTCGCCTGAACGCGGCTTCCTCGTCGCGTCCGATCACTTTTGAATCTCTTCAGGTAGAGAGAAGCAGCAACCTGCGTGTCTTTGGGCGAACGTGTATATCGCAGGCGCCGTTCTTCTAAATCGTGTTCGCAGTGGTCGCCTGCGGAGATTTTGATGGCGTAGTAGCATTGTGGCCGCACGTATCCGATTACGGCTATTCGTAAATATACGTAAAATCGGCGGTCTATTCCCGCACGTAGATGTGCGCCACGCGTCAGAAGAGGGTGACATTGTCGTCTTCGTCGGCGGCGGGCATCGAAAATTGCCTTAGTTGTTCCCGCTCCTCGGCCTCCACTTCGGCGATGCCGGTGGGCGTAAGACGCTTCAGCAGAGTTCGACCCGTGTCCGTGAAGAAATAAACTTCGCGCGCCGCGTAGCCGCCCACGTCCTTGGAAACAATGGGTATCTGCTCGGTGGCCAGGAACTCCAGCGCGAAGCGGATATTGCTCTTCGGTACGTTACTGTCACTTTCGCGGATCTTGAGGACGTGGCCGCCGCCAAATACCTTTGCCTCCAGACGCCTCCGATCCGCGCCCGCTTTCATGCAGGCGTTTATGAGAAGCTCCATTGCCTGCACGCCGTACCGGGCGCAGCCAACGCAATCCGCTCCGCTGGGCAGCATGAAGTGGTTCATACCGCCCGTCTTCGCACCTGGATCGCGGAGGCAGACGGCGATGCACGAGCCGAGCACCGTGCGCACAACGGTTGCGCGGCGATCCGCAAACACACCGCCGATGTGGATTGATTGGATAGGTCGACCTTCGACGAGTTGATGCGCGGATGCACTCATGCTGCCCGGGCCTTTCCGCGCCTGTTGTCAGGCAGCCGGTAGATTGTCTTTCCAAGCGAATCGAACGCATCCGAGATGCCGATCAACGACTCGCTGTGGCCGATGAATAGATGCCCCCCCGGCTCCAGCATCTGGGCAAATCTGGCGAACAGGCGCTGTCGCGTGGGCTTGTCGAAATAGATGACCACGTTCCGGCAAAAGATCATGTCGAATCGCGTTCCGGGAGCGAACGGCCATCGCTCATCCAGCAGATTGAGGTGCTGAAACGAGACCCGATCGCGGATCTCTCGCCGAACGCGGCAGAGGCCCGCATTTGCGGCCGAACCACGCAAGAAGTACTTGCGCAGCAGCGGCGCCGGAACCCGCTGTACACGGTCCTGCTCGTATATGCCCTGCTCGGCCCGCGCCAGAACGGCAGTGTCGATGTCGGAGGCGACCTGCTGGATATCCCAGCCTGCCGTCGCCCCTGCCTCGGCGAGCACCATGGCCAGCGTATACGGCTCCTCGCCCGTAGAACATCCTGCGTGCCAGATCCACAGCCGCGGCGGCGCCTCGCCACGGTCTATGCGCCACTCAAGCTCGGGAATCAGCGTCTCCTCGACATACTCGAAGTGGTGCGACTCACGGAAGAAGTCCGTCTTGTTCGTCGTGACGCAGTTGACGAGTACCTCCCGTTCGGGGCTGTTCTCGCCCTGTGCCACTACCATGTCGTAGTACTGACGATACGTCTGCAGATGGTAGTGCCTTAGCCGCTTCTGCAGGCGGGACTGCACCAGAAACCGCTTGGAATCCGACAGGGAGATGCCGGCCAGGCGATATATAAGACTGCGAAGCAGCTTGAACTCGTCGTCGCGAAGAATATGCTCGTCCATGATTGCTGCGCCCATATTCCGGTGGCGAGGGTCCTGACCCTTCGCCGGTGGCATCCGGTCGGAACGCCTCGGCGCGCCCCTTCCGGACCCGATTGCCTGTTTAGAACTCCTCGAACCCGTCGCCGTCGGAAACGGTGGGCCGAGCCGCCCGCCGCGGCTGCGCCTGGATCGAGGAGCGGGTCGGCCTCCGCATGCTCGCCGGCCTTGCGGTAACCGTCGCAGATGAGGCCGCCTCGGATGCGGCGAGTGCGGCCTCCAGCACCGAAGAATCCAGCTTGAAGCGGTTCACAAGGCCCTGCAGGCCGGCGGCCTGATCCGTCATCGATTGACTCGCAGCCGCCGTCTCCTCCACTAGAGCCGCGTTCTGCTGCGTGATCTGGTCCATCTGCATCACTGCTTTGTTCACCTGCTCGATGCCCGAGGACTGCTCCTGGGACGCCGCTGAGATCTCCGAGATGATGTCCGCTACCTTCTTGACGGCCAGAACGATCTCCTCCAGCGTCTGCCCGCTCTGGTTGACCTGACCGTTTCCCTCCTGGACCTTCTGCACGCTGTCCTGCACAAGCGCCTTGATCTCCTTGGCCGCAGTGGCGCTCCGACCGGCGAGGTTGCGCACCTCGGCCGCCACAACGGCAAAGCCCCGCCCCTGCTCGCCGACGCGAGCCGCCTCGACGGCCGCATTGAGAGCCAATAGATTGGTCTGGAAGGCGATCTCGTCGATCACCGAGATGATGTCGGCGATCCGCTTGCTCGCCGTATTGATCTCCTCCATCGAGCGGACGGCTTTGCCCACGACGGCGCCTCCCTTTTCGGCGACCTCGCGAGCCTGCGCGGCAAGCTGGTTGGCCTCGCGCGCGTTGTCCGCATTCTGCTTCACCGTCGAGGTCATCTGCTCCATGCTGGCGGATGTCTCTTCCAGGCTCGATGCCTGCTCTTCGGTCCGACGAGCAAGATCGTCCGTTCCCGTCGTGATCTCGCTGGAAGCCTGAACGATGCTGTCCGAAGCGACCTTCGTATTGGCGACGAGCCCGGCAAGCGACTGCCTTGCCCGGTTGTATGCCTCCACCGACTTCACCGTCTGGTCTCGCAGGCCATTGAAGCTCTCGGCCATCAGGGCCAGATCGGACTGAGCGGGAATGTCGAGCAGGGGAGTCTTTGGCGTCAGCTCTATCGTGAGATCGCCGACCACGAGGCCCTCCATTGCCCTGGCCAGATCCGTGGCGCATGCTCCGCGAAGCATGTCGATCCTATCGGCAATCGTCTTTACCGCCGCCCTGTACTCCTGCTCTGCAGCTAAGCGCGCGGTCATGTCGGCCCATTCGGTGCAGTAGCCCGTGATCTCTCCGGCGGCGTCACGAAGCGCAGTAACTGAAAGCTCGATCGTCAACGATCCAACGCGGATCTCTGTCTTGTAAGGGAAGGTCGCTCCCGCGCCAATAAGTCCGCGCGTGCGAGTAGGATTCTTATGGAACCCGTCCACACACTTGCCGACGAGATTGTTCGCCGAGAACGAAGGTCCGAATAGCGCCTTGAAGTCCGCCTCGGCGCTTCGAAATAGGCGCTCAAGGGACCTGTTGAAGTACGTGATGCGGAGGTCTTTGTCGGACAGCATTACGCACACGTTGGCGCCGTCGAGAGCCGCAGCCGTCTGCGCGTAAAGCTCCACATCCTTCCCGGCCTCCGGATCGGTGGCCGGCCCCACAACGGAAAGCTCCGGTTGCGATCTCGGCCCCGACCGCTGAGATCGCGCAGACGCCGAACCGTTCGCGACGGTGAGCGTATGCGAGGTGTGCTCCTCTCGCTTTGTACGCGAGGCGCTCAGGTTTCTTGCCGGGCTTGACATCTTTTCATCCTTTGAACGAATCGTGCAGTGCAGCGCGACCGCACTTCCATGTTGCCGCAATCCGGGCTCGCGCGCGCGTCCTGAACTCCCGTATCGGCATACTTACCTGCCTGCCTCAGGTAACAGTCCGACGTAGTTTTACGAGTCGCGTCGCGCCGACCGGTGCCGTAACCCGACACGATCCCGATGAAGCGCGATGGGCCTTATCCACTCGCCGGGCGGGAACTGCGGAGCGGAGGGCCGGCACTCCTCCCTTCGCAGGATTCTGCGCCGACCGCTCCGTCCCTAACACCCGCCTTGGCGGGAGCTAGAACTCCTCGAACCCGTCCTCGTTCGCACCGGAGGCGCTGAACGATCTCCGGGGCGCGGACTTCCCATTGGCCGATCTGGCGAACCTCGCGGACCTCGGCGCACTTGCCGCAGCCTGCGGCGCAGACGTCCGCTGCGCCTCGGTCTCCGACCGCGCAGCCGCTACCAGTGAGTCCTCGACCTGGAAGCGATTGACCAGCGACTGCAGGCCTGTTGCCTGCTGAGTCATGGAGTTGCTCGCAGCCGCCGTCTCTTCCACAAGAGCCGCGTTCTGCTGCGTGATCTGGTCCATCTGCATCACCGCTTTGTTCACCTGCTCGATGCCCGAAGACTGCTCCTGGGATGCCGCAGAGATCTCCGAGATGATGTCCGCTACCTTCTTGACGGCCAGCACGATCTCATCGAGCGTCTGCCCGCTCTGGTTCACCTCGTTGCTGCCCTCCTGGACCTTCTGCACGCTGTCCTGCACAAGCGCCTTGATCTCCTTGGCCGCAGTGGCGCTCCGACCGGCGAGGTTGCGCACCTCGGCCGCCACAACGG
>Ga0181529_10007699_pt1 | contig 10675 bp, 6 predicted proteins | sample PEATcosm2014_Bin_36_FD_119763 | JGI IMG/M metagenome (GOLD analysis project Ga0181529, IMG submission 119763) | Peatland microbial communities from MTU Mesocosm Facility, Houghton, MI, USA - PEATcosm2014_Bin10_30_metaG | ecosystem: Environmental > Terrestrial > Soil > Wetlands > Peat | place... | reverse complement strand
GTGATCGTACTGGTCGCCCGTCACCCGCTGGGCGCGCCCCCCGGCGCCGATGGCTTTGGTCGGGTTCATTCCCGTAAACCAGAGGACGGTATTGAGATTGTGGACGAACTGTTCCACGATGTGGTCGCCGGAAAGCCATCGCCAGTTCACCCAGTCCCGAATCATGGCTTCCATATCCGACCACTCTTTCTTCTTCGGCGCGTACCACAGTTGGCCGCCGTTGTAACGCGAGCGGGCCCCAAGAATCTGGCCGATGGCGCCGTTGGAGACGCGATTGTAGGTTTCCCGGTGAGGGCGGTCGTGCCGCCACAATGTTCCCGACACTACGCAGAGGTTGTAAGCAGCGGCTTTCTGGCCGGTGGCCAGAATGGAGCGTACCCCGGGAGCATCAACCGCGCCCGGCTTCTCCAGAAAGCAGTGCTTCTTGGCTTCAACTGTGGCATCGAAATGCGCAGGCCGGAAATGCGGCGGCGTGGCCAATATCACCAGGTCCACGTCAGCTTCTAGCACTTTCTTGTAGGCATCAAAGCCAATAAAGCAATGGTCGTCGGCAACTTGCACCTGAGCGTTTTTGGCAAGATTTTCGCGGCAGGATTGCAAATGGTCAGGCAAGACATCGCCCAGCGCTACGATCTTGAGGCTGGGCCCCGCCTTAAGAAAGTTCAGGGCCGCACCCGTGCCGCGGTTTCCGCAGCCAATCAATCCGGCCTTCAGCACGGGACCGTCGGGGGCGGCGTCAATGAAGTTCACGGGAGGGTAAGACTTCTTGCAACTGGCCAGCACCGCGCCGGCGCCAACAACGGCAACCGCGCCCATAAAGGTTCGCCGATTGAAATCGCTCTTGGGTTTGTCGACCTTCTCATTTGTCATGTCGGACCTTCTTTCGTTGCTGTGAAAACAAAATTCGCGTTATGAATTCGTTGGTTGCGCCTCGCGGGGGCGCATCACCGTTCCTCGCCACCCTCCGCGGGCTGACTTGGCGCCGTCTGGGCGCCGCCATCCATTTCGCGGACCACGCGGAAGCCCACATCCGTGACATCGGAATACCACCAAATGCTCTTCGGCGATTGGGGGTCGGTAATCAACCATTCTTCCTCGCGCGTGTGGTCGCGGGCCGCGCAGCGTAAGTCAGCCGCGTCGGAACGATAGGAACCACCGCGCACCACGTGCTCCTTGCCGGAATCCGGACCACTTGGATCGGTGACGCCGTCCCCCATGTGTGCATAAGCCTCCGGGTCATACCAATCCCGGCAGAATTCCCGCACATTGCCCAACATATCCTCCAAGCCCCACCCGTTGGGCTTGGTCGTACCGGTGGGGTGCGACTCATCCAAACTATCACCCTGGTACCAGGCATAGTCGATCAGCGGCGCGGTCTTCACCCCGAACAACCGGTTCAACCATCGCTGACTGGTGAAGGAAGAGGGGTCACCCGCAAAAAAGTACGGGGATTGGGCACCCGCGCGGGCGGCGTATTCCCACTCCGCCTCCGTGGGCAGCCGGTACTTCTTCCCGGTAATTTGCGACAGCCACTCACAATACTTGGTGGCGGAATAATAAGTCATGGTAATGGCGGGCCGCGTCCCCCTGCCCCAGCCCTGGTCGGGCGATCCATAGGGTGGAGTGGGCCCTGTGACGGCGTCGGCTTTGCCGGCCTCAGGAACGTCGCGGTTGCGCCCGGTGTTCCCACGCTGCAGCAGGTAAGTCTCGTACTCTTTCCACGTTACTTCCACCCTCCCCATCCAGAACGGGCTAAGCTTCACCGTGTGGACAGGGCCTTCATCGGCGTGCCGGTAGGATTCCGACTCGGGACTTCCCATCTTGAACGAGCCTCCAGGCACGGCCACCATGCGGAATTTCACGGTTGAGCCCGGGATCAATTCGGTATAGCTCTGGAAGGCGTTCGGACTGGCCGGGAACGCCTTGTCGAGTTCCTGTTCCTGGGCGACGCCCTCATCCTGGACCTCTTCCGCTTGTTTGCCGCGGAAGTGCCCCGTGTGCAGGTGGCAGTTGATGCACCGCATCTTGTCCTTGGAGCGCTGGTAGTGCAAGTGGGCATCGGCGCCCTTTTTGGAAAGCCCGGCGCTGAAGAGGTTGGCATGGCAGCGGATGCACGCACTATCGTAAGTAAATGTGCGGGCCTGGTTCAGCGTCTGCAGGGATTGCCAGTTGATCTTGGTGAGATCCTTGAAAAGCTTGCCGTAAATATCCTGCCCGCCGAGGCGCGCTTTTTCGGTGTAATACTCAGCCCCACCGCCGGGGAGGTGGCAATCGATGCAATGGACCACCACGCCGCTCTTGTTGCTGTAATGCGGTGAACGAATCCAGGTCTGCGTGGCGTCCGGGTGGGCGTGGCAGGCCTGATCGCAGAACTTGTCACCCGACGTAGCGTCCACGCCAGCCTTGCCCGACAATAGGACGGCAACACCAATGGCAATACCTACCACGAGGATTAACAGACTTTTGTGCTTTAAACCGACATTTTTTAGGCCCGACATCATAGACAAAACATCCCTGTGCTATTTGCCCCCTTTTTGCAAACTGCCGCATGAAGTGGGGAACCCGCGTGAGGTGTAGGTCTTCCAGACTCCTCCTACCCTTTGAACCCATAAAGCTGACACGCCGGGAAGTGATTCAGCAACCCGGATTCCATCCGCCACGGGCATTAAGGAAAACGCCGTGGCGAGCGCGTCAGCCGTAGTCGAATCCCTCGCCAAAACGGTGGTACTGTTCTCGCCTTCCAGCGGCCAGCCCGTTAAGGCGTTAATGACGTGAGAATAACGATGTCCATTAAGTTCCAAAAACTGATGCTCGTCTCCGGAGGTGGAAACGGCAGCATTATGCAGCATCACCGTGCAAGGTTGACTTCCCGCAGCGGTGGCGGCAGTGTCAAGACTGACTTCCCAACCAGATTGTCCCGGCGGAGGGTCACCCACCACCACCTCACCTCCAGCCACCACCATGGCGCGGCGGATTCCCTGTGCTTGCAAGACCGCCAGCATCTGGTCCGCGGCATAACCTTTGCCGATGGCGCCAAGATCCAGCCTCATGCCGGCGCGCTTCAAGTAAACCGTGTGGTGAATTGCGTCCATTTCAATGTTGCGATAATCCACCAGCGCCTTGGCCTTGCTTATTTCCCCGGCATCGGGCAGACGCCGGGCTTTCCGGGCACCCCGCCACAATACCACCAGGGGGCCGATGCTGACATCAAACGCCCCACGGGAGAGCTCCGACGTCCATTGGGATTTCGCCAGCACGTCGTAAAGATCGTTGCTCACCGGGAACGGCGCTGTTACGCCCTCGCGCGACAAGAGCGATAATTCACTGTCAGCGCGGTAGTCGCTCATGATCTGTTCGAGTTCCTCGGCGCGCGCGAAGGCCGCCTCCGCCGCCTTGGAAGCCTGGGCGCTGTCAGCGGAGTACATTTCGATGCGAAAGATCGTCCCCATGCGGGGGAGAGAATACTCATATCGCTTCAGGAGCGGGTTCGCCGACTGAAGGTCGAGCGGAGCAGCAAGGAAGCTGAGTCCCAGGGCCAGGCATACCACAGTAGTGCCGCGGAGGGCTAAGCCGCCTGGGCGCTGAAAGATCCGATGGATGAAGTGAGAGACCAAGTACAAGAAGATCCCTGCGAATTCAAAGACTGCCGGCTGCGTGAGGATCCGAGGCGAGGGCCAGAGCTGTTTACCAACGCCTTGCGTTTCAGGTTAATTCAACCGGGGTCGACGAAGTAGAGGAGAAGTGCACTGCGGCCACCACCGGGCAGAGCCTCAAAGAAGAGGCGCAAGATTTATCGCACAATCAGGCGCTTTTGCAAAGCCTTTTTGCCAATGCGGAACCGCGTGCCGGAAGACAACAGGTGCGGCAGCCCCCCTTAAAACGGGGCGGAAGGGTGCGTTGACTTTCCTACGCTATTGCTCGCGCGGAATAGCATTGCGTTCAGAGGCAGTCAGGCGTATGTTGTCGGCCACGCAGGATTTCCCTAAGGGAAATTACGGGTTCCTGCCTGCTTCACCGTAGTCTCACTCCAAGGAGATCAAACTAATGGCACGGTATTCTCTACCGGCATTTCTTGTACTCATTTTCTTATCCGCAGTCACCATTCCCCGTCTTCCTGGCCAGTCTCCGCAGCCACAAGCGTATTCGGTAACCGCGGTTGGCATGGGGACCGTGGAGAGTATGTTTACCGGCAAGGAATCAACCCTGAAGATTTTTCGCAATGGTCCCAAGGAGCTAATCGATACGGCCATCGCTCCCTGGGAAGCCAACCCTAAAGGCATTCATTCGATCAACCTGTTCGACCTCCAGACGCATAAAGTGTATATGCGCAATGTGACGCTCGGCACCTGCTCGTGGATGAGCTACGTATCGGCGGAGATGCCGAACTACGATCCGATTGCCGCCTCCGCGTCGTCTGACTTCGGCAAGTTGAACCCCGACGTGGCCAAGCCAGAGGTCATCAATGGCATACCCGCCAGGGTTGCAAAGGTTTCCGGACCGCCGGGACAGCCTACAGCGAGAGTCTGGATCGCGGAAAAGGGTAAGTTCATTGTGAAGGTGGAAATGACTCCGCCGGACGGCAAACCCATCAAGATGCTGGAAGTGAAGCAGGTGAGCTTCACCCCGCCCCTCGAGTCCTATTTCACTATGCCTTCAAACTGTGAGACACAGGCCCAGGGAGAGATGACCAGTACCGGGTTCAGCGCGCACTCTGAGGTCCAGGTGGAAGCAAAAGGGAGTGGCTCGGCCAACGTGGGAACAAATGAAACCCACGGAGAAGCCACGGTGCGGACCTCGGGCATGGCGAGTTCGCAAGTCAACCCTCCCCCGCCGCGCAGCCCGCACATTGGGGCAACATCCCCCAACGCGACGAGTCGTGTTGTGGACGCCCGCCTGCACCTGGTTCCTGACCATTATCAAGGTCCGTGCCCCCACCAAATGAAATTGGTGGCCGAAATCACCACCAATGGGCCGGGTATCGTGTGGTATCGATTTCTTGCGGGGTCGGTGAGCCGCTCACCCGAGGGGTCCGTGAGCTTCAGCGCCGCCGGCACGCAGACCGTCACAACGGATGGGACAATCACCGCGACTCCCCGCGTACCCGCGGCGTCGTTCATTGCCATCATGGAAGATGCGCAGGGCCAACACGGGCCACTGAACGTCAGCTCTGGTCGGGTGAACTACAACATAACTTGCACCGGACAGTAAGCCCCTGTCCATTGAGCACGGCGAAAGGAGAATGGAAATGAGCACCTTGTTTTTCTTCTTTTTCTTCCTCGTTGGTGGCTTCTTATTTTGGCTTGGCTTCAGGAAGTACCGCGAATACCGGCTCCTTGCGGATACCCCGAGGGCATCGGTCCGCAGCATCCCCATGGGCCTGGTCCATTTGAACGGCAGACCCACAGGTGAGAACTGCTTGACCAGCCCACTGACCCGCATTCCTTGCTACTACTACAAGGCGTGGGTGGAACTGTGGACCACGAAGGTCAAGGACGACAGTAAGGAATGGAAGACGATCCGGACGGAAGCTGATGCCCGGGTGTTCTCTCTCGACGATGGGACCGGCAAAGTCACGGTCATTCCGAACAATGCGGATTTCTACGTAACCCGCACCTTCCAGGCGGAGACCGGGCCCGGAGCCGGCGGTAAGCGCCTCGTGGATCCGACCCTGGGCGTGCCCGGCCCCTCGAACCCGGAGCTCCTCGACTATATCCAGCGGGTCTCAGAAGCCGCGCAGACGGCGCGGGCGACGCTCAATACGGCGGTCAATGCCATGCCGGACTCAGCCGCCAAGACAGCCGACAAGGTGCTCCTGGGAATGTCCGGCGGCGGACAACTCAGCAAGGACTTTAGCGGCCAGAGGCTCCGTTTCACCGAGGAGTGCTTGATTGCGGACCGGCAATGCAACATCCTGGGGACGTGCGTAGAGAACCCGACCCCCAAAGACGAGCACGATCGCAACCTGATCCAGAAGGGAACGAATGAATCCACTTTTGTAATTTCTGACAGGGCGGAAGGAGCGCTGGAGAAGAATGTGCGACGCACCGCGTTGAGTATGATTCTGGTGGGCACCTTCCTGATGGTGGCCATGACTGCGGTGGTCATGCACATCAACGGCTGGCTGTGAAACGCCGCGATGTGCCACCCGCTTTTGGCCTAACTATCAATTGCCAATCCAAAGGTGCAGCCCTATACGTCGCTTGTTCCTCGCTCTGGACGTCTTCAGATTTCGATTACTGATATTTCTCTCACCCATAGGTCTCGCCGGCCTTGGACCCGCAGGAGGTCACTCTTGAACCGCCCACCTTGTTGCCCTGCCATTAAAGCCCGTGTTTTGGGGTTGTGCCTATTGATAGCTTTATCCTGGGGAGCCGCGCCCGGTCTTGCCCAGATTTCCTCACCTTCCGGCTCTTATTCCTTTGTGAGTGATTCCGATGGCGGAAAGGTGGGCAAGGGCAGCACCGTGACGCTGACATTCAGCAACCGCGGCACCGCCGTTTTCAATGCCGTCAAGCCCGATGAGAATTTCACCGACAATGGCACTTATAAGGTTGCAAGAGGACTCATCAGTATTTCTCTGCCTCAACTCGATATCAGTGTTACCGACCGGCCCTACACGCTTACGGGAACAACTTTGATCCTTCCCTTCAAAGTTTTCTCCGAGGGAGCGGGAACGTCCACCTGGTCGGCTCCCAATCCGGGAAGCGGCAGCAAGGGAGAAGGCCCGGGTCCTGGAACCCCTCCTGGAACCGGTCCCGGTACGGGTCCCGGCACTGGTCTTGGCCCCGGTACTGGGCCTGGCACGGGTACTGGAACGGGTACGGGTACCGGCCATGGTACGGGTAACGGACCCGGTCCTGGCCCCGCTCCCAATCCCAATCCAGGCCCCGGCGCCCTGCCTGATTCCGGAACCCTATCCAAGGTGGCGGGTCTGTGGCAAGGCTGGGGAGCCAGCTACGAAGTGCGTTTTCGCCGCAACAACATGATGAGCGTGTCGGTGAAACATGCCGCGCTTTTCTCCCTTGGGGTGAACAGTCAGGGCGTTATCAAGGGCGGCGGCGTTATTGCCTACGATCTCGATCCCAACCTCTGCGGAGTTGCCAATCTGGTTAAGTACACGAACTGGGGAATCAATGTCCTGGCCAAGCTTCCCGAATTCTGGCAATTCAGCAAAGAGATCGGGGAAGCTTACAAGCTCGCTGGGGAAGCGACCGCGCTGGCCCAGGAGAATGCGGCGCACCAGGCCGCAAAAGTGGTGGATCAGGAAGCGGTGAAGCAAATGGGTCACGAATGGGAGCATTTCCTGGCCCATGCCGACGACTGGGCGCTGAATGCCTTCATGAACATCGAAAAGGAGAAGCTGAAGGAAGCCGGTAAGGACATGGTGGAGAAGATGGGCGAGGACGACAAGAAGGAGGAAGAGGAGAAGAAGCGCGCAGGGTGCACGTCCGTGGGGCCGGGAACCCTGGGTGAGGCCTCCGCGCAGGTGGGCGCCTCAGCCATAGAATCTCTGCCGGTGGGCCCCAACATGCCCATGGGCGTGCCCATGGTCCCAGGTGTCACCCAGGTGCAGTTCAACTACAAAGGACTGGAGCATGGCCCGGAAGAACGGCTGTTCAAGATTGAAGGCAGCGTGGGGATGTCTAACGGTGAGACGAAGATGGTCTTGAAGCAATCGGGCGATGTTTTTGACGGAAGCAAGGATCTGATGGTGGTGTATCAGGTGAACTACAAAACCGATAAGAAACCTTTCCCTGCCTGGAGCCCCTTTACCAACAAGCCGGGCGTTATCTGGATCAGTAATGGCCCCAAAACGCAGAAGCCACCGGAAGCGGTCGTCCAACTCGCGCAGAAAATGGGAACCGATCTTTCCACCGCCGATGGAAGCGTCTTTGCCTATATGGAGGATACCGGCACGCATCGCAATGGAGTGAAACCCTGGCAGGAATATGAATACGTTTGGTTCGTGCAGAAACTGGATAACCAGAAAGTCATCCAGGACTTCGGCCAAAGCCCCGGGCATTAGCGCGGGCTTCTTGCGCCGCAATTGGGAGGGTGGGGTTACCGGCGCATAGGCGTTAAAATAACGATTCGCGGCGTTGCAAAGCCCCCAAAGCGGGCGTGGTCATTTGGCCCACGGCGAGCCGTTATTTTAGCGCCTATAGCTTGCCCCCTCCCCCCCACCCTCTTCCCCAAGGAGGCGAGGGGAGAGGTAATTTGAATTGACTTCCCTCGCCCCCTTGGCCTGGATTATTCATGAAGACGACAAGCGAAGGGCAGATTTAAGAATGCTTCACACAGAGTCCACGGAGTGCTTTACAGATCGCATTGTCTAAGCGTTTGACCACAGAGTGCACAGAGAATAATTCGTGACCTCTCTGCGATCTCTGTGCCTTAACTCCGTGACCTCTGTGCGAAATTCTTTATCGCCCTCCATCGCTGCAACAAATCATGAATAATCCGGGCTTGGGGGTTGGGGAGAAGTCTGCGCCAGGGTTGCAGAGAGTTCCACTTCACGGTGTGGCCCGCATCACTGCGGAGTCGCCGCCAGCGATGTTTGACTCCCGTGGGATAATGTGTGCCCGTTTAGTTTGAGTTAGGACCGCAGCGGGGCAATGATGGACGGCCCGGCGTTTGGTTCCGGGCAGGAGGCTCGTTTACGCATGGCCGATCTCGAAACCAAGTCGCTCCCGGAAAACGCGTACCAGCCGTTGAAGGACGGCGAAGTCTATATGCCGCTGGTGCCCGCCAGCATGGCGCCACCGGAGGTGACCTGGCGCGCGGTTCTGTGGGGTACGTTGCTGTGTATCATCTTCAGCGTCGCGTCGGCCTATTCCGCCCTCAAGGTCGGCCAGGGAATGGAGGCGGCGATTCCCATCTCCATCCTTGCCATCGGCTTGGCGCGCGTCTACCAGCGGCGCTCCACGGTGCTCGAGAACATGATCATCACCGGCATGGGCGGAGCCTCCGGCAGCGTGGTGGCCGGCGCCGTCTTCACCGTGCCGGCGCTTTACATTCTCCACCTCCAGCCGCATCCGGTGCAGACCATCTTCATCTGCCTCGCGGGCGGCTGCCTTGGCATCCTCTTTCTCATTCCGCTGCGGCGCTACTTTGTGCGCAAAATGCACGGGAAGCTGCCCTTTCCGGAGGCCACGGCGATCACCGAAGTCCTGGTCACCGGCGAGAAGGGCGGCTCGCAGGCCAGACTGTTGATTCAGGCCACCATTATCGCCGCGGTTTACGACTTCTTTGCCACCACGTTCCACGTCTGGAAGGAGTACGTGAACTTCCAGTTTGTGCCCGCGGTCCGGTCACTGGCTGAGCGCGGGCGCATGGTCTTCAATTTCGACGCCATCAGCTTCGTCCTCGGACTGGGATACGTAATGGGCCTGCGCATTTCCCTGATCTTTTGCGCCGGCGGCATTCTGGTGAATTTCGTGCTCGTCCCCCTGATCTGGTTCATGGGCAGCCACATGGGCGACGCGACGGTGTATCCAGCCACCATCCCCATTTCGCACATGGCGGCCTCCGACATCTACCGCAATTATGTGCGCTTCATCGGCGTGGGCGCCATCGCCACCGCGGGCCTCGTCGGCATCCTCAAGTCGCTGCGTGTGGTGGCCGGATCGTTCGGCATCGCGTTGCACGCCTTCCGCCACGGCGAAGCGCCGCACATGGAACGCACGGACCGTGACATTCCCATCCTCACCATCCTTCTTGGCGTGGTGCTGGGGGCCATCGGAGTGGCCGCGTTCTTCGGTCGCCTTCACGTTTCGTGGACCGTGGTCGCCGTGGGCCTGGCGCTGACGCTGCTCTTCTCCTTCTTCTTCACCACGGTGGCTGCCAACGCCATTGCCATCACGGCAAACAACCCGGCCAGCGGCATGACGTTACTGACCGTTATTGTCTCCGCAATCGTGTTGCTGAAGTTCGGGCTCTCCGGGACCACCGGCATGTTTTTCGTGATGGCCCTCGCCGGCATGGTCTGTGTAGCCCTCTGCGCCTCTGGACAGTTCATTACCGACCTGAAAGCCGGCTACTGGATCGGTTCCACGCCTTCGGCGCAGGAAAAGGTGAAGTTTATCGGGGTCGTGGCATCGGCAATCACCGCGGGCTTAACCATCATTCTGCTGGCCAAGGCCTTCCAGTTCGGAGAGGCTTTACCCGGCGACATGCGGCAGATCCTGGTGGCGCCCCAGGCCTCCGCGCTGAAAGCCGTGGTGGAGGGATTCATGAGCGGCCAGCCGGTGGCCTATATGTTGTTCGGGATCGGCGCCATGATCACCGTGGTGCTCGAGATGCTCGGCCTCTCTTCCATGGTCTTCGCGCTGGGAATCTATTTGCCGCTGCAGTTGACCACGCCGATCCTGGCCGGCGGATTTCTCTCGCACCTGGTGAATAAGCGCGGGGAAAAGGTCGGCGGCCCGCACGGCAGCACCATCCGCGAGCGCGGCATCATCATCGCCGGCGGCTTGATGGCGGGCGGAGCACTCGGCGGGGTCATTGGGGCGGCGCTACGCGTGCTGCCGCACTTCAAGGAAGAGTGGATTCATACACCCTTCTACGCGCACGAGGCGGTGTCGCAAAGCGTTTCCGCCCTGCTGTTTGTGGGTTTGTGTCTGTATGTATGGTTCAGCTCGCTGCGCCCCAAAGGGGCGAACTAACAAAGCCCAGG
>Ga0181529_10007695_pt1 | contig 10679 bp, 6 predicted proteins | sample PEATcosm2014_Bin_36_FD_119763 | JGI IMG/M metagenome (GOLD analysis project Ga0181529, IMG submission 119763) | Peatland microbial communities from MTU Mesocosm Facility, Houghton, MI, USA - PEATcosm2014_Bin10_30_metaG | ecosystem: Environmental > Terrestrial > Soil > Wetlands > Peat | place... | reverse complement strand
GCCTTGATCGTAGGCGAAAAGAAATTTACGGCGCAGATCATCGCCAAGGGGTTTTCCCATGTCTTTGTCCGCCGCAGAGTCTCGCCAAAGCAAGTCTACACTATTTTGGAAAATGCTCTAAACATGCGGACCAGATCGTGTTTTACTAGGTTTTTCACACACGGGTAATCCCCTCTCAGCACAAACAGTATGGATATCTCAGTGCCGGAAGCAGGGTTGTTGGATGCGGATCATCCCCCGCTCTATCTTTGCAAGGTTCGACTTCGCACCAAGGTGTCTACAGACTCGCATATAAAGCGTTTTGGGTTGAGGACGTTTGATGTGAGGACGGATAAAGACGGCGCACAGGGATTCTTTCTGAATGGCAAGCGCATCCGGATTCGATCAGCGATTGATTGGGGACCCGATGCTTTACGACAAGGTGGTGTCGGAGAAAGACATCGACCTTCTGCGCGACACCTCGGTCATCGGTGCGGTTGTCGCGGAGTCCTGCATCGTCAAGGCAGGTGCCGCGTACCCTTGATCGGCACTGTCTATGAGATTGAAGCCAACCAGTATGTCGATTGCACAGCAGACGCTACACTTTCAGCGCTTGCTGGCGCGGGCCTCATGCGCGGCAGAGAGGGAACGCGCAGACTTTCGTTTTGTGGCTCTCAGCCATGGGGTCAATGAACTTGGTCAACCACTCTCGTGCAACCACTCTGAGACTGTTGGCGTCCAAATCTGCTCGCGCTGACTTCGCGGCCCTGCGCTTGATGGCATGGTCGATTCCATTGGCACAATCGTTTCGGTGTTCCTCCCGTTTCTTCCGGCCTGTTCCGAGGCGACGTCTGGATACGCGCCAAGAGAGAGCCTCTTCTCACCGCCCAATCGGTATTTGGACCGCCACCACCTGCCGCCACTCGGATCCACCTCCAGGTAGAGGCCTTTGCCGTCAGACATCTTCTAGCTTTTTGGCATGGTTTGGCGGCTTTGACTTCTGCATCGGTCAGCGGGAGAGCGCATTTTGGCATTTTGAGACAACTCTTTATGCGATCTTCGAGTTGCCCCGTTCTTCTCCCCAAAATATCCGGAAGTCAACGAACGAGCACGAACTACCCCGAACCGAGGTAATCACAAAATAAAGGATTTAAGTGGATTTTGGGGCGGTGCGGGACGGGTACGAACTTAAAAGTGGTGGCCAGAGACGGGATTGAACCGCCGACGCCGGCCTTTTCAGGGCCGCGCTCTACCACTGAGCTATCTGGCCTCAGTGCAAACTTCCAGGTTGCATTTTCCTGCGCGGATTCCGGCTTGTCCGGAACAGGCGGGTGCGCCCATTTGCTGTGAGCTGCAACGACTTCTGACAGTATAGCAACTCCCCTCTCCCCTGCCAAACCCGGCTACCCGGCCCAGGTGCCTTTTTGGCCCTGCCGGGGTTCCAGAACAGCGGGGCTCCAAACCAGATTGGGCGCCGTCCTCTGGCCAACTTGCTCATCGCTATAGGGGTCGCCCTTGCCCGGTTGCGAGTTCATGGGCAGGTTACGCTGAAGATCCAATCGAAAAGATCGCCGGCGCAGCGGTGGACGACAGTCGTTGCGGTCCGGCGCAAAGACAAGCTGTGCTCCTCGCGCGCGTTGGATATGTACGCCAGCATGGAGGCTGCGCCGCCTGCTGCCGCCCCCTCATTTTGCCGGATCGACGAGCGCCTGGTAAACGAGCGAGCGGCTCAGGTACTCGAGGTTGGGGCTGGCTGGACCCAACATGCGCTGAATCATTCCGATGAAAACGAGATCGTTGGTGGGGTCGATCCAGAACCAGGTTCCGGCGGCTCCGTCCCAAAGGTAGGTGCCTTTGCCGTCAGGCAAGTTGGCTTCAAGCGGATCGAATTCCACTGCGCCGTTGTAGCCGTATCCAAAGCCGGGGCGCATGACTTGGAGGCCAATGCCGAACTCGCCTGTCAGCAGGCTGGCGGGAAGATGGTTGGCGGTCATCAGTCGGACAGTGGCCGGCGCCAGGATGCGCTTTCCGTCCAGTTCGCCTCCGTTGGCCAGCATCTGGGCGAAGCGATAGTAATCCTCGGTGGTAGACACCATGCCGCCGCCGCCCGAGGGCATGGCGGGCTGGACATCGTAGTCGCCGGACCGGCGGCTAGCGCTGGGGTCGGCAACCAGTTCGCCGTTGGGGCCGCTGCGGTAGAGGGTCGAGAAGCGGGCGCGCTTATCGGCGGGAACGAAGAAGCCGGCATCCTTCATGCCGAGAGGCGTGTAAATGTGGTCGCGCATGAAGTCGGGCAGCGGCTGGCCGGAGAGCTTCTCCACGATATAGCCTTCAATGTCCATGGACATCGAGTAGGTCCATCCCTTGCCCGGCTGGTAGAGCAGCGGAATCTTCGCCAGCTTCTCGATCAAATCCTGCAGGTTCTTTGAAGCCAGGAGATTGGCATCGCGGTACATCTTGTCAACCGGCGTATCGCCGAAGAAGCCATAAGTAAAGCCCGCGGTATGGGTCATCAACTCGCGCATGGTGGGCGGGTGCTCGGGCTCGACAAGTATCATCTTGCCCTCGGCGTCCACGCCTTTGTAGACCTTCAGATGGGCGAACTCGGGAATGTATTTGGAGATGGGGTCCGACGGCAGCCACTTGCCTTGTTCGTAGAGAATCATCATGGCCACGCCGGTCACCGGCTTGGTCATGGAGAAGTCCCGGAAGATCACGTCCTTGGTCATGGGCGCGCCGCTGGCCATGTCGCGCTGGCCGTACGCGCGGTAGTCCACCACCTTGCCGTGACGCGCCAGAATGGTGACGATGCCGGCAATCTCCTTCTTGTCCACGGTCTGCTGCATCAATGCGTGCAACCGCTCCAGCCGCTCGGTGGAGAAGCCTTCGAGTTCAGGCTTGACGACCGTCCTATCGATTGTCTGGCGGCTGGGTTGCTGCGCGGGAGACGGGTGGGTGCAGAGAGCGGACGCAACGCACGCCAGCAGCAGGCTAGCGACAGGGATGCTTCGATTGGTTTTCATGCGATTCCCTCGCGGACCGGCGTGCCCTGGGCTGCCGGTTTGCCGGTCCCTTTATAGCAAAGCCTACGGGGCGAAGCAAACCGGCGCGCGAGGCGAGGGTTAGTAGATCAATTTCAGCGAGAACTGGATTTGCCGGGAGTTGCCGGCGGTTTTCGATATCTCGCCAAAACCGGATCCGTTGAGGGTATTCGCGGGCAGGCCCATGGTGACGATGTTGAAGAGGTTGAACAGTTCGCTGCGGAACTGCAGGTCCATGCGTTCGGCGCCGCTCGGGCGGCGTCCGAAGGGCGTGTCTTTGATAAACGCAAAGTCGAAGTTGTAGAAGGCCGGCCCGCGGAAGCTGTTGCGGCCCACGGTGCCGAAGCGTCCCAGGTTGGGGCCGGTGCCACCGGCTACATGGATGGGAATGTTGAAAAAGGCTGCGGCGTTGTTGGCGCCCTGGCCAAAGTAGTCCTGGCGATCCTTGCGCGCGGTCGAGAGCTTCGGCACCGCAATCTGGTCAGGCCGGTCCACGCCGTTGAAGCCCGCGCCGGTCTGCTGGATGCCGCTGAAGACGGTAAAGGGCGAGCCCGAGCTGATGCTGGAGATGCTCAGCATCTCCCAGCCGTCGGTGACCTTCTTGCTGACGGGGCGCAGGAAGTTTACGTCTTGCAGGTGCATGTCCTGCGCAAGGCTGAGACCGAAGCCATGCGTCACGTCAAAGGCCGAAGGCCCTTTTTCGGGACGCGTGTCATAGGGGTTTTGGGAAAATCCCGAGGCAACCGCGCCGGTCGATCCGGTGCCGCCGATCACCTGGCTGGTATCGTCGATCGACTTGCCCCAGGTATAACTTGCCTGGATGCCGGGGCCGCCGTGTCCCACGGTTCCGGAGAGTGAGGTTTGCAGCGCGTGGTACGTGGAATGCGCGGCGGCGATAATGACATTTTCCACGCCGAAGCCGCCGATCACGTTGCCCGCGCTGTCGAACTGCGTGTGCGGCGCGAAAGCAGGCGTGGCGCCGGGATAGGCGTTGGGGAAACTATACTGAGGCAGCTTGACTCCGGCGGTGCCCACATAACTCGCGTCGGCGGTCAGGTTGCCGAACTTGCGCTCCAGGCCGGCGGTCCAGGTGTAGAGTTTGGCGTCGCGGAAGGTGCGGTCGATGCCGCTCAGGTTGAGCGCGCTGACCACCTGGCCCGCTGTAAGCTTGGCCATGTCCTTCTCGTAGCGGTCCACATCCATCACCGTATTGGGCGCGATGGCCTTGGTGCCATTGGCAAGTATGTCGACGCCCTGCGGCGTGTAGGTCTTGGGCACTTCCCCGGGCGTAATCTGGAAGCCGTAGTTAATGGGCGCCGCGGATGCGGAAAGCAGACGCGGATAAACGGCGAAGGGCGTAGACCCGGTGAGGAAGTTGTCCTGCCAGATGTTGGGCGGAATTGTCGTGATGCCTCCGCCTGCGTGGGCCGAGAGCTTGCTGCTTGCTTGCCATGTTCCCTGAACGCGCGGCCCCCAGCCCTTCCAATCGGTGTAGTAGCCGGGCTGCGGGTTGATGACAAACTGTTGCGTGCCGTTCACGTTGAGGAAGCTCGAGGTGCGGTGAGCGCGCTCGGTGATCGGCCCGTAGTGCTCCAGGCGAACGCCGTAGTCCAGCGTGAAGCGGCTGGAGACCTTCCAGGTGTCTTGCACGTAGAAGTTGATGTCGTTGCGGCTGATGGCCGCCGGGCCCATGTGCTCGCCGCCGGAGACCTCGGGCGGCGCAAGGGCCACCGAGTAAGCGAACGGGCTGCCGGTAAGAAAGCTCGATAGGGTGTCTGGCAGCAGGCCGCCATTGCTCACGTTGTGCGTGCCACTGTTCGAGACGATTGTCTGGTTGCCGGCGTAGTACGCATTGCCGCCGCCAAAGTCGTATTCGCCGTTGGGACTGATGCCGAAGTAGGTGGTGTCGCGGTTGATGCGCACCTCGGCGCCCGCTTTGAAAGCATGGCGTGCAGTGCTGAAAGCGACGTTCTGCCGTCCCTGGAAGAGATTGCCGTAGGCCTGCATCACCGAGCCGGCGGAAGCGTTGAAAGCCTCAAACAGAGCATCGTTGAATTTGACCGCCGGGTCGGTGTAGTTGGTGGTCGGAAAGCCGGGCGTAGAGCGGGTAATGCTGATCGAAGACTCCGACATCAGGCGCGGCGAAATCTGCCGCGTGTAGGTACCGACGACGTTGCGCTGGCGATCCATGTAGGTGACCCCGAAAGTGGGATCGATGGCCGTCTGGTCGGGATTCGTGGTGGGACCGGTCAAATTGTCCATATTGAAGCGCGCGAAGAACTGATCCTTGCCACTGAATTTGTGATCCAGGCGCAGCGAGAATTGATTCGCATCCGTAGCGACTTTCGACGCGGTGGCATAGGTGTTCGCGCCAAACGGCCCGGTGGGGTCGTTGGGCTTGGGATAGCGCGCCAGGATGGTGGCGATCTTTGGATCAACCGGAACGAGGAGCGTGTCAGTCGCCCCATTCGAATACGTAACGGTGTCGCTGACCAGAGAACTGCCTGTCGCGGGCCGCTGGGCCGCCGAAGGCACCGGCATCACCTGCGTGGTGCCAAGCACCTGGCGAAAGCCCTGATATTGGGTGAAGTAGAAGGTCCGCTTGCGGCCGTCGTATACATGCGGGATGAAGATCGGCCCGCCGTTCGTAAAGCCGAACTCGTTGCGGCGGAAGGGCGGAATGCGGCCGGGGTAAGCCGGCGTCGGGTGGTCGAAGTAGTTGCGCGCGTCGAAGGCCGAGTTGCGCACGAACTCGAAGAGCGACCCATGGAAGCCGCTAGCCCCACTCCGGGTGTGAATATTGGTGAATCCAGCCGCGCCACGGCCAATCTCCGCCGGCATCCAGCCGGAACTGGAATCGATTCCCTCGACAGCATCTACGTTGAAGTTCGAGAAGGTGGCCCCGCCCATCTCCGGGTCGCTGATGTCCGCGCCGTCCATGGCAAAGGTCGCTTCCACACCGCGCTGCCCATTGATGGCAAACTGCGCGGTAAAGTTGGTGGCGCCGTTGGCATCGGTCATGGTGCCGGCGGCCAGCAGCAGCAGCGTGCTGAAGTCGCGCTTGTTCAGCGGCAGTTCGCTCACCGCCTGGCTTGAAAGCTCCTGGCCGCCGGTCGCCGGCTGGCTCTTGAGCAGCGTAACCGTGAGTTCGCCGCGGGCCGAAAGCGTGATGGCCACCGCGGGCGCGGTCAGTGCAAGGTCAATGGGCTGGGCGTACTCGACCTTGCCGCCGTTCGCCTGCACGGTGAGCCGGTACTGCCCAGGAGGCAAAGCCGACATCCGGAATTGGCCGTCGGCGGCGGTGAACGCCTCGGCGCTTGCGCCGTTGCCTGCTAGCTTGACCTTGGCGGCAGGAATGGGGGCGCCGGCGGCATTGTGCAGGACTCCCTGCCATACGGCTTGCGTAGGCTGCTGCGCCCCTGCTCCAACAACGAGAATCAAAACTGCCAACAGCAGACTCCATAAGCAACTTCCCGAAAAGCTCAACATCTTGCCGCGGAGCACGCACCCGTTTCCTGGTCTGACTTTCAATGGGATTCAACCTTTTTGCTGGGATGTGGGCGGCAAGGGAAGAACTCCCGAGCGGCAAAAAATGCCATACCGTATCCGATTGGATTATATTCCTAAGCCCTGCGGCGAGAGCGGCCTGGCAGCAGCCATCGTAGCGCCGAGCTGCGGGTTGCAGCTGAGGCTTCTACACTATTTGCAGCCTATGACCGATACCGCTGCACCCACCGACACCATCGCCGCCATTTCCACCCCGCCCGGCCGCGGAGGCATCGGCATTGTGCGCCTCAGCGGGCCCCAGGCAGCCTCCATCGCCGCGCAACTGGTGAGCCTGCGCCATCCTCTCGAACACGCGCGCGCGCGGCTGGCCGATGTGCTGGATGCTTCGGACTCCGGTATCGACGGCGGGCGCATCGACGAGGCGCTGGTCACCTATTTTGGTGCTCCGCGCTCTTATACCGCCGAAGATCTGGTTGAGATCGCGGCACACGGCTCGCCGGTGGTGCTGGAAATGCTGCTGCGCCGCTCGATGGACCTGGGCGCGCGGTTGGCCGAGCCGGGCGAGTTCACCCAGCGCGCCTTTCTGGCCGGGCGCCTCGACCTCACCCAGGCCGAGGCCGTGCGCGACCTGATCGAGGCACAGACGCTCACCCAGGCCCGGCAAGCCGCTAGCCAAATGGGCGGCGCCCTCAGCCGCCGGGTGCAGCCGGTGAAGCAATCGCTGGTGGAGCTGATCGCCCTGCTCGAGGCCGGCATCGACTTTGCCGAGGACGACGTGGACGTGACCCCAGCAGCCGAGATTGCCCGGCGCATCGGCGATCTGACGCCGCCGCTGACGGCTCTTGCAGCCTCCTTCGCCCGCGGGCGGATCGTCCACGACGGCCTCACCCTGGCCATTGTGGGCCGCCCCAACGCCGGCAAGAGCTCGCTCTTCAACCGGCTGGTCGAGCGCGATCGGGCCATTGTGACCGCAACTCCCGGCACCACGCGGGATCTGATCAGCGAACGCATCTCGCTCGACGGCATTCCACTGGAGTTGGTGGACACAGCCGGCCTGCGCGAGGGCCGCGAAGAGGCCGAGCAGTTGGGCATTGCTCGCAGCCGCGAGGCGCTGGCCGACGCCGCGCTGGTGGTGGTGGTTCTGGACGCTACCCAGCCGCTCAACGACGAAGAACATCGGCTGCTGGCCGCTGTCCTGGGCCGCCCTGCCGTGGTGGCCGTGAACAAGAGCGACCTGGCTGAAGGCAGTCTGCCGCTGCCCGACTGCGCCGGACTCCCGGTGCTGCCTACCTCCGCGCTTACCGGCGACGGCATTCCCGCACTGCGCGAGCGCATTCTGGCCTTGGCCACGGGGGGCGCAGCCTCGGAACCCGGCCTGCTGACCAGCTTGCGCCACCAGCAGGCCGTCGCAACTGCACTCTCGGCCCTGGCCGACGCAGCCAAGGCCAACGGAAGCGCCATCCCCCACGAGATGATCCTGCTGGACCTTTACCGCGCGCTCTGGGCACTGGACTCCCTCACCGGCCAGACCACCTCCGATGACATTTTGAACCTTATCTTCTCCACCTTCTGCATCGGAAAGTGATTTTGGATTCCAGAGAGAGCGAAGCGCTGCACGGTTATAGCATTTTCGGAATTGGTGTAGACCGAAAGCACGTACTCAAGTGGCTTTTTTCCAAAGAAACAGCCACCTTGCACGCCCTTTAAAAAGTCTACGTGTATTCCGAAAATGCTCTTAGGGGCTGGAAGGACCCGCGCAACAAGTGGAGACACTTTGAGAAATGCCCTTATCCCGCGCTAGGCAATCGCCTACTCCTGGTCCGTTTCATAGGCAAGACGACATTCTCAACGTTTGCGCATCGAAGGGCTCATGGAGACGCTTGATTCCCGTGGATTGCCATATCCGGTGTCAAATGAACGCCGGCTGCGCGCACCGAAGCTTCGCGAAGCCGTCCTCACGGCGCGTGAGACGTCACAGCGTGTGAAGTGTGTTCGCACAAGGTTGTCGAGGCGATTGAAACGCGGCGTCGGCATGCGGCAGACTCGATCCTGAGGCTCGCAGGTGCTCTGTTTCCGGCGCGCGGCGAAGCGTCTTGTCAAGTTCTACTGGTCTTGCGATGCTTTCCGGGAATGCTTAGAGCGGTTTCGATTCAACAGTTGGCATTTTGAAATCGAGCAAGGTGGCATCTTTTGAGAAAAGTGCCACCCGGCAATGAGCTTTCTGTAAAGCAAAGGAAGTTCTCTTCAGGCCCAGTACCTGCGCACCCGCTCAAGGCGTGGGGCCAACAAGGCCATCGGTGCGGTTGCCGCCTCCATCCTCACCGTCGCTTACCACATGCTCAAAAGCGGCACCCGCTGTGAGGATCACGGCGCGAACTGCTTCGACAACCGCGCTAAAGCAAAGCACGTTCTGCGACTCGTCAACCGTCTACGGAACCTCGGATTCGATCTCCACATCGCCCCGCTGGCAGCTTAATCGAGGCTTGTTTCTTATCGGAGCTAAGTTGAAACCGCTGTAGTTTGGGATACCCGAGAGATTAAAGCCGTTTCGATCTGGCTTTGGCTTCACTCCGAACTCACTTGCTGAGATATTTCATCCCGGTATCGCACAAGACTGTCACAACCGCCGAGTCTGGTCCCAGATGTTTGGCCAAACGCAAAGCGGCGACGACATTGGCGCCTGTGGACGTGCCGCCGAAGAGGCCCTCCTCGCGAGCCAGGCGCATGGCCATGGCCGCGGCCTCTTCGGTGGAAACCCGTTCGATCCGATCGGCGATCGCGGGATTCCAAAGCGGCACCACATAGCCCGCGCCGATACCGTCGATCTTGTGCGCCCCCGACGGACCGCCAGACAGAACCGGCGACTCGGCAGGTTCCACGGCTACGATCTGGATGCGCTCATTGTTGCGGCGCAGGGCTTCTCCGGTGCCGCGAAGCGACGCGGCGGTGCCCACGCTCTGCACAAAGCCATCGACCTTGCCGCCGGTCTGCGTCCAAATCTCCTCGGCCAATTGGCGATAGGCTGAAAACTGGTCGCGGTTATTCATCTGGTCGGTCCAGTAGGCGCCGGTCTCTTGGGCGACGATGCGGGCAGCCTCAATCATGTCTTTGGTCAGCTTCTCGGTCATGCGCCCGCTCTCGCTGGGGACGATTTGCAAATTGGCCCCGAAGGCTTTCATGTGCAGGAGTTTTTCGCGGGCGAAGGCATCCGAAGTGACGATATGCAGCGGGTAGCCTTTGACCGCGCAGACCAGCGCCAGCGAGACACCGGTGCTGCCGCCTGTGTATTCGACAACCGCGCCGCCCGGTTTGAGGCGGCCGTCGGCCTCGGGCGCCGCGATCATGGCCAGCGCCATGCGGTCCTTCATGCTGCCGGTGGGGTTCTCGCTCTCGATCTTCAGCAAGATGCGGGCGCCGTTGGCGGGCGCAATGCTACGCAAAGGCAGGAGCGACGTGTTGCCGATGCAATCGAGGATGTTTTGCGGCGATCCGGTCATGATGTCTTCCAGCTTCCACAGAGCGATTCAGCAATGAATCAAGACCAGAATATTGCGGTTTCCCACCCTTCCGCAAAAAGCGCGGAAGGATGGGGCACCGAGCATCTGTGGCGCTACAAGCACAGGCGAATCCGTCAGCGTGCTTTCCCATGTCTCAGAATCGAGGCCAAGGGCATCCAGCATCTTTCGCCGGTTGAGAACAAAAGCGAGAAAGGCCCGCGCGAGGCGGGCCTTTCTGGTGGACGCAGACTCCGGGAAAAGGGGCTACTTCTTTGCCATTTGTGCGGGCGGGTTGACCTGGGCATTCAGGTAGTCGGTGAGGTCGTCGATATCCTGTTTGGTCCCTACCATGGGCGGCATGAACTTGCGGTAGGGCGAATCGGGTTTGTAGTCGTGCAGCATGGTGATGAAGCTGCCGATGTTGGCGCGGTCGCGTCCGGCCAGCAGCGTCTGCAGCGGGCGGTAGCCGGCCAGTGTATGGCAGGAGCCGCACTCGCCGCGGAAGATGGCCTCGCCGCGCGAGTAGCTCGAGGTTGACGCGCTCTTGTCTCCGTTCCAGGTCCACATCGTGTGCGCCAGGTAACCCTCCTGGTTGATGCGGCTCACATAAGGCACGCGCACGCCGTTCGAGTACATCCAGCGGCCGATGACGTAG
>Ga0181529_10007694_pt1 | contig 10679 bp, 11 predicted proteins | sample PEATcosm2014_Bin_36_FD_119763 | JGI IMG/M metagenome (GOLD analysis project Ga0181529, IMG submission 119763) | Peatland microbial communities from MTU Mesocosm Facility, Houghton, MI, USA - PEATcosm2014_Bin10_30_metaG | ecosystem: Environmental > Terrestrial > Soil > Wetlands > Peat | place... | reverse complement strand
GGCAAGACGGTGCTCGCCCAGAGCATCGCCTTTCACAACGCCTCGGCCGAACGCCCCGTGCTCTACATCAGCACGGTCTCCGAACCGCTCGACCGCATGCTGCGCTACGTGCAGGAGTTCGACTACTTCGACGCCGACCAGATCGGCGAGGCGATCATCTACCAGGAGCTGAGCGAGCCGCTGCGCACGCGCGGCCTCGTCGCTGCGGTCGACGAGCTGGTCGAGCTCATCAAGCGCCATCAGCCGGCCTTCCTGGTGATCGACAGCTTCAAGGCGCTGCACTCGTTCACCGACTCCGAGCAGGAGTTCCGCGCGAGCCTCTCGGTGCTGACCGCGGTGCTGTCGTCGCTTGCCATCACCTCGTTCTGGGTGGGCGAGTACGGTCCCGCCGAGATCCCCGCGCTGCCCGAGTTCGCCGTGACCGACAGCATCGTCGAGCTCGTGCTCGGCAAGATCGGTGTGAGCGACGTGCGCTACCTGCGTGTGACCAAGCTGCGCGGCAGCGCCTTCTTCGGCGGCGAGCACGCCTTTCGCATAGGCGCCCACGGCATCGAGCTCTTCCCGCGCCTCGCTACGCCCGAGGTGCCGGTCGACTACGAGCTCGCCGCGGCGCGCAGCGCCACCGGTGTGCCCGCCCTCGACGCGATGCTCCCGGCGGGCCTCTGGAAGGGCAGCTCTACGCTTGCCTTCGGCCCTCCCGGCAGCGGCAAGACGCTGCTCGGCCTGAACTTCATCTTCAAAGGCATCGAGATGGGCGAGAAAGGTCTGATCGCCACCATGCAGGAAAACGCGACCCAGTTGCAGCGCATCGCCATGGGCTTCGGCTGGGACATCGGGGGGGCGATCGCCGCGGGCATGCTCACGGTCATGGACGTCTCGCCGGTCGACATCTACATCGACGAGTTCGTCAGCCGGGTCTCGCGGCGCGCGCTCGAGGAGGGCGCCCAGCGCCTGCTCATCGACAGCGTCAACGACCTGCAGGCCGCCTCGCCGAGCGATGGCCGCTTTCGCGACTTCATGTACTCGCTCACCCAGGCCATGGCCGTCAAGGGCGTCTCCACCTTCATGACCCACGAGATCGGCGACCTGTTCGCCACCACGGTGCTCTCGCGGCAGGGCATCAGCCACCTGTCCGATAACGTCCTGCTGCTCAGTTACGTGCGCGCCGATTCGCAGATCAAGCGCGCCATCACGGTGATCAAGACCAGGGCGAGCGGCCACGACCCCGCGATCCGCGAGTTCTCCATCACCTCCGACGGGTTCGTGCTCGGCGAGGCCTTCGCCGAGCTTGCCGGCCGCGGCTTGTCCTAGAGGACCGCGGGTCTCATGAGCGACAGTCGGGCGTCGGGGGCTCCGCAGCCGGTCCGTCCGCTGCGCCGCCGGTCAGACCTTCCCGGCAACAGCGGCGTGCCCGATGCGCGCACCCTCGAGGGCCTCATCCACCTCGGCGCGCTGCTCGCTTCGGCGCTTTCGCTGCAGGGCGCGGCCTCGCAGGTCGTCGAGTACGGCTGCATCCTCACCGGTCTGCCGGCCTTCGCCCTGTTCGTCATGGCCGACGACGGCGGCGAGCTGCGCCCGGCGGCCACCGAGGGCATCCTCGACGACACCGCGAGCGTCCACCTGCAGCCCATCGATATCGCCGCGCTCGACCTCGAACGCACCGGGCCGCGGCTCGTGGCCGTCGCGGCGCTGGGCTCGCCCGAGTTCGCGGCGCTCTGCGCGCGGCACGGCTACGACGAGGCCTGGACGGCTCCCCTGGTGGTGGCCGGGGTGCGGCTCAAGGGGCTGCTCGTCGGGCTCGGACGCCGTCACGGCGACCCGGTCGCCGGCGATCTGCTGCGCGTCTTTCGCCTGCTCGCGCTGCAGGCGACGAGCGCCGTCTGGAACGCCGAACGCCACGAGTCCGAGCAACGCGCGCAGCGCGACCTGCTGCACGCCCAGAGCCACATCGCCGTGACCCTGCAGGAGAACTTCATCCATCCCCTGCCCACGATCACGGGCCTCGACCTGGCGCTGGTCACCGAGACCGCTTACGCCCCCGAGCTCGTCGGCGGCGACTTTCACGACGTCTTCACCGTGTCCGACGGCCGGGTGGTCGTGCTGCTCGGCGACGTCGAGGGCAAAGGGGTGCGTGCGGCCGGCATGACCGAGACCGTGCGCACCGCGGTGAGCAGCTTCGCCCTCGTCGACGCCGCGCCCGGCTTCATCTTGCGCAAGACCAACGAACTGCTGCTGCGGCGCAACGGCCCCGACGACCAGTTCGTGACGGCTTTTCTGCTCACGCTCGACCTGACCACCGGCGAGGCCGCCTACGCCAGCGCCGGCCATCCCGCCCCGCTGCTCGTGCGGCGGCAGTCGTGCGGCTTCCTGGAGACCGTCTTCGGCGTGCCGCTGGGCACGTTTCCCTGCGACTACCCCGTAGGGCACGTGGTACTGGCGCCGGGTGAGTGCGTGGCGCTCTTCACTGACGGCATCACCGAGGCGCGCGTGGGCACGGTGCTGTTCGGCGAGCGCCGCCTCGCCCAGACGCTCTGCGACCACCCCGGCATCGGCCCTCGCGAGGTGGCCGAGCGTCTGCGCGACGCAGCGCTGCGGTTCGCGGGGCGCTGGAGCGACGACATGCAGATCCTGGCCTTCAGTCTCTCCGGCCCGCCGCGGCCCCAGGGCTCGTCGCCGCGCCGGCGCGTAGGGTCGCCGATCGACGTGTCCGGGTGAGCGCGCGATTGAGCCCGCGGCCGCGGCTGATCTGCCGATGACGTCGCTCCTCCTCCAGATCCTGCCGGTGGCGATCATCATCACGATCAACCCGGTGCCCGTGGTGGCGGCGCTCGTGGTGTCGACCACGCGCCGGCCGCGGGCGTGCGGCCTGGCCTACATCGCCACCTTGCTCGTCGGCATGGCACTCTTCGGCGCGCTCGTGCTGCTGGTCTTCGGCGGGTCGCTCGTGACCAGATCGGGCGCCAGCACTCCCTTCGTGCGCTGGGCGTGGCTGCTCATCGGCCTGGCCTTCCTCGTCGCGTTCGCGGTGCTGCTCGTCCGGCGGCCGCGGCCCGCCGGGGGCGCCCAGCCACGCTGGATGAGTCTGGTCGCCGGCATGGGGCCGCTGGGGGCGGTCGCCGTGGGCGTATTGCTCGTCAACTACGAGATGCAGACTCCGGCCATGCTCGACATACTGGCCGCCGACGTGAGCCGGGCGCAGGCGGCCGTGGCGCTCGGGCTGTTCGTCGCGTTCGCCTGCGCGCTGCCCGTCGTGATCGTCGCCGGGGTGCTCGTGGCCCACCGCCGCTCCGCCGTCGACGTCGACCGCGCCAAAGCCTGGCTTGCCCGCTACAATCGTCCCGTGCTCCTTGTGCTGTTCGCCGTGGTCGGCGTCGTCTACAGCACGAAAGGCCTGCTCGAGCTGATCCATTAGCCGGTCGGTCAGGGGCCGGAGCGCGCGGCCGTGCGGCCGGATGACGACGCAACTACACGCGGCGGGCCTCCGTGGCATTATCATGGAGTCGTCGATCCACCAGTAAAGGTCAGGTCCAGGATCCTCCCCGTTCACGATCGCCCAGGCGGCCAGGTGCCGCGACTCGTTCCCTACACGGCTACCGCGCTGGCCGTCGGACCGGTCTTCAGAAGCGCCTTTCGGCTCAAGGTGGTAGCCCGCGAGCGGATCCCCGCCGAGGGGCCTCTCGTGGTCGTGGCCAACCATGAGAGCAACCTCGACGGCTTCGTGCTGATCTCGGTCTTCAGGGGCAGGCGCCTCACGTTCCTCTCCGCCGCCCACCTGTTCGAGAAGCGCGGTGTCGGGCGTTACCTGCGCGGCATCGGCGCCCTGCCGGTCGAAGAAGAGCACGCCAACGTGGCGAGTTTCAGGCGAGCGATCGAGATCCTTGGCGAGGGCGGGACGGTGGCGATCTTTCCGCAGGGGGGGATCGCCCGCGACGAGGTCCATGGCGGCGCCGTCTACCTCGCGCTCAAGACCAACGCGGCGCTCCTGCCGTTGTACCTCACGGGCACCGGCAAGGCCTTGCCGCCCGACAACAAGTGGCCTTCGTTCGCGCGCATCACGGCGCGCGTCGGCGTGCCGATACCAGCGGGCGAGCTGGCCGATGGCAGCTCGACCACGAGCGCCGCGGTGGCCAACGGCACCCGGCTGATCGGGCAGCTGCTCGCCGAGGCGCGGCTGGCCTACTAGGGTCGGGGTCTACCGCGACGTCCGGCCGCCGTCTGGTCTTCCGGCACCGTCGGGGCGGCCTCACCGCGCGCGACCGACAGGGCCGCGCCGCGTAGCTCGAACCACCGGTCTCTTGACGTATGCTACAGCGTAGCGTATTTTGTGCTACAACGTAGCATAACGAAAGGAGACCGGCATGGCGCCGCGCCGCAAGAACGTCGAACCGCTCGCTCGCGAGCGCATCGTCGACGCGGCCATGACGATCATCGACACCGAGGGCCTCGACGCGCTGTCCATGCGGCGCCTGGGCGCCGAGCTCGGGGTCAATCCCATGGCCGCCTACTACCATGTCGCCAACAAGGCGGCGCTTTACGACCTCGTGCTCGACGCCGTCATGGCCGGCGTGGACACCGCGGCGATCGATGCCGCCGCGTCGCCGGCGGAGCAGCTCAAGCAGGCGGCGCGCGCCTACCGCGCGGCCATCCTCGAGCACCCGCGCGCCATCCCGGTGCTGGCCGGGCGCTCCGTGCGAACGGCGACCGCCTTGCGCCCCGTCGAGCCGTTCCTGGGCGCGCTGTTGACCGCCGGCCTGACGGCCGATCAGGCGCTCGCGGCCGTCGACGTGGTCGCGCAGTACATCCTCGGAGGCGCAGTCGGCTACTACCACCACCTGGTCGACGGCGAGCTCGGCGAGGAACGCGAGTTCGAGGCGCTCGACGCCGCCGAGTTCCCGCACATGACCCGCGTGCTCGCCGAGGGGCACTACCTGGGGTTCGAGGCCGAGTTCGAGTTCGGCCTCGACGCTCTCGTGCGCGGCCTGCTCGACACGCCGCACCACGGCCCGCAGGGGGAGTGATGTTCGCCGCGCTCAAGGCTCGTGACTACCGGCTGTTGTGGGCCGGCCAGGGCATCTCGCACCTGGGTGATCAGTTCCACCTGATCGCGCTGCCCTGGCTCGTGCTCACCCTCACTCACGACCCGCTGCAGCTCGGCCTGGTGCTCGCCCTGGCAGGCGTGCCGCGTGCGGCGCTCATCCTGGTCGGCGGCGCCCTGGCCGACCGCCACTCGCCGCGTGCCATCATGCTCGCCTGCGACGCGCTGCGCTTCGCCCTGTGCGGTGTGCTCGCCGCGACGGTGCTCACCGGCACAGTGCAGCTCTGGATGGTCTACGGACTGACGCTCGCCTTCGGCGTGGTGTCGGGCTTCTTCATGCCGGCCGCCGAGGCCGCGCTGCCGCGCCTGCTGGAACGCGAGCAGCTCGAGGGCGGCAACGCGTTGATGATGGGCGCCGACCAGCTGGCGCAGTTCGCGGGACCGGCGCTGGCCGGCAGCCTGATCGCGCTCTTCGCGGTGTCGCACGCCGGGCGTGAGGCCGGCCTGACCGGCGTCGGGGTGGCGTTCCTGGTCGATGCCGTGTCGTACGCCGTGTCGGCGGCGACGCTCGTGTTCATCCGCTCGCTGCCGGCGCTCGGCGCCGGGTCTGCGCGCCACGCCCTCGACGCCGTGGCCGAGGGGCTGCGCTTCACCCTGTCGCGACCGGCCTTTCGCTGGCTCGTCGGCTTGATCGCGGCCGCCAACCTGCTGATCGTCGGCCCGCTCTTCGTGGGCGTCCCCGTGCTCGCCCAGACGCGCTTCAGCCAGGGCGCCGCGGCGTTCGGCCTTCTGGTCTCCGCCTACGGTATGGGTAACCTCTGCGGCATGCTCTCCGCGGCCGCCGCGCCGCGGCCCTCGGCGCGCACCTTCACCGTCGTCGTGCTGGCGCTCTTCGTGGGCTTTGGCCTGGTCGTGGGGGCGCTTGCCTTCATCACGTCGGTCTGGGTGGGCGTCGCGCTGCTCGCCGGCCTGGGTGTCGGCAACGGCTACGTCGCGGTGGTCATGATCACCCTCGTGCAGCGCATGACGCCGCCGCCCATGCTGGGCCGCGTGATGAGCCTGGTGATGCTGGCCATGCTCGGCGTCACGCCTCTGTCGCAGGCGCTGTCGGGCGCGGTCGTCAAGCTCGGTCCCGCCGCGCTGTTCGTGGGTTGCGGCGTCGGCATGCTGCTGGTCACAGCCGTCGCCGGCGTGTGCCGCGCTTCGTGGTCGCTCGACGCGCTCGTGGCAGGCGAATCGCTGGTCGCGGAGGGCGCCTGAGCGCGCGCGGCGGCCGGCCTTCCGGCCGGCCGCCGCGCGGCCCGGCCGCTCAGTGTGGCCACTGCTGCAGCAGCCAGAGGTTGCCGTCGGGATCGTTGAAGCTCGCGTACTTCACGCCCCCGTTGTCGGTGATCTGGCCCACATCGGCGCCCCGGCCGACGAGCTCGGCGCGCGCCTGCTCGATGTCGTCCACGACTAAGTGCAGGCCCTTGACCGAGCCGGGCTTCATCGCGGTCAGCTCGCCCATGCCGGTGCCGAAGACGATGGCGCAGGCCGAGCCGGGAGGGGTGAACTGCACGACTCGCATGGTGTCGCTCACCTGCACGTCGTGCAGGTTGCCGAAGCCGATCTGCTCGTAGAAGGCCTTGGCCCGGTCGACGTCCGAGACAGGCACCGGCACGAGCTCGAGTCTCATGTCCATCGGTGGTCGCTCCTTGCTCTGGGGCCGCCGTGACGGCGCACCCGTAGCCGCTAGGCTGCCCGGCGGGCCTCGTCGCTCGGGCTCTGTGCCGTGGCACGATCGGGCCGGTAGGTGAGGATCAGCGATTCGCCGGCTTGTCGCGAACCGGTCAGGCGCAGCCGCAGCGACCTGTCTGACTCGCCGAACAGGCGGTTGCCGCCGCCGAGCACGATGGGGTAGACCATGAGGCGGTACTCGTCCACCAGGTCGTGGTGCATGAGCGTCTGCACGAGCCGGCCGCTGCCGTAGACCAGAATGTCGCCCTCGATCTTCCTCTTGAGGGCCTCGACTTCGTCGGCGACGTTGTCGCTGATCACGGTCGTGTTGTTCCAGTCGGCTTGCGCAAGCGACGTCGAGACCACGTACTTGGGCATGCCGTTCATCTTGTCGGCGAAGCCGGCGTCGTCTTTCATCTCCGGCCAGGCCGCGGCGAACCCGTCGTAGGTCACCCGGCCGAGCAGCAGGGCGCCGGCCGCCGTGAGCTCGTCGAGCTTGAAGCGGTCGCCTTCGGCGCCGCGGTCGAACTTGAACGACCAGCCGCCGCGGTCGAGCTCGCCGCTGCCGCCCGGGTCTTGAAAGACGCCGTCGAGGGTGACGAACTGCGATACCACCACGTTGCTCATGTCTGCCTCCATCGTCCAGCGGTCGAAGGTCTCAGGTCGGCGGCGAGGGGGCCGAGCGGTCTCCCAGAAGTGGCCGAACGGGTCCATGACGCTGCCGATCAGCCGGCCGTGGCTCCCGGCCGCGGGCCCGTTGGGCGTGACGCCCGCGGCCATCGCCCTGTCCCAGACCGCGTGGGGTACGGGCACCGCGAGGATCATGCCCCTGCGGGCAGCGCATACCGTCCGGCGCTGGGACCGGAAGCTCCATCTACCGCCGCGACGCGCGGCGGTAACCGTTGGCGGCGGCCGGGCGCGCCGGCGCGGTCCGTGACCGTCGGCAGCCCGGTCGCGTCCGCACAGTGGCGCGCCCTCGAGGCGCGTGTCATGCTCAAGGCGGCGTGCCGGCCCACGCGACAGACTGCCGGCGACGCGCCGCATCGCAAGGAGACCATGACCACCACCTCCCGCCACCCGAACGCTGCAGTCGCGCCGCCGCCCGACAGCGCCGCGCCGCCGACCGGCAGCGAGGCGCCCGACGGTGCCACGCCACGCCGCGTTCCCGGCGCGTCCAGGCTCGGCGGCGTCGCGCTCGCCGTCCTGGCGCTGGTCTGGGGCTACAACTGGGTGGCCATGAAGGTTGGGCTGCGCTACTCGCAGCCGTTCACCTTCGCCGCTCTGCGCACCTTTCTAGGTGCGCTCGTCCTGTTTGCCGTTCTCGCGGTCCTGCGCCGGCCGCTGAAGCCCAAGGCGTTCGCCCTGACGTGCGCCGTCGGGCTGCTGCAGACCACCGGCTTCGTGGGTCTCGTCATGTGGGCCCTGGCCAGCGGCGGCGCGGCCCGCACGTCGGTCCTTGCCTACACCATGCCGTTCTGGCTGCTGCTGATGGCCTGGGTCGTTCTGGGTGAGCGGCTGAGACGGCTGCAGTGGGTCGCCGTGGGCCTCGCCTTCGTGGGCCTGACCCTGGTGCTCAGCCCCTGGCGCCTGAATGGCCTGTTCAGCAGCCTGCTGGCCGTGGGCGCCAGCTTTCTGTGGGCGGTGAGCGCCGTCGTGGCGAAGCTCCTGCAGAAGCGCTACGCGGTCGATCTGCTGTCGCTCACCGCCTGGCAGATGTTGATCGGCTCGGTCCCGCTGATCGTGATCGCCCTGGTGACCTACACGGGTCCGCCGGTCTGGTCGGTGTCGTTTGTGTGGGCCCTGGCCTTCAACGTGCTGCTGGCCAACGCCCTGGCCTGGTTTCTGTGGCTCTACGCGCTGCGCGCTCTGTCGGCGGGTACCGCCGGACTGGGTACGCTGGCGACGCCCGTGGTCGGCGTGGCCGCCGCCTGGATCCAGCTTGCCGAGCGGCCCAGCCCCCTCGAGACGATCGGCATGGCCCTTATCGTGGCCGCTCTCGCGGCGGTCTCGCTGGCCCAGGCTGTGGCGGGGCGGCGCGCCGCGTCGGTCTGAGCGGTCGCCCTCGGACTCGCTGTCAATCCAATTTGACGAACAAGAGTCGTCAGTGTAGATTGACAGCCGTGGAGACCGACTTGCGCCCGACCGACGACTCACCCGGCGACCCGGCCCAGGGCCTGCGCGCGGTGCTCGCCCTGCGCCGCCTGGCCGAGCGCCTCGAAGCCGAGCGCGTCGCCGTCGCCCGACGCCAGGGCTGGACGTGGCAGGAGATCGGCGACGCTTTGGGTGTCACTCGCCAATCGGTGCACGCCAAGTACGGCAAGTGAGCCCCATGCCCGAGCGCAGCCACCGCAGCCGACCGGCCGGCGACGACTATCATCACTGGACCACCTATCTCGCCGCGCGCCACGAAGCTCGGCGCCGCGGCGACCACAGAGTCGGCACCGAGCACCTCGTGCTGGCCCTGCTGATGGAGCCGGCCCTTGCCGGCGCGCTCGACACCGACCTGGCGAGCGCCAGGGCGCGGCTCGAGGCGCTCGACCGCGAGGCCCTGGGCGCCGTAGGCGTCGTGCTCAGCGCCGCGGTGTCGTTCGCGGCCGACCCCGATACGCCGCCGTGGCAGGCCGCCGAGACGCCGTCCGCCGGCGCGCCCGCCGGGGCCCCGATCGCCGGGCGCGAGTGGCGGCCGTCCATCAAAGACGTAGTGCGCGCCTGGGAGGGCCGCCTGCCGCTCACGCCCGCGGCCAAGACGCTCCTGGGCGACTCCAACAAGGAGATGCGCCGCCTCGGCGGCCGCCACCTTGGTCCGCGGCACATCTTGGCCGCGCTCCTCGAGCTCGACCCTCCCGATCCCGCCGCCGAGCTGTTCGCCAGCCTGGGCGTCGACCGCGCCGCCGTGCGCGCCCGTCTCTCCGACCTCTGAATCGTCCCATCGACCTCTGCATCGAAGAAATGGCGGTGACCACGTGGCCCCAGTTGTCGTAGGCGATTCGCTGACGAAGCGGTTCGGCTCTCTGACCGCGGTCGACGACCTGTCGTTTGCCCTCGAAGCCGGCACCATCACCGGCTTTCTCGGCCCCAACGGCGCCGGCAAGACGACGACCTTGCGCATGCTGCTCGGCCTGGCGGCGCCCACCAGCGGGCGGGCGCTGATCTTCGGCCGGCCGTACGCCGAGCTGGAGCGGGCCCCGCTGCGCGTGGGCGCCGTGCTCGAGGCGACCGACTTCCACCCGGGGCGCTCGGGCCGCGACCACCTGCGCTCGCTGGCCTGCGCCGTTGGGCTGCCCGATTCGCGCACCGACGAGGTGCTGCGCCTGGTCGAGTTGCACGACGCGGCCAGGCGGCGGGTCAAGGGCTACTCGCTGGGCATGCGCCAGCGGCTGGGTCTTGCGGCGGCGCTGCTCGGCGACCCCGAGCTGCTCGTGCTCGACGAGCCCGCCAACGGCCTCGACCCCGAGGGTGTGCGCTGGCTGCGCGACTTCCTGCGCGCCTTCGCCGCGGAAGGCCACACCGTGCTGGTCTCGAGCCACGTGCTGGCCGAGGTCGCCCAGACCGTCGACCAGGTGCTGATCGTGAGCCACGGACGGCTCGTCGCCGAATCGTCGCTCGACGAGCTCACCGCGCGAGTCGGCGACGCCGTGCGCGTGCGCAGTCCGCAGCAGGCGCACCTGGCCGAAGCGCTCCAGCGCGAGGGAATCGCCGCCACGGCGAGCAACGAGCACGCCCTGCTCGTGCACGGCGCCACAGCCGCGCGCGTGGGCGACATCGCCTTCGCCGCCGGCATCCCGGTGCACGAGCTCGTCACCGAGGGCTCGTCGCTCGAAGAAGTCTTTCTCGATCTCACGGCGGAGGTCCAGTCATGATCGCCCAGGTCAAGGCGGAGCTCCTCAAGATCCGCTCCACTCGCACCACGCTCGGCCTCGTGGTCGGC
>Ga0181529_10007690_pt1 | contig 10682 bp, 9 predicted proteins | sample PEATcosm2014_Bin_36_FD_119763 | JGI IMG/M metagenome (GOLD analysis project Ga0181529, IMG submission 119763) | Peatland microbial communities from MTU Mesocosm Facility, Houghton, MI, USA - PEATcosm2014_Bin10_30_metaG | ecosystem: Environmental > Terrestrial > Soil > Wetlands > Peat | place... | reverse complement strand
GCGTGGCTCTGCACACTGCGTTGCTTGGCCGGCAGCAGGTTCACCTGGATGTCTGCCTGGTTCGACTGGCTGCGCATGTAGTAGTGGCGCACCAGTCCGTTGAAGTTATACGGCCCTGACGTCCCGGTATACGTCTGGTAGTTCAGCACGTCCGGCTGCCGCGCAAGCTCGTCGCCCAACGCCTGCGCCACCCGCGCCGTCTGTTCCAGCGGCGTACCGTCGGGCATGTTGACGACCACCTGCAACTCGCTCTTGTTGTCGAACGGCAGCATCTTGACGCGCACCAGCCCCAGCGGAACCAGCGCCACCGAGATCAGCAGCAGAATCGCAACACCCGCAAAGAACAGCATCCGGTTTCGCGCGGAAACAATCAGCGGCGTCATCACCTTGCGATAGAGCCGCGTTCTCCAGTTCTCGCGCTCCGGCTCCAATACGCGCGCCCCGGCCAGATGCTTACCCAGAAGCCGCATCGCCGCCCACGGCGACACCACAAAAGCCACCAGCAGCGAGAACAACATGGCGGCGGATGCGCCCACCGGAATGGGCCGCATATACGGCCCCATCAGGCCGCGCACAAACGCCATGGGCAGCACCGCGGCCAGCACGGCGAACGTGGCCAGAATCGTAGGATTGCCCACCTCGGCCACCGCTTCCACGGTCACGTCACTGCATGAGCGGTTGCGATTTTCAGGCAGGCGGAAGTGGCGCACGATGTTTTCAACCACCACGATGGCGTCGTCCACCAGAATGCCGATGGAGAAGATCAGCGCGAACAGTGTGACGCGATTGATGGTGTAGCCCAGGAAATAAAACACGGAGATGGTGAGCGCCAACGTTACCGGAATCGCCAGCAGCACCACGCCCGACTCGCGCCATCCCAGGAAGAGCGCAATCAGCAGCGTCACGGAAAGCGTCGCCAGCAGCAGGTGCTCCAGCAACTCGTCCGACTTGGCTTTCGCCGTCTCGCCGTAGTTGCGCGTGGTCGTCACGGTAACGTCGCCGGGCACCTGCACGCCCTGCATCTCGTGCACGCGCTTCAAGACGGCATTGGCAATGTCAGTGGCGTTGGTGCCTTTGCGCTTTGCCACGGTGATGGTGACGGCCGGATACTGGCGCGGCGCCTGATGTGCTGCCGCACTCGCATTTGTCGTGCCGAAGAGCACGTAATCCGTCGGGTCGGCGGGGCCGTCGATGATCTGGTCCGCAACGTCGCGTAGATACACGGGGCGCCCGTGATCCACGGCCACAACAACCGCCTCAAGATCTTCGCGGCGCGTAAACAGATCGCCTGCATCGACGCGGATTTCGCGGTTGTTCTCAGCAAAGCTGCCCGCCTGCACGCTGGCATTCGCGCCTTGCAGATGGCCCACGATGGCGAGCGGAGAAAGGCCATAGGCATTCAGCTTTGTCGTGCTCAGCACCACGCGCATGGTGCGCGGCAGCCCGCCAATTACCTTCGTCTCCGACACATCGGAGACCTGCTGTATGTTGTGCTGGACCTCGTCGGCAATAGCGCGCAGTTGATAGCCGTTGTAGTGCTCGCCCCACAGCGTAAGCGCAAGAATCGGAACGTCATCGATGGAGCGCGCTTTGATGATGGGCTGCGAAACGCCCGGCGGCATGCGGTCGAAGTTCGAGTAAAGCTTGCTGTAGACCTTGATCAGCGCGTCTTCCTGTTGCGTGCCGACAAGGAAGCGCACAATCACAAGGCTCTGGCCGGGGCTCGACGTCGAGTACACATACTCGACGCCCGAGATCTGATGCACCAGCGTTTCAATGGGCAGAGTGACGCGCTGCTCAATCTCCGCCGGCGATGCGCCCGGCATGGCCGTGGTGATGTCCAGCATGGGAACCAGAATCTGCGGCTCCTCTTCACGCGGAATGATCGCCACGGCGAAGACGCCCAGTGCGAGTGACGCGGCGATGAACAGCGGCGTCAGCTTGGAGTTGAGAAACGCGTGCGCCAGCCGCCCGGCAAGGCCCAGTCCCGCTGTTCCCTGTCCCGTCGATTCTGGTCGCGCCGATTCAGGATTCTGCTTCATGGCTGAACCCCGGCGCGTGCCTCGATGCGCTTGCCTGCCAGATCGCGGTCCACGGGATCATCCACCAGCTTTTCGCCAGCCGAGATGCCCGACAGCACTTCAACAAATTCTCCTTGTGCCGCGCCTAGCGTGATGGTCCGAAGCTGCGCAATCCCGCCGCCGTCAAGCACGTAAGCGCAATTCAGCGAACCGCGCAGAACCACAGCGGAGCGCGGAACGACGATGGCCTGCCGCGTGCCTGTAGCGATCTGTGCCGTGCCATACATGCCCGCGCGCAACTGGCTCGTCGAAGCGAGATTGATCTTGACCAGAAAGCTGTGACTGGCCGGATCGGCGGCGGGAACAATCTCCGCCACCGTGCCCGCAACGTCAGCGTCCTGCGCGCCAGTGACCGTCACGGGAATCTTCATTCCCCTGCGCACCGCAGAGATCACCGACTCGTCCACCGTCGCCTGCAATTGCAGCGGCCCGCCGCGATCCACCTGCAACAGCGGCACGCCCGGCGAAGCCAGTGTTCCCGGATCAGCCATCCGTGCCGCCACCACGCCCGCGAAAGGCGCGCGCAGCCGCGCATAGCCAAGCATGGCCCTCGCGCCGTTTTCCTGCGCCCGCGCGGCACTGCCCTGTGCGCGCAACGCGTCCACACGCTGGGACGCTGCCTCAGCCCGTCGCGTTACCTCGTCCATCTCCTGCGGGCTCACGCTCTTCTGCGCCTGCAATTGCTTGTAGCGGTCCAGCGTGCTGGCGGCGAGGCTGGCGTCAGTCTGCGCCGCGTCCTGCTGGTTCTCGGCAGCCTTCACCGCGGCCTGCGCCTGGTCCGCCGCCGCGCGCAGTGTTGCGTCGTCCAGCACGGCAAGGGTTTGCCCCGCGCGCACGTTGTCGCCTTCGTGCACCAGCACCTGCTGAATGCGGCTCACCACCTGCGCGGATAGAACCGCCGACTCGCGCGCGTGCAGCGTTCCCGTGGCGCGCACCGTCAGCGGCATTTCCTGCTGACGGCTCTCCACCACCCGCGCCTGCACGGTTTGTGTGGCTGCGGGCTGCGCGGGCTCGCTGGAATGGCACCCGGCCAACATCGCGGCGGCCAGCAAACAACCAGACAAAAAGACTTTCATTGCAAATCCTCCGCCGCATCAGCGGTCAATGTGCCTTTCGCGTAGAGCTGTTCGGCATACGCTTGGGCGTTGCCATAAACCGCGTGCCAGTAATTCGACTGGCTCTGCCGCTCGGCATCTTCGGCGCGCAAAAGATCAGTAATGGTCGCGAGGCCCGCCGCGTAGCGATTGCGCAAAATGCGCAGGCTCTCCGCCGACTGATCCATGGCGGCGCGCGCCGTTTCCAGAGAGAGCTGCGCGGTCTGCCGGTGAATGTGCGCCTGGCTCACTTCAAGCTGCACGTGCTGCCGCGCCGCCACCACCTGCGCATCCATTCGCTGCTTCGCAGCGCTCTCCCGTGCCAGTTGCGCGCGCTTGCTCATGGGGAAAATGTCGATCCCAATCTGCACGCCCGCAACCCAGTTGTTGCCGCCGGAACCGGCAAACGATGTGCGGTCTTCTTCCCAGTTGCCGTACGTGGTCACGCGCGGACCAAAGTCCGACTTGGCCGCGCCTACCGCGGCAGCTTGCGCCGATTGCGCCTGCCCCAGCGCAGCCAAATCAGGCCGCGTCTTCGCGGCCGTCGCCAGGTCCTGTTCGAGAGGTGTCTGCGGAAAGTCATGCGGCGTGATGGGTTGCAGCTTTGTCTGCTGTAAATCCGGCGCGCCCATGGCCACGCGCAGTTGAGCCCACGCCAGGTCCCGGTCGCCCTGCGCAGCAATGAGTTCCTGCTTGCGGGCGGCCACATTGACCTGGGCCGACATGCGGTCCGACTCCACCGCGAGCCCGGCCTTCACGCGGTCGTCCACTGAACCGAGCAGCGCCGCGGCCGTCTGCTGTTCATGCTCGGCAACGTCCATCTCGCGCTCGGCAAACAGCACCGCCTGATACGCCTGGACCACGTCCATCACAATCTTCTGGTCCACGGCCTTTGCGGAGAATGCGGCGCTCTTTTGCATCCGGTCCGCGCCGTGAATCGCCTTCTGCGTTTTGAACGAGTCGAACGCCGTCCACTGCCCGGAGAAGCGCGCCGCAAAGTTGCCGATGGGCTGCGGGCGGTTCAGCGCGTTCAGCGCAAAGTCAGCCTGCGTGAACTGCCGCTGACGCAGGCGCGTGCCGAAGGCATACACGGGGTCATCGCCGCGCGAAATGTCTTCAGTGAAATTGAGTTGTGGCAGCAGTTGGGTGCGGGCCAGCGTTGCCTCCGCGCTGGCCTCCTGACCGTCGGCGCGCGCCATGGCGGCGAGAGGACTCTGCCCCAGCGCCTGCTGAATAGCCTGCCGGAGTGTCAGGGGGTCCTGCCTTTGGGCCGTGGCGGCCGCGGCAGCCATTGCCAGCAGCAGGGCCAGCATGGAAGCACGCCGTTGCGGGCTGAAGATTCGCGATATCTGTGGGTTGTTCATGCAACCCATAAGAGCCACGGTGCCGCGGTTTCGTTACATGGGCGGTAGATGAAAGATGAATTTCCGCGTTGGGACGGACAGGTGCGAGGAAAACGGGGTAGAATTTCCGCACCGGCACCCCGTGGCCGACAACTGCCCAGGGTTCGCGCCGGTCCGGGCAGTGAAAGCCATTTCTCCCTCGCAGGAGGTTCCATGAATCGCAGGAAATTCATCAGCGGCGCGGTGGCCGGTATCGGTGCGGCGTATCTGGCGCCCGGGCCATTGGCGGCGGCCATCAACCTGCCCGCGCGCCAGGGCAAAGCGGAGGCCAGCGACACGGTTGTGCTGGGCAAGACGGGCATTCGCACCAGCCGCCTGGCCATGGGCACCGGCACCAACGGTGTTGGCAGCGCATCGAACCAGACGCGCAGCGGCGAACTGACACGCTTGTTGCGCACGGGCTACGATCGCGGGCTCACCTTCTTTGACACAGCGGACGCCTACGGTTCGCACCCCGAGGTGGCCGAGGCCGTGAGCCACCTGCCGCGCGAAAAGGTCGTCATCATGACCAAGTGTGACTCGCGCGATCCCGCGCAGGCCAAGGCCGATCTGGACCGCTATCGCCGCGAGCTGAAGACTGATTACATCGACATTCTGCTCATGCATTACGTCCGCGTCGGCAACTGGACGGAGCAGTACAAGGGCGTGATGGACGTGTTCTCAGAGGCCAAGGAAAAGGGCATCATCCGCGCGCACGGCGTCTCCTGCCACACCATTGAGGCGCTGCGCACCGCGGCCGCGTCCCCGTGGGTGGATATCGACCTGGTGCGCCTGAACCCCATCGGCACGCCCATGGACGCCGACCCGCAGACGGTCATCGGCGTGATCAAGGAGATGCGCGCGCAAGGCAAGGGCATTGTCGGCATGAAGATTCTGGGCGCTGGAGCCATGCGCACCCGCCAGGATGAGGCGATTCGCTTTGCGCTGGGCACAGGAGTGCTGGACGCCTTCACCATCGGCGCCGAATCCGACGCCGAACAGGCTGACCTGATCCGGCGGATTCGAGCGGCATAGCGGAGGGAATGGGGTACCGGCAGCGGCCAGGCGGACGCTTCCGTCTGGCCCTTTGCCGGGCTGCCGCCGCTTGCCATCCTTGCGCTCAGGTAGCGATACTGCTTTTGGCGCTTATTTGGGCCTTATCTTTTTTGAAGAGAGAGATTTCATTTTGGCGCGCGAGCTTTATACGGCACGTTTGGGACGAAAAGAGTGCATTTCCGAGCCGGCACAGTGTTTTCACTTTGAGTTCATCCTGGAAGACCTGGAGAGCTTTCCCTTCACCGCCGGCCAGTTCGTTTCCGCCGTGGCTGAAGACCCGAACGGCAGGCAGCAGACCCGCGCCTATTCCATTGCCTCGGCGGCCAGCGGCAACCGCTTCGAACTGTGCGTGAACCGGGTCGAAGGCGGATTCTTTTCCAACCATCTAGCCGATCTGCCCGACCTGCCCCTGGGCGGAAGCATCAAGGTGCACGGGCCGCACGGCAATTTTGCCCTTCGCCAGCCGATTACCGACTCGATCCTGGTGGCTACCGGCACGGGTGTGGCGCCGATGCGCAGCTTTACCCAGTGGCTGTTTCCCAAGGATGGGCCGGACCGCAGCGAAGGCAAGGATATCTGGCTGATTTACGGCACGCGCCACGAGAGCGAACTCTACTACCGTGCGGAATTTGAGGCGCTCGCCGCGCGCCAGCCCAACTTCCACTACCTGGCCACACTCAGCCGCGCGCCGGAAAGCTGGGGTGGCCTGCGCGGCTACGTGCAGGAACACATGGCACGGATTGTGGAGGAGCGCGCTGCGCGGCTGGGCCTGCCGATGCCGCAACCCGCGCCGGACCCCACCTTGCTGGCTTCCGAGCTGAACTTTGATTTTTATACCTACATCTGCGGTCTGAACAATATGGTCAGCGCGGTGCGCGAGCGGCTGGCGGGATTCGGGTGGCACCGGAAACAGATTGTTTTCGAGCGCTACGACTGATTTTTTTGTGGGAGAGCCGCTATAGATTGAACAGCTCGCGGAGCCGCCGGGTTTGCGCGCGGCTCACGGGAATCTCCGTCTGGCGCTTGTCGTTCATGCGCAACTGGTAGCTGGACTTGAACCATGGCACCACTTCGCGAATGTGGTTGATGTTGACCACAAAGCCGCGATGGGCGCGCCAGAACAGGGCCGGGTCAAGCAACTCCAACAGCTCTTCCAGGGTTCGGCACTTGGAGTGACCCTCAAAACTCTGCGTCACCACGCGAATGACGCCTTCGTCGATTGCGGCGTAGCAAATGTCCGCCTGATCCACCAGCAGCAGCCGGCTCTGCGCCTGCACAATCAGCCGGGCTGGCTGCGGGGCGCGCGCGCTGCCCTGGGGACGGTTGAGCAGCCGCAACAGGGCGTCAATCTGCGACTCGGGCAGGGCGCTCGTACCCCCGCCGCCACTGAGGCGGCCCCGCACACGCTCCAGAGCCTGCTCCACACGGGTCGGGTCAAAGGGTTTCAGCAGGTAATCGACGGCGTTGACGTCAAAAGCGCGCACGGCGTACTGGTCATAAGCCGTGGCAAACACAATCTGCGGCAGCGGCTCGGCCTCTTTGCCTGCCTGTGCGCGATGGAGTTCCATCAGCCGCTGAATCACGGCGAAGCCGTCGAGCCCCGGCATCTGGACGTCAAGAAAAACAACGTCGGGATGATGCTCCTCGATCAGGTCAACGGCTTCAATGCCGTTGGTTCCCTGCGCCACCACGTCGACACCGCCCGCCTGGTCAAGCAGATACTTCAGCTCGTCGCGGGCCAGTTGTTCGTCGTCGATGATGAGGGCGGAGATGGGCATGCGGACCGGAAGCTTGATTGTAGGAAGGGGACCCGACCGGGTCAATGCGGGGCTGAACCAGCTTCTGAGCGGGTGTGCCAGCTTCGCCGATTCGTTCTCTTTGCGGGCGGGTTTGAGCGGGTTGCGGACCCATCCTTGCGGCGCATTTGATTTCGCCGCAAGGATGGGAGGCCGCGTTGTATCGGCGGAAAACGTCTGGCCCTATTCGCCCAGCACTCGCAGGCGAGCCGGCATGTGGTCGTGAGCCAACTCGTGCCCGCAGCGGGTGCAGAACTGGTCAGTGGAGCGCACCGTGCGGAAGCAGTTACCGCAACTGGCCGCAAGCTGGTAATTGCATTGCGGACAGAAGTGGAAATCGCTCTGCACGTGCGTGCCGCAGGCGGCGCAAATCGCCATCTCCGGCGCGCGCAGCAGGAAATAGAGCACGGCACCGATGCAGCCCGGCATCACAAGGCAGATCAGCATCCAGAAGCGCACGCTCATGGCCCTGCGCGGAGCATCCTTGCTGACGTATCCAACCATCAGGAAGTAGAGCGCTGCCAGCAGTCCCCAGGAAAGGTTGAAGTAGATACGGAAGCCCAAAGGCGGCGGCGGATGGTGACGCTGGCCGGGCAACACGAGCCAAAAGTAATACTCGACCGCCACGAAAGCCGCTGTGGCGACCAGGATCGACCACGCCGGGATCAGGCTGGCGTCCTCATTGACGGTTATGGATTGCGGATCTCGCATAAGTGATCCCTCCCTCGGAGGGCTGTTTGGGAGCTTAAGCACAGCTTAACCTCTATATCACAATGGACGGGAAATGAGATGCGGAAGTTGCGTTTACTCGCTTTTGGGCCGCACTTTGTTGTCGGTGTGCGTTACGGCCGGGTGCGCATCCAGCCGGCCAGCACCGCCGAAGCCAGCAGCGCCGCACTGAGGAAGAGGATCCCAATGCTCAGTTGCCCCGTAATGCCGGTGAGGCGCTCTTCTTCAATCAGGGTATCCACGATCCACCAGATCAGCGGGCCGAGCACCAGAAAAACTACGATGGCTACCGCGATTGCGACGGCGCGAACCCGTTTGCGTCCAGCTTTCTGTTCCTGCATTACGCCGAGCGAGGTGATGACCACGCGGCTGGTGCGATGGCCAACTTCACATTCGCGATTGGCCTGGTGGCCGGCGAGGGCCGAAACCAGATCACGGTCAACGCCCGTTCCCGTGCTTGCGGGAGGGGCCGGGCCGGTGGTGGCCCCGGAGGTCTTCACACCGCCTCCTGATTGAGCGGAAGGGCCTCTTCGAGCTTGGACTTCATGGTAGCCATTCCCCTGTAAAGCCTTGATTTCACAGTGGAAAGAGGCGAGCGAGTGACCTTGGCGATCTCATCAAGCGACAAGTCCTCGTGGAACCGGAGCACGAGCACCTCGCGATAAAGGGTATCCAGTTTCAGCAGGGCTTCGGCAATCCGTTCACGGTTCTCAAGGTTGGCGAAGCGATCGAACGGTGTCGGTTCTCCATCGCAAATCTCGAAACTCATGGGCCGGTCGTCTTCGCTGCCGCCCTCAAACAGTTCGTCCAGGCTGGACATGGTCCGCTTGCGGCGCAGGTCGATGACCATGTTGCGGGCGATGGTGAAGAGCCACGTCTCAAAGCGCGCTTTGCCGTTGAACTGCGATCCCCGCGTCAACACGCGCATCCAGACTTCCTGAAACAGGTCTTCGGCGGTCTCGCGATTGCTCGTCAGGTAGAGCAGATAGCGCAATAGCCGGTGCTGATAACGGACGATCAACTCATCCAGCAGCCCGGCGTCGTGGCGCTTGAGCCCTTCGGCAACGGCCATGCTTTCCTGCCGCACCTGCTCCTGAACTGCGGTGGCTGAAGCCGTGCCGAAAAACGAGCGAATTGCTGCTGCGGTACCCATCGTATTTAATTAGACGACAAAATTGTCTGCGAAGCCGCGCAAAATGCATCTTTGTGCCAGAAAAGGGTTACCTTTGGCGGAAACCCTCCCTCAATTCAGCTCCCGAGCCATCGATCTTCTACACTATCCCTCATGGAAGTTCTCTATGGGCTGCATCCGGTGGAAGAGGCCCTCAAGGCCGGCAGACGGCGTTTTGACCACGTATTGGTGGCCCGCGAGCGGCATGACGAGCGTCTGGCGCGGCTGCTCTCAGAGTGCCGCGAGGCAGGCGTGCCGGTGCGGCAGGAAGCGCGCGAGCAGTTGACCCAGTTGGCCGGAACGCCCGCCCATCAGGGCGTTGTGGCGTTGGTTCGCCCGCAGGAATCGCTGGCTATCGAGGACCTTTTCGAGCCGCCCGCCACTGAATCCGCGCAACACCCGGCCCGCCTGCTGCTGGCCCTGGATGGCGTGGAAGATCCGCAAAACCTGGGCGCTCTGCTGCGCGTGGCAGACGGCGCCGGGGTGGACGGCGTGGTACTCACCGAGCGGCGTTCAGCCCCGCTCAGTCCTGTCGCCGTCAAAGCCAGCGCCGGAGCCGCGGAGCACCTGCGCATTGCCCGCGTGGTCAACCTTGTCCGCGCCCTCGAAGACCTTAAGCGGCAGAATCTATGGATCATCGGCCTGGACGAACGGGGTACGGCCGACTACGACCAATTCGACCTGACAGGCGATTGTGTCCTGGTGATGGGCCGCGAGGGCGCGGGGCTTCATGACCTGGTCCGGCGCACCTGCGACCACCTTTTGCGCATTCCCATGGCCGGCGGCGTCAGTTCGCTCAACGTGTCGGCGGCAGGCGCGGTGGTGCTCTACGAAGCATTTCGCCAGCGCCGCAACGCTGCACGCCGTTCCGCAGGCGCTGTTGGCATCGCCGCGGATGGCGCGTCCAAACCAAAGAAGCAGAAAGGCCTGGGTTCATGACGTTTTCCTTTGCCCGGACGTTGGCAAGCACCACGGTTGCCGCGGTCCTGGCGCTCGTTCCCTGCGCGGCGCAGAACAGCACGGGCACACCGCCCGCTCCCGCGCCCAAGGCGCAGAGCCCCAATTCCGGCGGCCAGGTCATTTTTTCGCGCTCCACAGACGAGAACGGCCAGACCACCACCCACGCCGGTCCCGCGGCGGCTCAGCCCGCGATCCAGATGGCAAGCGAACCCTCGGCTGAAGACGCCGATCGCAGGGCCATTACCTTCACGAATCTCGACCTGGACGTGCACCTGCACTCGGCCGCCCACCAGATTGCCGTGCGCGCCCTGATCACGGTGCGCAACGACGGCAAAATCCCGCTGGCCCGCATCCCGCTGCAAATCTCGTCCCAGCTTAACTGGGAGCGGATTCGCGTCGATGGCAAGGACGTT
>Ga0181529_10007689_pt1 | contig 10683 bp, 7 predicted proteins | sample PEATcosm2014_Bin_36_FD_119763 | JGI IMG/M metagenome (GOLD analysis project Ga0181529, IMG submission 119763) | Peatland microbial communities from MTU Mesocosm Facility, Houghton, MI, USA - PEATcosm2014_Bin10_30_metaG | ecosystem: Environmental > Terrestrial > Soil > Wetlands > Peat | place... | reverse complement strand
CGGGCGTGGCCACGCTTGTGACCTCATTCTCGACCGCGGGGACTGACTCTCTCACCGCTGTTTACGCCGGATCGGCGGCCTACGCGACCAGCACATCGAGCGCGGTTTCAATAACTGTCAGCACGGTGGGCGGCTTCACGCTAACTCCCGCGTCAACCACTGAGACTATAGCTCCTGGCGCCAGCGTCACCGACGCCATCACGGTCACCGAGACCGGCGGCTTCACCGGCCCTGTAACTCTAACCGCAACCAGCTCGAACACGGGCGTTACGGTTACTGTCAGCGGCGACACGCTGACAATCGCCGCCAGCAGCACGGCCACCGGCACGGCCACCATCGCCGTCACCGGAACCTCCGGCAGCACCATTGAGACTACCTCGATTGCCGTGACGGTGTCGACGACAAAGCCCAGCTTCACGCTTTGGGCTACGGCGACTACTATGTCGATCCCACAAGATGACAGCGCCAGCGACACCATTAACGTGTTCAACGTTAACGGATTCACAGGCTCTGTGACTCTGGCCGTCTCCGGTCTGCCCACCGGAGTTACTGCCGCGCTCGATGCCAACCCCACAACAGGCACCAGCGGGCTGATATTCACGGTAGCAAGCACGGCAGCCACGGGGACGAGCACGATCACCATCAGCGGAACCTCGGGCTCGCTGACAGCATCTACCACCATTGCGCTGACGGTGACGGCTGCACCGACAGCGGGCAGCTTCTTGCTTACCCCTTCGGCAGCCACACTCTCGCTCGCGGCAGGCTCCAGCAATCCCGAAACCATCAGCATCACGGATGTCAGTCCATTTAGCGGCTCTGTAACCCTTGCCGCCTCCGGACTGCCCGCAGGCGTAACCGCCGCCTGGACCTCCAACCCATCCACTTCGAGCGGCACTCTTACACTGACGGCCGCCAGCACCGCCGCCACCGGCACGTCGACGATCACTATCACCGGAACCTCCGGCACGCTGACGGCGACCACCACCATCTCGCTCACGGTAACCGCGGCCACTGGCATGGCCTGCAAGATCGGCTGGGATGTTTCGTCGCAAAGCTCGTCGGGAACTTCAGGCTCCTTCGGAGCTGTCCCGACCATTTACAACACGGGAACGGTCCCCTGGACCAGTTGGACGCTGACCTGGACATGGGCCAATGGGCAGACCTTCCAGTCCCTATGGGGCGGCACGTTAACCCAGACAGGCGCCAACGTGACGATCGTCAGCGTAAGCTACGACGGCGCAATCCTCGCGGGCGGAAGCACTTCCGAATTGGGATTCAACGCCAACTGGAACGGCGTCACCAACGCAATGCCAACAAACTTCGCGATCAACGGGACCACCTGCAGTGCAGTCGGAAGCGGCAGCGCAAGCGGCGGCAGCGGATTCACGCTACTGGCTGGTTCGTCCCCGGTGACCCTTGACCAGGGAAGCAGCAGCACCGACACCATTACGGTAGAGGACTTTGGCGGATTCACCGGTAGCGTTACGCTTGCCGCCACCGGCCTGCCCAGCGGTGTTACAGCCGCATTCGCTACTAACCCCACAACCGGCTCCAGTGTGATCACTTTCACGTCCGCGGCATCGCTTCCCGCCGCATTAACCTCGGTCACCATTACCGGAACCTCCGGAACCACGACCGCATCCACCGTCGTGGGACTTAACGTAGCCGGGTATTCGACCGTATCGGTGAATACAACCACCAAAGGCATCGCCGTAACCGATCAGCTCTTGGGAATGAACATGGCTGCCTGGTTCGACATTATCGTCAACGGCAACGTCATCGTGGACTCCTTCCAGAACGCCGGCATCAAGGCCGTTCGCTGGCCGGGCGGATCGTGGTCGGATGTGTACCACTGGCAGACTAATACGAACTGCCAGACCGCTCCGCATGGCGGCGGCACACCCGACACCAATGACTCATTTGCGAATTTCGTCAACAACATCGTGATTCCGGCTGGCCTCGATTTGGCCTTGACGGCGGATTACGGCACCAATCCAACCTGCAATGGAGGCGGATTGCCAAGCGAGGCTGCCGCCTGGGCGGCCAACGCGTTGAGCCTCGGCGTCACGGTGAGCCACATGACCATCGGCAACGAGGTCTATGGTGCTACCTGGGAGGAAGACCTGCACTCTCCCGCAAACAGTCCCACGGAGTACGCCTCCACGATGATCGGAAGCGGCGGCTGGTATGACACCATCAAGGCTGCCTCTCCGAACACGCTGGTCGGCGTCGTTGTGGACGCGGATAATACCGCCGGTGGGTGGGACAATACCGTGATGGCCAATGCGAAGGGCTCCTACGACTTCGTGGAGTACCACAACTATCCCGAGGCTCCGGGAGAGGAGAACGACACCACCCTTATCAACCAGGATGCGCAGTTGTTGACTACCAACATCAACATCATCAAGGCTGAACTGGCGGAGTGGGGTACCCCGGACACTCCCATTTATGTAGGCGAGATGGGCTCCGTCTACGGCAACCCGGGCAAGCAATCCATGTCCATTACTCAGGCCTTGTTTGCCGGCCAGGAGTTGGGCGAAATGATGAACGACGGCGTATCGCGCGCCACCTGGTGGCTCGGCTTCGGCGGCTGCGCCGATAGCACCTATGGCGCGAACTTCTCCACCTCGCTCTATGGCTGGCAGAGTTACGGCGGCTACATGATCTTCTCCGATGGGCTCACCGATTATTACGAATGCACGGCCGAAACCTTGGCGCCAGGGATTCTGCTGCCAACGGCGCGTGCGTTCCAGCTCTTCAGCAACGTGGCCGTCAACGGAGAAAGCGTGCTCACAGCCAGCGTGTCCGGCGATACCGCGGATGTAGTGGCTTACGCTGCAACTCATAGCGGCGGAACGGCACTGGTGCTGTTCAATCGCAACCAGACTGCAAGCCAGCCGGTTTCGATCACACTGTCGGGGCAGACCACAGCTTCGACCGTCACCGTCGAAACCTACGACAGGGCCATCTACGACTTGTCAGGGTCACCGACTGGAGCGATTCCGGACCCAGCAGGGACGAGCACTTGGGCTGCGCCAACCACCACCACGATCAGTTCGCCAACCCTGCCGCTGGCTCTCACTCTCGCCCCTTGGAGCATGAACGTGGTCATCATCCACTAACGGATGACGGGGACTCTTGTCCCAGAGTCCATCCCCAACTGATTGCCCCAGGTCTCGCGCTAGAGGCCTGGGGCAATCCATATGGTGCCGGATTGGCTAATCAGGGTCTTCGGAAGCTGCTCAGAGAGGGCCGCAATTCGTCAAGCAAGATTCACTCCCATTGGCCTTGAATCTCCTTTGATATAGGGTCTGAAGTCTTCCAGTCCACCGCCCCTGGGAAGAATTCTTTCGGAGTTTCCAAGTCCGCGACCCGATTGCCATTGCGCCAGAAATCGCAGAGGCAAACAAATAGCGAATCTGAAAGAGTCACAATTCTTGAAATCGGGCAGCCGTTTGCCATTGGCAAAGTCTTGCCTGTTTTGGCAGACACGGCTCCGATAGTATGATTGGAGATTAGTTGCCAATCTGAGTAAGCCCAACGACTGGTCATTAGAACCGGACTCCTGTTGCTGGGCTATTTCTTTGGGGAGCCATAAATGGGCCGCATTGTTGAGATTACCGAACTAGCGCTGCGCGATGCACATCAGAGCCTTCTCGCCACCCGGATGGCTTTGGACGACATGATTCCGGTTTGCGAAGAGATTGACAACGCCGGCTACTGGTCGGTGGAGTGCTGGGGTGGGGCGACCTTCGACTCCTGCATTCGCTTTTTGAATGAAGACCCGTGGGAGCGGCTGCGGACCTTTCGCAAGCTGATGCCTAAGAGCAAACTGCAAATGCTGCTGCGCGGGCAGAACCTGCTGGGATACCGGCACTATGAAGACGGGGTGGTCGAGCGCTTTGTGGAGAAGTCGGCCGCGAACGGCATCGACGTCTTCCGCATCTTCGACGCGCTGAACGATCCGCGCAATCTAAAGACGAGTATCGCCGCAGTGAAGAAGACCGGCAAGCACGCGCAAGGCACGATCAGCTACACGGTCAGCCCGCTGCATACCGTGGAGGCCTTCGCCGAGATGGCTTACGAATTGCGCGAGATGGGATGCGATTCCATCTGTATTAAAGACATGGCCGCGCTATTGAGGCCTCAGCCTGCCTATGACCTGGTAAGAGCCATAAAGAATAAGTGCGGCGAGCGTACTTTGGTAAACCTTCACACCCATGCGACCACAGGCGTAACGATGGTCTCGTTGATGAAGGCCATCGAGGCCGGGTGCGACATCGTGGATACGGCGGTCAGTTCCCTTTCGCTGGGACCGGGACATAATCCGACCGAGAGCCTGATCGAACTGCTGGACGGAACAGGCTACGAGGCTCGCGTGGATCTGGAGCGGGTGCTGAAGATCTCAAGCCATTTTGCAACCATCCGGCCGCGATACAAGGAGTTCTTCAGCGAGAATACCGGCGTGGATACGGAGATCTTCAAGAGCCAGATTCCGGGCGGAATGATCTCGAATATGGAGAGCCAGCTTAAAGGCCAGGGCGCGGGCGACCGGCTGCAAGAGGTTCTGGCCGAGGTGCCGCGGGTTCGCAAGGACTCGGGCTATCCGCCGCTGGTGACGCCGACGAGCCAGATTGTGGGTTCGCAAGCTGTGTTTAACATCTTGATGGGCAAGTACAAGGTGCTGACCGGGGAGTTCGCCGACCTGATGCTGGGCTACTACGGAGCCACGATTGGCCCCAAGGATCCCGAGGTGCTGAAGCAGGCCGAGGCTCACGCAAAAAAGCCTGCGATCACTTTGCGGCCAGCCGATCTCCTGAAGCCGGAGTGGGAGAGCCTGAGCACGGCGGCGAAAGCCTTGAAGGGCGCCGATGGCAGCGATGAAGACGTGTTGACTTACGCCATGTTCCCGCAGGTTGCGCCGAAGTTTTTTGAAAGCCGGAGCCAGGGACGCAAGAATCTGGGCAAGAACCCGGTGAAGGCCGAGGCAGCGCCAGCGGCGAAGGCTGAGCCGGCGGCCAGCGTTGTAGATCCGCTCAAGGCCAAGGTAAGTTATGTAATTACGCTGAATGGGAAAGAGCACCGGGTCACCGTGGCTCCGCAGAAATAGAAGTGTCTTTAGCGTATGAGGAGTGTTGGGTCGTGGTATCCCACCCTTGCGGCAAGAACAAAGACGCCGCAAGGATGGGGCACCCAAACTGCATGGAGATTATGATTCTGCGCTGAAGCTACGATGTAGAGGGATTCAGGAGCAAGGATGGCTAAGCAAGGGGACGGCAAGAAGAAGACGATGGCCGAGAAGGTTTCGGAGCTGAGCGCAAAGCGCGTGGAACTGGAGCTTGGCGGCGGCAAGGAACGCATCGACAAACAGCACGCGAGCGGCAAATTGACGGCGCGGGAGAGGGTCGCAAGGCTGGTGGACACCGGCAGCTTCCAGGAGATCGGGCTGTTTGCGATGCATCGGTCCACCTATTTCGGCATGGCTGGAAAAGAGATGCCGGCCGATGGAGTAGTCACTGGATGCGCACAGATCGACGGGCGCCTGGTGCATCTTGCCAGCCAGGATTTCACCGTAGGCGGAGGGTCGGCCGGCGAGGCACACAACGACAAATGCGTCGACATGATGAAGCTCTCGCTGAAGACAGGCAGTCCGTTTGTCTTCATGAACGACTCAGGCGGCGCGCGCGTGCAGGAAGGGATTGACAGCCTGGCCGGCTACGGGCGGGTCTTCTACAACAACGTCATGCTCTCGGGCGTTGTGCCGCAGATTTCGCTGATTTGCGGCCCCTGCGCTGGTGGCGCTGTTTATAGCCCGGCGCTGACCGACTTCGTGATTCAGACGGCGCAGGCACGGATGTTCATCACCGGGCCGAAGGTGATCAAACAGGTCACCGGCGAGGTGGTCAGCGATGAGGAACTAGGCGGCCCTCATGCGCAGATGAGTTCAGGCGTGGTTCACCTGATCGCACAGAACGATGAGGACGCCGCAAATCTTTGCAGGCGGCTGCTCAGTTTCATGCCTTCGAACAATCTGGAAGACCCGCCGCGCCTGGCCTACAATCTTCCGCTTGAGTCCGACCCGGAGTTGAACGGGATTGTGCCGGTCGACAATAAGGCAGTCTACGACGTGCGCGATGTGATCAGGCGCGTCGTCGACTATCAGGATTTTCTTGAGATTCAGCCGGAGTTTGCCGCCAACATTGTGATTGGCTTCGGGCGCTTGCAGGGGCGGCCGGTGGGCATCATCGCCAGCCAACCCAATTGCCTTGCAGGAGTGCTGGATATCAATGCGTCCGATAAGTCGGCGCGCTTTGTCCGTTTCTGCAACGCGTTCAATATCCCGCTGATAACATTTGTCGATGTTCCGGGCTTTCTTCCCGGCGTCGAGCAAGAGCGGGGCGGGATCATTCGGCATGGCGCAAAGCTGCTGTTTGCCTATTCGTCAGCCACTGTCCCAAAGATTACGGTGGTATTGCGCAAGGCCTATGGCGGCGCGTATATCGCGATGTGCTGCAAAGATCTGGGCGCGGACAGGGTCATTGCGTGGCCCACGGCCGAGATCGCGGTGATGGGAGCCGAGGGCGCGGCGGAGATTGTCTTCCGGCGTGAGATCGACGCAGCCGAGGATAAAGCAGGCCGCCGCAAGGAACTTGTGGATGAGTATCGGGAGACGTTCTCCAATCCTTATGTTGCGGCGGGCAGGCGGCTTGTCGATGACATCATCGAGCCGTCTGAAACCAGGAAGTATCTTGCAGATGCGCTTGAATCGCTGCACACCAAGCGAGAGATGCGCCCCGGCAAGAAACACGGATTGATTCCTTTATGATGAGGAGCCGCGCGTGGAATTGAGTACTGCGGACTTTATAGTAATCGCTGTGTTGGTTGGAGCGGGATGCGCGGTAAGCTTTGCCGGCTTGTGGGTGATGCTGCGCCAGGCGGTCTCACAACAGCAGCAGGCGACGGAAGGCCGGATCAGCGAACTGACGTCTGCGCTTAAGGCTCTGGAAGCCAAGGTGGCGGAGCTCGGCAGAATTCCGGAATTGCATGCAGTTGCCGATTCGGTTGTTGAGGCAAAAGCCCAAGTTGCTGCTGCTCCGCCGGCGGTTCAGCGGGACGATGAGGAAGTCACGCCAGAGATACTGGTGTTGATTGCTGCGGCGGTGACCGCATTTCTGGGCAAGAAAGTTCGTATCCGCTCGGCGAAGAAGCTGGCGTCGCCCCGTGAAGTTGTGAGTTCGTGGTCGCAGCATGGAAGGGCACTGGTTCACGGCTCGCATAATCCGCGGGCAAGAGGTTGAGGATGGGAGTTGAGGCCCAAGAGTTTGTTCAAGGAAGGAACCCGGTAACTTGAAGCTTCAGATTTCAATTGACGGAAAGACGTACGAGGCTGAAGTCGAAGTCTTGGAAGATGACGCAATGCCGCGTCAGCAAAACTATGGGACCTCTGTGCCGATTCCCGTGACGGTTCCGTCGGTGCAGGCCGCTGCCGCGCAAAGCCAGGCCCCGGCGGCCGTGGAGGCCGTTGAAGAAGCCAAGCTGTGCCGCAGTCCGGTTACAGGTATTGTCATCAAAGTAAACGTCAAGGCCGGGCAAACGATTCAGGCGAACGATCCGATCATGGTGCTCGAGGCGATGAAGATGGAGACGAACGTTACGGCGCACGGCGCAGGAAAAGTGAAAAGCGTGCGAGTGGCGAAGGGAGATTCCGTAAAGGTGAATCAGGTTGTTGTCGAGTTCGAATGAGAGATCTCGATTGCACGCGGGGCGGAAGTTTCTTGAGAGCCGGCCTTGCTGCGAGACTCATTCGGCGTCGCGAGCAGGATTGAATTCCGGTCGCGGCGAGGATCGAACGCACGTCGCATCAAGCGCCTGTTCAACGAGATGCAATAAGGCATGTCCGGTGTGGTAGATTCAATAAGACGGCACGCGAGTGGAGAGATGGCCGAGTGGCTGAAGGCGCACGCTTGGAAAGCGTGTTTAGGGGAAACTCTAACCTGGGTTCGAATCCCAGTCTCTCCGCCATTTCCCTTCCATAGCAGTCCATATCCGTCCATCCCCATCCTCCCTTAATCGCAAATCGCTGAAAATATTGAAAATTATGTCCGCGCTCATCCGCACCATTCCGCCCGTGTCCGGGTTTGACCGGGGGTATCTGCGGGGGTATGATGGTTTTCACCCCTGTTAAGAAGCGGGGGTATCTTTTCGGATCGTAAACAATGGAAATCAATAAGCTTAGTGAGCTTGAAGTGAAACACGCCAAGCCGAGGAAGAAAGAGCACCGGCTCAGCGACGGTGGTGGGCTCTATTTGGTTGTGACGCCGAATGGAGGAAAGCTGTGGCGCTGGTCCTATGAATTCAATGGCAAGGAAAAGCTGCTGTCATACGGGCCATATCCGGCCGTCTCCCTCGCGCGGGCTCGGGAAGCCCACGAAAAGGCCCGCACACTCAAGCGGCAAGGAATCGACCCCGCCGCCGCGAAGCAAGTAAGGAAGCGCGCTGAAGAGGAGGCGGAGCGGGCGTCCCTGATGCCGACCTTTGCCGCCCTTACCGAAGAGTGGCTGAATACCTGGAGCAAGAAAAAGAGTGCGAAGTACGTCGATACGGTGAAGACGCGGTTGGATCGCGATATATTGCCGGCCATCGGCAATGTCCCAGTCGATCAGTTGAAGGCAGCGGTCCTGGTTAAGATCGTGTCGGGAATCCAGGACGACCGCGATGCCGAGGATCTTGCCCGGCGGGCACTCCAGAAGATGAAACAAATCCTTCGCTTTGCGGTTGCTAAGGGCTACATAGAAAGCAGCCCAATTAGTGATACCCGGCCAGCTGACTTTCTCAGGTCCCACAGGGTGAAGAATTTTGCCCGGATTGATGCCGAGGAGTTGCCCGAGCTCCTCAAGAAGATCGAAAACTATCGTGGCACCCTGATCACCCGGATTGCGATAAAGCTGATGGCGCTCACGTTTCTGCGAACTACACCGTTGATTACAGCGGAGTGGTCGGAGATCGATTTTCAAGGGAAGCGTTGGAAGGTACCAAAGGAGCGCATGAAGGGCCATCAAACTCCCCACATTGTTCCAGTGAGAGTACCCCCGGCAGAGCCGCCTAAGCGCTAACTTGTTTATTGCCTCGGCGGTTGAACTTTGCTACCGTAGAGTGCATGGCAATTGCGAATGCAACTAACGAGGATTGGAAACTCCTGCTTTCCTTTTTTCCGCCAAACTGGAAAGAACTGGGGCAAGTGACTGGGGCGTTGAAGGGGTTACGTCAGGATAAGAATGAAGAAAACTGCATGCGCACGCTGTTGCTGCACCTGGGGTGCGGTTTTTCCATGCGTGAGACCGTGGTGAGGGCTCGTCAGGCCAAGCTTGCGGAACTTTCCGATGTAGCTTTGCTCAAACGCCTGCGCAAAAGCAAGGATTGGCTCTATCGACTTTGTTGCGCGCTGTTTGAGGAGCGCGGTCTCGTCGCCGAATCGGGATCCTTTCCCACGTTGCGATTGATCGATGCGACGGTAGTCAAGGAGCCTGGAAAGACGGGTAGTCAGTGGCGCATTCACTATAGCCTTCAATGGCCCACGCTGGTTTGTGACTATTTCAAGATTACCGCCGCAGAAGGAAAAGGTAGTGGCGAATCACTTCGGCATTTTCCCTTGAAGCCGCAGGAGCATGTCGTTGTCGACCGTGGCTACTGCCATGCCAGTGGAATCCATTACGCGGCTGGCAAGAAGGCTTATATCGCCGTCCGGCTCAACCCGGATGGCATCCTCTTACTGGCGCCCAATGGATCCAAGCTTGGGTTGTTGGAACAATTGAAATCGATTACCGCGACCGGGCAAATGGCGCAATGGGAGGTTTTGGTTCCATTCGAAGACCATGCCCCTGTTTCAGCCCGGCTGTGCGTGGTTCGCAAGAGTCAAATGGCCATCGCACTGGCACAGAAGAAGCTGCGCCGCTATGCCAGCAAGCATGGCACGCGGCTGCAGCCTGAAACGCTGGTCTATGCGCAATACGTTATGGTTCTGACCACATTTCCGACACCCGAATTTTCTCTTGAACAGGTCCTCGACCACTACCGGTTCCGCTGGCAAATTGAACTGGTCTTTAAACGCTTCAAACAAATTGCCCAGCTCGGCCACTTACCCAAACACGACCAGGACAGCGCAAAGGCTTGGCTCTATGGAAAGTTGTTTGTCACCTTATTGACCGAAAAACTGATCCAACAGGCACGAGCCATTTCCCCCTGGGGATACGCATTGTCCCAGCGAGTATCTTCCCAGCCGATGGCGTGAATTCGCCTTTGCGTTTCACCAAATCACCGCTGCGATCCAGCCTCCCCTGGCACTGAGCCAGATGCTGGCTAGTTGGGACCAAATCACCAGAGATCTCGCCGAAGCGCCTCGCAAGCGCAAATCGCAGGAGCAAGCATTCTCCAAAACAAGTTAGCGCTTATGCGGCAGAGCCGGGGGCTTCCTTTTGTGAGCCGCTCAAAGCGGCTTGAGCGGGGTCGCTAACGCGGCCCCGATTGAGTTGGGCCACCTTATCGGTGGCGGGTCATCGCCATATGTTCAGTTGATCCATCCGTTTGTCTTCCTGCTCCTGGTCGCGGATGTAGTCTCGAATCACCGCCTCGTCGCGGCCTACCGTTGACACGAAATACCCGCGCGCCCAAAAGCTCTGCCCGGCG
>Ga0181529_10007687_pt1 | contig 10684 bp, 8 predicted proteins | sample PEATcosm2014_Bin_36_FD_119763 | JGI IMG/M metagenome (GOLD analysis project Ga0181529, IMG submission 119763) | Peatland microbial communities from MTU Mesocosm Facility, Houghton, MI, USA - PEATcosm2014_Bin10_30_metaG | ecosystem: Environmental > Terrestrial > Soil > Wetlands > Peat | place... | reverse complement strand
GGACAAGCTGTTCTGGATCTACACCTACGATCAGCACACCCACGTCTTTCCGGCCGAGGCCATCGCCAACAACGCGACCTCGTTTTACACCCTGCCCAACGCTACAACAACCGGCACTTGCAACCTGACCACTGGTTACTTGTCTGGTGATAGCAACGCACTCGACGCCGATGCTTGCACGCTGGCAGCGCGTCAGGGCCTATCTTCCTACGGCGCAGGTGCTACCTTATACGACACCTGGATCGGCAACCTGAATTCCGACCTCGGCACCGTGCCGCGCTTTGGATTCCAGGAAATCAACACCCCCAAGCTCGACTGGCAAATCAATTCCAAGGAGCACTTAAGCGTCCTGGCTCATCGCTTGCGCTGGGACTCGCCGGGTGGCGTTCAGACCTCGACCGCCGCTGACTATGCGCGCGACACGTTCGGCAACGACTTCGTCAAGCTCGACTACGGCGTCGCAAAGCTCACCAGCTTCGTAAGCAGCACCATGAGCAACGAAGTTCTCTATCAATATGGTCGCGAGATACTCCCCGAGACTCGCCAGGCCAATACCCCATACACCAATGCCAACCTGCTCGGCAATGGTGTCACTGTCAATAACTCCATTGCCGAAGTTGCCATGGACACTGCCGAGGGCTTCAATCTCGGCTCGCCGTACTACTCCTATCGCCTTGCCAACCCCGAAGAGTGGAAGTGGCAGGTCGGCGACATCTTTTACTGGAACAAGGGCAATCACAGCCTTAAGTTCGGCGTGGATGAGTTGCACAACTACGACTTCAATAACACCTACGGCGGAGACGGCAACGGCTATTACGTGTACAACTACGTCGGCAACTACATCAGCGATCAGATCAATGCGCTCTCTGGAAAGCCCGGCAACTGCGCTAGCACCGTACCTCGAAACGGAACGGCTACGGTTTCCGCGGTTGGCACTTTCCCCTGCTACGCAACGTTCACGCAGACGTTTGGACCGCATGTCTATGGCATCAGCACCATGGACAGCGGCGTGTTCGTCCAGGACAACTGGAAGTTTCGCCCGCGCCTGACCTTCGAACTCGGTCTGCGCTGGGATTACGAGAAACTTCCGCCCGCCGATCCTAACCTGACCGCCGCATCGGGCACCTTCGTTCCCTATGCGCAGTTGAACAACAATCCGAGCGACAAGAGGAATTTCGGTCCGCGCATCGGATTCTCATACGACCTGTACGGTCAAGGCAAAACCATCCTGCGCGGCGGGTACGGCGTCTACTACGGCCGCATCAACAACGGCGAATTGCTCAATATCCGTTTCAATACCGGCAGCCCGATGAGCCAGTACAACACGCAATGGAAGGTCACTCAAGCCGGCTATCCCACTCTGCCCAACATCGTGGCCGGCGCCGGTACTGCTGCAGCTACACCGACCTCCAACTTCCTGGCCGCCAATCTGCGCAATCCCGAGGTTCAGGAATACGATCTGGAACTCCAGCAGGACCTCAGCCATGGCACCTTCTTTGCGTTGAGCTACCTCGGCTCGCAAGGCCGCGAACTGCCCAACTTCCTTGACGTCAACCTCAACCCAACCCAGACATTCATCAATGTTACGGTTGCAGATAACCCAAGTTGCACCACAACCTGCGGGCCTCTGGGTCCGAATGGATCCATCGTCCAGAGTGTGGGGCAGTTCACCGGCTATGGCAACACTGCGCTGTTTGGCTCAGTGGCTTCGAACTTCCAGGCCATCAGTGAGATGATCAGCAATGTCAACTCGAACTACAACGCGTTCGTTGCCGAGATTCTCAACCGCTCACTCAAGAGCGTGCAGTTCGACGTGAATTACACGTGGTCGCACTCTCTCGATTTTTCACAGAATGCCAATACAACAACTACCGCCGGCAACAGTTGGTACGATCCCTACAAGAACCCGCGCGTCAACTACGGCGATTCAAGCTGGAACACGCCCAATCGCTTCATAGCCTATGCGCTTTACAGCGTGCCCAACCTCCACACAAACAGCTATGCCAAGTACGTGACCAACGGCTGGTCGATTGACGACAGCTTCCAGATGATGAACGGATTGCCGTATACCGTCGGTGTCAGCGGGTTCTTCAGCGCTGGCATTCTGAGTGACTGGAACGGTGCTTCGGGATCGACTTTGATTCCCGGAATCGGTCCAAACACAGGTCGCTATCCGCGGCACGAGGTCGACGACGTTCGCGTGCAGAAGTCGATCGACATCACGGAGGGACGTAGCCTCCAACTCATGTGCAACATCTTCAACGTTGCCAATCACCAGAACGTCGACGGCTTGGGCACCACCGCCTACAAACTGTCAGGCACAACGGCCACTTTCCAGGGACAGGGAACCTCTAACCCGTCCAACAACACCTTCAAGATACCCACCAGTTCCAACAACAGCGGTTTCCTGTTCACCCCGCGTGAAGTTGAAATCGCTGCAAAGCTCGTTTTCTAACTCAACATTGACTCGACAACCTGTGCGGCGGCTTCGGCCGCCGCGCTTTTTTTGTCATTCGTTTCAGCGAACGAGCTTTCCTCAGCAACAGACTCTTCGTACACATCAGAAAAACAAGAATTTCCTTATACTTAAATTTACTTTCACGACATGAAAACAACGTTACGTTCGTTACGGTTTCGGGCTGCTTCCTGTTGAAATCGTGGTCGAAATCACGTTAGATTGAAACACTCCCTCGATCGATTTTTAGGGATTCCGCGTATACGGAGCTCCCGAGGTGTTCTATGGTTTGTCCCAAGTGCCAATCCGCCGCTCTTTCCTTAGTTCCGGCGGAAGTCCGGCTCTTTCGCAATAGTCCGCGCACGTTAAGTCACCCTCCCATGACACCTTCCCCAGATATCCGTGTTTGCCTGGATTGCGGCTGGTCGGAGTTTGTCATTCCTCGCGCATGGCTTTCTGCAGGCTGGCTACGCTCTCTGCGTCCGCAACCCGCTGTCGCCGAGACGGAAATGGTGCCGCAGGCTGTGCCCAGCGCGGTGATGTAGAGTACAGCAACAACTGGATCATGCGGCCGTGCACGGGCCGGGGTTCGGCGCGTTCGTACATCTCAGAGATGTGAAAGCTCTTTGCGCATAAAAAAGGCCCCCAGCCGAAGCTGGGGGCCTTTCTTCTTTGTTCTTGCAGACCGGCGGGAGGCGGCTGCCCCACCGCAGGTGGTTAGTACATTCCGTCCATGCCGCCGCCGTGGCCGCCGCCGGCCGGAGCCGCCTTGGGTTCGGGCAACTCGACCACCAGAGCTTCAGTGGTAAGCAGCAGTGCCGCGATCGAAGCTGCATTCTGCAACGCCGTGCGCGTCACCTTCGTGGGATCGATGACGCCGGCTTTCACCAGGTCCTCGAACTTGCTGGTAAGCGCGTTGTAGCCGAAATGCGCTTCCTTCGACTCCAGCACCTTGGCCACAACCACCGCGCCCTCTTCGCCAGCGTTGGCGACGATCTGGCGTAGTGGCTCTTCCAGTGCACGAAGCACGATCTGAGCGCCGGTCTTCTCGTCGCCTTCGAGCGTAGCAATCAGCTTCTCCACCGCCGGTACGCAGCGCACAAGCGCCACGCCGCCGCCGGGGACGATGCCCTCTTCGACCGCCGCACGGGTTGCGTGCAGCGCGTCTTCCACGCGAGCCTTCTTCTCTTTCAGTTCGGTCTCAGTGGCCGCGCCGACCTTGATGATGGCTACGCCGCCAACCAACTTCGCCAACCGCTCCTGCAGCTTCTCGCGGTCATAGTCGCTGGTGGTCTTCTCGATCTGCGACCGAATCTCCTTGACGCGGCCCTCGATGTCGCTGGCCTTGCCTGCGCCGTCAACGATCGTGGTGTTGTCCTTGTCGATGGTGATGCGCTTGGCCTTGCCCAGATCCTCAAGCTTCACGCCTTCCAGCTTGATGCCCAAGTCTTCGGTGATGGCCTTGCCGCCGGTCAGAATCGCAATATCGCCGAGGATGGCCTTGCGGCGATCGCCGAACCCCGGAGCCTTGACGGCCGCGACGTTCAACGTGCCACGCAGCTTGTTCACCACCAGGGTCGCCAAGGCCTCGCCCTCAACGTCCTCGGCAATGATCAGCAGCGGCTTGCCGCCGCGCGCTACCTGCTCGAGCAGCGGCAGAAGATCCTTCATGGCGCTGATCTTCTTTTCGTAGATCAGGATGTAGGGATCCTCCAGAACCACTTCAAGGCGCTCTGCGTCGGTGACAAAATAGGGACTCAGATAGCCGCGGTCGAACTGCATTCCGTCCACGGTCTCGAGTCCGGTGTGCATGGTCTTCGACTCTTCGATGGTGATGACGCCATCCTTGCCTACTACCTTCACCGCCTCAGCGATGATGCCGCCGATTTCTTCGTCGCCATTGGCTGAGATGGTGCCCACCTGGGCCACTGATCCCTCGTTCACCGGCTTCGACAGCTTGCTCAGCGCGCCGTCCTGGTTCCACTTGCCGTCCTTGTCGCGCGTGCCGTTGATGACCGTAACGGCCTTTTCGATACCGCGCTTCAGGGCCGTCGGGTTTGCGCCCGCAGCCACCGTCTTCACGCCTTCGCGGAAGATGGACTGTGCCAACACGGTGGCAGTGGTCGTGCCGTCGCCGGCGACGTCCGAGGTCTTCGAAGCTACCTCACGCACCAGCTGTGCGCCCACGTTCTCCATCGGGTCTTTCAGATCGATCTCTTTAGCCACCGTCACGCCGTCCTTGGTGATGGTGGGCGAACCAAACTTCTTCTCGATTACAACGTTCCGGCCCTTGGGCCCGAGCGTCGCCTTCACTGCGTCTGCCAGCGTGTTCACGCCGCGCAAAATCGCCTGACGGGATTCCTCACCGTGCAAAATCTGCTTTGCCATTGCTTAAACTCTCCTAATCGGGTTTCAAAATCTCAAATCGCCTGTAAGCCTTCCGTCGCTGCACTCACACCCGCATCAGCAATCTTCAGCTGGCGCGCGCATGCGCAGTACGCCCGTCCGGCCAGGACTACTTCTTCAAAATGCCGAGGACTTCTTCCTCACGCATAATCAAAAACTCTTCGCCGTCGATCTTGATCTCGGTGCCGGAGTATTTGCCGAAAAGCACGCGATCTCCCGCCTTCACGTCCAGCGGAAATACTTTGCCTTCGTCGTTCGACTTGCCTTTGCCCACGGAGATCACTTGACCCTCCTGGGGTTTTTCCTTGGCGCTGTCGGGGATGATGATGCCCCCGCGGACGGTTTCGCCCTCTTCCACACGACGCACCAAAATACGATCATGGAGCGGGGTGAACGTAGTCGTTACGGATATTGCTGCCATTGCTTTGCTTCTCCTTCCCGCGCAACCGGACTCTGCCCGGCCCACGGGTTTTGGTGATGAATAACAGAACTTAGTGAGATTGCGGAGTGCAACCCGCTTTGGTGTTCGGCCGCGCCGTGAAGCACTGCCAATACCAGGCCGTTAGCACTCTCACCTTCCAATTGCTAAAGATAAGCAAGGATTTACGCTTTGTCAAGGGGGAAAGGGTTAAAATTTGAGTTACTTTGACTCATATATTGTGCCATCACTAGTAGCATCTATAATTTACCGGTTCCGCAGCCATACTGCGAGAAAAATCGCCTCATTCACCAGAAAAAGAGCTCTAAAAAAATGGTCTTGTTGTGTCGCGCCAGCCAATTCGGCATGTAGATGTCGAAATTTGGCGATCGGTCATCTGTATATTTTGCTGCCAGATCCGTCATTGGGCAACGCCATCCATTCGCTAGGAGCACAGCTATTTCGATAAGGATCACGACCGAGAGAATCGCTGCCCAGCGAAAGGCGCCTTTCACGGCGAGAAATGGCAGCACCACGATGGCCCCCGCGAGCAGCGCCCAAACCACGGTGTGCAGCACCTTGATTGCCGTCAGCATCCCTTCTTCGTCCTCACTTGCCTACCCATTGCGCCCTGCGCCGTCGTCATGCACCGTTCCGGTGCCTGCCCTGGCAAAATGTTACCGAGCAAAGTGTAACCGGTCCAGCGCCTCGGGTTTCGCCATGCACCTTGGGACGCGATAAAATGTCAGCATGTACCATCGTTCGCATCTTTGGATTTGCGCTCTCGTGGCCGGCATTGGCCTTTCTGCTTGTTCGCTCGCTCTCCATGCCCAGGACAGCAACCAACATGGCCGCAAATACAAAGCGCCGCCGGCCTCTGCGCATATTGAAGTGATTGTGCTGAAGGACTTCAATGGCAAGCCCGTCACCGATGCTCACGTCATCTTCCATCCCACCGAAGGTGACCGGGACAAGGGATCTCTTGAACTGAAGACGGACGAAGATGGCAAGGCCATTATCGATGTGATTCCGATCGGTGATACGGTGACGCTGCAGATCATTGCCGACGGCTACCAGACCTACGGCCAGAGCTACAAGATCGACAAGGCTGAGATGACGATGGAAGTACGCATGAAGCGGCCGGGAGGCCAGTACACAATCTATAAGAACAACGGCTCCAATTCGGGGAGCAGCGGTTCTTCAAACTCTTCGCCCAACGCGACTCCGCCTGCCTCCGGAGACAAGCCCTCCGGCTCCGGAGGGCAGTCGAACTCGAACCCGCCTCCGCCGCCGCCTAAGTAGTCTGCGAAGCGCAGCGAGCTTGTTATCGCACCTCGAGAACTGCCTTCGCCTGATGGCGCATCGAGCAGGTGCTCTACGATGACCACAGAACTTCTCGCCGGCAAAACCGCCTTCGTCACCGGAGGAACTCGCCGCATCGGCCGCGCCATTGCCCTTACGCTGGCGCAGGCCGGAGCCGATGTAGCCATCTCCTGCCGCACGGCACATGCTGAAGCTGCGCAAACTGCGGCTGAGATTGCGGCCTTCGGCCGCCGCGCGGTCGTAGTCGAGTGCGATGTCCGCAACGAGCCGTCGGTACGCGCTGCCGTCGCCGCCGTGGTTGCTGAATTCGGCCACCTCGACCTGCTAGTGAACAACGCCGCCGTTTTTGCTTCAGCAGCGCTGGAGAGTCTTACGCTCGAGCAGTGGGACGCGGTCTTCGAGACCAATGCGCGCGGCCCGTTTCTGGTTGGCCGCGAGGCACTGCCGCATCTGCGTGCCGCGCGCGGCCGGATTGTCAACATCGGCTCGCTCGGCGGCCTTCATCCCTGGGCCGGCCACGCCCACTATTGCGCTTCAAAAGCCGCACTGCACATGCTCACGCAGACGATGGCCAAGGCCTTTGCGCCCGAGGTCAGCGTGAACTGTGTTGCGCCCGGATGGATTGAGATTCCGGATTCGTCGATCGCCGACGCCGTTGTGCCCTATCCTTCGCAGAGCGAAGCGGAGCGTAGGGCGGGATTACAATCTGCACGCTTCGCCGCCAAGACACCGATGGGACGCAATGGTTCGGCCGCCGATGTCGCGGAGGCTGTGCTGTTCTTTGCCACGGGACCGCACTTCATCACCGGCCAGACGCTGGCTGTCGATGGCGGTTTGGGACTTTCCTGAAAAGAAACTAGCCAAGATAGTTCCGCTTATCTCCCGAACAAACGGTTCCAGAATCCACGTTTCTCCGCGCCATCCGCGCCTTCTGATGCTTCTTTCTTCGCGCGCCCGCGGCGCGGCCTTTCCGACTCTGGCGCACCGGCGAACCGCAGTGGCTCCATTTCCCACAGCCCTTTAGGCGTCGGCTGCTCAGGCCACGACGCGCCCTCCACGGCCACCAGTGGATTGGTCACGCAGAGCCGTCGCGCAGTTTCTTCGCCGACATGGTTCGCCACATAGTCATAGGCGTGCTTCAAATGCGGCGGACGCCTCACCGGATGGTGCGCATCGGTGGCCACAAAATGTACCCAGTTCCGCTCCAGCAACTCGTTAGCAAACGCCTCTTGAGGCTTGCCAAATCTTCCATAAAGCGATCCTGCGGTTACCTGGATCAGGCAACCAGCGCGCATCCATTCGCCCACCAACTCCGGCTGACGCAGCACCGCTGGATACCGCTCCGGATGCGTCACGATTAGCGTGTATCCCGCCGATTGCAGCCGGAACAGTGCCTCTGACATGCTGGGCGGAATCACGAAAGTGGGAAATTCAATGAGCAGATACCCTTTGCCGTCGATCGAGTAGCGGAGCGGATGCATGACCGCTTCCAGAATGTTGTCTGCCGTCAGGTGGAAGTCGCAGGCGAGGCTCAACTCCACCACACCTTTCAGACGTTCGCGCAACTCGGCAAAGCGCTGCTCAACGAGTGGACCGTTGTAGGGAAACATGTCGCTCGCGTGCGGCGTGCACACAATCCGAGTCACTCCCTCGTCGGCTGCTACCTGCGCCATCTGGAGCGAGCTCTCCAGGTCTGCCGCTCCGTCGTCCACTCCATAAATCAGGTGATGATGTATGTCGATCATTGCCTTGTCAGGTGCCAGGTTTCAGCTGTCCACTATCCGCCGTGCACTTCTCTCTCTTCCCTGTTCCCGCGACACTAAATCCGCTGCATCTGCTCCATCATCGAGCGAAAGATTCCCCATCCGTCCGCCGACCCCAGCAGCGCTTCGCTCGACCGGTCAGGATGCGGCATCATTCCCAGCACATTGCGTCCCTCATTCAGGATGCCCGCGATGTTGCCAAGCGATCCATTCGGATTTGCTTCCGCAGTGATCTCGCCCTTCGGTGTTGCGTAGCGGAAGGCAATGCGGTCTTCGCTCTCCAGCCGCTTGAGCTCTTCCGGCTCGCAAAAGTAATTCCCTTCCATGTGACCGATGGGAATCTCGAGCACTTCGCCATTATTGAGTTGGTTGGTGAATGGGCTGTTCGTGGTTTCGACGCGCAAGTGAACAGGTTTGCAGATGTACTTGAGACCCGCATTGCGCATCAATGCGCCAGGCAGCAAGCCCGACTCGGTGAGGATCTGAAAGCCATTGCAGATGCCCAGCACCAGTCCGCCGCTCGCGGCAAACCGTTTGACCGCCTGCATCACGGGCGAAAAATGCGCGATCGCGCCAGTTCGCAGGTAATCGCCGTAGGCAAACCCGCCTGGAACCAGCACCGCGTCCACGCCCTGAAGATCCTCGCTGTCGTGCCAAAGGAACGTGACTGGCTGCTGCGCGATCCCGGCGATCACGTTGTAAGTGTCGTGGTCGCAGTTCGATCCGGGGAAAACCAGCACTCCGAATTTCATGTTTTTAGGGTATCAGTTTGGCGCTGCATCGTTCTGCTCACAGTTTCACAGAAACGCACAAAGTGTGAGGCTGTGAGGTTTTGCTCTGCAAGTGACTGATTTGGAATTGGTTCCGAGCTCCACAGTTTCACAGATCGATTTTTTCGTAGGAGAAGCCGGGGTGCGTGCATCGTGGATCGTGGTCCGTGATCCATGATTGGTGATCTCCTGACCGGGGGAGGGGGGAGAGGGGGGGCGGCAGGGAGCGGGGAAGCGCGGGCCGATTGCCTTGGGGCAGCTCATGGAACGATTGTGCGCCAGATGCGCTTTATTATGTGCAAATCGGCGGGTGGATTTCGCCGATTGTTTTGAGTGGGTTGCGAGGAAAATGGCGGAGGAGGGGGTTGAAAAGGCTGTCTCGAGGATTTAGCCGGGTGACAGATGACAAGCGGCGGACCTTACGACCCGGAGGCGATGGCTTGGCGGATGCGACGGTGAGAGTCGCGCGCGAATTTGTGTTGGAACCTTCGCGTCATTGGATACGCTACTCTGGCCAGAAGGTGACGTGGCCGCGAGACCGCTTCCAATTCGTAGCTCACTTCGCCGGTTGCCGTATCGAAGCGAAGGAGGAATATCTCCTCGCCTTGCTCGGCGTGATGCAACGTTGTGGAGTACAGGAAGCCAAATTGCGTTTCGGAATCAACTGTTTCCAGAATCTTGCTCAGATTCACTGACCGAAGACCTAGCGCGTGAACTTCGACAGCAATAATCTGCCGGTATTCGATCGGCGCGGCGGTGTTCACAACTCGCACCCATCCAAGATCGAACATTTGCCAATTCGCAAATGCGCGCTTCGCCGCGTTGAATATATTCTTTCCTGAGCCGAGGACAGACCTGCTTCGATCTTGAGCGAATGATCCTAAGTCATCGACTAGAAGTCCGTTGGCGATTGACAAAAACCGAGGAGAAGCGGCCTCGCGTTCGCGCGCGACGGCTATCTGTTCCTGGATTACGTCTTCCGAAGATCTGCGAAGGGAGAACACCGAACCATTATCGGGCAAATTGGAGCGCCGGGCGGGAATTGAACCCGCGAATACTGGTTTTGCAGACCAGCGCGTTAGCCACTTCGCCACCGGCGCTCTTCGGGCTGTCGCCGGGAAACTGAGTCCGACAATCGGCCGCATCAACGATTGAATTTTGAATTGTTCGCTACGCTTTGAGTCGACAAGCGCCGTCGAAGGCCTGAGCGGATTCAGCGACCTTGGTTTCGTTCAACTTGCGCACTGCCCAGCCGGCGATGAGGAGGCTGGGAGCCGCGGCGGGGGCGACGGAGCCGAGTTCACCGAGCGTGGTGTGCACCACCTGCTGATCGGGTTGCGCGGCACGGGAAACCACGGTGCAGGGCAGATCTGCGGGAAGGCCTTCGGCGAGCCATTCCTCGGCCAGCAAATTGAGATCGCGGCCGGGCATGTAGACCACGCGCGTGCCGGCTTCAAGCGCGGGCAATGCCTCGCGGTTGTGCGACTGCGCGTGATGGCCGGTAGAGAAGGTGACGTGCGACGCCCACTCGCGATCGGTGAGCGAACGG
>Ga0181529_10007684_pt1 | contig 10687 bp, 10 predicted proteins | sample PEATcosm2014_Bin_36_FD_119763 | JGI IMG/M metagenome (GOLD analysis project Ga0181529, IMG submission 119763) | Peatland microbial communities from MTU Mesocosm Facility, Houghton, MI, USA - PEATcosm2014_Bin10_30_metaG | ecosystem: Environmental > Terrestrial > Soil > Wetlands > Peat | place... | reverse complement strand
GTTATGCATTCGAAGTGCCAGTGCATGCTCTGACTATAGTCAGATTGTGGCGGCATATTTTCGTAAATTCCTCACGGCCTCAATTTCGCGAAATTGCACCGAGGAAAACATGGCGAGTTCGTCGAAATCTGCCGCAGCGGCAAGGCTGCCCGAAATCCGAGCCCGCCTGTTTGATCGCGAGCGCGACCCGCCGTCTCAAATCGAAAATCTGCTGACACGAAAGCAGCAGGTCGAATTTGGGAATATCGCCACAATGCTCGACTATAGGCGTGGGGGGATCACCATATTTTCGGAGGGCGAAGACGCCCATTTTGTGTACTCCGTCGTGGCAGGTATTGTTCGGATAAGCCGACACTCGGACGGCGGACGACGACAAGTCCTGGCTTTTATGCTTCCCGGAGACATCTTCGGTTTGCCCGATTCAGGCATCTACGTGAACTCAACCGAGGCGGCCTGTCCTTCGTCACTCTGCCGCGTTCCGTGGGGCCAATTGCGTGAACTCATGATGCGGGAACCGACAATGCAGCTCAATCTGCTAATCAAAGTTGCTTATGATCTTCGAGAAGCACAGCGGCGCATTATGATCCTAGGCCAACAAAACACTTACCAGCGCCTTGCGTCGTTCCTGCTCGATTTCGTTCAGCACCGTGCGTTTTACGATGAAGAACGCGACCGGCTGACGTTGCCGCTAACGCGCTTCGATATGGCAGATTATCTAGGTACAGCTCCCGAAACGGTGGCTCGTGGATTCTTACGGCTGGAGCGTGAAGGCCTGATCCGCCGCATTGCCCCGCGCGTCATCGAATTGCGCAACTTGGCCGGCTTGCGCCAGCTTCAGGGACAAAGACGGCGCAAAGAGAGTTAGGGTCGCGCGCACGTTAGGTTGGAAATCCGACAACGATCCTTCTACGCGAGCAGTCCAAGCCGACGGAGAAGCGGCTTCATCGTCAGCCCTTGGACGAAAACGGAGAAGACGACAACGCCGAATGCGGCAGTCAGGATTTCGTTGTGAAACGTCAAGGACGGCGGGAGCGCGAGAGCCAAAGCCAACGCGAGCGCGCCGCGCAGCCCGCCCCACCAAAGGACATACTGTTCAGGTAACGGGATCGCCCATTTCGAACGCCAAAAGAGCAGGCAGAGTGGATAAACGGTCAGAAGCCGTCCGAACAGTACCAGCCCGATTGCTATTGACAGAGCCATGATGCCGAGACCGGCAAAAGGTATTCTTGCAACGGTCACACCGATCATGAGAAAAACGAAGGAATTGGCGATGAACGCAGCGAACTCCCAGAATGCGACGACAAATTCGCGGCCTTCTCCGGAAATTAGATGCTGCTTTGGATCGCCCCGCAGCGCAAAATTTCCCATCAAGAGTCCTGCGGCGACTGTCGCAAGTACGCCTGAAAAATGAAAATGCTCGGCAAGTAGGAATGAGCCGTAAGCGGCGACTGCCGTCAGCGCGGTTTCGGCCAGACGATCGGTCGTGCGCCCGGCCAGGGCAATGACCGCCGCGCCAAACGCCAGGCCGACTGCGATGCCGCCGCCCGACGTAAGGCCGAGCGTAATAGCAATAGACACCGGGCCAGCTGTCGAACCGCCGGATGCCTGAGCCCATGCGAGAGCGAGGCCGAACAGCACGGCCGCAACGCCGTCGTTGAACAGGCTTTCGCTTTCCACCAGCAGCCGAAGACGGCCTTTTATGCCGGTATCCTTGAACATAGCAATGACAGCGACGGGATCGGTTGCGGCGATCAAAACACCAAAGACCAGAGCGGGACCGGTCGGCCAATTCAGCAGATACGCCATTCCAACCGCAACAACGAGCGCCGAGACCACGACACCCACTATGCTGAGCGTCAGTACGGGCAGCATGTCCTTCTTCAGCTCTCTCCAATGAAGGCTGAGCGCTGCCTCGAAGAGCAGCGGGGGAAGGATGACATCAAAAATGAAGTCGTGCGTAAGCGTCAGTCCCGTTTCGATATGTGCGAAAGCTAGGCCTGCGCCCATGACGACAAGGCCGACCGTATAGGGAAGAGACAAACGCCGCGCGACGATGGCGACAAGAATTGCGACAACGAGGAGGCCGACGGTGCGGGCGAGAATTACATCCATGGAATCAAAGTATAACTATGTTGGACGTGATCTGTCACGCAATGCACGATAATCGGCTGCCATCGGATATAGCCATCGCCAAAGGACAGCCGACAGGGCCTAATGATAAACCAACGATACCGCCGGACAGCAAAGACAGGATGATCTGGACCGTTGTCATCTGCAGAACAGTTGTTTGAGCAGGGAAGTTGTATGCCTGACGCGCACATCCTGCGAAAGCCGATAGAAGATTGATTGGGATTTCCGGCGTGTCTTGACGAGGCCTTCCGCGCGGAATTTTGCGAGGTGCTGAGACATTGCTGACCGGCTAATTCCAACGACATCCGCGAGTGGTCCAACCGACATCTCGCGGTAAGACATGAGTTCGTAAAGGATCAGCAGGCGCTTGTTATTGGAAAGCAACCGAACGAAATCTGCCGCTTCGTCGGCATTCGTCTTGAGCGCTTTCAGATAGCTATCATTTTTCATGGATAGTCCAACTAAACATCCGTGCTGCCGTCATTTCTGCGTGAACCGTCCATAGAGATCTTGCATCCGGTCAGTCAGCGAAACGATGTAACGCCACCAATTCATCGGCGCCGGCGGAGGGCTGTCGGGGTCGCGCAGCCAGACATAGATTGCCGGGATCACCAGCACCGTCAGCAGCGTCGAAGACGCCAGCCCGAAAAGCAGCGAAATCGCCAGCCCCTGGAAGATCGGGTCAGTGAGAATAGTCGCGGCGCCGATCATGGCCGCCAAGGCCGTGAGCAGGATAGGCCTAAATCGCGTCGCCCCGGCGTCGAGCAGCACCTGACGCAAGGGCTTGCCGCTTTCGCCTTTGCCGTGGCGGATAAAATCCACCAGCAGGATCGAATTACGCACGATGATGCCCGCCAGCGCGATGAACCCGATCATAGAGGTGGCGGTGAACGGCGCACCGAACAGCCAATGGCCCAACACAATGCCGATCAGTGTCAGGGGGATCGGCGTCAGGATGACGAGCGGCAGCTTGAAGCTTCCAAACTGCGCGACCACGAGGACATAGATTCCCAACAACGCGACGATAAAGGCTGCGCCCATGTCGCGGAACGTGACATAGGTGACTTCCCACTCGCCATCCCACAACATGGAAGGCTTGCTTTCGTCGCTGGGTTGGCCGTGGAAGAGGATTTGCGGCGGCGTGAGCTTGCCCCAATCGTGCGACTTGATGAGCTTGTCAACCGCGAACATGCCGTAGATCGGCGCTTCGTATTCGCCGGCGAGTTCGCCGGTGACCATGTCGGCGTAGTGCATGTCGCGGCGGAAGATCACTGGCGATCCCGCCTCGCGCGTGACGCTCACGATGTCACCCAATTCTACGACGGCCTTGTTCCCAGGCTGCGCATTGGCCGGCACGGGCGTCGAGGCCAGTTTCTGCGACCATGTGAGGTCGTTTTTTGGCATTCGCACGACGATTTCGATGGGGTTGCGGTCTTCGCCTCGATGCGAATACCCGACCGGCACGCCGCCAAGCAACGCGCTCAACGTGTCGTAAACGTCGCTTTGCTCGACGCCGAAATACTCCAGCTTGTCCTGGTCGATGGTGATGCGCAGGCGTGGCCGCGGCTTGCCGTAGGAGTCGTCGACATCGACGATGTAGGGCACCGATTTGAACAGCTTTTTGACTTCTTCCGCCTCGGCGCGGCGCGTCTTGGTATCGGGGCCGTAGATTTCGGCAAGCAAAGTGGAGAGTACTGGTGGTCCGGGCGGCACTTCCACAACTTTCACGACCGTGCCATTTGGCAATGCTAACGCGGCGAGTTTGCGGCGCAGATCGAGCGCGATGGCGTGGCTTTCACGGTCACGGTCTCCCTTGTCGGCTAGGTTGACCTGAAGTTCGCCCAACTCTGGGCTTTCTCGCAGGTAGTAATGCCGCACAAGGCCGTTGAAGTTAAATGGCGCGGGCGTGCCGGCATAGGCTTGAATCGAACGCACTTCCGGCAAACTCTCGGTAACGGCTGCCGCTTCCAACAGTGCGCGCGAGGTGTCTTCCACCGTGGCGCCTTCAGGCAGGTCGACCAGGACCTCCAGTTCCGACTTGTTGTCGAACGGCAGCAGCTTCACCGTCACGTTCTTGGTGACGAACAGCATGCAGACAAGAACCGTGCCTATGGCGACATAGGTCAGAAAGCGTTTGGCGTTCTTCTTCGAACTGATAATAGGCGTAGCCAAACGCCGGTAGAATTTTCCGATGGCCCCTTCGGTGTGGTGCTCGCCCGGTGGCGGCCCCTTTCCTTTACCCGCGAGTTTGAGCAGCGCCCAAGGCGCAACTACCATCGCGACGAAGAACGAGAACAGCATCGCCGCCGAGGCGTTGGCCGGGATGGGCGCCATGTATGGTCCCATCATGCCCGAGACGAACAGCATGGGGAGCAAGGCAGCGATGACGGTCAAGGTCGCAACGACGGTCGGATTTCCCACTTCCGCGACGGCCGAGATGGCCGCCTGCAGCCGGGTGCGCCCGTCATTCATATCCCAATGCCGGGCGATGTTTTCCACCACGACGATGGCGTCGTCGACCAGAATGCCGATGGAGAAGATGAGTGCGAACAAGCTGACGCGGTTGATCGTGTAGCCCATCAGGTTCGCGGCAAAGAGAGTAAGCAGGATTGTGGTCGGGATGACGATCAGCGTTACCGTCGCCTCGCGCCAACCGACCACCAGCCAGATCAACAACACGATCGAAACGGTCGCGAGTGTGAGATGAAACAACAGCTCGTTTGCCTTATCGTTCGCGGTCTTGCCGTAATCACGCGTGATATCGACATTGACATCGCCGGGAATGAGCCAACCTTTCAGCGCATCGGCGTGTTGGATGAGCTGCTCGGCTACCACCACGGCGTTCGCGCCTGGCCGCTTGGCGAAGGCGACGCTCACGGCCGGGGCTGTGGACCAGGCCTTCTTGCCCAGGCGTGTGAGCGACCAGACATGATGCTCCGCCGGGCTGGGGCCAATGACGACCGTCGCCAGATCGCGCACATAGACCGGCCGCCCGTCGCGCGTGGTGACGAGCAACAGGCCAATGTCCGGAACGCCCGAGAGCGTCTTGCCGGCGACCGCCTGCAACATGCGGCCGCTGTCGCGCAACTGGCCCGCCAGGAAGGAACGGTTGGCGCCTTGGATTTTCGCTTCGAGCTGCTGCAGCGTGACGCCATAAAGCGCCAGCTTCTCGGGATCGGGCTCGACGCTGATTTCATCTGCGGAGCCGCCTTGGATATAGGTCAGGCCTACATTGTCGACCTTGGCAAGTTCCGTCTGCACCTTCGTCGCCAACGCATAGAGGTCTTTTTCGTTCCAGCGCGCAGCCGCTTCGGGCTTGGGCGACAAGGTCAAGACGGCCACCGCCACGTCGTTGATGCCGCGCCCGACGATCAACGGTTCCGGTATCCCTAGCGGGATTTTGTCGAGATTGGCGCGAATTTTTGCCTGCACACGCAGGATCGCGTCGTCCGCGTTCGTGCCGGTTAAAAAGCGCGCGGTGACCAGCACGCGGTCGTCTTGCGTCTGGCTGTAGACGTGCTCGACGCCGTAGATGCCCTTGACGATTTCTTCCAACGGTTTGGTGACTAGCTCTGCGGCGTCCGGCGCTTTCAGCCCATCAGCCGTGACGAAGATGTCCACCATCGGCACACTGATCTGCGGCTCTTCCTCGCGCGGGATCGTGACCAGCGCCACAATGCCGAAGACAATGGCGGCAAGCAGAAAAAGCGGCGTCAGCGGCGATTGGATCGTCGCGCGCGTCAGCCGCCCCGAAAATCCCAGGTTCATGGCTTGAGAAGCCTGTCGCCGACACCTAATCCGGAGAGGATTTCGATTCCGTCGCGCTGCTTGGGCGTGTGGATTTCCTGTCCGCGCTGCACCGGCACGTCGATCGCTTCGCCGCTCGCCAGTCGCAGGCGTACATAGTCGATACCGGAACGGGTGACGATGAGGTTCGCCGGAATCACGATGGCTTGACGCTGGCCTGCCGACACCCAGACGCGGACGCGCTCACCGACGAAATAGTCGCTGAAGCCTTCCACCGTAGCGTCTGCGACGACGTGGCCGTTATCGATTTGAGGATAGACAAGCTTGATCGTGCCGAAGCGCGGTCCGTCCAGCCCCATATCGCTGCCGTCCATCCGAACCGGATCGCCGACCTTGATGTAGCGCGCATGGCGCTCCGGTACTTCCAGCCGCAGCACAAAATCTTGCTGGGCGACCGTTGCAACGGTGTCACCCGGCATCATCACGGTTCCGGCCGTAACCGGAACGGTAATCACGCGCCCGGAAGTGGGCGCCAGCACTTGCCCCTCGGCCCCCTGTTGCTGAATAACAGCCCGTTGCGCGCTCAGCGAGCGCACGTTCGAGGCCGCGACATTGTAGGTCGTACGCGCTTGGTCGTAGGCGTTCCTTGCAATGGCGCCGGCCGCAATCAGCCTCTGCGCGCGTTGATAGTCGAGCTGTGCTTGCGCGAGTTGCGCCTGCGCGGCCTGCACCTGGGCGCTGTAAGAGTTCACCTGCAAGCCCAGCTTCGGGTCGCCGACAGTTGCGATCAATTGTCCCTGTTCTACGTGGTCGCCTTGCTTGACCTGTAGTTCGATAAGCGTACCGCCGTTTCGCGCACGCGCGGGCACCACGTTTGCGGATTCGATGGTTGCGAACACGGCCTTTTCGTCCGTAACGGACGACTGCGCCACAAGATAGGTCGGCGGTGGGGGCGGCGCATGATGCACCGGTGACCCCAAACCGAAGAATGCGAGAATGCCTGCGAAGAAATTTTTCAAATGCGCACCCTATCGACGGTCACGTGTTTGACCTGTTGCAGGATCGACGATGACGGTGGGCAAGCCTGCCGCTTTCCAGGCCTGGATGCCGCCCTTCAAATGGCTGTCATGAGGCAGCCCCGCCTTCTGGCAGGCGGCGACGGCTTTTGCCGACCGGATGCCGGAACCGCATTGAAAGACGACAGTGCGCACGCCGCAGTCGGGCAGGGCGTGCGGATCGAATGTGGAAAGCGGAAACAGCAACGCGCCGTGAATGCGTTCCGCTGCAAATTCCGCCGGTTCGCGCACATCGATCAGAATGATGTCGTCCTCTTTGAGCCCGCGCGCGACTTCGGCGGCGGTAAGATTCTTGATTGTCATTTGCGCGTTTTCCTATTGGTTGCGGCGGCGCGCCGTGCCTCAGCCGGCTTACACATTGCCGTTGGCGCGCAATAGATTTGATAAAGTGTCTCCAGCAGCTTCCGCGCCGGTGCGCTGGCAATCGCATACCAGATCGTCTGGCCATCGCGGCGGGTGGATACGAGGCCGTCCTTGCGCAGCAGGGCGAGATGCTGCGACACGGTCGAGTCGCGCAGCGACAGAAAGTCCGCAAGTTCGCCGACCGAGCGCTCGCCGTCGATCAGCTGGCAGAGAATCGTCAGGCGGTGTCGGTTGGCGAGCGCCTTCAGGAGTTCCTCGGCTTCGCCGGCGGAGGTCAGCATTTGATTTGGATATATTCTCATACTTGCATATATACGATAGTACGAATATATAGTCAAGCGGCGGACCAATCGGGACGCTGGGTCGTCGAAACCCCGGCGACCAGAGGCTGACCAACGCACGTTTAAGGATAAGGAGAAACTCATCATGAACATCGACCGAGCAGTTCTCGCTTTCGCGGGGCTAGTTGTCCTGGCCGGCCTCGTGCTTGCGCAGATCTACAGCCCATGGTGGCTGCTATTGAGCGCCTTTGCCGGACTCAACATGCTCCAAGCGGCCTTCACCGGCTTCTGCCCTGCAGCCATCATCTTCAAGAAGCTTGGCATCCAACCCGGCAATGCATTCCAATGATCGCTGGCTGACACCACGTCTCAAGACAAAATCGAGGAGTTCAAGACATGTACAAAGATTGGCCACGGATGGCCGCCGAACTATCGGTGGCGCTGAAGGAAGTGCGGACCGGATCGCCCGACACGATGAAGGCGTTTTCCGCGCTCGCTCGCGCCGCCATTGAACCGAAGGCGCTGGATGGCAAGACCAAAGAGCTTCTCGCCCTCGGCATCGCTGTCGCGACCCGCTGCGATCCCTGTATCGCCTTCCACGCCGAAGCCGCCGTCAGACAAGGCGCCACCCGTGACGAAGTCATGGAGACCATGGGTATGGCGGTCTATATGGGGGCCGGCCCGAGCGTGATGTATGCGGCGCAGGCCGTGGAAGCATTCGACCAGTTCAGCGCGAAGAAAGTTGCAGCAGAATGACCGGGCTTGCCCGTAGCCTGGCCAAATGGCGAACTGCCTCGTAACCTATATCAAGCGCAATTCCTTGCGCCTGCGTATCCAGCCAATACGGGAGAGGAAGACCGTCAAGTGAAAAATAACGCTGCGCAAGCCGAGCATTGGAACGGACCAGCCGGACAGCGTTGGGCATCGCTATGCGACCGTCACGATTACCGGTTGGGAAACATACAGAATGCACTGATGGCATTCGCCGCACCGGAACGCGGCATGCATGTGCTCGACATCGGCTGCGGTTGCGGCACCACGACACTGAAGCTGGCAGAAGCGTGCACGCCGGGTAGAGTTCTGGGGGTGGATATCTCCGCGCCGATGCTGGCTGCGGCGCGCGCTCGGGCGGCTGGCGCAACGGTCGAATTCGTTGAGGCCGATGCCTCAACGATCGAATACCGGCCGGAATACGATCTGGTCTTCTCACGTTTCGGCGTGATGTTTTTCGCCGATCCGCTGGCGGCCTTCGCCCATATCCGTGCTGCGTTGAGGCCGGGTGGGCGGCTGGCGTTCTCCTGCTGGTGCGCGATGGAGGAAAACGATTGGGTGTCGTTGCCGTTCAAAGCCGCGTGCGATCTTGTGCCGCCACAAGCCCCACAGGATCCGCATGAGCCTGGGCAGTTCGCCTTCGCCGACGACAAGCGCGTGCATTCCATTCTGACCGCGGCGGGATTCCGCGACATCCATATCGAGCGGCTTGCGACGAAGGTGAAGTTGGGCGTGGATGTGGACGATGCCGCGAACGGGGCTCTGGGCAGCGGCGCGTTGCTGCGCGCCACGGCCGAGTTGGACGAGGCACCGCGCGAAATCATCCGCGTGCGCTTGCGGAGCCTGATGGCGCAATACGCTGCGCCGGACGGCGTCGCTCTGCCGGGCGCGTGCTGGCTGGTTGGGGCCGGTGTTTAAGCAGGTACGGGACATTACGCGTCCAGCGCCGCGTCGAACGCGCCGACCTGGATCAATTCGCGGGTAGTGACGACTTCGCCCGCTTGCCTAGCTCGACGCTCCCGGCGACTATTTCAATTACATCTCGTCGGGACAAGGCAGGCTGCAACAAACACCTCTCATATCCCATTTCGCGAATGACAAACGTACAAAACGTACGGCATTGTGCTGCGAGGATGATTTCGAGTCGCCAAGGGGCGGGCGGCCGGGCAGTGCCTGGACACGTGTGTATGGCTGTTAGAACCGATAATAATCGACCGACGGGATGGCGTGCCCGCGGCACATCGCTGATCCGCACGGCCAAATTCACGCTCACTGCTATTCAGCGCGACCTTCGCGCTAGCGAAGTCACGCAGATTGTGCTCTGCGCGTTACTTGGCGTGCTCATCGGGGCACTCGTCGATCAGCTGCGCGAAGGCGTAGTGTTTCTGCATCGCGTCGGTTTTTCGCTACCTATGCGGGAGTATCTGAGTACGGGTATTGGCGCATCGCGCACGCGTATCCTGATCGTGCCGCTGGTGGGCGGTCTGCTACTTGGCCTGTTCCGGCGCGCGACGCGGCGGCACCGGAGTGCCGATATTGTTGACCCGATCGAAGCCAACGCACTTTACGGCGGCCGCATGTCGCTTGTGGATTCGATCCGGTTGACCTTTACAACGCTACTTTCCAATGCGGCAGGCGCTTCGCTCGGGATGGAGGCAGGATATACCCAGATCGGCGCCGCGCTCTATTCGTACGTGGGGCAATACTTTCGTCTAAGGCGCAGTGACCTTCGCATTTTTGTGACAGCCGGCGCAGCGGCGTCCATTGCCGCCGCCTTCAACGCTCCACTTGCGGGCGCCTTCTACGGGTTCGAGTTGATTCTCGGCAGCTATACGCCGCGCGCGCTCGCTCCGGTCGCAGTCGCTGCGGTGTGCGCTGCGCTCATGCAACGCGCCATTACACACATGCATGCGCTTTTCCAAGTATCGAGCGGCCTTACTATGGCGCCTTCCAGCTACTTCCTATTCGGCATCATGGGCATCGTAGCGGCGGGCATTGCGATTCTTACGATGCGCGCAGTGACTTGGACGGAACGTTCCCTGCGCGTAACCCATGTGCCCGATTGGATGCGTCCCGCCGTCGGCGGATTACTGCTGTCGGGGATTGCGTTCTATTTCCCGCAGGTTCTGGGCAGCGGTCACGGTGCCATCCAATTTCATTTCAACGTAGAACTTCCCTGGCTCATGCTTGCCATGCTGCTGGCCGCCAAGATGGTCGCTTCGGCGATTTCGATAGGATCGGGATTTCGCGGCGGCCTGTTCAGTTCTTCCTTGTTTCTGGGTGCTCTATTCGGCGGCTTGTTCCTGCAGATCGCGGCGT
>Ga0181529_10007679_pt1 | contig 10692 bp, 7 predicted proteins | sample PEATcosm2014_Bin_36_FD_119763 | JGI IMG/M metagenome (GOLD analysis project Ga0181529, IMG submission 119763) | Peatland microbial communities from MTU Mesocosm Facility, Houghton, MI, USA - PEATcosm2014_Bin10_30_metaG | ecosystem: Environmental > Terrestrial > Soil > Wetlands > Peat | place... | reverse complement strand
GTCCTTCCGCTGCGGCGGAATCGAAGGATCTTCTTCAGCGGTAACAAAACTCACATCGTCAAACTCAAGTGACTGAAGATCGATGGCTTCCTGAATCAAATCGCCGTACTTGTCCCCTATGTGCTGGAATTCAGGCGAAGGGACGCGAACATAAAGCGTTCTGCCCGTCGCGTGGCTGTAGCGCGTGGGCTTGAGCCAGGTCTCGAAGGATTGGCGGATCACCTTCTTCTCTAATGCAGCGAGAATCTGGAGCCATGGATTGAGAGCCGAGCTGGGAGAAGTTGCAAAAGCCATCGAACATTTCCTTGAGTTTCGTCGCCTGCGAAACGTTACGCCGGTTATTCAGCGGAATTTCAGCAACGGATCATCGCTGGCGGAAGATGATGGCATTCCGTCTTGCATGCGATGACCAATTCCTTTGATTGCCGCTGATGTGCCCCTGAATTTGTGAGCCTCGGGGCGGTGGGTTAAACGACCATTCCGTGGGACGATTTAAAGTTTCCTGAACGGTCCCGATAGTAGCACATTTAGCGCTCGTTGCAATCACTCTTTCACAAACTTTCCCCAAGCGTGATTGAGTTGCACCATGGATGGTGAAACTTCACTTGAATGTTACCGCAAGTTACTTTTTGAAGTTTCACAACTGCCCCGATTCTTGCTCCATGGCTCGTTTTCGACTTCGCTATTTCCCTTTGTTTGCTGGCGCTGAGAACAGCGCGGTTCTTTTGATTCGCCGGCATCTGACAGTTCGCGCTGGATTCCTGGCCCACATTCGGTTATACTTAAATTCGCTGTCAAAGCGCAGATTCTTTAGAGGAAACAGGAGCGCATTTCCATGCCTAAGCGCACATTTCAACCCAACCGCCACCGCCGTGTAAAAGTGCACGGATTCCGGGCGCGCATGAAGACCAAGGCCGGCGCTGCCGTGTTGAGCCGCCGCCGTGCCATCGGCCGCAAGCGCGTTTCCGTCAGCGCTGGCTTCCGCGACTAAGTCTTCCCACTCCTTCGCTCCGCCCCACCCTGCAAATTTCCAGTTTCTTGACCGGAATGTGCTGCCGGGTGCGGCTGTTCCGGGTCGAGTTCTCGCCTGCAATGCCCCCTGCAACCCAATGACCTCCTCGCTCAAGCCTGCGCGTCACCAGTCATTAGTGGGCGCACGTCTGCGCAAACACGCCGACTATCAGAGAGCCTATGCTGCCGGGCGCAAGCACCAATCCGCATCGATGAGTTGGTTTCTGGCTCCGCAAACAATGCAGGTCGACGGCCCGCGCGTTGGGCTTACGGTAGGCAAAGTAATCGGCAAGGCACATGAGCGCAACCGCATCAAGCGCCGCATGCGCGAGGCACTGCGCCGCCATGTGGATTTGCTCTCCACCGGCTTCGATCTCATACTCCATCCGCGCCGCTCGGTTCTCACCGTGGAATTTGCGAAACTTGAGGCCGAGGTTGTACGTATCCTTGAACAGGCAAGAGTCGATGCCGCGCGCCCGGGCCAGAATTCATCAACGCGGCCGGCTTCGGCTTCGTCCGCATCATGACTCGCCTGCTGCTCGCACTCCTGGCTTTCTATCGCCGCTGGCTCTCGCCTGCCCTGCACTCGCTAGGGACCGGGGGATGCCGCTATCTTCCTACTTGCTCGGAATACGCTGAGATCGCAATCGCCACACATGGCCCCCTGCGCGGTACAGGCCTGGCCCTTTGGAGGTTGTTGCGCTGCCACCCCTTCACCCGCGGAGGCCTCGATCCCGTCCCTCCAGCTGCGCATGCGAGACCTTTTCCCCACGAACCATTACCATAGGAAGTGAGGCGGCCCTGGGGCTGCCCTTTCGAATCGACAGGACGTACCCTTTGCCCGAAATTCAGAATCCCAATATTCAGGCGCAAGGTCCCGGCGGCGGTAGCGGCGGCGATATGCGCTCGACGATCATCTTCACGTTGCTCATTCTCGCCGGACTGTTGGCGTATCAGTATTTCGTCAAGCCCGCTGCACCTCCTGCCCCGGCGCCGCAGTCGCAATCGCAGCCAATCGCTCAGCCAGGTCAGCAGGCCTCGCCGGAACAGGCGGCTGCTCAGGCTCAGCCGGCGGCAAACGCCGTGTCGGCAACTCCAGCCATTGGCGCGACCCTTGAAACGGATACCACGGTTGAGAACGAGCTATATAAGATCGACTTCACAAACCGCGGCGGACGGGTTAAGCACTGGATCATAAAAAACTTCGTCGACACGGCCGGCAAGCCCCTCGACATGGTGCAACCGCAAGCCTCTGAGCAGTTCGGTTATCCGCTCTCGCTGTACACCTACGAGCAGCCGCTCACCAGCCAACTGAACAATGCGCTGTACGAAGTGACGGTGAACGGCACGCAACCCGCGGGCAATGGCCCGCTGCTGGCGCCCACCGCCATCACCTTCCACTACGCCATTAACGGGCTTGACGTGGTCAAGACGTTCCGGTTCGATTCCAGCTATGTAGTCACGGCCGAGGTCGCGGTGAGGCGCAACGGCACGCCGGTCCGCTCGCTTGTCGAGTGGCCTGCGGGCCTTGGCGACATGGAAGAGTTCCTCCCGTCGTCGACCACCCGCTCCCAGGTGCGCACTTCGTTCGCTTCCTCTTTCGCATGGTCACTCGACGGCAAGCAGGATTCAATTGCTGCCAAGAAACTGAGCGGCAACGCGACCCTCGTCGCCCCCTACAGCTATGCGGCGATCATGGATCTCTACTTCGCGGCTGCCTTCCTTCCGGAGAATCCCGAGTCGGCAACCGTAGTCACGCTGCACAACACCATCGATCTCCCCACCGACCTCAGCGATCCCACCAGCAAGAAGAGCCCCGCCGACGTCATCGGCCTGGCCGTCGGCGACACCACCGGCGTCACCCACGTCCGCCTGTTTGCCGGACCCAAGGCAACCGACATCCTGTCCTCGATCCACGCCACGGGCGCGGACGGCAAGGCGACCGGCCAGTCGCTCGAGCCGCTCATCCAGTTCGGCTTTTGGACGTTTATCGCCAAGCCCCTCTACATCGTGCTCCGCTTCATGGTGCTCCATGGCATTGGCAACTGGGGCTGGGCCATCATCATCTTCACCGTTGTCTTCAGCCTTGTCATGCTGCCCACGCGGTTCATGATGATGCGGTCCTCGCTCAAGATGATGCGCATACAGCCAAAGGTCGATGCCATCAAGAAGCGCTACGCACATCTCAAGACAAGCGATCCAAAACGGTCTGAGATGAACACCGAGATGATGGAGCTTTATAAAACAGAAGGCGTCAACATGTACGGCGGATGTCTGCCCCTTCTCATCCAGATGCCGCTCTTCTTCGCCTATTTCCGCGTTCTGCAAAACGCGGTGGAGTTGCGTCAGGCGCACTGGTACTGGCTCACCGATCTCTCCAATCCTGATCCGCTGCACATCCTGCCCATCCTCATCATCCTCACCATGTTCCTCACGCAGTACATCACCCCGTCGCCCGGCATGGATCCTGCACAGCGCCGCATGATGGCTTTCATGATGCCGATCTTCTTCGGATTTATGTTGTGGAAATACGCTTCGGGTCTCGCACTCTATTGGGGAACCAGCAACTTCATCAATCTCGGCATCCAGGTCGCAATCAATCAGTCCAAGCTGGGCAGGGAGATGCACGATATTGCCGCCAGGCGAGCCCTAAAAAAATCCGGCGTAAACCCCAAAACGATTCAGGGACGGAAGTAAACATATCCTCTGTTTTTGAAACCCCGCCTGAGGTCGTCCTCGGGCGGGGTTCTCTTTGAGTCGCCAGCCTCATTCGATCCGGCACGCTCCGTTGGTGTATCTTCCTACCGTATGGGGTCTACAAACAACATCCCGCATCCCGCGCCTGAAGCTGAAGAAGTCTATCGCCGCTGGCTCCAGTTCCTTGACGATGAGTTCATTCGGCACGGCTCTCCAGAACGGCGTTGCGAGATTGTGCGCGACCAGCTTCATCAGCTCTACCTTGGCCGCCCGCATGCAACCAAGTCTGCCGTTAGCCTCACCTCGGAGTTGCCGGGAACCATCCTCGCGCTCTCGCTCGATCCAGCCAACGTGACCCTTGAAGCCGAATACTTTGCTGACACCGATCGCGAGCGCTACAGCCGCCGCAAGCCGTTGCTCTGGTTCTGGAAGATGTTTGACCGCTCGCCCATCGGTCTGAACCATTGGCTTGGCTTGCGTTTCCGTTGTATGCTCGCGCGCCACATCTTCGACCACCTAGGTACAGGAGTAAAAATCTACCACGGCGTTGAGCTCACCTTCGGCTATAACCTATCCGTCGGCGACGGAGTGACCATCCGCCATGGGGCTCTGCTCAACGATCGAGGCGGCCTCAAGGTTGGCAGTGGTGCGGTGATCGGCTCGTTTTCGCGGATCTTTTCGCACTCCCACGATCCAGAGGACTTCGAAAAGGTCACACTCGTTCCCACCGTCATCGGCCCCCGAGCCCGCATTGCCAGTCACGCAATCGTGCTCGCAGGACATCATGTCGCAGAGGGCGAAGCCGTGGGAACCTTCCCTGCAAGCGGCCTTTAAGAAACCCGCACGCAGCCCATGCTACCCTGTGTTGTTAGTGCCAGTGGAGAGTTCGTTTGATAGATACCCGCTTTCTTATTGCTGTATTCGAGTTTGTTCTTTTGCTGTTTTCGCTCAGCTTTCACGAGTGTGCTCATGCCTGGATGGCCTCGCGCCTCGGCGACCAGACCGCTCGTCTTGAGGGCCGCATCACGCTCAACCCCATGTATCACGTCGATCCCGTGGGCACTCTGCTTTTTCCCGCACTCATCATCTTCGGGCCATTCATTGGCCTCAATTTCTTCAGCGGCTTTCTCATCGGGTGGGCCAAGCCAACGCCTGTCATCACACGAAATTTTAAAAAAATCGTGCGCGACGACAATCTCACCACTCTGGCCGGCCCTGCTTCCAACCTGATCCTCGTTCTGCTTGCGTTTGGCGGCCTTGCCATCTTATCCGTGGTCCTTCCAGATGGCCGGCAAGTCGTGCAATCTTCCTTCATCGCTGCACTCAATCCCGGTATGCCGTTGACCATGCAGCCGGTGGCGCTGCTGTGCAGTCTGGCGATTCTGATTAATCTCTCCCTCCTGTTCTTCAACCTGCTGCCCATTCCTCCTCTTGATGGCAGCCGGGTCGTGCGCAATCTACTGCCCTACAACGCCGTCCAGGTCTACGACCGCATTCCCATCTGGGTCAGTTACCTGCTCATGATCTTCGTCGGCGGAGCCATCATGGGAGCGCTTTTGCGGCCTTCGCTCCAACTGGTCTTCAACGCTCTTATCCACATTTAAAGAGCCCTCCGCATCCCGAGGCGGCTCCGGGCCGCCCCTCGCTTCCCGGTACAATGGAACAAGCCTTTACTGCAGCTTTTTTAAGGTGGGCGCATTCGTTTTGCACCACCACGGAACTGATAACCAAAATGTCTGAAACTCAAACTCCACCGCTTCGTCCCCGCGTGCTCAGCGGCATGCGCCCCACCGGCAAGCTCCATTTGGGCAACTACATGGGAGCCCTCGCCAACTGGGTCAAGCTGCAGGACGAAGACAAGTACGATTGCTACTTCTTCATCGCTGATCTGCATGCGCTGACCACGGATTATGCCGACACATCGGCCATCGTGCCGAACACTCTTGAAGTGGCGCTCGACTTCCTTGCCGCCGGGCTCGATCCCCAGCGTTCGACCATCTTTGTCCAGAGCCAGGTGGTCCAGCATTTCGAGCTGCCCCTCTTGCTCGGCATGATTACGCCCCTCGGCTGGCTTGAGCGCGTTCCAAGCTACAAGGAGATGCAGGAAAATCTCTCCAATAAAGACCTGACCACATTTGGATTCCTGGGCTATCCGGTTCTTATGGCCTCTGACATCCTCCTCTACCAGCCGCAGTTTGTTCCCGTGGGTCAGGATCAGCAGGCGCACGTCGAACTCACTCGTGAAATTGCGCGCCGCTTCAACCAGTTCTACAAGCCCGCCGCGGCGGGCAAGCTCGGTGAACAAGAAGTCTTGCCCGAGCCAAAGGTTCTGCTCACGCCTTCGCCCAAACTCCCCGGCACCGACGGCCGCAAGATGTCAAAGAGCTACGGCAACACAATCCAGATGACCGATCCGGAGCCCGTGGTTCGACAAAAGCTCAAGACCATGGTCACTGATCCGGCCCGCGTTCGCCGCACTGACAAAGGCGATCCCGACAAGTGCCCCGTAGGCGACCTGCACAAGGTGTTCTCGTCTCCCGAGACACTTGCCAAGGTGTACGATGGCTGCCGCTCGGCTGGAATCGGTTGCATCGAGTGCAAGGGTTGGGCCGCTGACGCGCTCGTGCAGATACTCAAGCCAATCCAGGAACGCCGCGCCGGCTTGAGTGAGCCGCAGGTGCTCGAGATTCTCGAAGACGGTTCACGCCGCGCCCGTGCCCGTGCCGAGCAGACCATGGACGAAGTCCGCTCTGCGATGCATTTGACCTTGTCGGCCGGAAACGGCCGCTGAGCAGAGCCTGAACCACCCGGGAGAATGTTGATGGAAGAAAGTTCGGTCCCGTGGTGGCGCAAGGCGCTTCATTTTGCCCTGGACGGAATTCGCTCAGGCTTCGGGCTCTTCTCGCGGACGCCCAAAGGAAACGAAACACCAGAGCCGGCGCGCCCTGCCGGCCAACAAGAGAATCCAAAAGAAGAATCAGAATTGATCAATCATTCCCCCACGCTGGACTCAGAAGAAGAAACTCGCGCCGAAGTTGAGGCAGCCACGTCTGAGCCGGTCGCAGCCCCATCTGCGCAGGCTCTGTCTCAAGTTGTTCCGGATTTCGAGCCTGATTTGGAAACGGTGCCCGAGCCTGCCCCTCCGGTCGTGGCCGAAACACTTCCCGTCACCGAAACCGAACCCATGTCAGACGCCCCCTTACCGCAAATCGAAGCGGAAGCAGACCCTGATGCTGCAAATACCGAAGAAGCCGCCACCAACATAGGCCCTGCTGCGGTAGAGCCCGAACACAACAAGACCATCGAAGAACCTCATGGGCCCGCAATCCACACTCCTGAAGAGCCCGCCGACGGGGTAAAGTCTGCGCCAGAGCCACCCCCTGAACCAATTGCGGAGATTGTCCCGGAATTGCCCCCTGAACCAGCTGAGCCGCCAGCAGCTGAACCGGAAGTCGACACACCAGAGCCGCCGCTTCGGGTCACTGCACTCCCAACTCCCGCAATTGAATCGGAAACAGAACAGATCCAGCTCGCAAGCGAGCCCGCAGAAATCGAAACCGTCCAGGACACGCCAGACGGATCCCAGCCCGACCCAATCGAGCAGGTAGCGCCCGCAGAAACTGTCGATCCCGCTCCCATCGATAATCCTGTCCCTTGCGTCCCCGCCTCCCCCTTAGAATCAAAGGAGTCGGTAGCCCTCGAGACCCCGCAGGACCCAGTCGAGCAACCGGCCTTCGCTGAAGTGGATGTTGAAGAGGACGTTGAAGACGAATCTCTGAGCGAGGCCGTCCTTCCGGCAGAAGCGATTCTAACCTCGGAAGCAGAACTACCAACCACAGAACAGGACCCGGTGCAAGAGCCGTTACAAGCGCCGCCAACTATGGAAATGAACGAGCCCAACTCGGAGCAAATTGCAGATCAGCCCACCGAATCCGTGACCGGGCACGCTGCCGATGGGGTTGAGGAACCAGTCGTCTCCTCAAGCGAGCCCCCGGTTGAAGCAGCGCCGAATCAGGCCGTTGATCCACAGCCGGAAGAAGCACCAGCCCCGCCCAATCCGCCCGCGCACAAGCCGATCATCAAGCTCGAGTCCCGCGATAACGAAGCCGATCTTTCCCCGTTTTCGGTCATTGTGGCCCAGGTGTACGACGGCCCGCTTGACCTGTTGCTCGACCTCATCCGCAAGCAGGACATCGACATCTACGACATCCCCATCGCCCGCATCACGGCGCAGTTCCTGGCCTACGTCAATCAATTGAAGGCCACGGATGTGGACGTCGCCGGCGAGTTCATCTATACCGCGTCGCTGCTCATCCACATCAAGAGCAAGATGCTACTTCCGCGCGCGCCATCAGGTCCCGACGACGCCGCAGAAGACCCGCGCCGCGAGTTGGTCGAGCGCCTTCTCGAACACGAGCGCTTCAAGAACGCTGCCCAGATGCTCCAGCAGAAGCAGATGCTGGAAGCAGCTACATGGTCGAACCCCGGCATCCACGAGTTCCGTGACGACGTATCTGCCGAGCCCGAAATCGCTGCCGATACGGTCGACCTTGTGCGCATCTTCCGCGACATTCTGGAGCGTGCCCGCAACAGGCCAATCATCAACGTGCAGGAAGACTCCGTCACTGTCGGCCAGATGATCCAGTTTCTTGCCCGCCGCCTCACGATGGAGGACAAGCCAGTCGCCCTGCGGCGGCTGCTAAGCCATACTCGCTCGGAGCGCGCTCTCATCGCCATGTTCCTGGCGTTGCTTGAGCTTGTGCGCATGCAGGCCATCCTGCTCCGGCAGGACCTCGCCTTCAGCGAAATCTTCATCAAGAAGAACAGTGGCTTCGAGAACCTGATGAACGAGGGTCTCGCGAACGCACGGGACGATTGGCAATAGCTCCCTCAGCCTCGGTACCCAGGGCTCTGTCATCCAACTCTCGGCAGGCTGGCCAAATCCCCTCCGTGAGGCCGTCGGCGTTTAACAGGGGGAAACAAAAGGCGAAATCTCGGACTCTGAAGTCTCTCCTGCCCAGGATCGCCACCCAAAAATGGCTTCCGTCATCCTTCTGAAGCACTGGTGCAAACTCGCACAATCAGTTTTCTTCACGCCCCGCCTTTTCCACTGCGACCGGCAAGCATTTTCACGCCTTAAGCGCTATCCGGTGTAAAATCAAACTTAATCTGGCATTCGCTCCCTCATCGCCGGATAAGCAATCGTAGACCTATGCGATTGTTGAGGTTTTATGGACGTCCTCTCTCCCGACCCTTCACACTCCAGCTTCAAGCCATCCCTATTTCATTTAGATTGCAATCCCCGTTTGCAGCACCTCAATTGGAGGACCAGGCGTCTCCGGAATTTTTCCGGGCGCATTGGTGATTTCTAATGGCTGACCTGGCAACGGTCGTTGAAGTCATGCCTTCGGGCAAAGCTCTGCGTGACCGCAGGACGAAGAAGTCTTCAAGCCGAGCAGGTATCATCGCCTTCCTCCTCGCCCTGGCAAGCGGGCTTGGTTACATAGCGTTCCACGTGGCACGTGATCTGGATAACGTCACGGTCACCAGTGCATGGCCCTATCTCCTGTTGGGTCTTGCCTTGCTCATTGCTCTTGGCTTTGAATTCGTCAACGGCTTCCACGACACCGCCAATGCCGTCGCCACGGTCATCTATACCCACTCGTTGGAACCGAATATTGCCGTCGTCTGGTCGGGAATCTGCAACCTCGCCGGCGTCCTCTTCTCCACGGGCACCGTTGCCTTCGCCGTCATAACCCTGCTCCCCGTCGAACTCATCCTCAAGGTTAGTTCCGGTGCAGGCTTCGCCATGGTCTTCGCTCTCCTCATTGCCGCCATCATCTGGAACCTCGGAACCTGGTGGTTCGGCCTCCCGGCTTCCAGTTCGCACACCATGGTCGGCTCCATCATGGGGGTTGGCCTCGCCAACCAGTTCTTGAATTTCCGCAGCGGCGCCTCCGGCCTCGACTGGCAGCAGGTCATCAAGGTTCTCAAGGCTTTGCTCATCTCGCCCATTCTCGGTTTTGCCCTCGCCGGAATCCTGATCCTCATTTCCAAGCGCCTCATCAAATCCCCCGCCCTTTATCAGGCGCCTAAGGACAAAACACCGCCGCCCTTTCCCATCCGCGCCCTCATGGTGCTCACCTGTACAGGCGTCAGTTTCTTCCATGGTTCCAACGACGGACAAAAAGGCATGGGCCTCATCATGCTCATCCTCATCGGCACCGTTCCCACGGCCTATGCCCTCAACCATGCCGTCAGCCCCATGGAGGTGCAGCAGTTTATTGCGGCCTCTGAACAAGCCTCGCAAATCCTCGATCGCCATGTGAGCCCTGCCGCCGCCGACCCCGACCCTCGCGCCACGGTCACCGCCTACCTCCGCACCAGGCAGATGCAGCCCGCCACCTTACCGGCTCTCCGCGATCTGGTGGAGAATGTAGACCGCGAAGTTGTGCTCTACAAAGCCTTCAAATCGGTTCCGGCAGAGGATCAGTCCAACATCCGCAACGACATGTACCTGACCAGCGAAGCCCTCCGCCAGATGCAGAAGGACCATAACCCGGCCTTCACCGCACAGGAGACGACGGCCCTCGATAACTACAAAACCCGCCTGGATAATGCCACCAAGTTCATTCCCACCTGGGTCAAGGTGGCTGTTGCCCTCGCGCTTGGCCTCGGTACAATGGTGGGCTGGAAGCGCATCGTCGTCACAGTCGGAGAGAAGATCGGCAAGGAACACCTGACCTACGCACAGGGCGCCAGCGCCGGTCTCGTCACCATGGCGACCATATTTGCCGCAGACCAGTTCGGGTTGCCGGTGAGTACAACCCACATCCTCAGTTCCGGTGTGGCCGGCACCATGGCTGCCAACGGAAGCGGTCTCCGTTTGTCTACGATCCGGAACATCGCTGCCGGCTGGGTTTTCACGTTGCCCGCGGCGGCTCTACTCTCCGGAATGCTCTACCTTATCTTCCACAGCATCCC
>Ga0181529_10007678_pt1 | contig 10692 bp, 11 predicted proteins | sample PEATcosm2014_Bin_36_FD_119763 | JGI IMG/M metagenome (GOLD analysis project Ga0181529, IMG submission 119763) | Peatland microbial communities from MTU Mesocosm Facility, Houghton, MI, USA - PEATcosm2014_Bin10_30_metaG | ecosystem: Environmental > Terrestrial > Soil > Wetlands > Peat | place... | reverse complement strand
CCGCGGACAGCTCGACCATTACGGCGAATGATTTTCTGACGCTGCTGGTGGCGGAGATGAAGAACCAGGACCCGACCCAGCCGACGGACCCGAATGCATACATTACGCAGATGGTGGACGTGAACAGCTTGCAGCAGTTGATTGGGATCAACAGTGGCATCACGTCGCTGGATACAGCGGCGGGCGTGACGCCTACAGCTGCGACGACAGGTTCATAGTGGGTATTTTCCGGGCGAGGAAATGTGAGTCCGGCCGTTGTGCCGCGGAGATCTGCCCATCAGGCGGCCCAGTAACGATTCAAGCAACTACTTTTGAGGAACTACAAGGAGAACAGCAATGCCATCTTTTTCGATTGCACTTACAGGACTGGAGGCAAATTCGGTTGCGCTGGACACGATCGGCAACAACCTGGCGAACCTGAACACGACGGCGTTCAAGGGCCAGACGACGAGCTTTTCGGACTTGTTCTACCAGAACATCGGGAGTACAGGTTCGGGAGACGCGTTACAGGTAGGGCTTGGAACGCAGGTATCGGGGACAAACACCGACTTCTCGCAGGGATCGCTGTCGACGACGACGAATTCAACCGACATGGCGCTGAACGGCAGCGGTTTCTTTGTGGTGGACCAGGGCGGGCTGGAACAACTGACGCGCTCCGGGGACTTCCAACTAGACCAGAGCGGCAACCTGCAGACTACCACCGGGGCCGGAGTAATGGGATATGCCGCAGCCAATGGCGTGGTCAATACAAACACTCCCCTGACCACGTTGCAGATCCCGGTAGACGCGACCCAGGCCGCGCAGGCGACCGAGAACTTCGGGATCACGGCGAATCTGGATGCCGCGACGGCGGTGGGCGGGACGTTCTCCACCACCATCACGATGTATGACTCGCTGGGCACCAGCCATGCGGCGACGGTGAACTTCACCAAGACGGCGGACAACACCTGGAGCTACGCGATCTCGTTGCCGGCTGGCGATGCGACGGGCACACCGGTGAACAACTCGGGAACGCTGACGTTCAACTCATCGGGCGGCTTGCTGACACCGCCGGCGAATGTGACGGGAATCTCGTTTCCGACCCTGTCGGACGGCGCCAACGACATGACGTTCAACTGGGATCTGTACAACTCGGCTGGCGCGCCGCAGATCGGACAGACGGTTGGGACATCGACGGCGACGGCCAGTACGCAGGACGGCTTTGCCAGCGGCTCGTACAAGAGCTTCTCGGTGGATTCGGCGGGCGTGATCACGGCCAGTTTCTCCAACGGACAGACGGAGACGATCGGACAGATTGCGGTCGCTTCGGTGACCAATGAGGAGGGCCTCACCGTTGAGGGCGAAAACAACTACCAGACGACGGCGGCATCGGGCGCGGCCAGTGTTGGCGCTCCGGGAGCGGGAGGGCGCGGGTCGATCGAGGACGACACGCTGGAACAGTCGAATGTGGACATATCGACGGAGTTCGCAAACCTGATCGTGGCGCAGCGCGCGTTTGAGGCGAACTCGAAGACGGTGACAACGTTCGATACGGTAACGCAAGAGACGATCAACATGATCCACTAGATCCAGAGAATCCGCCAGGATGGCGGCGATCACGAGCGGTGGTTGCGGGCTGCATGGATGGGGCCTGCAATCACCGCTGTGTCTTCGATGGCTGAGCTGGGGCCCTTGGGTGAAGGGCCGTTAATTTTCCGGCGGATCCTTTGGCACTCTTCGTGCAGATGTCCTTTGCATCATGGCACCGGCTTCTGAGCTTCGGGAGATCAACGCGGGCGCGCAGGGCGGCCAGCTTGCCGTGCCGTCGATTGGCCTGGCGTCCGGGGCGCAGGCGATGGAGGCACATCCCGCGTGGCCGATGATCTCGCGTCTTCCGGTAATTCTGGCGGCAAATATTCCGTTGAGCGGATTCAAGGTGAGCGATCTGCTAAATCTGCGCTGCGGACAGACCATCGAGAGCGCATGGGCGGCCACCGAAGAAGTGCCGTTGAAGGCGGGCGCATTGCATCTCAGTTGGGGCGAGTTCGAGGTTGTGGGCGAGCGCATGGCGCTGCGGCTGACGAGGTTGGCTTAGCAAAGGCTAAGGATGTGGTTGGATGTTCCGCTGCGGACGTTGAAGGAGTCGACGATGGATAGAGTGAGTGGGGGTCTTAGGGGTGGAAGGGCGAGGGGGCCAGAGACCGGGTTGGCGGCGTGGCTTATGGCATGGTTTCAAACGCCCCTGCGGGTGAAGTTTTCAGGGATGGGCAAGGTACGAGCGAAGCGGCGCATGGAGCTGGTCGAGATGCTGCAACTGGGCGGCAAGCGGCAGTTGATGCTGGTGGTGTGCGATGGACAACGGTATCTGGTGGGGGCTGGCGGCGACGGCGTGCAGTCAATCGCGGAGATAAAGCCTCAGACATCTGCGAAGTATTTATCCGTTGCAATGAGCGGGGCGCTGGATGGAGACGGGGCGAACCTCGCGACGCAATCTTCGGAACTGGAAGTGCGATGCAGCTCTTGAGCCGTCTGCCGTGGATGAGATTGCGACGGAGCGGGCCGTTGGCGGTAGCCGCAGTGTTGGCGGCGCTCGCGTTGACGCGGCCGGCGCGGGGCGAGTGGATGCAGCAGGCAGTTTCTGGCTCTGGGGGCGGTTTGGGTGCGGCAGCGGAGTCGTTCTGGGTCACGCCGTCACCTCATGCTGTAGTGAAGCCCGCGCAGAAAGTTATGACGGCGGCTGCGAAGCGTGGGACGGTTGCGGGCGCAAAAAAAACCTCGGCGGCGATTGCGGCTCCGGCAGCAGCGCCTGCACCAGTGGCCGGAAATCTTGGGCTGGGCACAATTGCGAGCCAGTTGAATGGGGGCCAGAGCGTGCCCTGGTCGATCGTGATCGGACTGACGCTGCTGACTCTGCTTCCGGCGCTGTTGCTGTCGATGACGCCGATGGTCCGGTTGCTGGTGGTCTTCCACTTTCTGCGCCAGGCGCTGGGAACGCAGACCGCTCCGTCGAACCAGGTGTTGATGGGATTGGGACTGATGATGACGTGGTTCCTGATGCAGCCGGTGATGGTGCAGGTCGACCAGCAGGCGCTGGCCCCATACCGCGCGGGAACCATAACAGGGGAGCAGGCGCTGGAGTTGGGCGCGGCGCCGGTGAAGACGTACATGCTGCACTTTGCGCGGGAAAAAGACCTGGCGCTGTTTGCTTCGGCGGGGATGACCGCGCGACCCAAGTCAGCACAGGACCTGCCGATGCAGGTGGTGGTTCCGGCCTACATGCTGAGCGAGCTGAAGGCCGGATTTCAGATTGGTGCGGTGCTGTTTCTGCCATTCCTGCTGGTGGACCTGGCGATCGCCAGCATTACCACCTCGGTCGGAATGATGCAGTTGCCTCCGGTGGTGATTTCAACGCCGGTAAAGATTCTGCTGTTTGTGATGGTGGATGGATGGAACCTGCTGGCGAGTTCGTTGCTGAAGAGTTTTTGAACAGGGAACAGGGAACAGAGGACAGCGCGAAGGGCTTGCGAGGTTCGAGGGAGAGAAGATATGGGACCGGATATGGCGGCGGAGATGGCGCGGAATGTGTTGGTGCAGGCGATGATCCTATGCGCTCCGTTGCTTATCGTGGCATGCGCGGTCAGCGTTGTGCTTAGTTTGGTGCAGACGCTGACCAGTGTGCAGGAGCAGACGCTGACGGTAGTGCCACGGCTGTTTGCGGTGTTTGCGGTGACTGTGGTGACGATGCCGTGGCTGGTGCGGCGTCTGGTGACTTATACGGTGGAGCTGTGGTCGGACTTTCACCGGTACCTGGGATAGGCGGGAAGACGCGTGCAGATAGAGAATGCGGCAACGATGTTGACCGGGTACGAGATCGCGAACTGGCCGCAGTTCCTGTCGGCCGGCGTGCTGGTGATGGTGCGCATGAGCGGGCTGATGGTCTTTGCGCCGCTGTTCTCTTCGGCGGCGATTGCGCCGCGGATCAAGGCCGGGTTCGTAATTGCGGTGACGGCGCTGCTGGCCCCTGTGGTGGGGACTCTGCCTCATGCGCGCGTGGAGTTGGACATGGCGGGGCTGCTGGGTGAGCTGGCCGTTGGGCTGACGTTCGGGTTTGCTCTGGGCCTGATTCTGGAGACGCTGATGTTCGCGGGGCAGATGCTGGGGATGGAGTTCAGCTTCTCGCTGGTCAACCTGATGGACCCCAACAGCAATATCGAGACGCCGGTGCTGGGGCAGATGCTGAACTGGATGGGGCTGCTGGTGCTGATCGGCGCGGGGCTGGACCGGTCGCTGCTGGCGGCGGTGATGCGCAGCTTTGCAGTGGTTCCGGTGGGCCAGGCGGCGATGAAGGCGGAGACAGGCGCGGCACTTGCGGCGATGACCGGCGGGGTATTTCTAGCGGGGTTGCAACTGGCGGCGCCGGTGATTGCGGCGGCGCTGACGGTTGAGATCGCGGTGGCGCTGGTGGGAAGGCTGTCTCCGCAACTGCCGGTGATGCTGGTGAGCATTCCGCTGAAGACGCTGGTCTCGTACGCGGTGCTGATCGGGTCGCTGGCGGTGTGGCCGGGGTGGATCGAGCGGCACTTTACGACGCTGCTGGACCAGGCGGCGAAGCTGGTGTCCTCATGAGCGAGAAGGGAACAGAAAAGGCAACCGAGCAGCGCAAGGAGAAGGCACGCAAAAAAGGCGACTTTGTGCATAGCCGCGAACTGCTGAGCGCGGTGGCGATGCTGACAGGGGTCCTGGTGCTGGGTGTTTCGGCGAGACAGTTTCTCTCAGGCTGGGACGAGGTGTATGTACGCAGTCTGATGCTGGGGCTTGGCGACATTGGGGCGGAGAATTTTGATCGCGCTGTTGTGAGGATTCTGGCGCCGTCGCTTCTGCCGGTGGGACTGGTGCTGGCGGCCAGCTTCAGCGCTGCGCTGATGGCGGGATTGGGACAGTCGGGCGGATTGAAGATCAACGGCGAGGCGTTGACGATCAAGCCGGAACGGCTGAACCCGGCGACCAACCTGGGAAATCTATTCAGTTTGCGGTCGATTACGCGGATGGCGAAGTCGCTGATTCCGGCGGTGGTGGTGGTGGCGTTGGGAGTGAAGGCAATGCAGGGACTGGTCCTGCCCATGCCGGTGATGAGCGTGGCGCGGCTTCCGGTGACTCTGGACGCATGCTTCGGCCTGATGGAGAAGGCGGCGTGGGTGATGGTGGTGTGGTCCGCACTGGACTATGCAGTGGAGCGAATGGCCTGGAACAAGAAGTTGCGCATGACCAAGCAGGAGATGCGCGACGAGGTGAAGGAGACGATGGGCAATCCGCAGGTGAAGGGGCGGATTCGGCGGATTCAGAATGCGATGCGGCGGCGCAAGGTGAAGGCGGACATCTCGCGCGCGAGTGTGGTGGTTACCAATCCGACGCACTACGCGGTGGCGCTGGAGTTCAGCTTCAATTCGATGCTGGCGCCGACCGTGCTGGTGAAGGGACAGAACCTTCATGCGCTGAGGATTCGCGAAGAGGCGCGCTGGGCCGGGGTCCCGATCGTGGAAAACCCGCCGCTGGCGCGGTCGCTTTACAAGAGCGTCGAGGAGGGCCAGGCGATTCCGTATGAGCTGTATGCGGCTGTTGCGGGCATTCTGGCGTTCCTCTACCGACAGCAGGTGGAGAAGGCGGCGCGCGAGCGCAGGACGGCCGAGCAGCCGGCGAAGAAGCCGGTGGCAGCGGAGAAACAGACTTCAACGACTGAGAACAGTGTTGCCGGAGGTGGAGTGTGACGGTGCAGGCGGCAGGAACCAATAGCGGATGGACCAAGGCGAAGCGCAATGCGCTGCTGTTGCCAATCGCGGCGATCAGCATGGTCTTCGTGATGCTGATCCCGGTATCGAGCTTCATTCTGGACATCCTGCTGGTGGTGTCGATGACGGCTTCGATCATTGTCTTCCTGAGTGCGATCCAGGTGCGCAAGGCGGTGGACTTTAGCGTGTTTCCGACGTTGCTGCTGTTGCTGACGCTATTCCGGTTGTCGCTGAACATCGCATCCAGCCGCAGAATTCTGCTGCATGGGCACGAGGGCACGCACGCCGCGGGCAGCATGATCGAATCCTTCGGCCAGTTTGTGGTGGGCGGAAACTACGTCGTCGGCTTTGTGCTGTTTCTGGCGTTGATTGCGATTCAATTTCTGGTTGTCAGCCACGGCGCGGTGCGCACGGCGGAGGTGACGGCGCGGTTCACGCTGGATGCGCTGCCGGGCAAGCAGATGGCGATCGACGCGGACATGAACGCGGGACTGATCGATGAGCATGGAGCGCGCAGGCGGCGGGAGGCAATTGCGCGCGAGGCGGAGTTCTACGGCGCGATGGATGGCGCGGCGAAGTTTAACCAGAGGGACTCGCTGGCGACGATCCTGATTACGGCGATCAATATTATCGCGGGCCTGGCGATCGGCGTGCTACAGCAGGGCACGGACCTGATGACGGCGGTGAAAACGTACACCATCCTGACCGTGGGCGATGGGCTGGTGACGATGATTCCCAGCCTGCTGGTTACAGTGGCGGGCGCGATGGTACTGACGCGGGCGTCGTCGGCGGGACAACTGGACACAGAGCTGAAGACACAACTGTTTGCGCGCCGGAACTCGTTGTGGATCGTGTGTGGGGTTCTGGTTGTGATGGCCGCGGTGCCGGGGATGCCGAAGGTGGCCTTCCTGCTGATGGCGGCCGCGATGGGAATGCTGGCGCGGCGCATCCCCGAGCAGGCTGCGGTAGCGGATGCAGCGGACGCACTGCCTGAGGGCGCCAAGGCAGCACCGGGGGCGGCGGCGGGAACGGCCCCGAGCAACAACCTCGCCGGGTTGCTGAAGATGGACGATTTGACACTGGAGATCGGGTTCCAACTGATCTCACTGGTGGACGAGAAGCAGGGCGGGCAGATGTTGAGCCGCGTGCGCGGCCTGCGCCGGCAACTGGCGACGGAGTTGGGGTTCATTGTGCCTCCGGTGCATATTACGGACAATCTGCGCTTGAAGCCGAGGGAGTATGTCGTGTCGCTGCGCGGGACCGAGATCGGGCGCTGGCAGACCGAGCAGAACTGCGTACTGGCGGTGAACAGCGATCCCAAGGCGCGACCGATTGCGGGGACAGTTACTCAGGAGCCGGCGTTCGGCGTTGCGGCGCGCTGGATTGCGCCAGGGCTGGAGGAGCAGGCGCTGGCGGCGGGCTACTCCGTGGTGGACCAGACGACGGTGATTGCGACCCACGTCGGCGAGTTGATCCGCAGAAATGCCCAGGAGTTGTTGGGACGGCAGGAGGTGAAGCGGCTACTGGATGCGATGAACGAGAGTCATCCCAAGCTGGTGGAGGAACTTGTGCCCAAGCTGATGACGCTGGGCGAGGTGCAGAAGGTATTGCAGCAACTGCTTCGCGAGCAGGTATCGATCCGCGATCTGGGGTCGATTCTGGAGATATTGGTGGAGGCGGCGCAGCACTCCAAGAGCACGGTGTATCTGGTGGAGACGGTGCGCCAGGCGATCGGGCGGTCGCTGGTGCATCCATTGCTGGATGCGGATGGCGGGCTGCGCGTGCTGGTGCTGGCGTCCGGTCTGGAGCAGGAGATCGTCGGGACGTTCGACCCGGAGAGCGCGTCACGGCTGCTGGGCGATGGCACACGACCGGCCCCCGCGGCATTTTTGCGGCGGATTGTGGAATCTGTGAAACAGCTTACCGGAGGGGGGCCTCTCTCGGCCCTTCCCGTGCTGTTAGTCCCAAGTCCGGCGCGTTATCACATGCGGCGATGGCTGGAGCCGTTTCTGCCCAAGGTCACGGTGCTATCGCCGGCGGAGATTCCTCCCGTGGTGCGGGTGCGGAGCGTTGGCACGATCGGGTAGGAGCGGTTCGAGGTTCGAGAAATGCTGCACTGCAGAGGATTGAGAACGGGACGGAGGGAATGGGATGGAGAAACATCTGGACCAGAGCGAGATCGACTCGATGTTCGCGTCGTCCCGGGAAAACGTAGCGAAGGAAGAGCCGGCAACGCAGCCGGTGGAGAGTGGACCGGTGCGGAAGGGAGATCCATATAACTTCAGCCGCGGGGGGCAGATCAGCACGGAACAGATGCAGGCGATCAGTACGGTGAACGATCTGTTTGCGCGCAACCTGACCCATAACCTGGGCGCGTGGCTGCGCACGGAGTTCGGCATGACGCTGGTTTCGGCCGAACAACTGGTTTACTCGGAGTTCACGGAGCGAATTCCAGAGTTGGCCTATGTGTGTTCGGTGCGGCTGGACCCACTGGACGCGCTGGGTGTGTTGCAGATGGATTTGGCGATGGCGCCGCCAATCGTCGATCTGCTGCTGGGCGGGGTGGGCCGGTCCAGAGCACTGCGCGAACCGACGGATATTGAAGAAGACATTCTTCTGTCGGTGATGGAGATTGTGGTGCGCGAGCTGAATGCCGCATGGCAACCGGTGGGGTTGAAGTTTGCGCTGGAGAGAAGAGAGCCGGGAGCTGAGGTCTCGCGGCTGATGCCGCTCAGTGAGAAGACGCTGTGCGTGAGCTTCGAGATCCGCATGCCGGAGGTGCAGGGGACGCTGAATCTTTGTCTGCCCGCGGCGGTGTTGAATACCACTCTTCGCAGGCTGATTGCGGCGCGGGACAGGCCGAGACGACGGTCGCCGGAGGCGCGCGCGAGAATGGCCAGCCTGATGGAGGAGGCCCAGTTTGGCGCCGTTCTCCAGTTTCCAACCATGCACTTGAACGCGCGGGAGCTGGCGGATATGACGCCTGGCGCTGTGTTGCGGCTTCCATTGCCGCGCCAAGCCATGGCAGAGCTTCGGGTGGGCGGCCTCGCCATCTTTCATGCCCAGCCGGTGCGTTCCGGAGAACATCGCGGCGCACAGGTGAAAGGACACACAGTCGATGCGCAACGGCAGGGCGTGGATTAGACAAGACATCGGCGGAAGACCGCACAAGCGTGAGCGATATCTCACCCTGCGGTGCGGAGGAACGATGGGGAGGAACGGAAGATGGATGAACCTATTGCAGAACAGGCGGCAGAACAGGAGCCGGCACCGGCTTCTGCGAGAGATCTTTTGCTGGAGATCGAGCTTGACGCTACGCTTCAGTTTGGCTCTCGCGAGATGCCGCTGAAGGAGGTACTGGCCTTTGGGCCGGGAGATGTGCTGGAACTCGACCGGCAGGTCGCAGAGCCGGTGGACCTTGTGGTTGGCGACAGGATTATGGCCCGCGGCGAGGTGGTGATCGTCGATGGCAACTTTGCACTGCTGGTGACCGAAGTGGCGGAACCGCAGATGCGGCTGGAGAGCATCCGGTGCCTGTTCTAGGAGGGTAGAGGCTGGGGCAGGCAGAGAGCGGCTGGCAGATGCGCAGGGGGCCGGCGGACCGGGATAGAGGTATCGATGGCGAATCGGTTGAGGGTGAAGATGGAGATCGGGAGGGATGTGTACCGGCCATCGGGCGCGGCGCCTGGGCGTGGCGTTCGTGGGGGCGCGATGTGGCGGGACGAGTGGCCTGAGTGCGGCAACCCGGCGTGTACCAGAGGCTGGCTGAGGTTTTTGAAGGACCGGCGGCGGCCAGTGTTTGAAGGGCGGTGGGGATGCAGCGCCGGATGCGTGCAGACGTTGGTGGAGACCGCGGTACGGCGAGAGCTGGGGGACAGCGCCGTCGCCGAAGAGGAACGGCAGCATCTGCATCGGGTGCCACTTGGGCTGGTCCTGCTGGCACAGGGACTGATCACCCAACCACAGTTGCAACATGCACTCGACGTGCAGCGACGTGCGGGACGCGGCCGGATTGGAAGCTGGCTGGTGGCTGAGTGCGGGCTGAAGGAAGAACGCGTCACTCGCGCACTGGGCTTGCAGTGGAACTGTCCGGTGTTGCCGATGGAGGGGTTCGATCCAGCGGCGATGGCGCTGCTGGCACCGAAGGCATTGGTGGAGAGACTGGGGATGGTTCCGCTTCGGATTGCGGGCGGGCGCATCCTTTACCTGGCGTTCGAAGACCAGTTGGACGCTTCGGCGGCATTCGCAATGGAGCGGATGAGCGGGCTGAAGGTGGAGAGCGGACTGGTCGATGGAGCGCAGTTGAAGGCTGCGCGACAACGTCTGTGCGAGTACGACTTTGTCGATGCGGCGTTCGAACAGGTACCGGACATCGAGTCCATGTCGGGCAAAATAACGATGGCGCTGGGCAAGCTGCAGCCGAGGGCGTCGCGGCTGGTGCGGGTGCATCAGCTCTACTGGCTGCGGATGTGGCTGGAGACGGGCGCGATGAGCACCCGCGATGGAGGCGTTCCCGCGACGAAGGAAGATGTTGTGGACCGCATCTATACGGTGGGATATGAACAGTGAACTCATGCCTTCCTCTCACAGACGGCACAGGCCGAATGAAACGTCGGTCATGTTGTACCCCCCCCCGTGCTAATAGCGTAAAGTATTCAAAATATGTAAGTTAAGCACGCGCTAAGCGCGTGAGACGTAGCAAAGGCGAAGATTCGGGTGGGTTCGGTTGCTTCGATCATTGTGTGTCCCCACCCCCCGTAGGGTAATAGCGTAAAGTATTCAAAAAAATGATGGTTAAGCTCGTGCTTAGCGCGTGAGACGTATTAAAAGCGAAGGCCCGGCGGGTTGGGCCGGGTCTGTTTGTGTTTTTGCTTACTGATTTAATTATACGCGTTGGAGGGAAACTACTATGCCAACTATTTTTCGG